>Ga0126371_10004309_pt1 | contig 12536 bp, 7 predicted proteins | sample PanSoiMetaPlot_4_FD_110145 | JGI IMG/M metagenome (GOLD analysis project Ga0126371, IMG submission 110145) | Tropical forest soil microbial communities from Panama - MetaG Plot_4 | ecosystem: Environmental > Terrestrial > Soil > Tropical forest > Bulk soil | place: Panama | collected 2016-02-17
TAACGGTCGCCGAGACGCGCCCAGTTGACGAACTCGATGCCGAGCTTGAAGGTGGCCTGGGTCTGCCGGATGAACTCGTTCTCATCGAGCTCCAGCATGGCGTTGTACACGATGATCGGCGGGATGGTCGCCTCGCCGACTCCGACCGTTCCGATCTCCTCCGACTCGATCAGCGTGATCGGATAGCGGCCCTTGAGCACCTTGGCGAGCGCCGCGGCCGTCATCCACCCGGACGAGCCGCCGCCGACGATCACGATGCGCATGGGTTGAGCGTCCGCCATGAGTCTATTCTGCGCTCATCGCGCCGCAGGAAAAACCGTGCCGCCCGCAAGCGGGCGGCACGGGAGGTCGGCGCAGATCAGTCTTCGAACTTGTAGTAGACGCGCAGGTCGTAATTCTTGCCCGTCAGCGTGGTATTGACCGGGCCGCCGAAAGCCTGCTGGGTCTGGTACTTCGGCTTGTTGAGGTTGTTACCCTCGAAGCGGATCCCTAAGCCCTTGAGGTAGCCCGACTGGAACTCGTACCCGGCCTGAGCCGATACCCAGGTCTGCGGCTTGATGTATACGAGCGTCGGGTACGCGCCGACGACGCTGTTGTCGGTCACGCTGCCGATGTACTCGGAGCGCTTGTTGTCGGCGACGAAGGCGCTGAAGCCCCATTTCTCGAAGTAGAAAATCACCTTCTCGTTGATGTGCGACAGATTCGGCAGGCCCGTGGTCACATCGGCCTTTACCGTGTTTGCCGGCCCGAGGTTGATGGTGCTCGGCACCACTATCGAGCTCAGGGTGGAGGAGAAGCTGCCGCTGATGCCGAAGCCGTCGAGCCACGGGGTCAGCATGCTGAAGGGCATCGAAGCTGCGAGCTCGAGACCGCGGATGTTGCCGCCGCTCAGGTTGACCGGCTGGGTGAAGGTGCCGAGTGCCCCGCCACCGCAGCCGCCACTCGGCCCGGTGGGTATGGCCACGCCCAGGGCCCCTGCCAGGCTGGTGAAGTCGTATCCGCAGGCGTTGGTGTATTGCGTGATGTAGCTGTGCAGGTACTTATAGAACAGCGCGGCGCTGACATAAGCCTTGGTCTCGAAATATTTCTCGTACGACAGATCGACGGCCGTCGCCTTGAACGGCCTGAGGTTCGGGTTGCCCGCGTTGCCGACCAGGGTGTTGTAGGTCGTGACCTGGCCGGCCGGGGGGTTGGGGTTGCTGGTCAGGTCTTTGGCGATGGCCAGCGTATTGGCCATCTGCGTCATGTCGGGACGGGCGATCTGCTCGGAGGCGCCAAAGCGCAGCAGGTTGCTGTTGCCGAGATCTCCCGTCAAGTTGAGCGACGGGAGGAAGTCGTTATAGCTCGTGCCTGCCGTGCTGAGCCCGACGGCCGGATTGGTCAGCTGGACGTTTTCCCCGACGTTGGCCACGTAGCCGTCCGAGGACTGGTCGGTGTGCACCCACTGGCCGCCTACGTTGCCGCGCACCGGGATACCGAGCCAGGTGGTCTTGACGTCGAGCTTCAGGTACGCGGTCGTGACCTTCTCGGTCACCGTCCAGGTCTTCGCGAGAATGTCGGCGTTGTACTTCGGCAGAATTCTCGCGCCCGGCCAGAGGTTCGCGCTCGGGCTGAACGACAGGAAATCGAGCCCGGTACCGCCGACGTCGTGGGCCACGAAGGCGTTGCCGGGGAACGGGATGTCGCCATAGCCGTCCGGCGCCGTCGAGACGATCACGCCCTCGTTGGTGATGTATTCCTTGAAGCGCTTGGTGAAGTTGAGTCCGAACTCGAGCTTGTTGAACAGGTTCCCCGAGAGCGTGTGGTCGAAGTCGAGGCGCGTCGCGTACAGGGTGTCGGTGATGGTCGGTCCCTTGCTGTAGCCGGCCTGCGGCACCTGCTCGCCGGCGAACGGCCCGGAGGTATAGCTGACGCCGCTCCATCCGTCGATGCTGTGGACGAAGAGCGTGGTGGGATCGGTGTACGGGTTGGCGAGCGTGAGGTTCGGGATACCGCCGCCGACCGCCGCGACGCCATTCGTGAACGAGAGCGTGTTCGCTCCGTCGATGGTCGCATAAGCCTCGTTGTCGCGCCGGATGCGCTGCGCCCGGTTGTGGTTGATGTCGAGTGACACACCCCAGTCGTCGGCGAGCTCCACACGATTGTTCCAGCCGAAGGACTCGATGGTGTCCTGATCGAAGATCACCTCGCTGCGGTCGATCAGCGGGTTGCCGCCGTTGGTCACGTTGGTCGGACTGTTGGTGTACGGCGCCATCGCGATGCTGCCCGAATCGACGATGCCGTTCACGACCGTCGCGTTGGTGATGGTGTTGATGCCGGGGTTGCCGAACGCGAGGCCCGCCTGCGCCTGGGCGATGTGCTCGTAGACGTTGATCTTCGCGTAGTAGTAATCGAGCTCGCTGGTGAAATATTCGTTCGGCTTCACTTTCAGAATCGCCGCGCCGCCGTTGCGGTTCTCCGAGAGGTTGTTGGTGGCGTAGTTGAAGCCACCGACGAACTGTGGGCAGGCAGGGTTGCCGGTCTGCCCGCAATTCGGAGCCGCCAGGTTCACGCCGCCCGGACTGATCACGTTGGCGTAGCCGGCATTGCCCCAGCTGGCGTCGCTGAGCTCGCTGCTGTCGTGGTCGCTGTGCACGAAGCCGATCGCAAGTCCCAACTTACGGTCCGCGAACTCGTCGATGAAGCTCAGCGTGTATTTCTTGCCCTTGCCGACCGGCGTGCCGGGCACTCCCTCGTTGAAACGGTCGGCCTCATACGAAGCCCGGGCGACCAGGTGGTCGTAGCTGAGCGGATCGATCAGGCGCTCGTCGATCGTGCCGGCGAGTCCCGCCGTCATCAACGCGGCATCGCCGCTCTTGTAAACGGTTGCCGCCGAGATCAGCTCGGCCGGATAGACGCTCAGGTCGACGGCGCGGCTGTCGAGCGTGCTGGTCTGCTCGCGGCCGTTCAGCAGATAGCCGTTGAAGTCGGGTCCGAGACCCCGGATGCTGACGCTGGTCGCCTGGCCATGGCTGTCACGTTGGGTCGTCACGCCAGGCAGGCGCGCGAGCGATTCTGCGATGCTGGTGTCCGGCAGCTTGCCGATATCCTCGGCCGAGATCGTCTCCTCGATGAGATCCGATTTCTCCTTGGCCCGGATCGCGGATTCGATTCCCGCGCGGATGCCGGTGATCACGACTTCCTGGAGCTGCTCCTGCCCCTGGGCCTGGGCCTGGTCCTGAGCGGGACCCTGGTCGGCGGCGCGCGCCACACCGCCGCTGGCCGCCAGCAGCAGTGCACAACCGGTGGCCGTCGAACCGGCGGCGAGCCCGGGCGAACGGAGAGCCGAGCGGATGAACAGACTGATCGGATGGCGCTTCTGAGTCGTCTTCACCTGGTGTCCCCCCACCAGCCGGCACCGGTCGCGCGCGTTGCAGCGAGACTGTGCGCCGGCCTTTCCCCCAGCCGGATACGATTGATTACGCGGATTGATCTCGGTCAATCCCGGTGCCATGTTAATCGCCTTGGGCAGCGCGCCAACCCCCCTGCATACGTATTCATGCCGTCGCGCGCGCACAACACGAGGCAGAAGGAGAGCCTTATGAACAGACCACGATGGACGTCCCTCGCACTCGGGCTGGCACTCGGCCTGCTGGCGGCCAGCGTCGGGGCGAGTCCGCGCGTCGTGCCCGCGAACGTGCTGTTCGCGCCCCCGATGCAGGCCGCCCTCGATCGGATCTACGGTGAGTCGGAGGCCCCGGTCCTCCAGAAGACGATCAGCGAGCGGGTCGCTTTGGCGCTCCGCAGCGCCGGATGCGAGGGGGTTGCGGTGGTCGAGATCACGCTGCTCGATGCACGCCCTACCCATCCGACCGACCGGCAGCTCGGTGACAATCCCGCCCTCGACCGGCTGCGTACCCATTTTGTCGGCGGCGCCGCGTTCAGCGTGCGACTCCTCGACCCGGCCGGTCAGGAGCTCAAGTCACTGCGCTACGACTGGTACGCCCAGGACCTCCAGCATACCTCGAGGTCCTTCGACCCCTGGGGCGACGTGCGGCTCGCGAGCGAGGGGCTCGGTGCAGAGCTCGCGCGCACCTGTACTGCGCGCTCGCATCCGGCGCACTCCTGAGCGGAGTCACGCCGGCTGCCTAGTGGTGCCGCACGAAGACCGCGGTCGTCCGCGCGGGCACGGTGAAGGTGCCGGAGGTTGCGGCGGAGGTGAAATTCCATCCGGCGAGCAACGTGGCATCGGAGCCGCCCGCCTGCACCGGGTGGAGCGACACCTGCCCGCTGCCGCTTCCCTGCGCGACGCCGGCGAATGAGGGCAGCGAGAACGACTGCGTGCTGGTACTGGCGTTATAGAGAATCACCGCGCTGTCGTAGCCGGAGCCGGTGGCGCTCACGCAGCCCACGCCGAGGATCTGCTCGACGATCAGACCGTGCACCTGCTGGCCCTGGTCGGGGAAGCTCACACATTTATTGATGTCGGCGGCATTGCCGAGACGGAACAGATCGGTCGAGCGGCGGATGGCGAGAAATTCCTGGAAGCGCGCCGCGACGGCCGCGATGGTTGCGGCATCCGGCACCGGCTTGCTGTTCAGGAGCGGCCCGAGGGTCGCCATGTTGGCCGCGTTGTTGCCGGTGTTCTGCGGCGGCAGCCCCACGCTCCAGTTATTCGCCGAGCCATCCCAATAGATACGGTTGAAGTAGTCGCCGGAGTCGAAGCTGTTGCTGTCGCCGGATTTCGAGCGCAGCAGATCGTCCGCGCCGTGCACGAAGGCCACGCCCTGTGCGAGCAACACCAGCGACAGCCCGACCACCTGGGCGCGGCCGGCGTCGGCGACGCTGACGCTGGCGGGGTGCTTGTACTGGCTGATGTCGAACAGCGTCTCGTTGTCGTGGACCGAAACGTACGCGATGTTCTCCTGCGGCTGCTGCGTGTAGCCGGTGGGGCTGCCGAAGTAGTCGACCTGCGCGCCCGTGACGCCGGCGCGCAGCGGGAAGGTCGCGAGATTGCCCGCGAGCCCCACACTGATGCGGTTCTGCAAAACGAACGCCGCGTCGTCGGCGGGGTCGAGATCGCAGTCCGGCACGTCGCTCGGGTTCAGGTCGTAACAGAGACCGTTGATGAACCCCTGGTGCGCGGTCAGGGACGCGCCGCTGTCGGAGGGACCGCCGCCGCGGACGGCATCGCGCAGCCGGTCGTTGAAAGTGCCGATGCCGGTGCCGGCCATGTTCGCCTGGGTTGCGGGCGTGATCACCGCCGACACGGCACTATTGGGCGTCCAGCCCTCCCCATAGAAATAGGTGTGGCCCCGCCCGTCGCTCGCCGCCACGGCGTTGACCGCGCCGAGCGCCTGCTGCATCGCGGCCTTGGGGATCATGCTCATGATGTCGAAGCGGAAGCCGTCGACCTTGTACTGATCCGCCCAGCGCACCAGGGTGTCGATCATCAGCTTGGCCATCATCGTGCGCTCGGCCGCCGTGTCGGCGCAGCACGAGAAGCTCTCGACCGCACCGTTGCCGTCCAGCCGGTGGTAGTACCCGGGGACGATCTGATCGAGGACCGAGTGCGGATTCTGCCCGCTGGCGCTGGTGTGGTTGTAGACCACATCCAGCACGAGGCGCAGCCCCAGCGCGTGCAGCGCCTGCGCCATCTGCCGGAACTCGAGCACACGGGTGAGGCCGTTGGTGGGATCCGAGGCGTAGCTCGCCTGCGGCGCACCGTAGTGATACGGATCGTAGCCCCAGTTGTAACAGTCGCTTCCCTGAGCGGCGATCACGGCGAGCTCGGCCGCCGTGCCGTTACCGCTGGTCGCCGGGATGCTCGGGCTCGTGCAGTGGAGCGCATCGACCGAGGCGAAGTCGGTCGCCGGCAGCAGGTGCACGTGCGTGAGGCCCGCCGTCTCGAGCGCCGCCAGATGCTTCATGCCGTTGCCGGCGAGGTCGGTGAAGGCGAGGAACCTGCCCTGGTGCGCCGCCGGCACGGTCGGGTCGTTGACGGAGAAGTCCCGCACGTGCAGCTCATAAACGACGCTGTCGGTGGGAGCGGCACTGGTCGGCGGCAGCGTTCCGGGCCAGCCCGCGGGCGTCGCCGCGCCATCCGCGAGATTGACGACCATCGCGCGCGTACTGTCGCCGTTGAGCGTGACCGCGTACGGATCGCTCACGGTATTGGTCACCACCGCGCCGTAACCGAGGATCGAGGCGGCCGCGCGGCTGAATACGTGGACCGAGTAGGTGTAGTACGCCGTGTTGGTCCAGGACGCATCCGGCGCCGTGTAGCTCCACGCGCCGCTCGAGGGGTCCTGAGTCATGCCCACCGAGACCGGAGTCTGCGTCGCGGCGTTGGCGTAGACGTTGAGCGTCACGGCACTCGCGGTCGGCGCCCAGAGCCTGAAGGTCGGCGCGTCGGTGACCGCATCGAAAGTCACGCCGAGCGCGATACCCGTCGCGCTCGCGCCGTAAAGACTGTCGAGCACCGGACCGATCTGCAGCTGGGTGCCGTTGGTCGGCGTCGTCCCGGCGTACTGGACGACGGCCAGCTGGTCACGAAGCAGCGTGCTGTCGCCAGTCCCTGCGGGTACCAGCAGCGCTATCGCGTTGGCGTACTGGGGATACGCGGCCTGCTGGGCGGCGGACAGGGCGCCGACCGCGAGCGGCACACCGCCCGGATTGTCGCTGCCGCTGATATCGCTGACGCCCGCGGCGAGCGCGCCGTTCGCGGAGTAGTAGAGCTTGTAGCTGTGCGTGGCGTCCGCCCCGGGCCAGACGATGGTGCTCGCATCGAGCCAGACCGACTGGGCATGGCTCAGCACGATGGTATTCCCGCCGCCTCCCCCGCCGCCGCTGACGCCGGGCGCGCCGCCGCCGCCGCACCCCGTGAGCAGCAGCGCCGCCAGCCCCACGCCTGCCATCCACGGTCCGAAACGAGGGCGTTCTGAAGCCACCGTCACACCATTCCCCTGCAAGATCCGGCAGGCATTCTGCCGCGCGCGCGCGCGGCTTGGAACCCGAACGCTCGTTGAGGCGCAGACGAGGGGCTCGCAGTAAAATCTGCGCGCCGCGCCCGTAGCTCAGTTGGATAGAGCATCAGGCTTCGAACCTGAGGGTCGGGAGTTCGAATCTCTCCGGGCGCGCAAATGCCCTTGACGGCAGGAGATCGTGGATCATTGCCGTAGATCGACGGGTCCCGAGCGTTAGCGAGGGACGAGGCGCGCAGCGCCGAGCAATCTCTCCGGGCGCGCCACCGTTCACGATGAAGTGGCACTCCGTTCGCTCAAACACGGTGCGCTTGTCCTGCGAAACGATACGAGCGGCCCTGGGTGATGGGCACCCTGCCGCGCGGTAGCGCCGCCTTCAGTGCTGTACGGCGATCGCGTTCGGCCCGAGGTTCTGGCCGCCGGCGCCCGAAAACAGCGGAAACGGGCTTCCATTCGTAAGGTTGAGCGAGCCATCGCTCGCGGTAATCGAAAATACCGCGACCTGGTTGTTGATGTTGTCCAGGGCATACAGAAAGTTGTCGGTCTCATCGACCGTCAGGGCGATGCCATGTGCGTTCGTGTAGGAGAGTCCGATTTCGTTCAAGGCGCCCGTGTTGGCGTCGACGTTGAAGCAGTCTACGTTGGTGCCGTCCGTAGCATGCAGCCGCTTGTCTCCTGAATCGATCACCGGCGACTGGACCCGAACCACATCGTTGACCGCGAATGGGCTGCCCGTGATCGCCGCCAGCGCGCCAGTACCGGCATTGATCGAGAAGCCGGATATCTCGTTCGGCCCCGATTCGGTCGCGTAGACATGCGTATCGGCCTCATCGACGACCAGGCCGTTCGGCGACCCGGCGGTGGCAAAGGGACTTCCCGCCACGCTCGTCAGAGCGCCGGTGGTCGTGTTCAGGCTGTAGGCGGACACGCTCTTACCGGCGGTATTCGCCGCGTATACGTAGTTACCCGGTGTCACGATGATCGCGCTGGTGCCCGACCCGGCGGTAAAGGGACTACCCGCCACTGCGGACAGCGCGCCGTACGCGCCGATCTTGAATACGGACACGGTGCCCGCGCTGCCGTTGGCCGTCAGTACGAATTGTCCGCTGGGATCGACGGCGATCGCGAGGGACTGGGCGCTGGTGGAGAACGGGCTCCCGGTAATCGCGGTGAGGCTCACGGGGGATGAGTTGATCACGTACCCTCTGATTTCCCCGGAGCTCGAGGCCACATACAGATAGCGTTTCTGGGGGTCGATCGCCACGCCTGACGCCGTCGTCCCGTCGGACAACGGATTACCGGCGACCGGCGTCGGTGTGCCGGTCGTGGTGTTGATCGTGAGGACATCGAGGGTCCCGCCCGCCGCGTTCGTGACGACGAGCAGCGACGAACTGGGCGGCGGCGGCGGTGGCGGCGGGCTGCTGTAGCTTCCACCACCGCCACAGCCGCAGGCTACGGCGCAGAGAAGACTTGAGAAGAGCCATCGCACGCTCGACCGCGCGTGGAAGGTGATTGGCTGCCGGTCGTCGGCTCCCGGCGGATCGTGAGCTTCGTCGCGGCCTGTCGTCCTGTGCATTGCGCCTGCCTCGTGTCCTTCGCCGCCGAACTCTAGCGGCTCGAGAGCGGATTGTGCCGTGAGTGAACGGGATCGGCACTGTAGTTATCGCAAGTGATTGATTTGGTCGCGCCCGGATTACATAGTTCCGGCGGCCCCTGGAGCGGGGGCGCGCAGCGCCGGGTAATCTCAGCAGGCACAGCACCCTCCGGCTCCGGCGTTGTCATAGAGGCATCGACTTTAAGGGGTCGGAGCCGCTTAGGGCTCCGCACTGAGGAGTATCGGACTTGAGTACTTTTCGGGCGCTCGTCATCAGGGGTATACGGGTTGTCGCCCTGATCGGCATCCTGCCGGGTGCCATCGTTGCCGCGGCCTACCTGCTCATTCTCTCGGAGCAGCTTTACCATCACTGGGATACCCGAACGGCGGTCGTGCTCGGCATGGCTGCGTGGGGCGTGGTCGGTGTCCTCGAGCTCTGGCATGTGTACGTGCGCGCGTCGCGCAACGGCACCGGCGCCGAGGGCACGCCGGTGAGCCCGCGCGTCCTGTTGTTCGTGTGGGCGCTGATCCTGCTGCCGATCGCAGGCTGGAAAGTCGACGAGCGTCCCTGGGCAGCCGCGTTCCTCGCTCTCGTGGCGCTCTACTCGCTTGCCCGCGCCTTCGGGCTGCTCAAGTACGCCGCGCGGCCACCCGCTGGATCAGGTCGGACAACTGTCGCGCGTGTCGTGCCTCGCGCCCGAGCCCGGGCGAGCGAGCGAACCCGGACGAGACGTTCGCCCTTGGCGTCCGGCGGGCGCGCTTCCAGCTGAAGCGCGGGTTCGCTCGACAGAGGCGGCAGCCGGTTCTATCGTCACCGCCGTGATCTCCGCGCCGCACATGCCGGGACTCGAGCTCGTGCTCGCGGTCGCGATGGGCGTGGGACTTGCGGCGGCGGTGGGCTTTCGCGTCTTCCTGCCGATGCTGGTGCTGAGCATCGGCGCGTATTCCGGACATCTCACGCTCACGAGCGGCCTCGCCTGGCTCGGCACGCCCGCTGCCTTCCTGATGCTGAGCGTTGCTGCGGCGGTCGAGATCCTCGCCTACTACATTCCGGGCGTCGACAATGCACTCGATGTGATCTCGGCGCCCGCGGCGCTCGTCGCCGGCACGGTCGTGTCGGCGGCGGTCATGACGGACCTGCCGCCGATGGTGAGATGGACTACGGCCGTGATCGCCGGTGGCGGCGCCGCCGGAGTGGTCCAGGGTCTGACCTCGCTGCTGCGCGCGAAGTCCACGACGATGACCGCGGGGCTCGGCAATCATGCGATCGCAACCGGCGAGCTCGCCGGCGCGCTCACCCTTTCGCTGCTGGCGCTCGCCGCGCCGCTGGTCGCGCTGGCGTTCGTGGCGCTGTTCTGTTGGTTTGCCGTGCGGGTGCTGCGTCGCCTCCTCCGCAAGGACCGTCCCGCAGCCTCCTCCTCGGCGGATTCTTCGTGAGCGGGGTTTTGCGGGGGTTGTAAGCTAACACCATGACCAAAGACATCGAGCAGGAGCTCGACGCCATCTTCGCCCACCACAACGCGCGCGTGGCGCAGACCCGCAGCGAGATCGCCGGCAAGAGCGCGGCCGAGGCGGATTTCACACGGGCCGCGGCGAGCTGCCTCGCCACGGTCGTCACGCCCGCTCTGCGGCAAATGGCTCAGGCACTCAACGGGCGAGGCGTAGCGGCCAGGGTGGTGACTGAGGTCGGAGAGGCGCGCATCGATATTCCGGTCAGCCGGCACGCGCGACTGGGCCACGGCTTCGGCGGTTACCCATACCTCCGGGCACGAGTCGATCGCCAGACGCAACGGATCCACTTCGAGCACAACAGCTCCGACAGTCGTGGTGGCAGCGCTCTGGGCGATTGCACGATCGCAGAGGTCACCGCGGATCGGGTGAAGGCGCTGGTGCTCGATCTGGTCCGGTTACTCTACGGACCCTTCTAGGGCGGCCCGGTAGACCGAGTCACTCACGGTCACCTGCCTTCGAAACACGCACGTAGCGCTGCGCCAGCGCCGGCAGCATCACGAGATTCAACAGCGTCGAAGATACCAGACCGCCGAGCACCGTCACCGCCATGGGCCCCTCGATCTCCTGGCCAGGGCGATTGAGGCCTAAGGCGAGCGGCGCGAGTCCGAGGGCGGTAACGGCGGCGGTCATCAGGATCGGGATCAGCCGCTCGTTGGCGCCGCGCAGCGCGAGCTCGGTGTTCCACGTCGCGCCCTCGACCTCGACCAGGTGCTCGTAGTGCGCCAGCTGCAGGATGGCGTTGCGGGCGCTCACGCCGAACACCGTCACCAGCCCCACCACGGTCCCGAGGGAGATGCCGATGCCGGTGACGGCGATCGCGAGCACGCTGCCGATCAGGCTGAAGGGCAGATTCGCCAGCACCAGCCAGCCGTTGGCGCGCCAGTGGAAGGCGACGAAGAGGATCACGAGGATCAGCGCCAGCGCCAGCACGGAATAGAGCGCGAGCTCATTGCGGGTCTGGCGTTCCGCCGCGGCCGCGCCCGTGTATTCGAGATAGACGCCCTGCGGAAGCGCGACGCCCGCGGCGATGGCGCGCTGCGCCTCCTGCACCACGCCCTGAAGCGAAGCGCCGCTGACGTTGAACGTCACGCTGACGCGGCGCTGACCGCCGTCGTGCTCGATGCTGTACCGGTCGTTCGTCACCTCGATATGGGCCACCTGGGAGAGCGGCACCGGGCCTAAGGGGCTGGCGATCATGAGTCGCGCGAGCTCTCCCGGTCGACGGCGCAACGCCTCCGGCAGCAGCACTTCCACATCCACGGTGCGGGTGCCGTGAAAGGTCTGACCCACCTCGGCGCCCGCGTAGGCGGTCTCGATGGTGTCGAGGACGTCCTGGACCTTGAGACCGGTCGCTGCCAGCGCCTGCGGTACGAGTTGAATGGCGATGACCGGCGTACCGCTCTCGCGCTTGAGTTGCAGATCCACGATCCCCTTGATCCCCTTGAGCGCGGCGGCCACCCTGGCGCCGGTCGCATCCAGTGCGTCGAGATCGTCGCCGAACACCTTGATGGCGACCTGCGCGGTCTCGCCGCTCAGGCTCTCGCTGATGCGGTCGCCGAGAAAAGTCACCACCTCGCTCTGGATGCCGGGATAGCGCTCGAGAATGTCGCGCAGCTGCTCCTGCGCTTCGCCCTCATCAACACTCACCTCGGGCTTGAACTCCACGTGGAACTCGGTGCGATGGGGCCCCCAGGTATCTTCCCCGAGCTCCGCGCGCCCCACCTGCTGCTCGATGGTCTTGACGTAAGGAAGCGCCAGCACGTCCGCGCTGATGCGCTCGCCGAGGCTCAGCATCTCATCGAGCGAGGTGCCGGGGATCGAGCTCGAGACCTGCAGCACGAAATGGCCCTCGCGAAAGTCCGGCATGAAGGTGCCGCCGAGGAAAGGCAGAGCCCCCGCCGCGACGATCACCAGCGCGATCAGGCCCAGCGCCGTGAACCGCAGGTGTGCGTCGACGCGCTGCACTGCGCGCCGCTGCCAGAGCTTGAGCGTCTGCAGCCAGTGCGCCTCGGGCCGCGCCTCGTGACGATCGAGCAGCAGCGCACACAGCGCGGGCGTCGAGGTCATCGCCACGATGAGCGAGGCGACCACGGCGCAGATGAAGGCGAGCGCCAGCGGGCCGACGAAGCGGCCCTGGATGCTCGACGTGAACAGCTCCGGGAGGAATACCACGACCACCACGACGGTGGCGTAGATCACCGGCCCGCGCACCTCGAGCGAGGCCTCGCGCACGATCTCGAGGCGCGGCCGCGGGGATTGCAGGCGCGCGTTCTCGCGCAGCCGCCGCATGATGTTCTCGATGCCGATGATCGCATCGTCCACCAGCACGCCGAGCGCCACGGCGAATCCCCCCATGGTCATCGTGTTGAGGGTGAGACCCCAGCGATCGAGCACCGCGATCGCCGCGAGCAGCGACAGCGGTATGGCGCTGAAGGCGATCAGCGCGACGCGCAGGTCGCGCAGGAACA
>Ga0126371_10004312_pt1 | contig 12534 bp, 12 predicted proteins | sample PanSoiMetaPlot_4_FD_110145 | JGI IMG/M metagenome (GOLD analysis project Ga0126371, IMG submission 110145) | Tropical forest soil microbial communities from Panama - MetaG Plot_4 | ecosystem: Environmental > Terrestrial > Soil > Tropical forest > Bulk soil | place: Panama | collected 2016-02-17
AGGCCAGCGCGATCCCATTACGGCAACGCGACTCGCCGCCCTGATGATTGAGCACGGCGTGGAAGTGCGTCTTGCTGGGGACAAGAAATCTTTTCTGATCGCCACCGCCCAGCCTTACGGTCGATTTGTAGACGAGATGCTGGGAATCCAGCGCTATCCGGAAGTCAGGCCCGTTCCCGGCAGCGGAATTCTCGAGCCGTACGACGTAGCGGCGTGGTCGCTGCCGCTGATGATGGGAGTGCAGGCGGAGAAGGTGAAACTTGATTCCGCCGAGCAGCAGCCGGCAAACGTTATCACCACCGTGCCCTGGCCTGAGGGCGGGCTGGACGGAAATGGTCCTTATTATTCAGCCACAGACGATAAAAACAACGTAAGCGCGTTGATCAATGCCATGCAGAAGCTCGGCTCGCAGGTTTGGCTGGCGCGGACTGAGACTCCTCTAGCGATCTTTGCGGCAAATCCGCAACTGGCGGCACAGGCGGAGAAGTTGCATTTGCGCCTGCATGCTATGCCGGCGCTTCCTGCCGGAGCAAAGCAACTCAAGCCGGTGCGCGTGGCCATTTACAAACCATACGTTGCCTCGCTGGACGAAGGCTGGACGCGCTTCCTGCTGGAGCAATACGGGTTTGCAGTCAAAAACATCGAGAACAAAGAGGTGCGCGCAGGAAACCTGAACGCCGCCTGGGATGTGATCATTCTTCCTGACTCCACCCGCGAGGTGATAGTGGAGGGCAGGGCCACGCGTGAAGGTTACTTCGAGGAATTTCCTCCGGAATACAGTGGCGGCATCGGGAGAGAGGGTTTGCGGGCTCTGCGCGATTTTGTGGACAAAGGTGGCACATTAATCACGCTGGCTCGCGCTGCGGACGCTCTCACCGGAGAAGAATTCAATCTGCCGGTCAGAAACGCGCTCAGCGGAGCGGGTGGAGGTGAGGGCCGCCGAGCGGTCTCCACCTCTGACTTCAATATCCCCGGATCGCTGCTGCGCATTTATCTGGATACAGCCCATCCTGTGGCGTGGGGGCTGCCTTCAGAAGTTGCAGGATTTTTCGATTCGCCGTTGGCATTTCAGACCTCAGCTCCGGCGGCCGATGTTCAGCGCTCCGTAATCGCCTGGTATCCGGAAGATGCCAAGGACATTCTGATTTCCGGCTATGCCCACGGGGCGGAGCGACTGGAACGCAAGGCGGCCGTAGTCAGTTTCACCAGAGGCAAGGGCAAGATCGTGATGTTCGGCTTCCGCGTGCAGCACCGCGCCCAGACCGAGGGAACGTTTCAGATGCTGTTCAACGCGATTTACTGGGGAGGAATGTAACGTTATTTACAATTCGCCAACTGGCAATGCACGATATCCATTGGCCAAAAGAAAGCTGTTTGGCGTGCGACACACTACGTAACCTGCTGCAATTCGAGATTTCCCCACGATCTGGCGGACGAATTCGAGGTTGACTGCGTCGCTGTCTGTCGGCACCTCAGTCCACTTGGCTTCAAAAAGGTCCAAACGTCCGCCAATGTCTACCACGAAGTCCACTTCACGTGTTCGATCGCGCCAGAAGAACAAGCTGCCGGCCCGTCCTGCATTGCGCTCACGGGCCCGTAACTGCGCGTAGACGAATGTTTCCCATACCGCGCCGATGGCAGGAGACTTAAACAGATCTTCTTCGGATCGGATGTTGAGAAGTGCACACAGCAGACCGCTATCCGCAAGATAGAGTTTAGGACTCTTCACGATCGATTTGGTGCGATTGGAAAACCAGGGTTCCAGCAACATGATCTGGCCGGACGCTTCCAGAGCAGAAAGCCAATGACCCACAGTCGAAGGGCTGACACCAACATCGCGCGCCAGATCCGCCTTATTCAGCAGGTTCGCTGACCGCAGCGCGCATGCCCGGAGAAATCGCTCGAAATCCCGCAGGCTCCCAACGTTAGCCAAGGACCTTACATCACGTTCCAGATAGGTCGCAAGATAGGAGTTGTAGAAAGCCGTGAGATCTATCTCCGGGTTGGCGTGCAGTTCCGGAAAACCGCCGCGCACGATAGCCAGTTCAACCGTAGTTTTCGGCAGCGCAGCTTTTATCTCGGAGAAGGAAAGTGTTTCCAATTCCTTAATGTCGGCCCGTCCAGCCAGAGACTCTGAGACACTTTTCATCAGGGTAAATTTCTGTGAACCGGTAAGGAGAAACTGGCCATTACGGCCACGGTTGGCGTCCACGGCAACTTTTAGATGGCGAAACAGACCGGGCGCGTACTGCACCTCGTCAATGATCACCGGGGGAGCATGGCGGCCAAGGAAAATGCCGGGTTCCTTTTCGGCCTGCTCGGCTTCTGTTGGCAGGTCGAGAGATACAAACGAATAGTCAGGAAACAGCCTCCGCAAAGTCGAGGTTTTTCCGGTCTGGCGGGCGCCAGTCAAGACAACGACGGGGCGAGTTCGCGCAGAACGGCGGAGTTGCGGCTCGATATCACGCGGAATCCACACATGCTAAATATACAATGCGATTGGATATTTTGCACAGCCCATCTTAGTGTCGTCTCCGGGTATCAGATCAATCAACGGAACCCAGAAATCTCTTTGCAGCCATCGCCTCTCGTGATATGTTCCCGCCATGCCTGACAATCCACAATTTGGTACTGCCCAGTACGCACCACCGCCACCACCACCAACCGCGCCGGCGCCCAGCGCCGATGGCGCATTTCCCCGCGCTCTGTTGATGGGGATCATCGGGGCCGCCATAGGCTGCGCTATATATTCCGGCTTTGTGATCATCACGAAATTCGAGATCGGCATTATGTCGCTGGCGGTTGGCTTCATTGTCGCCAAGCTCATGATGATTGGATCCAAAGGAATCGGCGGCACGCAATATCAAATCACCGCAGCCCTGCTCACCTATCTTGCGGTCTCACTGTCGTTCATTCCCCTTTTTCTTTACCTGACCAACATTCCGCTGAGCATGGCGCCAATGGGCAAGCTCATTCAATTGGGCCTGGGGGCTCCATTCCTGGAGTTACAGAACGATCCGAGAAACGGCATTATTGGTCTTGTCATCTTGTTTGTGGGAATGAGGATTGCCTGGAGAATGACCAAAGGCAAGGCGTAGTCGACCAGTGCGGACCGGCGTTCTCAGCGTTCATCAATGAAAAGTTTGCTGGGTGGGGATTGCCCTCAATGCCATGCCTGCCAATCCACAATTTGGTGCTGCCCAGGCTGCACCACCACCTGCCCCGAGTGAAGGTGGCGCCTTTTGGCGCGCATTGCTCTTCGGTCTGATCGGAGCAGTGACCGGCATGGTAGTGTACGCGGGTTTTGTCATTCTCACGGAAATTACTATTGGTTATATGGCGCCGGCCGTGGGCTTTATGGTTGCGAGGGCCATGATGATGGGATCCAAAGGAATCGGCGGACGGCGGTATCAGATCACCGCTGTCATACTGACATACGCCGCTTTGTCGCTGGCGCTCCTTCCCATTTGGCGCTTCGAGTTTCCGGAAAGTTTCACTGCCCTACCGCTGAGCGATCTCATTCAGAGAGGATTGATTCGCCCTTTCCATGAATGGTATTGGGATACTTTCCGCGGCATCATCGCCATTCTAGTCTGGCTCGTGGGGATGACTATCGCCTGGAAGCTGACTGCCGGCAGACCACGAATTGCGCAGTAACCGTCACCTGTGCCCTGTCACCTGTAACCTATAATTAAGCTGTGTCTTCCATCGTCAATCCCCAGGTAGCTGGCAACTGCAGGCGCTGCTCGCGTGAGCTTCCCCCCGGTGCGCTGGATTGTCCGCAGTGCCATGCCCTGGTCCATGAAGAGCAGATGGAGCGCATCGCAGCGCGAGCGCGAGCGTATGAAGCAAACGGCTCGCTGTGGGACGCGCGCGACCAGTGGCATTTGATTTTGCCGCTGCTGCCGGCGACGTCGAAGCAGGCGGAATGGATTCGCAACCACATCCGCGAACTGGAAACCACATTGCATGCTCCCGGAGCGCCCAATACCAGAAAAAAATGGGCCAAGTGGCTGGCCCCTCTGGCGTCATTGGGCGTCCTCCTGGCCAAGTTCAAAACTGTCTTCCTGCTCCTCTTCAAGTTGAAATTTCTGCTGAGCTTTGCCGGCGCCATTGCGCTTTACTGGAGTATGTGGGGCTGGAGGTTCGGAGTTGGCTTTGCCCTGCTGATCCTGGTGCATGAGATGGGCCACTACATTGACGTCAAGCGCCGCGGCCTTCCGGCTGATATGCCCGTGTTTCTGCCGGGCTTGGGAGCCTACGTGAAATGGCAGGCCATGGGCGTCCCACTGACAACGCGTGCTGCCGTAAGCCTGGCCGGGCCGCTCGCAGGTTTGTTCGCGGCAGCGGTTTGCGGGCTGATCTGGTACCAGACTGGGAACGCTATCTGGGCAGCGTTGGCGCGAGCCAGTGCCTGGCTGAACGCCCTCAACCTGATTCCGATCTTTATTCTGGATGGCGGGCAGGCCACGCTGGCCATCAGCAAAGTAGATCGAGGCTTGCTGCTGATTGGCGCGGCAGGCCTGGCCATGGTTCTGAAGGAATGGATGCTGTTGCTGGTGGCTGGCGGTTTTCTCTGGCGGTTGTTTACCAAAGACGACCCGGAGCAGGGAAGCAACGCCATCACCGCTTACTTCGTGGCAGTTCTCGCCGGCCTGGCATTCATGATGTGGCTGATCCCTGGCCCCGCATTGCCGCGGTAGCACTACGCAGTCGCCACTTTCGCGGATTTCAGCAGCGGCGAATCTCCGCGCTCAGTCTACGACGCTGCAGGCAGAACCTGAGCGGTTATTCGTTGCCACTCTTTCCAGCCATAGCGAAGAACTTCATAGAGAGTTGTGCTGGAGGTGCGTCCTTCAGAACTGGCGATTCGCCACCGGTTCTCCAGGGCGGACTTCAAGCGGTACAAGTCCTCGGAAATACGCGGATTCACGCTGCGCTGCTCTTCAATCTTGTGAAGAAACTGCCGCAAGGCGTCGGGGAAGGTGTAATTCCTTGACGACACGGCCATTGTCGATGGCGATGCTGCGAGGCTGGCGGCTGACATACAGATTCCTTGCTCCTAAGAAACTCTCTTATATAGGTAGTGATGTTCAGGGAGGAAACGTTTCAACAAATTTGCAACCTTGTTCGGGCAGGCAAAACGAAAAAAGTAGTGTCCTGATTGTTGAATCAGGACACTATCTCTGAGGAGATTCGGGTTGTGCAGCAATGCAGCGGCTGAGATCAGGTTCCGTTACTTCTTGGTCGCCACCGTAGCGTTGCTCTGCACCGGCGAGGCGGACACCACATCGTAATCACGCTCTTTGTTGTCGCCTTCGGGGACGCGCAGCACCATGCGATCTTTCTTCATCCTGAACTGCGCACTCTCGCCTACCGGAAGCAGCGCCGGATTCTTCTGCTCGCGCGGACGAATGTGATAGACCGTGTGCGCCGTTTCCAGCACATATTCCTGGCAGAAAGTTTTGCGCGCCTGGCTGTGCCCGCTGTCCGTGCCCAGCAGATCGCCAACAAAGCTCTTGCTGTTCTTTTGATCAAGGCCGCACTCTACAGACGTCATTTCCTTGAGCGTGCCCTTCTCGTAATTCTTGTCGTTGGCCACCGCAAAAGTTCCAACCAGCAGCATGGAGACAAATACCAAAGATTTCATAGTTCTCACCTCACGCAAATTGCCAATGCAAATGCCATGCCAACCAGAATACCTGCAGCAAATAATTGAAAAATCAGCAGCTTAGGCCGCGGACATGTACGCGGGTAACCGTGAAGAATTTACAGGTGACTGTAGAACGACAGCATTGTTGATTCAAGGCGCTCAACAATTATTTACGCTCGTCGATGCAACCAATTTCAGAGGACCGAGTACGGCACATCCACCACGGAGACACAACTAAAAGCCTTACCGCTGATGACGCTGATGAATGGATGAACGCTGATTCTTATTAGAGCAATCTCTAGAAAATGCTCTCAGGTTTCTCACTCATATCGCAGCGCCACCATGGGATCCACTTTGGTTGCTGCGCGCGCCGGTACATAGCTCGCAGCCAGAGTGACCAGAGCCAGCAGCGCTGTCACGGCAAGAAAGATTGCCGGATCCCAGGAATGAATTCCAAAGAACATGCTGCGCAAGACATAGGCAACGAGCAGTGCCGTAGCAATCCCAATTGCCACTCCCGGCACGATCAACCACAAACCTTGTGAGAGAACCATTTGCAGCACGTTCTTGCGTTGCGCCCCCAACGCCATGCGAATGCCGATCTCCTGGGTGCGCTGACTTACCGAGTAGGCCACCAGTCCATAGAGGCCGATGGTCCCCAACAGCAAAGCCAGAAAAGCGAAAACACCGGCCAGCACCGCCGGATAGCGATGCAGAAACGCAGCCGGCGAACGCTGAATGCGGTCGTCCATGGTTTGCACCGCGAAGGTGACTGCATCGGAGTCGACCTGACGAATTGCATCCTGAACGGTAGTGACCAGCGCATCCGGCTTTGTCTCCGTGCGTATGATCAGGTTGAAGAAAAGACTTGGCCTGGCCTCCATAGGGGTGTAAATCGCGGGACGCGGCGGTAAGTCCAACGGCCCTTCCTTGACGTCGCGAACTACGCCAACCACCTGCCGCGGTTTTTCTTTGTCTGAATAGGTAAACCAGATTTGCTGCTTGATCGGATCCAGTCCGGGCATGAACTTATCCGCCAAGGTCTTGTTGATTATGACTCGCTGCGGACCGGTCGGGTTGTCGGCTTCAGTAAACCAGCTCCCCTGCAGGAGTTCCGCGCCGAGCGTCTGGAAATAAGTTCGGTTTACGGTGCGGCTGTTGGCTTCCTTGCCCTGCGGCGTGTCTGATGGGAGTCCAACGATGCGAAGGTTGGAGGTGTTGCCGCCGTTCGAAACTGGTAGTTGGCTGCTGCTGCCGACCGACTTTACTCCCGGCAATGCACGTATGCGATCTAACACTGCCTGCTGAGCCTGAATCTGCTCGGTATCCTGGGGGAAGCGCGTTTGCGATAGCGCGACACCAAGGCCCAAAAGGTTGTGCTGATCGAATCCTGGATTCACATTCAAAAGGCGATACAGGCTCTTCACCAGCAATCCCGAACCGGCAAGCAGTACCATGGCCAAGGCTACTTCGCCGATCACCAGTGCCGAGGCAAACCGCCGCCACGCCCCTGGCTGCGAGCTGCGCGATCCGTCTTTCAACCAGCTTTGCACGTTGGCGCGCGCGGCCTGCAATGCCGGCGCTAAAGCAAACACAACTCCCGTAATCACGGCCAGCAAGAAGGCAAAGAGCAGCAGGGTGGAATCTATGGTGATGTGCTTGAGGTAAGGCATCGCGTTCAGCTGGTTTTCCGGAATCATCGCGATGAACCCTTTGACGGTCCAGTGCGCCACCGTCATTCCCAATGCCGCGCCGGTAAAAGAAAGCACAAGGCCTTCCGTCAGCATGAGGCCGATGATCCTTGCCCTGCTGGCCCCAAGAGCTGTACGAATAGCCATCTCGTTTCGGCGAGCCATGGAGCGCGCCAGCAGGAGATTGGCGACGTTCGCGCAAGCAATCAGCAGCAATAGGGCCACGGCGCCGAGCAACACCAGCAGGATTGGCCTGATCTCGCCGACGATCACATCGTTCAACGGCACAACGGAGGTCCTGAGCTTGTTATTCGATTGCGGATACTGGTTTTCCAAACGCTCCGCGATCACATTCATGGCCGCGGCCGCTCGTTCGCGCGATACTCCCGGCTTAAGCCTGCCCATCACGTTGAGCCAATGCAGATTTCTGCGCTTCAGCAATCCACCTTCAGCATGCAGCGTAATCCAAACATCCGGATCGCCGACGGGAGCAAAATGAAAGTCCGCAGGCAGCACGCCAATGATGGTGTGAGGATTATCGTCGATATTCAGCACCTGCCCGGTCACGTCCTTGCCGCCAAAGCGCCTCTGCCACCAGCCATAACTCAGCATCACGGTGCGCGGGGCCGCCGCAAGGTCCTCACCCGCACGGAAATCGCGGCCGGCGATGGGCTGAACTCCGAGCGTCTGAAAAAAGTTGTCAGTCACGGCAGCAGCGGGCAGCAACTCCGGGCTCCCCTGTCCACGAAACAGGACCTGGTCCGGGCCATAACCGGAAAGCTGATCGAAGACCTCTTGTTGCGCTCTCCAGTCGAGAAAATCCGGATACGAGGATTCGAACCGCGAGAACACCTCCGCCGTTCGGGTGTCATAAATCTCCATCAGGCGTCCGGCATCGCGATAGGGCAGCGGATGGATCAAGGTTGCGTCGACAAAAGTGAAGATGGCGACGTTCGCGGCGATTCCCAGCACGAGCGTGACCAACGCAATCGAGGTAAATCGGGGCGACTTGATAAGCGTCCGCAATTCGTAACGGAGGTCTTGCAGGATGGTCTCCATCATCGAGGCGACTCCTCGCGGTGAATAAATACTACCGCCTTATGCGTATACCTCGGCTGCAAGAAAAGGTTTCCCTCAACTTAAAAGTTTATCGCCCAATCGTCACGTAAAACGCATTGTTGCCTGAGCGCAGGTCCTTGCCATAGATCAGCGAAACCCCAACGCCGAAAACAGAAATTTTGCTTTGCGCTCCCGTGTCCCACAGCCATTTGTTGGAAGCCAGCGCAGAGGTTGATCCACCGATCTTTCCGGTATCGAGAAATGGCCCGAGCTTCAGCGTGATCAGGCCATTGCGATAAACATTTTTGTCAGTCTCCCAATTAGAAAGGAAGTAGCGGGCTCCCAGAGGAGCGCTGCCTTTGCGGCCGTCGCGCGTGCCGATGTGGGCGCGCAGCCAGAGATCGTTATCGCGCTCCAGGCCGAGCATGAACAGCTCGTCGAAAGGAATGTGGCCAAAAGTGTCTCCGGTGCGAATGCCCCAGCGCGTTTCGTAGTCGTCGCCTCGCGATTGTGGCAGCCAGCGTGAGTTCACTGCGGCTTCAATCCTGCTGAAAGACTCGGCCGGACTCGACCACAGGCGGCCGGCTCGTGTTGACAGGGCGCCATCCAGCGTAAAGCGTCTCTCGGGAATTCGCAGCAGTTGGTAATTCAGCGCCGCGCTCTCGCTCAGCTCACTTCCCGCCGCGAGCAATGACGGCGTTAGCGCCGTTCCGGCAGAAACATCGTGGTAATTGCGGTGGGAAAACTCAACGCCCGCCGTCCAGCTCAGGCGACCGCCAATCAGCCTGGTAATCTCCGCCCGCAACTCTTCGCGGCGAAGGTTCAGTGCTGCCAGCGCGGGTGACGGCCCGGCAAACGACTTGCGGATCTCCCAGTTTTCATTACGCCCATCCATGCTCAGCCGGTAGCGCCATTTCGGATTTCGGAGAAATGGTCCTGCCAGTGAAATCCATGCGCGACGCTTTTGCGCGTCCCAGCGCAGCAGCGAGATCACGTTGGTGGCCGATCCGCCAATGTTGAAGTATTCAGGATTGACCTCCTGAAACGGCAACCCCCGAAATATTCCCAGCAGAGCCTGGAGTTTGGTGCTGCCAAAGCCGTTTCGCTCCTGCGCCTGAAATTGCAGATCAAATTTTTCGTCCGGGCGGGCCAGCAGATCCAGACGATAGCTGGGAAAAATTTCCAAAGCATTCAGGCGCGCCTCGGTGGCCAGCAGTTCCTCGCGGCGCAGTGTGCTGGCAGGAGAGAAGGCAAAGGCGTGGTCCAGCAGGACGGGATTTATCCGCAACTGCGGCGGCATGCGCACATCCTGAATCTGTGGCTTGCCGTTGCGATTCCAGTATTTCAGCGCTGCTTCAAGATTGCCTTCGAGGTAATACACCGTGGCCAGAAAATCACTGATGTACTTGTCCTCAGGATCAAGACGCAATGCTGCGCGCAGATACGCAGCGGCTTCAGGATATTTCTTCTGTTTGAACTCTATTCCGGCCAGCTCAACCGGAAAGCGTTTATCCTGCGGCTGCATGCGACGACCTGCGACAAAAGCTTTGCGCGCCTCGTCCCAGCGCTCCAGGTGGGCCAGGGCGAGGCCATAGTCATACTGCAATTCGGCAGATGGATTCGGCGTGGCCTCAACCAGCTTTACCAGTTCCTGCCAGCGCTGTTCTTGTAAGAGCTTCTGAGCGGCGGCCTGGGAATCCTGATCTTGCGCCGCGCAAGGAGAGTCGGCGATCAGGGCGCAGAAGAAAAGCAGCAGGAAGATGGAGCGAGCGATCACTCAGGCTGCGTTTCAGGAAGGGCGAGCAGGGTCCACTGGTCCACGGCGCTCCATTGCTTTTCAAACGTCGACCAGTCCTGCTTGAGCAGTTTGCGTTGTGCGGGATCGTTCAGGAAAACGATGCCCTGATGCCGATCCAATCCCGTGACTACAACATAATGCAGTTCAGAGCTGTGGGCTTGCGGCTTGAGCGCCACGATCAGCGGCCGGCCTTTTTCCAGGTGGTGCTGCAGATCGTCGCGCGTGCCGCGAAAGGCAAACGTACGAAAGCCGTGCTCCTGGAAATAATGTTCCAGGTCAGAGTTGTAGATGCCATGGGCTTCGCGGGAGTAGAGAGCGCGCTGGATTTCCGCGGCATCGGCGCCGCTCGCCTGTGGTTTTGCAGTGTGTTGAAACCAGTACTGCATCACCATGGCGATGGTGGCGGCGCCGCAACCATTCTTTTCCTGCTTTACGAAAGGCACATCCAGCCACACTCCAGGCTTGTCCGCGGCCAGCAACGCGCCGCAGAGCAGCAGCAGGGAAATAAGCAGCTTCATTGAAGCGTGTTAACGGACAGCCACAATAATCAGGATCAGCACGGCAACCGCCACGATAATCCAGATCAGGTCTCGATCGCTCAGTCTTCCGGCGGCAAAATCGGTTTGTGCCTTTTCTGCCCGCGAGGAAAGCTGGGCCAGATCATCGTCCCCCAGAGTGGCCACGGCAGTTTTGACCTGCTGGGGATCGATTTTTGCTGATTTCAATGCCTTCTCTGCCGCGGGTGTAGAGAAAAAGCTCTCAAGTTTTTGCAGGTTCTGCTGCCGGGTCTGTGTCGCTTTCAGCATCTCCTGCTGCAGGTCAGAAGGTTTTACAACGTGATCTTGCGCCAGAACGTCAGGAGGGATAGCGAAGAGAATGGTAAAAATACAAGCAATCGCGATTCGAACTGATTGCCGTGGACCAAAAGACATGTGGACACCTCCGATGTTTTTCGGCCAGTAAAGCGAGTTCAGTATACATGATGGAATCTGGCCAATTGGTTGGATGTGAGTACCTGCTGGCTGGTTGGTACCATGTCGTTTCCCGGCGTATTCGGTTGATCGTGCGGAACATTTCTGGCTCTGCCTGCGTACAATCAGATGGAGAGGTCTATGCTCACTTTCCTTCTGTGGCTGCTGCTGCTGTTCATCTGCTGGCCGTTGGCGCTGCTTGCGCTGGTTCTATATCCCATCATCTGGCTGCTGTTGTTGCCATTTCGCATTCTGGGAATCGCCGTGGAGGGCGCGCTTGAGCTGGTGAAGGCGATCATTTTTCTTCCCGCCCGCGTGCTTCGTGGGCGCAGGGTTGCCTAGATTTTTTAGTGTTTATCTCGAGCTGAGCGGAAGAACTCTACTGCGTGATTGCAGCGTCAGTGTGCATTCTCTGAAATTCTCCCTCACATAACTTTTCTTAACCGTATTTTCGCGACTTCTCCCGTGCAGAGTGTTTTCAATGACAGGGCAAGAGAAAAGGGCCCGGGAGGAGCAGAAAGATATGAAACGCGTATTGATAGGTACTCTACTGTTGGGTGTTCTTGGCGTGGGAAGCGCAGTGGCCCAGGATGGATGGCGTGACCGTTACCGCGATCGTCAGGACATTCGCAGCGATTATCGTGACATCAACCGCGATCGAGCAGCGATTGAGCATGACCGATGGGAGCTTCGTCGAGATTTGTGGCGCGGCGACTATAGAGCGGCAGAGCGTGAGCGCGCCGAAATTCGCGCACGGCAGAACGATCTGTATCGCGATTACCGCGACGTGCACCGTGACAGGCGTGATCTCTACTGGGATCGGTACTAGAAAATCAGCCATCAGCAATCAGCACTTAGCAATCAGCGAAGGCGGTGAGGCGAAAAGAGGGCAGCCTGGCGGGGCTGCCCTCTTAGTTTGTGTGGGGCCTTTCTCGTAAAAACTACTGACCTGTGACCGTGCTTATGCCGTTTGTTCCAGGTTTTTTGCGGGTTTGCTTTCCAATGACCGGGGTCCCCGGCGACCGCCAGTGTTGCGGTTGCTGGGGTGGTGGTGACCCGATTAATTCCCTCCGCTGGCTCGTCTGAATTCCAGCGAATTGGAGGCTCCCCCTGAAACCATGGCAGAGTTCATCCAGCGGTCCACCAGTTTTTGCAGGCATGCCTGGCCGCAAAGATGTTTAGCCGATGCGTCGTGCGCCAGCATGTTCTCCCAGGGATAGATTTTCAGCATTTGCCTCTCCGCGGCCGCTTCATGCGGTTTGTGCTTGTCTGTCCACGCCAGCCACCAATGATCCACAGTGCCTTTCTGTTTTCCGCAGATATCGCAATTAAACGTCTCAGTCCAGCTCACCTTCACCTCAC
>Ga0126371_10004313_pt1 | contig 12532 bp, 10 predicted proteins | sample PanSoiMetaPlot_4_FD_110145 | JGI IMG/M metagenome (GOLD analysis project Ga0126371, IMG submission 110145) | Tropical forest soil microbial communities from Panama - MetaG Plot_4 | ecosystem: Environmental > Terrestrial > Soil > Tropical forest > Bulk soil | place: Panama | collected 2016-02-17
AGAACTAGCATGCTGTACTTGAATCCGCCGTACTTCCTCATCAACGGTGTCTCGGTGTTCCCCGACCACGAGAACCCGCTTCAGTTCTACTATTTGCCGATGATGCCGCACCTCACGATCAACACGGACCCGACGACGAACGCCCCGGAACCCCAGATATCGCTGATCGAGTACGAAGGGAGTGCGGGGACCGGCGGCTTCATCGACTTCGACGTCAACCTCGGACTCGATCCGAGCGTCCTCTCGGAAGTCACCGGCATCATCCAGCGCAAACTCAACCTCAACGGCACGCCGATCGTGTCGCCCGTGACTTTCGTCGACGGCTCGGTGCGCCTCATCATGCTCGGAGCGGAAAGCGCGGAGCCTTCTTCTTCGTCCACGTCTTCCACGGCGGGCGCAGGCGCGTCCGCTTCAGGCTCGGGTTCTGTCGCCGTGGCGACGGTCACTGCTCCTCCCGCTACCGGTCCTCAATTCGTGGTCAAGATCGAGAATGCGGCAAAACCGGCGCTGTATGGCGACAACCAGGCGTCGTTTTCCGTTCAGCTCGACCAATATGGTGCGACGATCCTCGATCAGGCTCTCCGAGGCGCGATGGCGCCTATCGCAGTCATCTACTCCTTGCAATTCCTCGCGCTTCGACCAGCGTTCCACGTCCATCTGACGGCAGATTGGAATCGCGTTCAGACCTATCTCGACAGCCAGTTCAGCGGCGGCTTCCTCTTCTTCTCGAGCTCGATAGAGAAAAGCGTCGACAAACTGATCGAGGACAAAGTCATCAACATCCAGGTCGACACGACGGTGACGGAGTCGGACTTGGGCACGACGGGAACCTCGGACCGCGACCGCGCGGTGGCCGAATGCTACGAGCTGGTCAAGACGACGTTCTTCGAATCGAGTATACCACCGCCCAACCCGAACGCACCCGATGACTGGAGCAAGGCGAACCAGACGTTCGACAACATCAGCGATATGGCGCTCACCGGCGGGATGGCCGGGATGGCTTCGTTCTCCTACAAGAGCGTCGATCTGACACGGATCGATCAGAAGTCGCTCAACTTCGACATGAGCGAACGCACGGCGGTGCTTCGCACCATCTGTCCACAGGCGCACCTGTCGGGGCTCCTCGATGAGGTCACGAGCAAAGGCCTTGACCTGACGAAATATATCGTCAAGGTGGATCTGGACAACCCGTTCTTCGAGCGGCGCAAGGTCGAGGTCTTGTCGTACGCCGACTTCAACGGCGACTCGATCGCGTCGATCGACGTGAACCTGAACTACAACGGCGATACGAAATCGGTGCAGCTCGTCAGCAGCGGCGTGCAAACCGAAGTGGACTGGAGCAGCTCCGTTCAAAACGGCAAAGTGCAACGGCCCGTGACGTACGACTACTCTGTGAACTTCAAGAACGTCGACACGACCCAGCGTCCGGGTAAGCTGAGCACGCCGAGCGGCGGGTTGACGATCGTCGGGGACGTCCTCGACATCGAGCCGCGAGACGAACTCTACGGCATGACTGTCGTACCGATCCGCGCCTTCGGGTTCCCCTGGGACCGCTATCCGAGCGTCGAGGTGGAATGCCGTTATGTCGACACAGCCAACGGCATCAACCTCCAGCCGAGTGCGGTGCTGAATACCCAGACCCAAGAAGTCGACTGGTCGCTTTTCATGTGCAACCTCGCCGATCGCGCATTTGACTACCGGCTGACATACAGCCTGGCTGCCGGCGGGACCATTGTCAGCCCGTGGACGACGACAAACGATGCGAAGATCGACATCGTCGACCCATACCCGACGAAGATCACCTTGACGATCCTTGCCGCGCTCGACTGGACGACGTTCTCCGAAGCGCTCGTCTTCGTCGCGTATCCGAGCAAGACCGCGCCGGTGGTGCAACAGAGCTTCACGTTGGACCAAAGCAACGCGAACGCTCCGCTTTTCGAGGTCGACCGGCAGAATCCGACGCAAACCCTCATCTATTACGAGGCGCGGCTGATCCGTCGCGACGGCAGCGTCTGGACGGTGCCGGGCTCGGTGACATCTTCACAGTACCTCATCCTTCAAGATGGCATGAAGGGACACCAGATCATCTCGATAGTCCCAGAGCGGGTGGACTTCACGGCGGCTCAGATCACCAACATCAGCGTACAGCTGCGCTATGTCGACCCTGCGAACTCGCTCAACATCCAGGAGACGGTGACTCTCGCTAGTGCGTCAGATGCACGGAGCTTCAGCTACGACTACTTGAACGATCAGATCGTGCCGCAATACCGTGCAGATATCGCGCTGAACAACGGTCAGACGAAAAGCATCGACTGGACGCAGATCGACGGAAACGTCGTCACGATTCCGCTCAGCCACCTAAGCTGAAAGGCTCCATATGCTCCTGTTCTCGAGCCGCACATTCACCGTCGACGGCGTCACCGTATTCCCCGATCACGCGGATCCGAATCAGTTCTGGTACCTTCCGGCGCCCGTCGGGCTCGAGAACATGGCGAACAGCACCGAGCCACAGTTCCTTCTCATCATGTACGAACCTGACGTCGCGGCGGAGGGAGTCCAAGGTGTCGGCTTCCTCAACGTCACGATGGCGCTCAAAGTCAGCGATCAGACGCAGTCGAAGATCGTCGGCGAGATCCGGACGAATTTTCCAGAGGCATCGAACCCGCTGCTCGCGCCCGTGCCTTTCGATGAGGGAACGGTACAGATCGTCGCGCTGAACCTCCAGGGCAGCGGCGGCACCGCGGCGACCGGCGCGCCGAGCGCCGTCGAAAACATCCTCGGAGCGAGCAATCCGGAGCTGTTCGGCAACAACGACGCGCTGTTCGCGCTGACGCTGAGCGAGATGGGCGCCACCATCCTCGAGCAAGCGTTTCAGGACGGCATGACGCCGGTCGGCGGCATCTATAACATGAAGTTCACGGGCGTGCTTCCCGCTCTCGACGTGAAGATCACCTGCGATCTGAAACGAGCGTATCAGTCGTTCAGCGTCGACCTCACGGGGTCGGTCTACTGGGTATCTGCCGGGATCGACGCTACGTTTGAGAAGCTGCGACAAGACGGCGTCATCAAAGTCGATATCGTCAGCCTCAGCAACGACGCGAGCGTTCAACAGCAAGAGCAATGGGCGCTGAATCTGTTCAAAGATCAGATCCTCGCCCAGTGGTTCACTCCGAGCTTGAGTCCGACGACGGCGGCTGCCGCCGACGCTTCGTCGGTTGCCGTCGGTAGTACCGGACACTCGGCGGGGTCGAGCTCGAGTTCTTCAAGCGCGCGATCGTCGGGCATGATGGGTGGGTCGTCATCGGGCACTATGACGATGGGCGGGTCTTCGTCAGGCATGACCGGCATGTCGTCCACCAGCTCGCACCCGACGACGATGGGCGGCGCTTCTTCCAGCTCGGCCGCGCCGTCGATGGGATCAGGCGGCATGTCGTCGTCGTCAAGCCTTGCGCCGCCGCCGAGCGGTGGTAGTAGCGGCAGTAAGGGAAGCAGTGGCAGTGGTGGCGGAGGCGGCAGCGTCGGGAAGATCGCCAACCAGGTCGCGCAAGCAGCGGGTACCGCTGCTGCCGCATCTCAAGCGGCGTCACCGTTCGGACTTTCACTTCGTCTGAAATACGTCCAACAGGACGAACTCAAGACGGTCGAGATCGAATTCAACGCGATGAGCGCGGTGCAGCGCGTATACTCGCCGCAGGGCTACTTCGGGCTCCTGCTCCAAGGCATCGACGAAAGCAAGCATTTCCTCAAGGTCGCCGGCAACGATCCGTTCTTCAACAAGTTCCTCGTCACGATAGATCCACCGCGAGACTTCTCTGGAATCGGCCTTGCATCTGCACACGTCGCTTTGGATTACGGCAACCCGGCGACGACGGCGAACCCGAAACATGCCGATTTCGTATTCGACCAAACACACGCGAGTCAGCAGACTTGGGACGTCTACGAAGGCCTCATCCAGTCTACGAGCTACACGTATACCGCCGACTATGAGTTCGACGCGGAATCAGGCTGGCAGGGCGAACAGACGAAATATACGCTGCCCGCGGTGCAGACCGAAAACCGGCTGCTGGCGCTCGACCCAAACGACTTCTTAGGGTTCCTCCAACTCGCGATCAGCCCAGGGCGGATCAACCCCGACCTCGTCGATCGGATCGAAGTCCCGATCCAGTACTCCGCGCAAAGCGGTTGGCACACGTCACAGACCTTCGTCCTGCGGCCGTTTGCACCGGTGCAGTTCTGGAAGCTTCGTCTTGCCGACAAAGACGATCGGACCTACTCGTATACGACGAACTGCTACTTGAAGGACGGCACGCTCATCACGGCTCCGAGCGTGACGTCGACCGCTAGTGCGATCATCGTCAGCGATCCGTTCGTCGGAGGTCTCGATCTGACGTTCCAGCCCGCGTTCGACGCAACTACTTACAAGCTCGCTATCGTCGAATTGTCCTATCAGGACACCGCCAACAGTTACAGCTTCCAGAAGACGATCCAAATGCCGGCGGGCAGTCAGCCGGTGCAGGTCAATATTCCGTTCATCAATCGGACTTTGAACACATACCAATACCGCGTCACGCTGCTCAGCAATACTAACCAGCAGGTACAAGGCAACTACATCACTGCTCAAGATCCGCTGGTGCTGGTCGGTGCATAAGATGGGTCAAGCCGCGAGCAAGGGTGTCGCCGAGGACGTGATACAGATCGCGCGCGCGATCGCGTCTCACATTGGCCCTCACAGCTCGTGTAGGACGGGCGCTGACGCCGCTGCCGGATGCGTCGAGCACTGTATCCGTCTCTTCGACCGTTCGATATGGCCGGCTGTGGCGTGGCGGTTCAGTGCACTGTGCGCGGACGGGAGCCCGTTGCTGTTCGATTTTTCCAGCGCCGACGACCGGCTGCGTTGCGCATGCGAGGTTGCCGCCCCGGAGGTCGCCACCCACGCGCGGCTCGACTTGGCTATCGATCTTATCGCAGAACTCGGCGGCGCGCTTCCCTCCGGCGCTCTCGTGCGCGAATGGAGGTCGCTCCAGGCGAAACACACGTTGCGTTGGGGCGCTTGGCTCGGCATTCGTCACGATGGCGCGCACGCGATGCTGAAACTGTATGTCGAGGTCCCAAGAGAGGCTATACCGCTCAGCATCCCCGGCCTGGAGGCCATCGTTCCGAGCAGCCGGCTGCTCATGATCGGCTACGACTGCACAAGAGGGTCGCAAGAGGTCTACTTCCGTCAACCGCCGATGAGCGAAGTCGAGCTCGATGGTTTCACCGCGTTCATGCATGCCGACTCACGCCGTCGCTGCGTGCTCGATGAGTTTGCCTCGCTATGCGGATTGCCGGCGTGGGCGGCTTTACGGTGGACGAACTACGGCTACAGCATCGCTCGCGAGACGCCCGCTTCCGATATCCTCCTCTCGTTGTTCATCCGATCTCGTTCCATCGGAGATGCTTCAAGGATCCGCCGGCAATTCTTGAATTCCGTGTCTCGATCGACAACAACGGCGGCATACCGCTCCCTGATAGGAGACGTCGCCGACGAAGATTTGCCCGATCATGGTATGGTCAGCCTCATCGCACGCAAGCCGGGCGAAATCGAAATGCGCGTCGGCCTCAGCGCTACGGCGCTTGCACGGCTTTGCGTGACTCGCTAGAGCGAATCGTTTCGCCGACATCGACGGTGATGGCGGCGATCGACCTTGCCGCACGTCAATCGGAAGTTCGTCGAACTGTGAAGGGGGACTCGAGCGATGGCTTATCTGGACGATCCTAGCGACAGCTCCTCGAGCGACAGCAGCGACGGGGACAGCTCTAGCGACAGCACGTCGAGCGACAGTTCCATCAGCGACGCCGGAGCGTCGGACTATCCTTCGAGCGACGACGCGTCCTCTGATACATCGAGCGATGGGTCCTCGGATGGTGCATCCTCCGATGGCGCATCCTCCGATGGCGGCTCGAGCGACCAGTCTTCGGCCACGGCAACGTCGAGCAGCTCGCCGGTCGACTACACGGCCATGGTCGCGATACCGACCGGCATGAACGACGGACTTACGTCGCCGAGTCCCGCGACGATGACGAGTGCGCTTGGGAGTCCCGGGACCCCGAATCCGGACGACCCCACGAAATGCGGGCGAAGTTCGGCCGCGATGCTAAAGCTCTTCAAGACCGCAAGCGTCGGTCCGTTCCGCGTCACCGGTTTGATTCCGGCTGTCGACGCTCTTACGCGCGTCTTCTCCGCTGTTCAAAGTTCCAAACCCGACCTTTACAATCTGCTTGGCACTGGCGGGATGATATGCGTCCGTCCGGTGCGCGGTTCCACGACAAACTTCTCGAACCACGCGTGGGGCGCTGCGATCGATATCAGCATCGGCGGAAAATTCACGTTGCGTGGCTCGACAACCGTTCAGCAAGGACTTGTCGATCTCTGTCCGTTCATGCACGCCGAGCAGTTCTTCTGGGGTGGTGGGTTCAGTACGACTCCGGACGGCATGCACTTCGAGGTATCAAGCGAGCTCCTCGCTCAGTGGAAATCGGATGGGACACTACCATGATTCATGATGACGGCTCGTCGAGCGACACTAGCAGCGACACGTCCAGCGACAGTTCGATAGGGGATGCAGGCGCTTCGGATTATCCATCGAGTGACGCGACTTCGAGCGACACGGGGTCGAGCGATACGGCGTCAAGCGACGGACAATCGAGTGACGGAGCATCGAGCGATGGCACTTCGAGCTCGGCCGCAGCTGCAAACGCGGGCTGGAGCAACGCGGTATCCGGCGGATGGAACAGCGGCGAGCGAACCGTCGGAGGCGTCCGCCGAATCCCGCTCGACGGGCTCAAAAACGTCAACCAAGACCCCGCGCCCAGTACCAATACGAATGAATCGGCGGCCGGACGCGCGATTCTCGTCGTCCCGACCTCGCTCGATGCGTCGCAGGCGATCGATGTGCTGTTGCATCTGCATGGTTTTAACATCGGGTATCGGCAGCGTGTCGCCTCAAGCTCGCCCGACGCGGGCACGGTCCGCGACGTCCTCGTCGATCAAATCGAGGATCAGCTAGGCCGCTCCGGTCGGTCGATGATCGCGGTGCCCCCCAGGGGACACTAAAATCCGGATTTGGGCCAAGCGGTGCACAATTCGACTGCGATTCGTTTCTCGACGAGGTGCTCAACGCCGCGGTTAACGCCGGAGTCTGGTCGTCTGTGCCGGCCGTCGCACGCGTCGTTCTCTCCGGCCATAGCGGTGGCGGCGGCGTGATCGGCCCGATGGCCGGCGAAAGCGGCCAGCCTCGATTGCCCTCGAAGATCGCCGCGATGTTTCTATTCGAGGCGATCAACGGTCCGAACGAGTTGGCCGGCATCACGACATACGTCACTGCGCGGCTGAACCTCGTCTTGCAGAATTTGGGAAACGCTTCCGATCAGCTGGATTACTTGAAATCGAGTTTCCGCTTTCGCGGCATCTACAACGCGGGCGACACGTTCTACGCGGGCAACTACGCGGCGCTGCAGCGGACCATATCGACGTGGTTCACACAGAACGCCGACGCGATCGGTGGCGCCGGGTCGGACATGTACAACGCGCTCGCGGCGAACTATGCGATTGTCAGACCGAGTCCGTATGCCGCGCATGACGGCTTGTTGGGTTCGGGCAATCTGCTTCTTGCTCTCGGAATGATGCCGTAGATGGAACCCCGCCGGCTCATCCTCGCGAACTTCCAGTCGCCTGGCGATATCGTGATGCTGACGGCAGCGGTGCGCGATCTTCATCAGACGTTTCCAGGCGCATTCCTCACAGACGTACGGACGCCGTGCCCCGCGCTGTGGGAGAACAATCCGCACATAACGAGGATACCGGATGACGATCGTCGAGCGGAGCGCATCGAATGCCACTATCCGCTCATCCACCGCAGCAACGAGTTGCCATATCATTTCGTGCAAGCCTTCAGCGCGTTTCTCGGCGACCGCCTAGGCGTACGCATCGATACGACCGGATTCAAGGGTGATATCCACCTTTCGCAGCGAGAGAAATCCTGGATGTCGCAAGTGCACGAGATCCTCGGCGCCGACATGCCCTTTTGGATCATCGTCGCCGGCGGCAAGCGAGATTTCACGATCAAATGGTGGGCGAGTGAACGCTTTCAAGCAGTCGTCGATCATTTCCGAGGACGCGTACTATTCGTGCAGGCCGGTGAGAACAAGCATCATCATCCGCGCTTGCGCGGCGTCATCGATCTCGTCGGCAAGACGGATCTTCGCCAACTGGTACGGCTCGTCTACCACGCACAGGGCGTCCTGAGTCCTGTGACGTTGCACATGCATTTGGCAGCTGCGGTCGACGTCAAAGGGGGATTGCCTAAACATCGGCCGTGCGTGGTCGTAGCTGGGGGCCGCGAACCGCCGCACTGGGAGGCGTACCCGCACCATCAGTTCGTCCACACTGTTGGCGCGCTCCGGTGTTGCGATTACGGGGGTTGCTGGCGATCTCGAACCGTCGCTTTGGGCGACGGCGATAAAAAGGACGCCCCAGGCCTTCTCTGCGTGGATCGTGTTGGCGACCTCCCGCGCTGCATGCACATGATCACGCCCGACGAGGTCGTACATCGCATTGAGCGCTACTTCGACGGCGGGGCCGTTCGCTACCTGAACCAGACTGAGCGACGCATCGCGGTCGAGGCGATCGACCGGCGCAGCGCACCGATTTCCCGGCCGAATGGTGTCGCCGCGCTCGCCGGATCGGTGCAAGGATGACAAGACGCTACCATTACTATCCAGCCAATCGCATTTAGGAGTTGAGAGTGCAACATGGCTAACAAACGACAAGTCGCCGGACTGAAGGCAAAACCAAATCGAGCGGTGCGTCTTACGTTCAAGTACGACGGCGATACGGTTCGGCTAGTCCGTCGAACCGCGTTGAATAAAGTGCCGCCGGCGTCGGATCCCACCGAAGGGTATGAGGGCCAATCGGGCTCGTGGCTCGAGGTGCGCGACGCACGCGGACGCGTCGTCCACCGCCAAGTCCTCCATCATCCTATCAAGCACGATATCGAAGTGTTTTCCGGCGATCCCAAGCGTCCGTTCGTCCGCCAGATGTTGGACAGGCCGACCGGCGAGTTCGACGTGATCGTGCCTCAGTACGACGGTGCGCACTCCGCGGTGCTCTTCCACAGCACGCATGATCGTGGCATCGCTTCTGGTCCGTCGCGCGAGTTCGCTCGATTTGACTTAGGCTCGACTCCGCCAGGAGGTAAGTCATGAGCACATCTGACGGTTCGGTCGTCAGCGTCACCAAAGTCGGAGACAACGGCCCACCCGATCAACGGTGGAACTTAGTCTTGATGGGCGACGGTTACCAGTCGGGCCAGCTTGACCAGTTCCACACCGATGCGAGCACTTTCTGCACCGCGTTTTTCGCGACCAAGCCGTTTGATGCACTGAGAACGGCGATCAACGTCTTTCGCGTTGACGTGAGTTCGACCGACAGCGGCGCGGACGACCCGACGTCGTGCGGCGGCCAGAATGTCGGGAGCGGGGACGTCAAAGCGACCTATTTCGACTCGACCTTCTGTTACGATGGGAAAATCCGCCGGCTACTGTCATGCAAAACGGACACAGCGCGGGCCGTCGCCGACGACAAGACTCCGCATTACGATCAGATCCTCGTGATCGTCAATTCAGCGACGTACGGCGGATCGGGGGGACCCGTGGGAACGACGTCGACCGGGGACTCGAACTGGCCGACGATAGCCATCCACGAGATGGGCCACTCTGCGTTTGGTCTGGCGGACGAGTACGAGTACTACAGCGGCTGCGACTCCGGCGAGACGAATCGCAACACGCACGACTCGACCGAGCCGACTCAGCCGAATGTCACTGTGAACAAAGACGCGGCGACGCTCAAATGGAAGGATCTCACTACTACCGCTCAGATCCCGACGTCGACGAACGGCGACTGCTCGAAGTGCGACCCTCGATCGACGAGCCCCGTCGCCGCCGGCACGGTTGGCGCGTTTGAAGGCGCTCATTACTTCCACTGCGGCGCCTACCGGCCAGAGTGGGATTGCATCATGCGCACGCGAACGCCCCCATTTTGCGCCGTGTGCCGTGACGTCATCTCAAGGAAGCTGACGCCTTATTCTCCCAGCTCCATAGGCGATGCCGGAGCATCGGACTACCCGTCGAGCGACTCGTCCTCCAGCGACGACAGCTCGTCGAGCAGCGACTCGTCGTCCAGTGACGACAGTTCGTCGAGCGACTCGTCGTCCAGTGACGACAGTTCGTCGTCGAGCAGCGACTCGTCGTCTAGCGACGATAGCTCGTCGTCAGACGACTCTTCCTCCAGCGATGACAGCTCATCATCGGACGACTCGTCGTCAAGTGACGACAGTTCATCGTCGGACGACTCGTCGACACGCAAGCGACGATGAGAACGTCGACGAAAGAGGTCGATAGCTCCTGAGCGGGTGAATCGGCGCGGCCTGACGGGCCATGCGGACGATTGTTCGCGATTCATCGTCCTCTCATCGGTCCCACAACTGACTCCCAGCGTATCGGGGTATCGTTGTAGGCATGAGATCGACTACCGATTCGCCGCGCTCTGCGTCGGTGTGGCCCTGGATTTTGCTCGGCGCCGGCTTACTGCTCGTCATTGCTACTGGCGGCGCGTATGCTGCCATCACGTTCGGGCTCGTTCCGGCGAACGCCGACGCAAAGCCCTCTGCGATCGAACGCTGGGCCGCTCGAACGTCCTTGCATGCGACGATAGCGCGGCAGGCGGTGAACATCGCCGATCCGTTGCCGCACTCGCCGGCCAACCTCGACGCCGGCATCAAATTGTATGCGAATAACTGCCTCGTGTGCCATGGCGCGTCCGACGGTAAGCCCTCGAACGTCGCACGTGGTCTATATCAGCCCGTACCGCAGCTGGGCGGTCACGGAGTCGAAGACGACCCTGAAGGCGAGATCCATTGGAAGATCGCCCACGGTATCCGCCTCACGGGCATGCCGTCCTTCGACGGCACCCTGACCGACGCACAAGTGTGGCAGCTGACGCAATTCCTGAAGCAGATGGACAAGCTGCCGCCCGTGGAAAGAGCGGCGTGGAAGCGGCTCCCGAGCCAAGCGGAACGGACGCAGCGCGTCGCCCAAAAAGACAACTGAACCTCCGACGCCGAACCGTCGCACCATATTTCGACCCTCGGGTCAGTTCGCGATTGGATGGCGCCAGATGCAACGCTTCGCTTTCTCGATTCTCGCACTGAGCTGCTTCGCGATCGCCGCGTGCTCAGGTATCTCTGCGCCCGGCACGCAACCTATCGTCGCCGGAGCACCAGATGCAACGCTGCCCGCGCCGTCGATCAGCTTTCCCGCGGTCTACGTGTCGCAACACACGAGCCCCGGCACTGTGCTCGTCTTTGATGAGCAGGGTAACCCACAGACGGCGAGCGGCGGTTTCCCGAATCTCGACCTGCCCGGCTCAATCGTGTTCGACCCGAGTCTCCGGCGCTTGTACGTCGCAGAGTACGACAACAACGCGATCCGCGTGTACGATGTCAACGGCGACCCCATCTCGGTGTCAGGCGGATTCCCTAACCTGGAAGGGCCGCTCGGCCTCGGGTTCGACAGCGTCAACAAGCACATATATGTGGCCGAAGGTCCGGTCGTGGCGGTGTATGACGAGAACGGTGACAAAGTGACAACCACGGGCAGCTTCCCGGGTGCGAGTTACGCCGTTGGGATCACGTTCGACCCGTCAAATAAACTGCTGTACGTCGCGTCGCGCATGCCCGCAAAGGTCCTCGTCTACGATCAACAGGGTAATCCGATCACAGAACCCGGAAAGTTTTCAAAAACCGATTCGCCCGCGGCAGTCGCCTTTGATCCGACGAACAAGTTGCTCTACGTCGCCAACGAGGGCAACAGTACGGTTACCGTGTACAAGCAAAACGGGCGACGCATGACCACAACGGGAACGTTCCCGGGCGTCGACGTGCCCGATGATCTCGCGTTCGATTCTTCGGATCAAGAGCTCTACGTCGCGAACGGATTTGGGAACGGCTCACTGATAACCGTCTACGACCCGAGCGGCGACAAACTCACGACGTCGGGATCTTTTTCGGGCGTGACGGCCCCCGGTGGTATCGCGATCGCGCCCTAACGCTACGCGGGACCGCGTCGTTTCGTGCGAGTGCACGAGCGTTAAGTCAAGCGCTGGGCATCAGCCAGTCGCGCGCGCTCGCCTCATCGTGGAAGACACCCACCCTGAAATTCGAGTTCGCCGCGACGAGCTGAAAGCTAAGGCCGACGCGTAGCGACGCGTCGCCGACGATGATGGCGCATGAAGTCCCGATCTTCGCCGAGAGCCCCTCGAGCAGAGCGCGCACTCGATTCTGCAACTCTAACTGCGTCAGCAAGATCTCGTACTTGCGAATGTCAATCACGAGAAAGGCACCGTCGGGCGCGTTCGGGTCCGACCGGATCGCCTCGTAAATCACTTGTCGTTCCGCCGAGGTTGTCTTACCCGTCGTCGTGAGCGTGATAAATC
>Ga0126371_10004314_pt1 | contig 12530 bp, 14 predicted proteins | sample PanSoiMetaPlot_4_FD_110145 | JGI IMG/M metagenome (GOLD analysis project Ga0126371, IMG submission 110145) | Tropical forest soil microbial communities from Panama - MetaG Plot_4 | ecosystem: Environmental > Terrestrial > Soil > Tropical forest > Bulk soil | place: Panama | collected 2016-02-17
ATCTTATACTCTCCCACGTGGCGCCGCCGCATGTGGAGGAGGGCCCGTTCCGCATGCTCGGAACCATTTTGGAGGCCAATCCATATCTCGGCCGCATCGTCACCGGGCGCATCACTGCCGGCTCGGTGAAGCCCAACCAGTCCGTCAAGGTGATCGACCGCAACGGCAAGTTTGTCGAACAGGGACGGGTGTCCAAGGTGCTAGCGTTTCGCGGGTTGGAACGCCAGGCGATCGAGGAGGGCAGCGCGGGCGATATCGTTTCCATCGCCGGGCTGCCGGAAGCAACGGTGGCCCATACCTTGTGCGCGCCGGAGGTCACGGAGCCGCTGCCGGCCCAGCCGATCGATCCACCCACCTTGTCCATGATGTTTCGGGTCAACGATTCCCCACTGGCCGGCACCGAGGGCGACAAGGTCACGGGTCGCATGATTCGGGATCGCCTGTTGCGTGAGGCCGAGGGCAATGTGGCGCTGCGGGTCACCGAATCCGACGAAAAAGACGCCATGGAGGTCGCGGGACGCGGCGAATTGCAGCTCGGCATCCTGATCGAGACGATGCGGCGCGAAGGTTACGAGCTCAGCGTGTCGCGCCCCAAGGTTCTGATCCGGTTCGACACCGATACCGGCGAAATGACTGAGCCCATCGAGGAAGTTGTGATCGATCTGGATCAGGAGCATTCGGGCGTCGTGGTGCAAAAGATGTCCGAACGCAGGGCCGAGTTGATCGAGATGCGCCCCTCGGGCGGCGCAAGGCTGCGGCTCGTGTTCTACGCGCCGACTCGCGGCTTGATCGGATATCAGGGCGAGCTTTTGACCGACACGCGCGGCACCGCCATTATGAACCGGCTGTTCCATGGCTATGCGGCCTATAAGGGCGCGATTGAGGGTCGCCGTAACGGCGTGCTGATTTCGACCGATGCAGGCGAAGCGGTCGCGTATGCGCTGTGGAACCTGGAGGACCGCGGGCCGATGATGATCGAACCGGGCTGGAAGGTCTATCGCGGCATGATCGTGGGCGAGCATACCCGCGGCAACGATCTCGAAGTCAACGTATTGAAAGGCAAAAAGCTCACCAACATCCGCACCACCGCAAAGGACGAGGCGGTGCGCCTGACCCCGCCGATCCGAATGACGATCGAGAAGGCGCTCGCTTATATCCAGGACGACGAATTGGTCGAGGTGACCCCAAAGTCGATCCGCTTGCGCAAACGATTGCTCGATCCACACGAACGCAAGCGGGACGAACGACGCAAGGAAGCCGAAGAGGTGTGAATTGGCGCTGCCTCCGGCGTCATTTCCATAAAAGCGGAATCCGGCACTCCACAGCATCGCTCGGGAGTCGCCCCGTCAGGCCGGGCGACGACACATGAGGGATGGCGATACCGCGAACTGTTTTCACTGAATCCGCTCAATGCAAGTGTTGCGAATCCGCCACGTCTGGCACGCGTTTGGCTCACAGTCGACGGCGGGAGTTGATTTTGACAAACTTCCCACGATAATCGATCCTGTTAACTGAATGTTAGCGACTTGAACGGGAGCGGCCACTTCGGCTCGATTCCACCATGCATACCGTCGTTGTCGAAATCCGCCGTGCCAAATCGTCCGATGCCACGCGACTTGCCGAGACCCATGACTTGGCGTGGCGTACCGCGTACCAGGGTATTATCCCAGGTCCGGAGTTGGACAAATTGATCAATCGACGGGGGGCAGAATGGTGGGAAAGCGCCATTCGCAAGGGTAGCCGGATTTCGATTCTGGTATTCGGGGATACCGTTGCGGGCTACGCCAATTATGGACGCAATCGGGCGCGCGGCCTGAATTACGACGGAGAAATCTACGAGCTGTACTTGCGACCGGAGTTCCAGGGTCTTGGCTTCGGTCGCCGCCTGTTCGCGGCGACGCGGCGCGATCTGGTGCAGAGCGGAATCAAGAGTTTGGTGGTATGGGCGTTGTCGGATAATGCTCCGGCGGTTGCGTTCTATGGCGCGCTTGGCGGCCAGGCGGTCGCACGGTCATCCGAGAAATTCGGTAACAAGACGCTCGACAAGACTGCCTTTGCCTGGCCGGCCTGAGCCGCGGCTGCCGCCCATCGCGCCATTATAATTTTGGCGCCGGAAGTCCGGCCGCCATACAAGCGGCCTGTACTGTGTTGGCGAGCAGGCATGCAATCGTCATGGGGCCAACCCCGCCTGGCACCGGCGTAATCGCACCGGCGACCTCGCACACTTCCGTAAAAGCCACATCGCCCACGATACGAGACTTGCCGTCTTCGCCCGCGACCCGGTTAATGCCCACATCGATCACCGTCGCACCGGGCTTGATCCAATCACGTCGTACCAGCCCAGGGCGACCGGTTGCCGCCACGACGAGGTCCGCGCGCTGGCACACCGCCGGCAGATCCCGGGTCTTCGAATGCGCCACCGTCACAGTCGCGCTTTGCCCGATAAGAAGCTGTGCCAACGGCTTGCCAACGATGTTGGAACGACCGACGATGACAGCCTCCAAGCCGGCAAGCGAGGGATGGACGGTCTTAGCCAACATGATGCACCCAAGCGGCGTACACGGCACCAGTGACGGGAGCCCCAAACACAGCCGGCCTGCATTCGTCGGGTGAAATCCATCGACGTCTTTGTTTGGGTCGATCGCCGCAATCACTTCATAAGGGTCGATCTGGGACGGTAAGGGCAATTGCACCAGAATGCCGTGTATGAGTGGATCGCCATTGAGTTGCGCGATGAGGGTCAGCAGTTCAGCTTCACTGACGGTACCAGGCAGCCGGTGATCGAACGACTGGATGCCAGCTTGTGCCGAGATCTTCTTTTTGCTGCCCACATAAGCCTCGCTCGCCGGATTGTCGCCGACCAACACCACCGCGAGCCCCAGGCTCAGGCCATGGACGGTCGCGAGGCGTTGTACCTCCGCGGCGACCTTAGCGCGCAGTTCGGTTGCTGCCGCTTTTCCGTCAATCAGTATCGCGGTCATTTTGCCAAAGCCCCCTGGATCTGCTCCAGCGCCGCCGCGACGGCGCGGACATCGCCCTTTATCAGGATGCGCTTGAGGCGGGAGGTGGTCCCGCCAAGCAGCGTCACATCGCGTGGCGCAATGCGCAGCATTTGCGCCAGGAGACGCGTGAGCGCGCGGTTGGCCCCGCCATCGCTTGGCGCCGCGCTGACCCGCGCCTTCAACACGCTGCGGCCATCAGACAGATGCACAATGCCGTCGATCGAATCGCGACCGGCCTTGGGGGTCACGCGTACAGTAACAATCAGCCCATCGGTACAGACCACCCAGGGCCTGTCACCTGCCTTCATCGCTAATAGAAGGCCTTGGCCAGATTAGTCAGCACGACCCACTGGATAAAATAGATGATCAGGATTAGCACAATGAACGAGATGTCGATGCCGCCAAAGTTCGGCAGCCGCTCGCGGATCGGTCGCAGCGCCGGCTCGGTGACCCGATAAAGAAAGTCGGCGATCGTTGCCACCGCCGGATTGCGAGTGTTGACGACATTGAACGCCACGAGCCAGCTCAGGATCGCGGCTGCAAAGAGAATAAAAATGTAGAGGTCAAGCAGGAAGTTGATGAATCGAATCAGTTCGAGCATTGCTCGGAATCCATTGTTGCGGGGCGGGTGCCTAACATCTACCGATCTGCGGCAAAGCCGGCAAGAGGTTTCCCTCTAAAGCAAGCGTGTAACATTTGGGGCCTTGAGGGGGCAGCTGGGATCGTGGCGATTCCCCAGCTTATTTTCCGAGGCAATTTGCTGTCCAGGCGGCGGAAATCCGGCTGGGCTTGGAGGTTGGATGCTGGAAGCGGTCCTTAAAGCGCTCGGCCAGATGTTCTCGCGGCCGTTCCGCGCGGTCCTGTTCAAGTCCGCAGGGCTGGCAATTGCGTTCCTGGTGGTCGTCGTCATTGTGTTGTTCCGCCTGCTGGAATGGCTTTCAGGCACCGGTGTGAAATGGCTCGAGGTGTCGATCGGACCGGCGGCCCATGGCCCCCTCGCCGTGCTGGGCTGGATCGTCGCAGTTGCTCTGGGAGTCGGGCTCTTCGCCGGCGCTGTACTGCTGATGCCCGCCGTGACCGCGCTGGTGGCAAGCTTCTTCGCCGACGAAATCGCTGGGCTGGTCGAGCGAAACCACTATCCAGCCGATCCGCCCGGAGTGGCGCTGCCGCTGTGGCTCGCCACCACGGAGGGCGTGAAGACCGCAGCACTTGCGGTCGTGGTCTATCTTTGTACCTTGCCGTTTCTTCTGTTCGCCGGGGCCGGAGCCGTGCTGTTCTTTATCGCCACCGCATGGCTGCTCAGTCGTGAATATTTCCAGCTTGCCGCCATGCGCTTTCATCCCGTGGCGAATACCAAGGCGCTGCGCCGAAGACATCGAGCTACGGTTTTCACCGCCGGGTTGTTCATCGCTGGATTTGTTTCGATTCCAATTCTCAATCTGGCGACCCCGCTGTTCGGTACAGCCCTGATGGTCCACATGCACAAGCGGCTTACGGGCGGCGTAAGCCCGTAGGATGGCACGCGGCGCGAAATCGCATTGCGTTCGACCAGTGCGGGTGTGGCAAAATCGCCTTACGCGACTACGCAATTACGACGGCTGAAACAGCCGATTTTGCCTCACCCTACGGGCAGTGCTTTACGGGTAATGCCCGATCCCATAAACGCGGCCTTTTCCGGCCAGCGGCACAAATCGTTGATGGGACACTTTTCGCATAGCGGGCGCTGTGCTTTGCAAATGTAGCGCCCGTGCAGGATCAACCAATGATGGGCGTGGCGCCGATATGCCGTCGGCACCCGTTTTTCGAGCTCCATCTCGACCTCGAGCGGATTTTTGCCTGGCGCCAACCCGGTGCGGTTGCCGACACGAAAAATGTGAGTGTCGACGGCAATTGTCTCCGCGCCAAACGCGACATTGAGAACCACGTTCGCGGTTTTGCGGCCGACGCCGGGCAGTGCTTCGAGCGCTTCTCGCACCGGCGGCACCATGCTGCCATGCTCGGCAATGAGCTTTTCGGACAATGCGATCACGTTTTTCGCCTTGGTACGGAACAACCCGATGGTCTTGATCAGGTCGCGCAACTTATTCTCGCCGAGCGCCACCATCTTTTCCGGGGTATCGGCGATGGCGAACAGGGTAGGCGTCACCCTGTTGACGCCCGCGTCGGTCGCCTGTGCGGACAGCACCACGGCGACCAGCAGCGTATAAGGATCGATGTATTGGAGCTCGCCGCGCGGCTCCGGATTGGCGGTACGAAGCCGGCGAAACGCTTCTTCGATCTCGGGCTCCGTCCAGGGTTTTGGCTTGGACGACGCCTTGGATTTTGGCCGAACGACCAACGTCGATACCCCCCGCAAAGTCCGTTTGGACTTTGCCTCGACGGGCTTCGATTTGATCGTTGTGGGATTGGTCTTTCGCCCCATCTTTCTCCTATAATGAATTCCCATGACACCTCGCAATGGCCATCGTCAGCAATCTGTCGCGCCTGAACCGGCGCTCTTCTCGGCGATAGTCACTCCGCATCGTTCCCTGAGTCATGCCGGCTTCCTGATTGTCATGGCGACAGTGGGTGGTATCAGCTTCATCGCCGGGATGGTGTTTCTGTTGCTGGGAGCGTGGCCGGTCTTCGGCTTCTTCGGGCTCGATGTCTTATTGGTTTACTGGGCATTTCGCGCCAACTACCGCGCGGCTGCCGCTTTCGAAGAGGTAACCGTGACGGCATCCGAGCTGCGCATCCGCAAGGTCAGCCATCGCGGCGAGGCCTCGGAATGGTCGTTCAATCCGCTGTGGGTAAGGCTCGATCGCGAGAGCCATGAAGAATTTGGCATTGAACGCCTGTTCCTGGTGTCGCGTGGCCGCCGGCTGCCGATCGCAAGCCCGCTTGGTCCGCAGGAGAAGGAAAGCTTTGCAGCTGCTCTTGGGGCGGCGCTCGGCGAGGCTAAACGTGGGCCGACCCGAACGGTGCTGGAGTAGGCCGGCAAGTTGCTCAGAAATCGGGTGGCGACGGAACAGCGTATTCGCTAGATCGGCCGCATGAGCATGTCATATGCACCCACGATATCCACCGGCCCGCAACCCGTGACTCCAACGGCCGATCGCGCCCAAGACGACTATGCGGTGGTTCGCCGCGCCGTCGCATTCATCTCGGAACATTGGCGCACCCAACCCGATATCGAGGCTATCGCCCACGCCTGCGGCGTTACGGCCGACGAATTGCACCACCTGTTCCGCCGCTGGGCCGGGCTGACGCCCAAAGAATTCGTTGCGGCGATCACGCTCGATCATGCTCGAAAGCTGCTGCGCGATTCGGCAAGCGTGCTCGATGCCACCTATGCGGTCGGCCTGTCCGGGCCCGGACGTCTGCATGACCTCTTCGTCACCCACGAAGCCATGTCGCCAGGCGAATGGAAGGCGGGCGGCGAAGGTCTCACGCTCGCCTACGGTTTCCATCCCTCGCCCTTTGGCGCCGCACTTGTGGTCGCGACCGAGCGGGGGCTTGCGGGCCTGGCCTTCGCGGACCCGGACGAGAAAATAGGCACGCTCGACGATATGCGGCGCCGCTGGCCGCGGGCACAATTCCGCGAGCAGGCGGTGCGCACCGCGCCGCTCGCGCGACGCATCTTCGATCCGCAATTGTGGCAACCGGACCGGCCGCTGCGGATCGTAATGATCGGCACCGATTTCGAGGTGCGGGTATGGGAGACCCTGCTGAACATCCCGATGGGCCGCGCCACTACCTATTCTGACATTGCCGCTAAAATCTGCATTCCCAAGGCGGCTCGCGCGGTTGGGGCTGCGGTCGGCAAGAACCCGATCGCCTTCGTGGTGCCGTGTCATCGCGTCATCGGTAAGAGCGGCGATCTCACCGGCTATCACTGGGGCCTGACCCGCAAGCGCGCCATGCTGGGATGGGAGGCGGGCAGACTAAGCATGGCGTAGATTTCACGCCGCCAAGTCTATCCTGTCCGCCACGGTCGCATCGGCATTGAGGTGGTAGACGAGCGGCACGCCGGTGGCGAGTTCGCGTGCGATGATTTCTTTCGGCCCGAGCCGATCCAAGACCATCACGAGCGCACGCAGCGAATTACCATGCGCCGTCACCAGGGTACGTTCGCCACGCAGCACATGAGGCAAAATTTCTCTGATGTAGTACGGCAGCACACGCGCAGCGGTGTCGCGCAGGCTTTCGCCGCCGGGCGGCGCCACGTCATAGGAGCGCCGCCAAATGTGCACCTGCTCTTCGCCCCAGCGCTTTCGTGCATCGTCCTTGTTGAGTCCCGAAAGGTCCCCGTAATCGCGTTCATTGAGGGCAAGGTCCTTAAAGACCGGAATGTCGGAAAGGCCCATCTCCACCAATGTCAGGGTCATGCTGTCCTGGGCGCGCTTGAGTGCCGAGGTAAAGCCGATATCGAAACCGATTCCCTGCGTCTTGAGCATGTGTCCGGCGGCGCGTGCTTCCGCCATTCCGGCGTCCGTCAGCGCGACATCCTTCCAGCCAGTGAAGAGGTTCTTCAGGTTCCATTCGCTCTGGCCGTGACGCGCGAGCACCAGCAGTCGATCCATCATTTATTCCTTTCATTTCGGTCACATATCCGACAACCCAAGCACATCGGCCATCGAATACAATCCGGGCTTCTGGTTTCGCGCCCACAACGCGGCCATGATGGCCCCGCGTGCGAAGATCATACGATCCTCCGCCTTGTGAGCGAGTTCGATGCGCTCGTGCGGGCCGGCAAAGATCACGCTGTGTTCTCCCACCACGGTGCCGCCGCGCAGGCTCGCGAAACCGACGTCGCCAGGCTTGCGGGCGCCGGTATGGCCGTCGCGCGCGCGCGCCGAGTGGCCTGCGAGATCGATACCGCGGCCCGCAGCGGCAGCCGTGCCGAGCAGCAGCGCCGTGCCTGACGGCGCGTCTATCTTTTTGCCGTGATGCATTTCGAAAATCTCAATGTCGAACGCGTCGTCGAGAGTTTTGGCGACCCGCTTGACCAAGGCGGCCAGAAGATTAACGCCGAGGCTCAAGTTGCCCGACTTGACAATGCGGGCCCGATCGCTTGCCAGCCCTATGAGTTTCTCACCTTCCAGGGTAAATCCGGTCGTGCCGATGACGTGAACGAGACCTTGAGCAGCGCTCTGCTCGGCTAAGATCATGGTGGCAGCCGGAACAGTGAAGTCGATCAGCCCTTCCGCCTCTGCGAGCAACGTCGGCACATCAGCGGTCACCACTATGCCGCTATGGCCAAGACCGGCCAATTCGCCGGTGTCACGGCCGATTACAGCGGCGCCCGGCGCCTCGATGGCGCCCGCGAGCACAACACCGTCCGTTTCAGCGATGGCCTTGATGACGGTGCGGCCCATCCGCCCTCCGGCGCCGGCTACGACAAGCCGCATATCGGACATGGTCTCCTCCACGTTGGAAGGTCGATATAGCGGGGCGGCGCCGGCTTGAAAAGCTAAGGCTGCGGGCCGTCATAGCCCTCGACAATCGCGATATCGGCGACTGCATGACCGCGCCGCAGTGTTGCGGCATACTGATATTCGGGCGAGCGATAACACCCGACCGCCGTTGCGTAGTCGGGAAACTCGATCACCACCAAGCGGGGGCGACAGGTCCCTTCCACGGCCTCATGGCGGCCGGCGCGGACCACATAACGGGCGCCATACTTGCGAAATGCGACTTGGTTTGCCGCTACATAAGCCTGGTAGCCTTCCGGATCGGTCACCTCGACCTGTGCCACCCAGTATCCTTTTGCCATCGGGTGTTCCTCAGCTTCCCATGGCGGCGGCAATCTCGGCCACAATGGCATTGGCGGCTGCCTTCGGGTCAGGCGCCTCGAGCACTGGTCGCCCCACCACCAAATAATCGGCGCCGGCTTCGATCGCCCGTGCCGGCGTCATTGTTCGCTTTTGGTCATCGGCATCGGCGCCGGCTGGTCGAATGCCAGGGGTTACCAACACCATGTTCGGTCTCACAATGGGCCGTAGCCCGGCGGCTTCTTCGGCCGAGCAGACGAGACCGTCAACCCCGATGTCGCGGGCCTGCGCGGCGCGTTCAGGTACCAATTCAGCCACGGTGAAGTCGTAACCGGCCGCCGCCAGATCGGCATCGTCGTATGATGTCAACACCGTGACGGCAAGAATTCGCAAGCCGCTGTCGCCGCGGCCCTCCACCGCCGCTCTCATGGTTTGCGGATAGGCGTGGACAGTGAGAAACGTGGCACCCAAACGCGCAACGCTTTCGACCCCCTTGGCGACGGAGTTGCCGATGTCGTGAAGCTTGAGGTCGAGAAACACGTACTTGCCTGAGCGAATTAAGGTTTCGGCGAATGCCAGACCGCCTGCAAAAGCCAGCTGATATCCGATCTTATAGAAGGCGACCGCATCGCCGAGGCTATCCACCATCGTCTCGGCTGCCGCAACGGACGGCACATCCAGAGCCACAATCAGCCGGTCACGTACCTTCAGCATTGAGACACTCCTTGCCTGGTCACACAAAGCGCCGCGCGGCTGCCCCACGCTTTGTGACGACGTTGACGTTCAGTAACGCAAGCTCTTTTAGAGCGAAACCGGTCAGTTGCGCCTTGAAGGTAAGGTGCACGTCGAACCGGCGCACCTCAGGACTGACTATCAAAGCGTTGCAGCGGCGCTCGGTGGCTGAATGCTACGCCTTGCGATAGATCCATACACGGGCGGGCGGAATGTTCAGCCAAATGCGCTCGGACGCCTGAGAGTGGGCACCCGAATAGGCACGCGGAATTGGCGACACAATCGCATAAGTGAATTGAACGAACGGCGCGCCGGGCGCGAGCAACGTAAACGCGTCGGCAAGAAGGCGGAGTCGAAACTTGAGCGGCTTGGTGAACAACGGCAGCCCTGAAACCACGGCAGCCGCCGGTTGGCGCAGCAGGTTCGCGAGCAACCGCTTAATTGCGTAAGCGTCGCCCTGCACCACGGTAGCATCAGGGTAGCGCGTGCGCAGCAGCCGACAAAAAGTCGGATTGAACTCTACCAACACCAAACGCGAAGACTCGATGCCCTGTTCCACCAACGCTGCCGTCACGGCCCCGGTTCCAGGCCCAAGCTCAATGACCGGACCTTCCGTTTTCGGATCCACACATTTCGCCATCGTGCGCGCCAGCGGTTTGCCGGACGGCATCACGGCTCCGGTCGCGAGAGGCTTTTCCATCCAGGAGCGGATGAAATGTACCTCGTCGTCGATCCGCAGAGTTCTCTTCGCGATACTCAGCGTGGATTGAAACGACATCTAGATTTATCGGTTTTTGCCGCAGCCCGCCCCGGAGGGACCGTCATACGGCTGTCACGACTATAGTGTATGGGCGCCCGGGTCAAGGTCGTCAAGCCGACCCCGCACGGGTCCCAAAGAACTCTTTCACTCGACCAAAGAAGCCCGCAGACTCCGGATTGGTTTCATTGGATGATAATTTTTGAAATTCGGTGAGAAGTTCCCGTTGCCGTTTGGTGAGGTTCTGCGGCGTCTCCACTACGACTTGCACATACATATCTCCAATCTGTTTCGATCGAAGTACCGGCATGCCTTTAGCCTGCAAGCGGAAGCGTCGCCCCGACTGCGTGCCCTCCGGAATTTTCACGCGAGTTTTGCCACCATCAATTGTCGGTACCTCGAACTCTCCACCGAGTGCCGCCGTGGCCATGGAGATCGGCGCCCGACAGTGCAGATCAGCGCCATCGCGTTGAAAGAATGCATGAGCCGCGATCGAAAGGAAAATATAGAGATCTCCCGACGGGCCACCGCGCACACCGGCCTCCCCTTCGCCCGAAAGGCGGATACGGGTTCCGTCCTCGACGCCCGGCGGAATATTAACCGAGAGCGCCCGCTCCCGCGTCGTGCGACCAAGGCCGCCACATGTCCCGCAGGGCGTATCGATTACCTGCCCGCGACCGTGACAGCTCGGACAAATACGTTCCAGCGTAAAGAACCCCTGTGCATGGCGGACTTTCCCCTGCCCCCCACAGGTCGCGCAGATCTTGGGTTTGGTACCGGCCTTGGCGCCATTGCCGCCACAGGTTTCGCATGTAACTGAAGCAGGGATACGAATCTGAGCGCTCTTGCCGATGAAGGCTTCTTCGAGCGTCAGCTCCATACTGTAGCGCAGATCGGCGCCGCGCTCGCGGCCGGAACCGCGGCCGCGCCGGCCACCGCCCATACCAAAAAAATCGTCGAATATGTCGGCGAAAGATGCCGCGAAGTCCGCCCCAAAGCCTGGTCCCCCGCTCTGCTCGAAGGCCGCGTGACCGAAGCGGTCGTAGGCAGCGCGTTTATCGCCGTCCTTGAGAATTTCGTAGGCCTCGTTGACTTCCTTGAAGCGATGTTCGGCGTCATTGTCACCCGGATTACGGTCCGGGTGAAATTTCATGGCGAGCTTGCGATAGGCAGTCTTGAGATCGGCGTCGTTGGCGCCCCGCTTGACGCCGAGGACCTCGTAATAGTCGCGCTTGGCCACGTAACGTCACCACGATAAAACGCCAGCCGCCCTTTCCGGATGCCGGAAAGGGCGCCAAGCGAGCGAGCAGGTCGGAAAATGGATGCGTAAAGACATCGTTTCAAGCGCAACGCATTTATTTTTAACTCCCTATAGCCCGGCGCCACGAAGGACCGTCGTGTCCCCCAAGTGAAACCCGACCCTACGCCGTTTTTTTGTTCTTCTTGTCGTCGTCCACCTCGGTGAATTCTGCGTCGACGACATCGTCCTTTTTGGCTCCACCTGGTCCACCGCCTTCGGTACCCGAACTACCCGGCGGGCCGTCGGCTTGCTTATACATCGCCTCGCCGAGCCTCATCGAGGCCTGCGCAAGCGTGTTCATCTTTGCCGTTATGGCACTGGTGTCGTCACTCTTTAAAGCTTCCTTGAGATCAGCCAACGCAGTTTCGATGGCGCGTCGTTCGCCCTCACCGACCTTAGCGCCGTGCTCAGAAAGCGCCTTCTCAGTTGAGTGAACCAGAGCCTCAGCGTGATTCTTGGCTTCAACCGCAGCCTTGCGCTTCTTGTCTTCCTCAGCATGCGCCTCGGCGTCCTTGACCATCTTTTGGATCTCGGACTCGGAAAGGCCGCCGGAGGCCTGAATGCGAATCTGTTGCTCCTTGCCAGTTGCCTTGTCCTTGGCCTGGACATTGACGATGCCATTGGCATCGATGTCGAACGACACCTCGATCTGCGGCACCCCGCGCGGCGCCGGCGGTATGCCGACGAGATCAAACTGCCCGAGCAGCTTGTTGTCGGCCGCCATTTCGCGCTCGCCCTGAAACACCCGAATCGTCACAGCGTTCTGGTTGTCTTCAGCCGTGGAGAACACCTGACTCTTTTTTGTCGGTATCGTGGTATTGCGATCAATAATGCGGGTGAACACGCCGCCGAGCGTCTCGATGCCCAGCGACAACGGGGTCACGTCGAGCAGCAGCACGTCCTTGACGTCGCCCTGCAACACGCCGGCCTGGATCGCGGCTCCGACAGCCACCACTTCGTCGGGATTGACGCCTTTGTGGGGCTCC
>Ga0126371_10004315_pt1 | contig 12530 bp, 6 predicted proteins | sample PanSoiMetaPlot_4_FD_110145 | JGI IMG/M metagenome (GOLD analysis project Ga0126371, IMG submission 110145) | Tropical forest soil microbial communities from Panama - MetaG Plot_4 | ecosystem: Environmental > Terrestrial > Soil > Tropical forest > Bulk soil | place: Panama | collected 2016-02-17
CAGCCATCGGAGCAATTGCCGGCGATGCGGGCACTGGCGCTGCGATCGGCGCCACCGCAGGTGCTATGGCGGGCCGGCGTCAGCAGAAAAAAGCTCAAAAAGCTGCCCAACAACAAGCCGCTCAGCAGACTGCACAGGCTCAGCAACAAGCGCAGGGCCAGGCAACCGTTCAGCACCAGGCACAGCTCGATTCCTTCAAGAGAGCCTTCTCGGCTTGTATGGACGCTCGTGGATATTCGGTTCAGTAAAAGGCCGTCGCGCTTCAGGTTTCAGTAGACGTAACGCCGCAATCGATGAGGAGAAACAAGTATGAAAATGCTGAAGGTTTTGTGTGTGTTTTGTGCCCTGTCCGCCTTAGTGCTCCCAGCAATGTTTGCTCAGACATCAACGGTCTCGGCCACGCCAATTACCGATACCGACATCCAACTCTTGCGTTCCGACGTACAGGCCGACAAAAACAAGATCATCGCCGACACCATGTCGTTCACGGAGCCGGAATCAAGCGCATTCTGGCCGGTCTATCGAGATTACTCCCACGACCAGCAGGCGATCGGTGACGAACGCGTGCAGCTGATCAAAGACTACGCCCAGCACTATGACAAGATCGATGACGCCAAGGCGAAAGAATTGTCTGAGCGGCTGATGAATATCGATGCAAAGACCGTAAACCTTCGTCGTGACTACTGGCCCAAGTTCGAGAAGGCGTTAGGTGCAAGGCGGGCAGCGAAATTCTATCAAGTGGACAACCGGCTGAGCATGATGATCAACCTGCAGCTGGCAGCAGCAATTCCGCTCGTTCCGTAACTGCTCGCCGCGTGATCGGCGGCTCCCAGTCTATGAGAACGACTTACTTGCGATCGCCGAAGCGAGGCACAGACACGGTCGTCGCGGCCGTCAAATCTTCGCGCCGGATGGACTAGTCGTTTTACCAGTAGTGTGCGCCGCTGTCGCTAACTAGCGTTCGAGCGAGCCATCGCAGGAGGGATCCGTATGACAAAACAAACCGCACTCAATCTCGCAATCGTCATCACGGCGTTGTTCCTCTTCCCTCAAGGCTTGGCACGCGCTCAGGACGCCACTCCTCGCATCACCCGCACTCCAGTCAATGACGACTTCCAGCCCATCACGGATGAAGACATCCAGATGATGCGCAAGGATATCCGTTCCCAGAGAAAACAGATTATCGCCGCGAACATGAAGTTGAGTGACGCAGAGGCCGAAAAATTCTGGCCCGTGTACGAGCAATACGTTTCCGACCTGGTCATGATCAACGGGACCAAGTACTCGTTGATCAAGCAGTACGTCGAAACGCGCGGCGCGCTCACCGATACCGAGGCCGAAACTTCAGTCGATCAGTGGGTCGGCATCGATCAATCCGTCGCCCAGTTACGAAAAAAGTACATCCCGATCTTCCGCAAGGTCCTCTCCCCGAAAAACACGGCACTCTTCTATCAATTGGATCGCCGGGTGCAGTTGATGATCGATCTCCAGCTGGCGGCATCACTTCCGATGATTGAGCCTTAATGGGTTTTTAGGATCGACGAATAGAACCACAATCCGGCCTCGTTCTTCTGCTTTCATCTTCGGGTCGCGATGAATGTGCCGGCGCTAGTCCAATAATGTGGATTCTCGACTCCGCCGATTGATTTACTGGAAGTTCTCCATCATCCACATATTCATCGTCTGCTTGCGGTCGAAGAAAGCGAGATGGCGGCCGTCGGGAGAAGGCGTAGCCCCACAAATTGCACCGATGCACCTATGCAGCAGGGCGACATGCCCCTGAAGATCGACGTGTGAAACTTCCGCACCACCCTCAGCCTTTCTGCTGACGAACAAACCTTTTTGATCTGCGGCCCAAGCTAACAAGATCAGTTTCCCAAACGATGAGGACGGAATCTTCTGAATCAGTTCACCCTTTAGTGAATGAACTTCAATCGAACTTTCGGGGCTCCTGGCAATTGCTAAACGAGTACCGTCCGGTGAAATCTCACACACTAAGTTTTCTTGAGTTAAATCGACTTCTCGATCGAGATTGAAACGCGCCAATTCGGCGCCGCGCCCTGCGATTGCGTCAAACGACGAAACAATCATTTGCTTCTTGTCATCGGTTTGCTCGGCGATCACACATACTTTGGACGGCGCTTTAGCACACGACACGAGGCCGGGGCGTGACATCTGCAGAATTCCTTCTGGTGCACCGCCGGACATTGGAATACGCACAAGCGGCAGGGGCACGGTGAAGCGAGCGCTATCGACGGGTTCCTCCGGCGGCCACGTCATTACGATGAGCCACTTTTCATCAGGACTGACAACCGCATAATTCACCCAACCTTCGCCAGTGGCTAGCGCGACAGGTTCTTTCTCCTCCGAATCCAACGATTGCGTGAACAACGCGTAGCTGTTTGGCATGCGATGTTGTCCAAGAACTAACTTCTTACCGCCCAACGTCCAACCAACAGAGTAGATATCGCTGTCTTCCTGTGTGAAACGAGTGGCGTTGCGGAGACGCGCTTCTCCGTCGAGATCACCGACATAGGTCGTGATGAATCCTGACCATGCGGCAAAGGTGATCTTCTTGTTGTCGTCACTCACACTGCCGCTTGCAACACAGAAACTTGGCCAGTTCGTGAGTCGCCTTGGTTTCTCGAGCCTCCTGCCCGTGTCCGAGTCGATGCGTGTTATCCAGTAATTGCACACACTGGTCTCAGATTCCGCCTTGTCGTACACCACGCGTCCGTCGTGCAGCCAGATGATGTCATTAACTCCATTCAAATCGGAGGCCGAAAAAAGCGTGACCACAGGCCCTCCTTTTACCGACTGGCTCACCATCCTTGTCCCGGATTCTTGATTCAAAACCCATCCGTAGTACCGGCCGTCGGGAGACCAACCCCAGCAGTCCGTACCTTCTTCATCGCTAGTCTCCAAAAACTTCCGCGCCCGTTCTCCGTCTGGCTGCATAAACCACAATTGACGCTCGCCGTGAAGATCCTTCTTCGTTACGAATGAAATCAATGAGCCGTCGGGAGACACGGCGCACACAAGGGCATGATCGCGAACCTTAACGGGTTCTCCGCCTAGCACGGAGACCGACCAGATACTGGCAGTCGTAGAGTTCCACTCGTTCCATTCTTCAATGGAAGGGTAAGCATTCACGAGAAATCGTGCACTATCGGGAAACCACACACCTGCACTCCATTTCATCCGGTGTTGGTTCAATTCTTTCGGATCCGGAATGCTGCGTGTCTCTCCGCTCGACATCAATTTAAGGTGCATTCCCTTAGTGTCGCTGTACATGAGGTACTTGCCGTCGGGTGAAATCGTCCCGCCGATGACTGGATTCTCGCTGGAGTTTGTTGTCAGCTGTCGCAGCTTTATTTCAGGAACAACCGAAATCGTTTTCGGTGGCCTATTCAGCAGGAAGAACAGTATTCCAGCTATGATCACCGCCGCCACAGTCAAACCAACGACCCATGACATGGGGATGCGTTTCGGAGCTAATTGTTTCTGCAAGTCATCGAGATCCGTGCGCATCTCTTCCGCAGTCTGGTAGCGTGTCTCGCGAGCTTTCTTGATGGCTTTATTGATAATGCGCTCGAGGCTGATTGGTACTTTAGGATTTACCTCGCGAACCGGCGCTGGCGTCCGGTTAAGGATCGCGTCATGCAGAATTGGTGCCGTATCGCCGGAAAAGGCGCGCTGCCCTGTTGCCATCTCATAAACAACCAGACCAAAGGAAAATAAATCCGTGCGCGCATCGAGTTTCTCGTTGCGCACTTGTTCTGGAGACATGTAAGCGGCTGTGCCCACCGTGACGCCTGTGTGCGTCAAAGTTAGAAAAGGATCCTGTCCCTGCTCAATCCCGTTCACCGTCACTACATACGATTGTGTTTCGAGCGTCTCGCTCCGGTGAAGTTTGGCGAGACCAAAGTCCAGAATTTTCGCCTGACCCAGAGTCGTTATAAAAATGTTTGCCGGCTTGATGTCACGATGGACGATCCCTTTTTCGTGCGCAGCTTCCAGGCCTCGGGCGATTTGGCTCGCGAGGTCTAATATCGTCTGGGTCGCCAAACCTGTCGTTCGATGTGTCTCATCCGCGATGATGTCGCGCAGTGTCCGTCCCTCCAACAACTCCATCGCAATGAACGATTGCCCTTCGTGCTCTTCAACGGCGTAGATCGTGCATATATTGGGATGGTTCAAAGCGGATGCGGCTCGCGCCTCACGTTCAAAGCGCTGCATCGCTGAGTTGTCGCCGGCAAGTTCTTCAGGCAAGAACTTTAAGGCAACGCGCCGGCCAAGCTTCATGTCCTCGGCCTCGTAAACAACTCCCATTCCACCGCCGCCCAGCAGTTCCAATACCCGATAATGCGACACTTTCTTGCCGATAAGATTGCCGTCAGACGGCTTCGCGGAAATGGCTACGGTCTCAGCCTGCTCCCACTGGACGGAAGTTTTCCAGCGATAACCGCGTCGCGCCAGCGTCTCAATGAATTTCGGATTTTCTGCTGAGTCCCCCAAGACCTGCCGCAAGCGGTTCACTGCCGCATTGATGCTGTGCTCGAACTCGACAACCGTATCGTTGGGCCAAAGCCGCTTTCGCAGATTGTCGCGGAGCACCACTTCGCCCGGGCGCTCCAGCAGAGCGATAAGAATTCGTAACGGTTGTTCGGAAATGCGGACGGTCTTCCCCTCTGGATTACGAAGTTCGGCACTCCGAACATCCAGTTGGAATCCTTCGAAGCAGACGATACCTCCTGACCCGCCAATGCCAGGCATGCGAACCCCAAGCGTGACCGGAATCTTACCATTGAAGTCCACTATCACCGCCCCGGCGGCAAAGTCACCCGTCGCCTAACTCACTCAAAAGCAATGAATAACTTCTCGTGAGACGAATGTGACCTATTCGTGACCTGTTTTGCATTGAGCGAAAGGCGGTCCTTATCGGACAGTCGCGCTCAATTTGGAGGTCACATGAAAACGAAATACGGGGCGCGGCTCACTGCCAATCTTCTGGTTCTGGTTGCCACATGTGCGATCGCGCATTACGGCGCGGCACAAAGCAAATCGCACGATGGTGGAGGTCCTCGATACCGACTTATTGACCTGGGCACCTTTGGAGGTCCGGCTAGCTACTTCACCAACGGACTTGACGGCATCCTCAACAATCGCGGGACAGCAGTGGGATGGGCTAACACCCCTGACCACGATCCCTTTGACCCTATCTGCATCGCCGCTAATTGCTTCGTTGCACACGCGTTCCAATTTAAAGATGGAGCAGTTCGAGATCTAGGAACGCTTCCGGGTGCAACCGGCAGTCAGGCTCTGTGGATTAATGCAAACGGCCTCGTCGCCGGGCTATCGGACAACGGCGATGTGGACCCAACGGCTCCGGACTTTCCTCAAGTTCGTGCTGTTTTATGGCGCCATGGCCGAATCATGGACTTGGGCACCCTACCCGGTGGTTATCAGAGTATTGCCAACGCCTTAAACAATCGCGGTCAAGTAATAGGCACAGCCACAAACGACACTCCCGATCCGCTTGCTCTTCTTGGGGCGCCCACGCAAACGCGCGCTTTCATGTGGCAGAACGGAGTCATGCGGGACCTCGGAACACTCGGGGGACCAGACGCAATCGCCAATCTGATCAACGACCAAGGTGAAATCACCGGACCTTCGTTTTTGCCGATTGACCCCGCAACCGGCTTTCCGAGTGCAGTCCATCCCTTCTTTTGGAAGAACGGTCACATGACGGACATCGGCTCCCTTGGCGGTACCGACAGCGAGCCTAAGGCGATGAATGCAAGGGGCGAAGTCGTCGGCTACTCCACTTTGCCCGGCGATTCGACTCAGCATCCTTTTTTCTGGAAAAAAGGCAAACTCGCGGATCTGGGCACGCTCGGAGGAAACAGCGGAGACGTCAACTGGATAAACGATGACGGGGATATCGCCGGCAAAGCCGATCTTGCTGGACCCGCACCTCAACTTCACGATGCTGTTTTGTGGAGAAGGGGCAAGATGATCGATCTCGGAGTCGTCGCCGGCGACGCCTGCAGCAACGCTTACTACGTCAACTCCCACGGCCAGGTTGTCGGCACTTCCGAGAATTTTGATCTATGCCAGATTCCTACCGGTCAGCATGCCTTCTTGTGGGAGAAGGGTGGTCCGATGCAGGACCTGAATACCCTGATCCCTCCGGGTGCAGATCTGGAGCTAACGTTCGCCGTTGCAATCAATGAGCGGGGCGAAATCGCGGGATTCGGTGTGCCGCTGGGCTGTGCTCCGGCCGATATCGATTTTTGCGGTCACGCGTACATCTTGATGCCCTGTGTGGAAGAAAGGGAATGCACGAACGAAACGTTAGGCGAAGCTGGCATATTCGCGGCGGCTCCGTTGCGAGCCAATGCGGTTCGAGCAAACTCACTTGCTCCATCTCAAAACGGTAAGAGCCCTATACGCCTAAAAATCCATTTGCCTGGGCAACATCGAGTTCCGTCTGACTAGTACTGACGGTTGGTTCATATGTTCATGGGCAAACGACCGAACTGTTCATGATCGTTTGCCCCAGCACTTCACGCAGGAGTAAGTGGGGGATCTTTTGTAGGCCTTTGCGCCGTGAGGAAGGCCTGTATGACTGCGACACTTCGAAAACTTCTGGCCGCTTCATTACTACTCTTTCTCGCGCTCGCTTTGACGCATTGCGGTGAAACGGGCCAGCCAGTTCAGCCACTCGTGATCACCACTGCATCGCTGCCGAACGGCACCGCCTGGGTGGCATATGACCAGATGATTAAAGCCACAGGCGGCGTTGCGCCGTTCACCTGGACGGTGACCTCGGGAACGCTGCCGCACAATGTTTCGCTGAGTAACACCCCAACTACAACTGCGACCGTTTCCGGCACGCCCGACGCCGCTGCTCAATCGTTGGTCTTCACCATCCAGGTCGCTGATTCAGCCCGACACACCGCAACACAGGCTTATACCGTTTCCATTCTTTTGGAACCGGACACGCTGGTCTCCTCCGCGTCGAGCCTGTCATTTGGGATGCAGTTGAATGGAACATCGAGTCCTGCGCAAACCCTATCACTCACAAATAACGGCACCGACCCGCTAGTGATTGTCGATGTGTCAACGGGATCTTCTGACTTTGCTGCAACGAGCGCCTGCGGCAACTCCATCAGCCCGGGCGGTACATGTTCGATTACGGTGACTTTTTCACCCAATGTTCTGGGTCCGCGGTCTGCGGCCTTGGTCCTTACCGATAACAGCGTCGGCAGCCCACACGCATATTCGCTCGATGGGGCTGGTGTGACCCAAGGTCCCAACGTCACATTTTCTTCGGGCACGAGTTACAACTTCACTTCTGCCCCAGGCGTCGCGAGTTCCCCGCAAGTTTTGAGTCTCGCCAACTTTGGGACGGCGACACTGAACGTAACAGGCGTCACAGTCACCTCAGAATTCGCAGAGACCAACAACTGTGTCGGCAGCATCGCCCCGGGAGATTCCTGTGCCATAAATGTGACCTTCACACCAGTTGCAAGTGGAACCGTAGAAGGCAGCGTTTCTGTATCGGATAACGCGGCCGACAGCCCACAGATCGCTAATCTGAACGGTAACGGCGTCCCCGCACAATGTAGAACAAAGGGACAAACGTGCAGCCCAACTTCGCAGTGTTGTACCGGGCTCCGGTGTGTCTTCACGGGTGGACTATTGCGCGCGCGGTATTTATGCGAGTAGCACGCGCGGTGCACCGTGATTGAGGAATTTACAACATGAGCACAATTTTTTCGGCGTATGATGTCACAACTCGGGTCGCAGTTACACGATCCACCAAAGGGTCGTCTGATGCGTTGGGGCCGCACCATCACGATCGTGTTTGCCTTGCTGATTTCTGGCCATGTCCGGAGTCAGACAACGACGTCGGGGGCGTTGTCAGGCGTGGTGGTTGACCCAACGGGTGCCGTTATCCCGGGCGCGTTCGTAGAAATTAATGATGTCGCCAAGGGTATTCTCGAAACGACCAAAAGCAATGACATAGGCGCGTACCAGTTCTCATTCCTACTGCCCGGACGATACACGCTCAAGGTATCGCATCTCGGCTTTCAGCAAGAGCAGCGTACCGTCTCCGTTCAAGTCGGACCGACAGTTACGGTCAACATCACGCTCCAGATTGCTTCCGCCCGCAGCGAAATATCTGTAACCGACGAAGCCCCCCTCATCCAAGCCGACAACGCTGATGTCACCACAACCATCACGCAGAAGCAAGTCTCAGAAACTCCGAATCCTGGCAACGACCTGACCTACATCGCGCAGACTACCCCCGGTGCTGTAATGAATACGGATGCGGGGCCGATGTCGAAGTTTTCCATTCTCGGAATGCCGGGATTTTCGTATGCGTTCACCGTAGACGGTGTGAGCATCAACGAAAATTCTTTGAACGTCGTGCGCGGCGGTCCCCTGGGACTGACACTTGGGGCCAATCAAATCGAGGAGGCAACGGTCGTTACATCACCATATTCCGGACAGTTTGGGAACGCGGCAGGCGGCAACATTAATTACGTTAGTAAATCGGGCAGCAACGCATTCCATGGCAATGCCCAGTATTACTGGAACGGCACTGCCCTGAATGCGAACGACTGGTTCAACCAGGCATCAGGAAATCCTCGCCCCTTCTCGGTCGCCAACCAATGGGCAGGCTCGCTGGGCGGGCCGATCCAAAAAAACAAACTGTTCTTCTTTTTCGATACTGAAGGTCTGCGCCTTATCATTCCTCAAATTCTCTTCACACTCATACCGACTCCAGAATTTGAAGCCGCCACCATTGCGCACATCGACTCTAAGTTTGGTTCCAGCTCCGCTTCAGATCAGTTTTACAAACAGATCTTCAATCTATACAACCAAACCCCAAGAGCAGCCCTAGCATCTCCCGGTGGATTTGCTGACCCATTCGGCTGCACAGGCTTTCAGGATCCGCAATCAGGCCTCGGCATCAACGTCCCGTGCGCGCGAAACATCACGAACGAGCGAAGCCGTCCAAGCCAGGACACGCTTACATCCGGACGTATCGACTGGAACCTCGGCCAGAAGGATCGCGCATTTCTGCGATTACAAGAAGAGGGCGGCTTCTATGCCCAGTCGAACGATCCCATCAGCTCGATCTTCGACGGCGACTATGACAATTCCAGATGGCAAGCGCAGATCTTGGAGTCGCACACATTTAATCCGCGGACCGCGAATCAGTTCCTTATCGGCGTATCTGACCACTACTGGGTGTTTAAGTCGGCACACCCAACCGAGGCGCAAGCCGCGTTTCCCACCGTTCTCAATTTTTTCGTCCCGGCAACGTTCACGAATCTCGGAGGCTTCAACTCGATCGGTTGGTATGGTTACGACATACATTCAGTCCAGCTATCCGAAGACTTATCTTGGATCCATGGTAATCACAAATTGAGTTTCGGCGTTGGTTTCGATCGCCAACATTGGGTGGACTACCAAACCCTCGAACTTAGTGGAGAACTGCAACCGCAAACGCTGCGCGCCTTTTTCGAAGGAGGTTTCGATGCAACGGCCCCCGACACCGATTTCACGACCTTGGTTCAAGCCTTCACTTCAAAGCCCAAGACTTCGGTCAAGTTTGGTGATGTCCAGGCGTACATCGGTGACGAATGGAGGGCGCGTAAGGATCTGGTCCTAACCCTCGCGCTTCGCGCCGAGCACTTTGCAAATTTCTCGTGCGAAAATCGTTGCTTTTCCAGGCTCGTCGCGCCGTTTGAGGAAATCAACCACGATCCAGCAGTGCCGTTCAACCAGGTGCTGATCACCAATCAAAAACACGCCCTGCAGAGTTTTGACAAAGTGAATTGGTCTCCACGAATAGGCTTCGCATGGCAGCCCTTCGGTGTCTCCCACAACAGCGTGCTGAGAGGCGGTGTCGGCATCCTCTACGATCCCTTTCAGAGCGCCTTGGCCGAGGAGTTCTGGCTGAATCCGCCAACCTACAACAGCTATAACGCATTCCGAAACAATCTGACGCCCAGCGAGAACACCAGTCTGTTCAAAGACACTGCCGCGTCGAATCAGATATTTGTAAGTGGCTATGCTTCCGGTAAATCACTGGCAGAGTTGCAGAGCGAAATCCCAAACTTTATTGGCCCGTGGCTGGAATCCGCGGAAAGACGAATGCATCGGCCGCAGTATCAGCGATGGAGTCTCGAGTGGGAACAGGCGCTGGGCGTTACGACGGCCCTTCACATCGGCTATTTCGGCCATCACGGAATACACGAACTGGTCAGAAACCCTAATGCCAACGCATACGGTTTTGGATCTCTGCCCGCGAGCCAATGCGGATCCCCGCCAATCCTTCCCTGCAGCGACGCGCGGTTTGGAGAAGTGGAACAATGGGCTTCACGGGCGATCTCCAATTACCACGGGCTGGTCACTTCCTTTCGACATCAGTTCAGCCACTGGGGCGACGGATTAGTACAAGTGAACTACACCTACGGCCACGCGTTAGATGAGATTTCAAATAACGGAGTCTGGAGCTTCACTCAAGGCGGTTCGCTGTCGTCGCAAGATCCCGCCAATCTCCGCGGCGCATATGGTCCAGCCCAGTACGACGTTCGTCATTCCATGAACGCCAACTATGTGTGGGAGCTTCCCTTTAAAGCTCTCTTTGGAGGACACGCACCAAGCGCCTTGTTAGACGGCTGGCAAGTCTCGGGAACATTCTTTGCCCGCACGGGCTTTCCCTACACCGTGTTCGATACTGCGCTGTCCGGAAACCTTCAGCAGAACAACTACTTTGGGCAGATCTACTCTGTGCCGGTCGGGCCGCTTCCGAAACAGAGTAAGTGCGGCCGATCCGCAGCCTTTAGTCTCAATCTGCAACCGTGCCTGCCGCCACAGTTTTTCGTCCAGGACGATGGCTCCAACTTTCCCAATCCGAATGCGCTCTTTGTGCAGTCACAATGCGAAACGGACTTCAACCAAGGACATCTGCCATCTGCATTCGATCCGTGCGGCGGTCCACTCGTTTCATTCGCCCAAGGTAGGAGCCGGTTTCGCGCTCCCTCATATTTCAACGCAGACCTTACGGTAATGAAGATCACCAAAATACCGCGATGGGAGAACGGGACGTTCGCCATCGGCTTTCAATTCTTCAACGTGCTGAATCACCCAAATTTTGGGACACCCACCAACTCGAGTTCCGATCCCGCCTTTGGACTTGTCTTCTACGGCGAGCAAGGTCCTAACGGCATCCTGGGAAACGGCAATAACGGCTGCTCTAGGATGATTCAAGTAAAAGCCGAGTTGCGCTTCTAAGGTGGCCGGCCTGCTGCAGAAGAATACTCTGCGGTTCCGACAATCTGCGTTGGTTCTGGTCTTGATTCGTCGTATCATCCCTTTGCCAAGGTAGAAGCGATCGTTGCTGTCTGTTTGTTTTCCTTATCGCCGGACTTGCTATAGGCACTACGACCACAGCCTTCGCATTCTGTGGGTGGGTACTGAAACGGTCATTCTGAAGGGTCGAGTCGAGTCTCCATCTCGTAACGCCAGCGTTCGTGTGCAACTTCTTTATGCGACGAAACCAAAACAAGAACAGCTAGGGAAGAAAGAGCAAGAGCAGATTGGAGAGTCCGGCGAAGTGACGCTGGAAAATGGAAGATTTACAATCCAGATTCCATTCCTCACTCTGGATAGCGAACACGTAATTTTCGCAAGCCTCCGGGATAAGTGCGACAGGAAGCCTAAGACCGCGGTGGTCGCTGTTGGAAGGCGATCAAAATGAGGAACGTGACCGTATCTCGTTGGACATGGCGAAAGACTTCACGAAGACAGACGCAACTGCCGATACGCCGCGGTCCGCTATCGTTTTACGCGATCCCCATTGACGCACGCTCGCGACCGCCCGCCCAAGAATCCACCACTACATCTAACAATCGGAACGGCAATTAGTTGAGATTGGAGGCAACCTTCGTGGCCGGTCTCATGATTTTGGGGACATTTGGGACAAGATCAAAGTTAGGACATCCGGAAGTGATGGAGACGATTGGTGGAGCTGACCGGGATCGAACCGGTGGCCTCCTGGTTGCGAACCAGGCGCTCTCTGCTTATACCTCGTTGCAATCACAATACTTAACGAAATCTTGGTCCAAATTCTTGGTCCACTAACTACAAACGGGCGACGATATTCGTCAAATCTTCGCTCCCTTCGACGGCAATCGCCAGATGTTGTCAGCAACCTCATTGACTCAGCGGGAGGGGACTCTCGCTAACCCCAGCGATGCAAGCGCGAAGACCCCAGAGAACTACCCGACCGCAAGGTGCGGCCCGTGCGTGGTTACTTTTAGTCTCGCGCCTTTGGAACATGTAGTCTCTGCAAGCCTAAACCTATAATGCGAACAGGCCGATCCAGGGCCCTCTGAAATCGCTTCGAAGCCATGTCTGAGTCAAGACAACTGAGCGCGAAAGCGCCCACTGGCGCTTTGTGGATCTACAGCCCGTGGCTGGACCTAATTGTGGGCTGCGGCGCG
>Ga0126371_10004316_pt1 | contig 12528 bp, 11 predicted proteins | sample PanSoiMetaPlot_4_FD_110145 | JGI IMG/M metagenome (GOLD analysis project Ga0126371, IMG submission 110145) | Tropical forest soil microbial communities from Panama - MetaG Plot_4 | ecosystem: Environmental > Terrestrial > Soil > Tropical forest > Bulk soil | place: Panama | collected 2016-02-17
ATCGTTGGCGAGCCCTTCGCCTTCGAGCACGACGCGGATGCGGCGCGGGATGCCAAGCCGGCTTGCGATCGCCAGCGGCGCCACCGTGTCGGGCGGGGCGACGATCGCGCCCAGCAGGAAGCCGATATTCCAGGGCAGGCCGATCAGATAATGCGTCGCGGCGGCGACCGCGCAGGCCGTGAAGATGACGCAGCCGACCGCGAGCAGGATGATCGGACGCAGACTGAACTTGAACTCGCGCCAGCTCATCGCGACGCTCGCCGAATAGATCAACGGCGGCAACACCAGCAGCAACACCAGCTCCGGCGGCAGTTCCAATTTCGGCATGCCGGGCACGAAGGCGAGCACGATCCCGGCGAACAAGAGCAGGATTGCGGGCGCGATTTCGATCCGCCGGGCCAACAGCACCGTGCCCGCCAGCACCGCGACCAGGATCAGGAAAATCTGGAACTCGGCTTCCATCCGTCAACACACAGCGCCGCCGCGCCGCAACGCGTCAATCCCGCAAATCGTACCGGTAGGACTTCGAGACGATCTGCCAGCCATCCGCCAGTTTCATCGCCACCAGATAGTCGGTGAAATAGCGCGGCGGCAACTGGCAGCGCACCTTGATGAAAGCGGTGTTGTCGTCGGACCGGTCGATTGTGACGATGAAATCCTCGCGCGGCTTGCCTTCGCCCTTTGCCGAGGGACGCTTGCGCACCCAGGCCAGCCAGTCCGGCACGGTCAGAATCTTGAGTTCCCCCTTTTCCACCCAGCGCAGATCGGCCGACGGATGGAAGGCTGCCGCCAATTTGTCGGCGTTGCCCTCATAGAGGCCGTCGAAATAGGTCCGCACCACGGCTTCAACGCTGGAACGATCGGGGCTCATGGCCAGGGCTCCTCTTTTGCATGGGGTTGAACAAGTCTTTAGCTGAAAATCGTGATTGGCAAGGGCGAACCCGCCGACATACGCCGCGACCAAAGAAGGGAGCGGAGAGGCGTTTGGCGACCGAACGCCGCTTCGGCTAAGTGATCTGGCTCACCAGGCGTGGTGACAAACCCTGGTAAGCAGGTCCAAATGGTTCAAATGCCGTCTAGAACGTACTGCTTGGAATGTCTTGGAGCATCGCGATGATCAGGCCCGGATTATTCAAATGGCGCGAACTTTTGCTGGCCGCGGCCTTGCTTTTGCTGTGCCAGCCTGCCTTCGCGGACAAGCGCGTGGCGCTGGTGCTCGGGAATTCGATGTATCAGAACGTGCCGCCGCTGTCGAACCCGATCAACGACGGCACGCTGATGGCCACGACGTTCAGGCAGGCCGGCTTCGACGTCGTCGAGGCCCGGTTCGATCTGTCGTCCCAGGACACGCGACGGGTGCTGCGCAATTTCGAGGATCGCGCGCGTGATGCCGACATCGCGGTGATCTACTACGCCGGCCATGGCATGGAGGTCGACGGCACCAATTACCTGGTCCCGGTCGATGCCAGGCTCGAGCGCGACACCGACATCTATGATGAAGCATTTTCGCTGGATCGCATCCTGGTCGCGGTCGAGCCGGCGAAGCAGCTCCGGCTGGTGATCCTCGATGCCTGCCGCGATAATCCGTTTATGCGCACCATGAAGCGCTCATTGGCGTCGCGCGCGATCGGCCGTGGCCTCGCGAAGATCGAACCGACCAGCCCGAACACGCTGATTGCCTATTCGGCCAAGGCCGGCTCGACCGCGCAGGACGGCGATGGCAAGAACAGCCCGTTCACGGTCGCGCTGGCGCAGCACTTGACGACGCCGGGGCTCGACGTGCGCAAGGCCTTCGGCTTCGTGCGCGACGATGTGCTCAAGAGCACCAGCAATCGCCAGGAACCGTTCGTCTATGGCTCGCTCGGTGGCAACGACGTGGCGCTGGTGCCGCAGCGCGCCGCCCCGGCGCAGCCCGCGGCCAGTCCGCAGACCGAGATCCGCCACGACTATGAGCTGGCGCTGCAGGTCGGCAACAAGGCTGCGATGAATGCCTTCATCGCGCAGCATCCCGACGGCTTCTACACCAGCCTTGCGAAATTGCAGCTTGAGAAAATTGCGGCCGAGGAGGTTCACGCGGCGGCTGCAGAGAAGGCCCGCCTTGCCGAACAGGAGCGCGCCCGTCTCGCCGCCGAAGGCGCGAAGAAGGAGGCCCAGGCCAAGGCCGACGCCGATGCGAAGGCCGCCGAAGAGGCGCGCCTTTCGGCCGAGAAGGCCAAGCAGGCCACGCAAGCGCAGGCGCAGGCGGCCGAGGCCGAGCGCCAGCGGGCGGAGAAGATCACGAGCATCCCGATCGTTGCGTCCAACGCGGCCGCCGACACGCCGGTGCCGCCGGCACAAGCAACGACGCCGGATCAGCGAATGAACGTGGCCTCGCTCAGCGACGGGCCGGCACAGCCCGACCTCACGAAGTCGGTGCAGAGCGAGCTGCGCCGCGTCGGCTGCATGAAGGCCGATGCCGACGGCAATTGGAGCGCCAGCTCCGAGCGGTCGCTGACCCAGTTCAACCGCTATGCCAATACCAAGCTCGATACCAAGGTCGCCAGCAGCGACGCGCTCGATGCGATCAAGCAGAAGCCGTCGCGGGTCTGTCCGCTGGTCTGCGAGCATGGCTACAAGGCCGAGGGCGATAGCTGCGTGCAGATCACCTGCGCCGAAGGCTCGTTCCTCAACGACGACAATCAGTGCCAGAAGCGCCGCGAGAAGAGTCACGAGAAGAAGGCGGTCGTCACGCGCGAGAGGCCGCAAGCAAGGCCGGCTCCGGAAGCAAGGCTAGCTCGCGAACCGAGGCAAGTTGAACCGAGGCAAGCTCAGCCAAGGCAAGTCATTGTCAGGCGTTATCAACCGGGCGATCCATCGAGGACGGCTTCAGGCCGGCCGCTGACCGGTGATGAACGCATGTGGGGTTGCAACTCGCACGAGGCCATCATGTCGGGAAAGTGCCCCTGACCGAGCCCGCATGGCCGTCTGCTAGAGCATCCGCCGATCATGCTGCAGGATGTAGCAACAATTGACTTACGACGTCATTCCGGGGCGATGCGACAGCATCGAACCCGGAATCTCGAGATTCCGGATCTGGTGCTTGCGCACCATCCCGGAATGACGGTGGAGGGGCTTATCGCTTCACAGCGAACGCGCTAGATCGCGCTCGCCGCGATGTTCACCATCAGCGCCAGCAGCGCGGTGTTGAACACGAACGAGATGATCCCGTGCACGGTCGCGGTGCGGCGGATGATCTTGTCGGTAATGCCGACGTCCGACACCTGCGCGGTCATGCCGATCACGAAGGAAAAATACACAAAGTCCCAATAATCGGGCTTTTCCTTGCTGTCGCCGCTGGGAAACTGCAGGCCGCCCGGCTTGGCGCCGCGATAGTAATCATGGGCATAGTGCAGCGCGAATGTGGTGTGCACCATCGTCCATGACAGCGCAATTGTGATGACGGCGAGCGTGAGCTCCGGCGCGCTCTTGCTGGAGGCGCCGAGCTCGAACACGATCGCGGCAATGCTGGCGAGCGCGCCAAGCTGGGTCACTAACAGGATCAAGATGCGGCCATCATCCTGCAGGGCCGCGTTGCGCTTGATGTAATCATGCTGTTTCCGCAGCATCATCACATAGGCCAGCGCAATGTAGACCGCGACAAAGCTATCCCAGCCGATGAGCAGACGCGTCACCATCCGCAGCGAGGCCGGCAGCAGCAGGACCATCACGATCCCGATAACCATCGCGATGAAGGTGCGCGGGCGCGCATAGACCATGCGCACCGGCCGCGACATCTGCCGAAAGCGGACGAGAATCGGGTCTTCGGTTTCCTTGTCCGCCGCCATGGAAGCCGGCTCAGTTCTTGCGCTCGGCGACGAACCGGGCGGCCGCGCGCAACACGTCACCCTTGGTGCCGAACATCGACAGCGCGGCGTCGGCGCGGGCGAGCAGGTCGCGAACGCGCTGCTTGGCGCCATCGATGCCGAGCTGCGTGACGAAGGTGGTCTTGCCCAGCGCCGCGTCCTGGCCGGCCGGCTTGCCGAGCGCCGAAGCGTCGCCCTCGACGTCGAGCAGGTCGTCGGCGATCTGGAAGGCCTCGCCGAGCGCGCGGCCGAAATCGTCGAGCGCCTGGTATTCCTTCGCGGTGGACTGGCCGAGGATCGCGCCGGCGATGCAGCCGAAGCGCAACAATGCGCCGGTCTTCATCTGCTGCAGCCGCGCCACATCGACCGGCTCGCGGTCGCCGAAACGGCCTTCGCCGGCGAGATCGAGGATCTGGCCGCCCACCATGCCGCCGATCCCCGACGCGCGCGCCAAAGCGCGCGTCAAAGCGAGGCGCACCGCGGGTTCGCTGTGGATTTCATCCCGGGTGATGATGTCGAAGGCAATCGTCAAGAGCGCATCGCCGGCCAGGATCGCGGTGGCATCGTCATAGACCTTGTGCAGGGTCGGCCGGCCGCGGCGCAGGTCGCTGTTGTCCATTGCCGGGAGATCGTCGTGGATCAAAGAATAGCAGTGGATGCATTCGAGTGCCGCGCCCGCGAGCAGGGAGGCCTCGCGGGGAACGCCGAATACGGCAGCGCTTTCGACCAGGAGAAAAGGGCGCAGGCGCTTTCCGCCGTTCAGGCTCGAAAAGCGAATCGCATCGACCAGCCGTTTCGGCCGCACGATCTCGTCGGGGACAATCGCATCCGAGAGCAGCTCTGAAAGCAGGGCTTCGGTATCCTCCGCGGCCTTGTCCAGTCGCGCCGCGAAATCGGTAGGGGCAGTGCCGGTCATCAAAAATCGCTCCAGATCAAATTTGGCGGGACAATCGTTGATGAGAAACGCTTCGTCAATTGTGAGGCGAAACAGCAGGTCTGGAAAATGACTTGAAAAAGACGTGAGTGGCCAGGGAGATATGAGCTATTGGGGGGTGTGACATCATCCCGGCGATGAATTTGGTTGTAACCGTTTGTTGGAGACGGAAGTCCCGCTTTGCGCGCAGTCCGAATTTTACTACTGATTCTGCTGGCCGCACTGCTTGTGCCTTATTTGCTCACGCCGCTCTATCGCGTCGGCCATCCGGTCTCGACGCTGATGGCTTGGCGCTGGTTGAAGGGCGCGCCGGTGACCCGGGAATGGATCGATCTCTCGGCGATGTCGCCCTCTCTGCCGCGCGCGGTGGTGGCCGCCGAGGATGCGAGATTCTGCATCCATCGCGGCATCGACTGGGACGCCCTGCGCGAGGTCGTGGATGACGCGGAAGACGGCGAGGTGCCGCGCGGCGGCTCGACCATCACCCAGCAGGTAGCGAAAAATCTGTTTCTGTGGCAGGGCCGCAGCTTCATTCGTAAGGGCCTTGAAATGCCGCTGGCGCTGTGGATCGACCTCGTGCTGCCCAAGCGGCGGATCCTCGAGATCTATCTCAACATCGCCGAGTTCGGGCCGTCCGGCCAGTTCGGCGTAGAGGCTGGCGCGATGTATGCTTTCGGGCATTCGGCCGCGAACCTGTCGTCCCGCGAGGCGGCGCTGTTGGCGGCGATCCTGCCCAATCCGGTCAAGCGCAGCGCCCGCAATCCGGGCCCCGGGGTCCGCCGCTTATCGGGGACTTACGTGGTCCGCGCCCAGGCTCAGGCCCTGCAGCGTTGCTGGGGCGAGAATCGCTAGCCTTTGATCCGATTTCCGGCGCATTTTGTAGCGCGATACCCTAGAGCCTCCCTTCCGATTGAATCGGAACGGAGGCTCTAGTCTCTTGTTTTGACGCGTTTTCTTTCCGCGAACCGGTACCCACTTCGCTCGAAAACGCTCTAGCCTTCCGCGCACCCATCCTCTATAAGCCCGGCCTTGACCGGCATCCCGGCTTGCCTGCCACCCGTGCTGCAGTTCCCGCGGCCGAACGATGCCTCCAAAACACCCCTAGAGGACACCGACATGGCCGTTCCCAGACGAAAAACATCGCCCTCGCGGCGTGGCATGCGCCGCTCGGCGGATGCGCTGAAGAAACCCACTTATGTCGAGGACAAGGACTCCGGCGAACTGCGCCGCCCGCATCACCTCGATCTCAAGACCGGCATGTATAAGGGCCGGCAGGTCTTGAAGAAGAAGGAATCCTGACCATGGGACAGGGGCGGGGACAATTGCGCCCGCCCGGATTCGGCCAACGGGTGGGATGACGGTCCCCGCCGACGGACCATGACGCTTTGTCAGCGCTTTGCGGAATGGCTGCCAGATTTTTTTAGTTTGTGAAGAAGGCCCAGCCGATGTCGGTCGGTTTTCCGCTGCTTCTGATACCGTTCGCGATCTACAATATCATCGCCTTCCTGATGCCCAGCGTCTCCTTTGCCGAGCCGCTGGTGAGGCTGCCCCTGGTATCGGGCGCGGAATGGCCGATCTCGCTCAGCGACGTGCTGCTCACGCTCGGCATCCTGCTGCTGCTGCTCGAGGTGATGAGGGGTGCGCGCCCGGGCGGGAAATTTCTCACCGACCATCTGCTGTCGCTGCTGGTGTTCGGCGGCTCGGCCGCCCAGTTCGTGATGTTGTCAAAGTTCGGCACGTCGACCTATTTCCTGCTGGTGCTGATGGCGATGGTGGATTTCCTCGCAGGGATCGCGCTGCGCGGCCGCCGCGCGAGCACCGTGCAACCCGCGCCACGGACTGCCGTCGCCCGAGGCGATGCCAAGGCGGGTGATATCGAGCGCGGCGAGGTCAAGGCGGACGACGCCAAACCGGATGTTGTCAAACCGGATGTTGTAAAGGGCGATGCACAGGAGGGCGCCGCGCAGCCATCCGGCACGGTGCCAGCGGAGCTGCCGCGCGGGCCGTCGCCGGCTCCGCCCGCCGTTGTACCGGCACCTGAGTCGGAGGTACGGGCTGCGACCTCGGTCGCCGAATCCGTGCTGATCGATCCTCCCGAGCCGAAGGCGGCGCATCCCGCCGCCGCAAGCGAGCCGGAACCGGTCACCGCAAGCCAGCCTGAATCAGTCGAAGAGGCCGAGCCAAAGGGCGGACCTGCTCCCGTTCCGATCGCCGCGAACGCCCCACCGCCGCAAGCTCCGTCCCCGGAATTGCAGCCGAGCAGCGCGCCGGCGTCGCCCGAACCGCCGAAGCATTAAACGCCAGACGTTTAGGATGGTAGCGCTACCCGTTTATCCCACGGTCATTCCGGGATGCGCCGGAAGGCGCAAGCCTCAGATGCGCAATTGCGCATCGGGGAAGCTCGAGATTCCGGGTTCGATGCGGGAGCCTGTCATCGGGCCGCGCATCGCGCGGACCCGGTGGCATCGCCCCGGAATGACGTCGTAACTTGATGGTTTGCTTCGCGCCATCGTGGCTCAGATGATTTGCCGCGTGCGGAAGCCCGTTGCGGGCGCGCTTGCCTGCCGCGCACGATAGGCGGAGAGCGCATCCGCTTGCGCCACCCGCCTGTGCATGCGGGTCTGCGGGACCTGCTCGGCGGTCGCGATCAGATGCGTGACAAAGGTGGGGTCAGGCCGCAACAGCCGCCGCGGCGTCGGTGAGCGCTGCGCGGGCTCTTCCATCGGCACGAGGGCCACGCAGGCCGGTTTAGCCTCGGTGGCGTCGTTATCCGCGGTTTGCTCTGGCCGGTCGGTCGTTAACATCGCAAGCCGAAATCCAAACGAATTGTCACGTTCCGGGACATCGCGCCCCCTGCGGCTTCAAGCCTCGCAAGAGCCATGCCTTGGCTTCCCTTGGCTTTCTTGGCTCCCCTTGGCTTCGCGGCAGGTTCTCCGATACCACTTCTGATATGGTTTGCGGAATATTTATTAAACTTGTCTACGGTCATCTCGCAAACCGGCCGTATCCTGAACGCCGAGAATCACCGGCACTGTCCCAAATTGAGGCGATCTTGACAGCCGCCCCATCGGAAACCTCGGCGAAAACCTCGGCGATCTTGGCCTCCCTCGGTCAAGCCGCCTTCGTCTGGGATCTCGCAACGGATGCGATCGACTGGAGCGATCATGCCGGCGCGGTCTTCCCCGACATTCCACCGGCGGCGCTGTCCAGCGGGGCGGGCCTTGCCGGGCTGATCGAGCCGGACCGCGCCGTCCGGACCGATGTGCTTGGTCTTTCACCGCCCGCCCATGACGCCGGTGGAACGCCCTATCGCATCGAATATGGCGTTCGGGCGAACATTTCGGCTCCTGTGCTCTGGATCGAGGAAACCGGCTGCTGGTTCGCCGGTCCCGACGGCAAGCCGGCGCGCGCGCATGGCATTGTTCGCATCAACAACGAACGCCGCGCTCGCGATGAGCAGCTCCTGAAATTGTCGCGCAACGATCCGTTGACCGGCGAACTCAACCGCACCCACCTAGTCGCAGCGCTGGCCGAGGCGATCGAGCAAGCCCAGCGTTTCCGCACCTCTTGCGCCTTCATGCTGATCGGCATCGATCATCTGGCGCGTATCAACGACGCCTTCGGCTTCGACGTCGCCGATGCCGTGATCTCGGAGATTGCCGGACGCATTCGCGCGCGCCTGCGCGGCGGCGACATTCTCGGCCGCTTCTCCGGCAACAAATTCGGGTTGATTCTGAAGAACTGCACCGTCGACGACATGAATGTCGCCGCCGAGCGTTTCCTGGCCGGCGTGCGCGATGACGTGGTGCCGACGAGATCGGGCCCCGTCTCTGTCACCGTCTCGATCGGAGCCATCAGCGCGCCGCGCTATGCGCGGTTGGCCGATGAAGCGATCAATCGCGCCCAGGAAGCGCTTGACGGAGCCAAGCGCCGCCGCGCGGGCTCGTTCGCGATGTGGCGGCCCAATGTCGAGCGAGACGCGCAGCGCCGCGTCAACATCCGCGTCACCGACGAGATCGTCACCGCGCTCAACGAGCAGCGCATCGCGATGGCGTTCGAGCCGGTGGTGGACACGGCCTCCCGCGATGTCGCATTTTACGAGTGCCTGATCCGCATGGAGCGGGATGATGGGCGGATGCTGCTAGCGCCCGACGTCGTCCCGGTGGCCGAGCGGCTCGGCCTGATCCGACTGGTCGACCATCGCGTGCTTGAGCTTGTCGTTGCCGAACTCGCGCAGGCGCCCGGCGTCGAGCTCAGCCTTAACATCTCGCCGGATACGACCATGGACCCGGACTGGTGGTCGGCGATCGAATCGCTGATGCACGCGCATCCTGGCGTCGCGGAGCGGCTGATTGTCGAGATCACTGAGACCGTAGCCATTCAGGATCTCGACGAGTTGCGCGGCTTCGTCACGCGGCTGAAGAATTTCGGCAGCCGGATCGCGATCGACGATTTCGGCGCGGGCTACACCTCGTTTCGAAATCTGCGAAAGCTCGGAGTGGATATCGTCAAGATCGATGGCGCCTTCGTGCAGAACATCGCGCGCTCGGCGGACGATCGCGCCTTCGTGCAGACCTTGATCGACCTGGCGTGCCGCCTGCACATCAAGACGGTGGCCGAATGGGTGCAGGACGAGCAGGCGGCGTTGCTCTTGCACGACTGGGGCTGCGACTACATCCAGGGCCGGCTGATCGGGCTCGCCTCCGCGGCGCGGCCGTGGCAGGCAATGCCGTTGCCGGCGGCCGAGTAACCCGGCATCCGCGCTGGGTGAGCAACGTGCCGGCGAGCCGCTACCTCGAAGCTCGATCGTGGCGCGCCGTGTTGGAGAGGGAGGGAGACGCTCGGTGACTCTTCTTCGTCACTCTTCTTTCTTCTGCTCTTTCGACATGCGGTCGAGTCGCTCCTGCATGTCCTTCATCTGACGGCGGAGGTCGTCGATATTGTCCTCGCCCGATCCCGCTTGCTCGGGTGGTTTCTCCCCGTCGGTCGTGCCGCCGCGTGGTGGCACGAACGGCTTGAACATCGAGAAGGTCTGCTGGAACAATTCCATATTGCGGCGAACATGCTCTTCGAGCGGCGCGAAGGGCGTGCCGCTCAGCGTGTCAGCCAGCTGCTTGCGGAATTTTTCCTGCTCGCGCGTCAGCGTATCGATCGACTGTTCGAGATATTTCGGCACCACCATCTGCATGCTGTCGCCATAGAAGCGAATGAGCTGCCGCAGGAACGTGGTCGGTAGCAGGTTCTGTCCGGCCTTGTTCTCCTGCTCGAAAATGATCTGCGCCAGCACGGAGCGGGTGATGTCGTCGCCGGTCTTGGCGTCATAGACGAGGAAGTCCTCGCCTTCCTTCACCATCGCCGCGAGGTCTTCGAGCGTTACGTAGGTACTGGTGCCCGTATTATAGAGCCGGCGGTTTGCGTACTTCTTGATCGTCGTGGGTTGTTCTGATTTCGCCATGGGCTCACACATGCAAACCGAGGAGAGGGAACCCGGCGGCAGCGCCGGCGGGCGGGCAGGCTACGCAACGCAACAAAATAAGCATGTTCATCTCACTTCGGCTACCGTTTTGTGCGACACAGTTAATCCCAACGCACAGGTGTTGCTCAGGAATCCGCCAAGGATACTAATTTGAATGCGCTGCCGCGCATATCCGGCGTCCAGCCAATTGACATGTCTCAACGAGGTTAACAGGATGGGGGCTACGATTGGCTAGCCATAGAGCTGCCTGCCCAATTGGCGACCCCTCAAGCCCCAAGGAGATGCTCATGTCAGACGATGTTGTCATCGTCAGCGCCGCCCGCACCCCCGTCGGAAGTTTCAACGGTGCGTTTGCCACCATGCCGGCCCACGACCTAGGCGCCGTCGCGATCAAGGCCGCGCTGGAGCGCGCCGGCGTCGAGCCTGCGCGCGTGTCCGAGGTCATCATGGGCCAGATCCTGACCGCGGCCCAGGGCCAGAACCCGGCACGTCAGGCCTCGATCGCCGCCGGTATTCCGGTGGAAAGCCCGGCCTGGGGCGTCAACCAGTTGTGCGGCAGCGGCCTGCGTACGGTGGCGCTGGGCTACCAGGCGCTACTCAACGGCGATTCGGACATCGTGGTCGCGGGCGGCCAGGAATCCATGAGCATGGCTCCGCACGCCCAATATCTGCGCGGCGGCGTCAAGATGGGCGGCCTCGAACTCGTCGACACCATGATCAAGGACGGGCTGTGGGATGCCTTCAACGGCTACCACATGGGCAACACCGCCGAGAACGTCGCCCGGCAGTACCAGATCACCCGCGCGCAGCAGGACGAGTTCGCGGTGTCCTCGCAGAACAAGGCCGAGGCCGCGCAAAAGGCCGGGAAGTTCAAGGATGAGATCGTGCCGGTGACGATCAAGACCCGCAAGGGCGACGTCGTCGTCGACGCCGACGAATATCCGCGCCATGGCGCGACGCTGGACGCCATGGGCAAGCTCAGGGCGGCCTTCGAGAAGGACGGCACGGTGACCGCCGGCAATGCCTCGGGTATCAATGACGGCGCCGCCGCGGTTGTCCTGATGACGGCCAAGCAGGCGGCCAAGGAAGGCAAGAAGCCGCTGGCGCGGATCGTGTCCTGGGCGCATGCCGGCGTCGATCCCAAGATCATGGGCACCGGGCCGATCCCGTCCTCGCGCGCCGCGCTGAAGAAGGCCGGCTGGAACATCGCCGATCTCGATCTCATCGAGGCCAACGAAGCCTTCGCGGCGCAGGCCTGCGCGGTCAACAAGGACCTTGGGTGGGATACCTCCAAGGTCAACGTCAATGGCGGCGCGATCGCGATCGGCCATCCGGTCGGCGCGTCGGGCGCGCGCGTCCTTGTCACGCTGCTGCATGAGATGCAGAAGCGCGATGCCAAGAAGGGCCTCGCCACGCTGTGCATCGGCGGCGGCATGGGTATCGCGATGTGCATTGCGCGCGATTAAAAGCTCAGCAGGTTGCGGCAAGATTGACTGTTCGCAACCGCACACAGCTCAACTAAACGAGAGCGCCCGGAAACTGTTCCGGGCGTTTTGTTGTTGATGTTCGTCAAACCGGTCGCATAATCCAACAGTAAAAAAAGAGCGAACCACCATCAAGCGAACGATCGAGCGACGGATCAAGGGAAGGATTCAACATGGCACGTGTTGCATTGGTGACGGGAGGCACGCGGGGCATCGGAGAAGCGATCAGCAAGGCATTGAAAGCGGCCGGCTACAAGGTCGCCGCCATCTATGCCGGCAATGACGCGGCGGCGGAGAAGTTCAAGGCCGAGACCGGTATCCCTGTGTACAAATGGGACGTCAGCTCGTTTGATGCCTGCGCGGCCGGCATCAAGAAGGTCGAGTCCGATCTCGGGCCGATCGAGGTGCTCATCAACAATGCGGGCATCACGCGTGACGGCGCCTTCCACAAGATGACGGTCGAGCAATGGACGGCCGTGATCAACACCAATCTCGGCTCGTTGTTCAACATGACGCGGCCGGTGATCGAAGGCATGCGCGCGCGCAAGTTCGGCCGCATCATCAACATCTCGTCGATCAATGGCCAGAAGGGACAATTCGGCCAGGTCAACTATTCCGCGGCGAAGGCGGGCGACATCGGCTTCACCAAGGCGCTGGCGCTGGAGAACGCCAAGGGCGGTATCACCGTGAACGCGATCTGCCCGGGCTACATCAACACCGAAATGGTGCAGGCGGTGCCGAAGGACGTGCTTGAGAAATCCATCCTGCCGCTGATTCCGGTCGGCCGCCTCG
>Ga0126371_10004317_pt1 | contig 12528 bp, 10 predicted proteins | sample PanSoiMetaPlot_4_FD_110145 | JGI IMG/M metagenome (GOLD analysis project Ga0126371, IMG submission 110145) | Tropical forest soil microbial communities from Panama - MetaG Plot_4 | ecosystem: Environmental > Terrestrial > Soil > Tropical forest > Bulk soil | place: Panama | collected 2016-02-17
CTCTCCGCCCTCGAACTTCCACGGAAACGCACCGATCACGCAGCGTGTGTTCAGCACCCGGTCGAGGTCCCCGCCGACATTCTCGGCATGGATGCATCCGCCGGGAAAGGCCAGGTAGTGCATCGGGAACAGGTCCTCGGTGATCTTCCTGCCGCTCAGATGGTGCGTGTATTCGTACTCGCCGAAATACTCTGTGGCCGTCATGCCGACGTGCTGCTCGAAGCGCGCTGTGATGTCCGGGCGCATGTGCCGGATGGTCGTGTTGATCGGATGATCACCCGACCCGGCGTCGATTCCCCACCAGCGGATCTCCATCTCCAGCATCCAGCGGGCAAGCTCGACGCCGCCCCCCGGATGCATGCAGAAATAACGGACGAGGTCTTGCTGCGGCTGGCCCTGGTAGTAGCGGTGGAAGCCGGTGTGAATGATCAGGATATCGCCGCGCCGTACCTCGACCTTGCTGAGAATGTGCTCGGGCTTGATCACGTCCCAGTCCTTGCAGACATCCGAGACATCGACGATCACGCCCTCGTGGACGAGCTTGTCGAGCGGCAGCGAGGCCATGTCGAGACCTCCGTCGGCACCATGCATCGGACCGTCAAGATGAGTTCCGGTGTGCAGGGATGTCTCGATCCGCTGAGAGACGATCCGGTTCGTCTGCAGGGTCTGTGTGTAGTAGATGCGTGCCCCTGGGTAGCCGACCCAGCCTGGCGTGTGGAGGTTCCATGGATGGGACAGATCGACAAGCCGCACAGCGCACTCCCTGGTTTCGGCGCGTTGACCGGTACAAGCTGTACGATATACCATGTACCGGTGTCCGGAGTAGCAGATTGTGGCAACGTGCACATGCTGACGAAGCGCGGACTTGACGGAGCGATACCGGAACTACAGCAGAGTCCACCCGCCGGTACCAGGTGCGTCGCGGGCCGATGAGCCGCGCGTTGAGCATCGCCCTTGCCCAGCAACGCTGGTCTGCGGACCTCGAGCGGAACTTCGAGCGTAGCGTCACCCTGGCTGAGGAAGGATTCGCCGGCGGTGCCGATGTCGTGATCTTGCCAGAACTCGCGGTTCCGGGATACACGACCGACCGGGCGGCACTCGCCCGATCGGCGGAGGCACTCGCCGGCCCCGCGCTCCGAGCGTGGCAGCACTTGGCTGAGGTACATGGCGGCTACATCGCGGGTGGCTTCTGCGAGCAGAAGGGCGACCGCCTATTCAATGCGGCGGTGATTGTGTCCGGGGACGGCGTGCTCGCGCATTACCGCAAGACGCACCTGTTCTCAGCTGAGAAGACCGTCTTCACTCCAGGAGACCTCGGTCTTCCAGTTGTCACCACGCCTCGGGCCACATTCGGGCTCTGCATCTGCTACGACCTGAGGTTTGTCGAGGTAATGCGGATACTCGCACTGCAGGGGGCAGAAGTCGTTCTCGTGCCGTCGGCCTGGGTTGCAGGGTTCGACCGCGGCGCGTTCGCCAACTCAGATCTCCCTGGCCAGGTGGCCGGCCTGCTGGTGCAAGCCAACCTGAACCAGGTTTTTGTCGCGGCGGTGTCTTTTGCCGGCGCGGGACCCGGGGTTGAATTCCTCGGCCGGTCGGTGATGGCGGGTCCGTACGGTGATGTACTGGCCGGGCCCGCGCAGCCAGACCAGGAGTGCGTCCTTTTCGCTAAGGTCGATCTCGACCGCGTGGCCGACGCCGGACAGCGGACTAGCCTCATAACCCCAGCGCAGGACCGGAGGCGCGACCTGTACTCGGTGACGTACCTCGGCCGGAACCTCTAGAGGCCGTGATGAGTGCGGCCTCTGACATCCGCGCGGGCAGGGCCCCTGGGAGCGCGCCTGTGGCCAATGGCATAGCGGCGCGCGAGGCAAATGGCCGGTGGGTCGGCCAGTCGTTGCGACGTGTGGAGGACGCTTATCTGCTGACTGGCCGCGGGAGGTTCGTGGCTGACGATGAGCCGCCAGGTACGCTGCATCTGGCGATCGTCCGGAGTGACGCGGCCTCGGCAACGATCGAGTCAATAGACGCATCGGCGGCACTTGCCCTGCCTGGAGTCGCTGCGGTAATTACCGCCGACGAGCTTCCCGGCGTTGGCTCCTTGCGCGGCGTCCTTGACCGGCCCGGATTCGTCGCGACAGAAATGCCGATACTCGCCGTTGGGCAGGTGCGGCACGTGGGCGAGCCGATCGCAGCTGTGCTTGCCGAGTCTGCATATGTTGCCGAAGATGCAGCCGAACTAGTCGATGTCACGTACTCAGGTCGCCCAGCAGTGACGACCATCGAAGCAGCAGTAGCCAGCGATGCCGTCCCGGTGCACGAGGCCGCCATCGGTAACTTGCTCGTCGATATCTCAACCGTCGGCCCTGCCGACGTTGACAAGGTCTTTAATGCCGCGCCGCATGTCGTTGAGGTTACGGTCTCAACCGGCCGACTATCCGCCGCGCCGCTCGAGGGGAGGGCATGCCTGGCCAGCTTCGACGAGCGCACCCAGCAGATCCTGCTCAGGTCGTCCACCCAGGTCCCGCATACGGTCCGAACCGCCGTGGCCCTCAGCCTCGGCCTAGACGAGCATCTTGTGCGCGTGATCTCGCCCGACGTCGGCGGCGGGTTCGGCCAGAAGTGCGTGGTCGCGAGGGAGGAGGTACTCACCGCCGCCCTGGCCCGCCTGCTGAAACGTCAGGTGAAATGGGTCGAGGACCGGCGGGAGGGGCTCACCTCCGGATTCCAGGCCCGTGAGCAGCGCTACCAGCTACGCGGCGCGTTCGCGGGTGACGGCGAGTTGCTCGGGCTTGAAGCAGATGTATGGTGCGACGTCGGCGCGTACTCGTGTTACCCGGTCACCTGCGGCGTGGAAGTTCTCATGGCGGCGAACGAGCTGCCAGGACCCTACCGGCTGCGAAATTATCGCGCGCGTTCCCGCGGAGTCGCGACAAACAAGACGCCGATCGCCCCGTTCCGCGGAGTGAGTCGCCCGCAGACGGTCCTTGCGATGGAGCGGCTGATGGACGAGGCCGGGCGAGTGACAGGACTGGGGTCAGCGGCAATCCGGGACCGCAATCTGATCGACGCAACGGAATTCCCGTACCGCAACGTCGCCGGCGCGACGTACGACCTTGGCACATACCGCGAATCCCTAGCACGTTGCCAGCAGATCCTCGATTACGACAGCTGGCCAGCCCAGCAGGCGCGTGCTCGCGCTGAGGGTACGCTCGCCGGCCTCGGCCTGGCCTGCCTCGTGGAACCTACGGCATACGGGACCGCCTCTTTTGGCCTCCGCAAGATGAGCATCGTCCCCGGCTACGAGCGTGCCACCGTGCGCATGGATCCAACCGGAAGCGTCATCGTGATGGTGGGCACGCACTCGCACGGCCAGGGGCACGCGACAACGTATGCGCAGATCGTCGCGGATGCGATCGGAGTCGAGCCCGGCCGGATCTGGCTGCGGCAGGGCGATACCGAGATCGTGCCGCATGGGTGGGGTACATTCGCGAGCCGCTCGATTGTGGCCGGTGGAGGGGCGATCGCGCGTGCCTCGTCCGCGCTCGCAAGCCAGCTCAGAGGGATCGCAGCGCATCTGATGGAGGCCGCTGCCGACGACATAGAACTCGTCGGGGGTCACGCGCAGGTCAGGGGCGACCCGGCGACATCGATGCCGATCTCGGAACTAGCCAGAGTCGCCCATCATGCTGCGCATCTACTTCCCAAAGAACTCGGACGAGGTCTGGAGGCAACGGAGTCCTTCGATCCCGAGGGGACCTACTCGAACGCCACACACGGTGCGGTCGTCGAGATCTCGCCCGACACTGGCGCTGTCCGGCTAGTCCGGTACGTGGTCGTCGAGGACTGCGGCGTCATGATCAACCCAATGATCGTCGACGGGCAGATCGCGGGTGGGGTGGCCCAGGGAATCGCAGCCGCGCTGCTCGAAGAGCTCTGCTTCGACTCGGCCGGCCAGCCGGTCTCTGGCAGCTTTGTCGATTACCTGCTGCCCACTGCGTCTGACCTGCCTGACATCGAGATTTATCACCTAGAGACGCCGAGTCCCCGGACGCCGACTGGCGCAAAGGGAATGGGTGAGGGCGGGACCATAGGTGCTCCCGCGGCGGTGTTTAACGCGGTTAATGACGCTCTCGCACTAGTGGGTGCGCGCGTGGACCGGATCCCGATCCGCCCGTCCGACATCGTGGCCGCGATCGAGAGGGCCCGCTAGCTAAGCCGAAATCCACTCGGCAATGGGCTCATTAAGGAAGCCGAACGGCGCCGGTAGTGCAGCTGGCAAGCGCGCTTCCCCCCAAGATGACACTATCGCGCGCAACGCGATATCGTATACCATCCCCGATATGATCTCGGACGGGTTTGGCATGTCGCGCCAGGCGATGGCTGCACGTGTCCGCAGACCAGTTGCGGCGCAAGCTGCGTTCGCCGCGACGTTAGATCACCAGGCCGAGGGTGAGCCGACGCTCACCTACCGGTCTCGGCATGAGTCGTTCGACCTGCGGCCGGCCGTGGCATGCGGCCGCGCCAGCTTGACGTCGCTCATCCACACCAGGCGCGCTCGGCTCGAGCTTTATATCCGGCTCCGCTGCTCGCTGCCGATTACTTCGCTCAGCCCGTAACCCAGATCCGGGGCCGAAATATGACCGATTCATGGGTCCTTATCGAGCACGGCCGAGTGGTCGACGGCCGGGGCAGTGTTCCCCTCGACGACACGCCGGTCCTCATTCACGGTGATTACATCGTCAGTGTCGGCGAGGGGGCCGCGGCGGAAGCGGTTCCCCGCGGTGAGTCTCTGACCAGAATCGATGCGACCGGGCAGACAGTCATGCCTGGGCTGATCGATGCTCACTGCCACCTCACCTATGGCGAGAGCCTCACGCAGGAGGAGCAGGATCTCTACACCAGCCCCGAGTCGCGGACGCTCATAGCGGCCTGGAATGTCAGCAAGATGCTGTCGGCGGGAGTCACATCCTTCTGCGAACCTGGCGGCAGCTACTACATTGGCGTGGCGATCCGTGATGCGATCCAGCGTGGAATGGTCAAAGGGCCGCGGATGACCTCCGCTGGCCGGTATCTCACCACGAGCAACGGCATCGCTGACTTCTACCCCACCTCGGTCGGGGTTCCGGAAGGAAGCGTCGGCCTGCTCACGAATACGGCCGACGAGATGGTGGCCGCAGTACGTCGGCACGTTAAGAACGGTGTCGACCTGATCAAACTGGCGGACAGCCCTTACGGCGAGTTCCAGGCGTTCACATATGACGAGATGGCTCGGGTCACGGAGGTCGCGCATCAGCTGCATCGCAAGGTGACCATCCACGCCCGCGGCGCACCCGAGGTCGGCGCAGCGATAAGGGCCGGCGTCGACTGGGTCATGCACGGCAACCTGATGACCGACGAGGTCATTGAACAGCTCGCGGCGTCGAAGACACCGTTGTGTCCCACGCTTTTGCTGCATGCCAATTGGTCGCAGTACGGCTCCTTGTTCGGCGTGCCCAAGCCGATCAAAGATGGCACCAAGCGAATGCTGGAGCGTTCCGCAGAGACTCTTCACAAGGCACACGAGGCCGGTGTCAAGTTCATGATGGGCACCGACACTGGTTTCTCCGCAACACCCTTCGGTGAATGGCATGCACGAGAACTCGAGTTGCTCGTGGAATACGCCGGCCTATCGCCACTCGAGGCAATACAGGCGGGGACCGAAGGATCAGCGCTGGCAGTAAACGGGGAGGGCCGGCTCGGAGTCATCGCTGCTGGCATGGCGGCCGACGTGCTGGTCGTGAATGGCGATCCGGTGGCTGACATCCGAGTGCTGCAGGACCGGCGACGCCTGTCGTCGATCATCAGCCGGGGTGCCATCTGGGACGGGAACAGGGCCGACATCCCGTCGTGGCCGGTCGACAGAGCTCAGATCTTCTCCACCGAAGTGCTCACCTACGACCTAGTCCATGGCTCGCCGGGCACCAGCAGACAGGACGCTTCACGTGCGAACGGCCGTCAGAGTGCGCTCGATCAAGCGAACCGGCCCACTGAGTCTGAGCTATTCCACGAGATCACGCGGATCACCGCCGCGAGCAGAGAGGGATGATCTTTGTGCCGGCACGCGGTAAGCGCAGCGCCGCGATCGGAGCGGCAGCAGCAATATCAATGCTCGCTGCCGCTTGCGGGAGCGGCTCAGGAGGCGGCAGCGTCGCGAGTCATGAGACGCTCACATTCGACGTCGCGATCGCCTTCACCGGCCCGGACGCACCGTTCGGCCCCGAGACCATGGCCGGTTGCATACCGGCGGTTAGGCTCATTAACGCCGCAGGTGGCGTACTCGGCCACAAGGTTGCGTGCTCGTCGACGAACACGCAAGGCGACCCAGCCGACGCCGTGCCAGCCATCGAGAAGATGCTCGCAACCTCAAGCGGTGTCGTGGGCGTGCTGGGACCCAGCTCTGATGAGGCGTCCGCTATCGTGCCGATCCTCAACGCGGCGTCGATCCCGATGTTCGTCATAACTGGACAGCCGTCATTCGACAAAAGCACGTATCAGTACTTCTGGCGGAGCCTGCCGGCAGACGACCAGCTCGGATATGCAATGGCTGCCTGGGGCAAACTGAAGGGCTATACCAAAGCAGCAGCCTTCTTTGGCAACAGCGTGGGAGCACAGTCTCAGGTGCCGGGCCTCGTTAACGGTTACAAACACCTGGGCCTGACTATAAGCCCCGACCTAGCCATCGCCTACGATCAGTCCTCCTACCGATCCGAGATCGAGCAGATTCTCAGCGCGCAGCCCCAGGCGATCTTCGAGGAACTTGATCCGCAGACCGGCGCGACCTTCATCTCTGAGCTGAAGAACCTGGAGTCTAAGCCCATCCCGATCGTCGGAGATTCGGTCACTCTTGAGCCGAGCTGGATTCACGCGGTGAGCGGCGGGATCGGCGCAGCCGCCCTTAAAAATGAATGCGTGGCGCTCCAGCCGTACGCGCCCCCGAGCGGTCCTGGATGGCAGGCGTATGACAGTGCTCTGCTCGCCTCCGCTTCCCAGATGAAGAATGCGAAGCAGTACACCAGCGATCCGTATGCGATGGACCCGTACGACGGGACTGTGATCATGGCCCTGGCCATGCTGCAGGCGCACTCAGTAAAAACGTCAGTGTTCAACTCTCACATTCTCGACGTGACGCAGCCGCGTCCTGGCGCGGTCACCGTGCATACCTTCGCGCAGGGGAAGGCCGCCCTCGCGGCCGGCCATCAGATCCGCTACATCGGGGCTATGGGGCCGGTCGATTTCAACAGCTATCACAATTCGACTGGCGGCTTCGATGCCGTCTCGTGCGCTACTAATGAGACAACGCCCGTCGGGGTAATCTCAGCTGCTCAAGTCAAGGCCGCCCAGGGATGACCGGGCTGTGAGCCAGTTCGTCGCCTCGATCGGATTCGGGATCGTCACAGCCTCGATCCTGGCGCTCGCCGCAGTGGGCTTTACTCTGCAGTTCGGGGTAACGAACGTACTGAACCTGGCGTACGGCGGAGTGATGACAGCCTCGGCCTTCATTGCCTACGCGGTGGCGCAGGCTGGCGCCGGGCTCGCGCTGACGCTCGCCGTGGGAGCCGTGTTCGGTGGTGTCGCCTCAGTAGCGCTCAACCGCGTTGTGCTGAGCCCCTTCATCCGCCGGGGCATCGGTGTCTTCGGGATGATCGTCGTCGCGATCTCCGTCAGCGTGATGATTGACAACGGGCTGCTGTCCTTCATCGGACCGTCGTTCTTCAGCCTTCCCTTCAATCAGGGCCGCTCATTCCATCTCGGGGCGATGATCTTCACTGCCTTGGAGCTCGTCATCATCGGCCTGTCCGTCATCGCGATGCTGGCCCTGCACTCGGCGCTCCGTTACACGAGGATTGGCAAGGCGATGCGGGCCACCGCGGCCGATGCCGTGCTCGCCAGGGGATGCGGAGTGGCGACCGGGCGCGTGATCGACCTCGCGTGGCTTATCTCGGGCGCCCTGTGCGGCCTGGCCGGAGTGACGCTGGTACTGAACCTGGCGACATTCGACACGACGACCGGGACAGGATTTCTCGTGCCGATCATCGCCGCTGCGGTGCTCGGAGGCGTAGGCCAGCCTTATGGGGCCATGCTCGGAGCGCTGGTTGTCGGCCTGGCGAGCCAGATCTCCACGCTTGTTATCCAACCCGAATACAACACCGCGGTCGCATTCGTCATCCTCATCATCGTCCTGCTAGTGCGGCCGACTGGCATCCGGTCCGAGATCGGGGCCAGCCGGGAACTTGCGACATGAGCATTGGCGCGCAGTTCTACCTGACGACGATCCTGGTGTACATCGGGATTGACATCATCGCCTGCCTTGGTCTCAACCTGCAGTTCGGCGTGGCAGGCATCATCAACTTCGCCTTCATTGCGTTCCAGGCGATCGGCGCGTACACAGCAGCCGTCCTCGCCCTAGGGCCACCGTTCCCCGGGGATTTCCAGCACTATGTAGGCTTCGGGCCGTTGCCGTTCCCGCTGCCAATACTCATTGCAGGCGTGGTCGGCGGCATAGCGTCCCTGGTGATTGGTGTCATCTGCCTTCGCAGACTGAGATCGGACTACCAGGCGATGGTGTTCCTGGTGGTCTCGCTCATGGCGACGACTGTGGCGACCAATACCAACCTCGTCGGCGGTGCGGCGGGGCTGTCGACCGTTCCCAAGCCGTTGTACTCGAACCTGGGCCTGACGCTGGTTGGGTATCAGTGGTTCTACGCCGCGCTGACCGGCGTCTTCGCTATCGTCGTGTGGCTCGCCGTCCGCCGGATCACCAATTCTCCCCTGGGGCGCGCACTGCGCGCCCTCCGGGACAACGAGCATACTGCCCAGTCGATTGGCAAGAATGTCCAAGGCCTGCGTCTATCGGCCTTCATTGCCGGCGGCGTTATTGCCGCGATCAGCGGAGCGCTCCTAGTGCTCTTCATCAGCGCCTGGGCTCCTCCCGGCTGGCTTTACCCGGAGACCTTCGTGTATTTCACCGCGGTCATCGTCGGGGGGTCAGGAAATAACCTGGGAGTGGCCGTGGGCGCGATGCTCGTGCCTGTCCTCTTCCTTGAGGGCGCCCGTTTCCTTCCTACTGTAGTAAATCCGACGTTTATCGATGGAATGCAATGGGTTGCCATTGGAGCGTTGTCCCTGGCCTTCCTCTGGTTCCGGCCAGTCGGCATCTTCCCTGAACGGGCCCGCGGCCCGCTCACCGACAAACGCGGCGGGCAGATCGAATGGGTCCGCGCAATGCTCGTCAGGGCTCGGTGATCAAGGCGATGACTGCTCTGCCCAACGCGGACCTAGCGACCGGCGGGAACAGCGCGGTGAGCATGGCTGACGGGTCGGCGATCCTGGCTACCGATGGGCTGACGAAGTCGTTCGGCGGCCAGACCGCAGTTGACCACGTGAGCCTTGAGGTGAAGGCCGGCGGGATCACCGGGGTGATTGGGCCGAACGGAGCCGGGAAGTCGACACTGCTGGGATTGGTCGCTGGCGCGTTGCAACCGGACTCGGGCGCAGTGCGATTCCGTGGCAACGACGTGACGGGCCTGCCGACCTACAGGCGTGCGCGCGCCGGACTCATACGGACCTTCCAGATATCCGGCGAGTTCGCCAAGATGACGGTGATCGAGAACCTCCTGGTGGCGACGCCCAGGCAAGTTGGCGAGACCTGGCGGGGTTATCTGCTGGGCCGGCGGGTCTGGCAGCGCCAGGAGGCCGAGGCTGCGGAGCGTGCCAGGGCGATTTTGCAGCGGTTCAGCATGGCAGACAAGGAAAGGGAACTGGCCGGCGGTCTGAGCGGCGGGCAGAAGCGCCTCCTGGAGATCATGCGAGCGCTGATGACCGAGCCGACCATGCTCCTGCTCGACGAGCCGATGGCCGGTGTCAACCCCAGCCTCGCCCGAACGGTCGAAGACCACTTGCTCGAGCTTCGCAGTGACGGCATAACCATGATGCTCGTTGAGCACGAGCTCGGCGCTGTTCGCCGACTCTGCGATCGCGTGGTGGTGATGGCACGGGGTCGTGTCCTCGCCGATGGCACTATGGACGAACTTCAGGGCAGCCACGAGGTTGTAGATGCCTACCTCGTCGGGTGACCGCATGGCCGAAGGCCCGGGTCTTGAAGTCTCTGACCTCGTTGTGGGCTACGGGTCGACGACGATCGTGCACGGCATGAGTCTCACGGCTGCGCCTGGCCAGGTCGTCGGAATCGTAGGGCCGAACGGGGCGGGCAAGAGCACTTTCCTGAAGGGGATCGCCGGTGCGACCCCAGTGACATCCGGCACCGTGCGTCTTGACGGCCGAGAGGTTACGAATCTACGCGGCGACCGATTGGCTCGCCTCGGTCTCGGCTACGTGCCGCAAGTAAAAGACGTGTTCTCGCCGCTGCGGGTCCAGGAGAACCTCGAGATGGGAGGTTACATCCTGCCGCGCCGAGACGTGCCAGGGCGCATGGACGAGGTCTTTGCCCTGCTGCCGACGCTGAAGGACTTGCGCCGAAGGACAGCGGGAACCCTCAGCGGTGGTGAGCGGAAGCTGCTCGCGATCGGCAAGGCGCTCATGACCAGGCCGCGGATTCTGCTGCTCGACGAGCCGACCTCCAACCTGTCACCCGATCTCGCCCTGGCCGTGCTTGCCGAGCACGTTCCGCGTCTCGCGGAACAGGGCATCGGGATTGTCCTCGTGGAGCAGCGGGTCGAGCAGGGCCTGAAGGCATGTGACTGGGCCTACGTCATGGCAGCGGGTGTGAAGCAGCTCAGCGGACCGGCTGCTGAGATTCTCGCCAACGAGGACATCGGCGCCCTCTTCCTCGGCCAGCGTTCGGCCGTTCCAGAGAGCACCGCGGGAAACGTTACCCCCGGCTCTCCTGGGACCTCCGGCCAGTGAGTCGCCTGTCGGTACGGCTAGCCGTGACGTATTCGGATCGCACCGAGGCACTCGTTCGGGGCGAAGTCCAGGTACGCGGGGCCGAGCTAGCGGTGACGGTCGCGACAACAAGCCAGCTCTTCCGCGACTTGTGGCGCTCGCAGGACATAGACGCCGCGGAGATGTCACTCGCGACCTATTGCATCCAGGTCTCTCGCGGTGTGCAGGACTTCATCGCCATCCCGGCCTTCCCATCCCGCATGTTCCGTCACAGCTCTCTGTATGTGCCGGCGGGCAGTTCCCTCGAATCGCTGGACCAGCTGGCTGGCGCGCGGGTTGGCGTGCCCGACTACGCGATGACGGCAGCGGTCTGGGTCCGCTACATCCTCCAGTCGGAGCACGGCATCAGTCCTGAGGAGATCATGTGGGTGGTCGGCGGTCTCGAAGAACCGTCATCCACTGAACGGATTAAGGTCAGAGCTCCTGGCGGGGTGAAGATCACCCAACTAGGCGAGCGGGCCAGCTTGATGGAACTTCTCCGGAGCGGAGAGCTCGATGCCGTGCTCACTCCCAGAGCTCCCGCTGACTTCAGGCGTGGCAACATCAGGCGGCTCTTGAAATCGCCGAAAGAGGCAGAGCGCGCGTGGTTCCTACGGTCCGGCATATTTCCGATCATGCATACCGTCGTCGTGCGCCGCGAACTCCTCCGATCCAATGGCTGGCTGGCAGATGAGCTGCTAGCTGGCTTCGCGGAGGCGAAGCGGCGCGCATGGGAGCGGCTCCAGGAGACCGATTACCTCCCGTATGGCCTCGTGTGGTGTGTTGAGGAGAACCTTGAGCAGAGGGCGCTGTTCGGGGCTGAGCACTGGCCATACGGAGTTGCGGCCAATCAGGCGGTGCTTGATCTCTTCCTCGAGGCACTAGCCGACCAGAGACTCGTCGACCGGAATCTCTCGCTGGACGAGTTGTTCGCCGAGAGCACTCTTGGCTTCAGCGAAGAAAGGAATCCATGAGCGTAGCGAGCTCAACAGGTCTGCGGCCGACTTCGTACCCGCTGGCGGTTGGATCTGGCGTCACTCGTGTTATCGAGGCCGGAGCGGGCGACCGGATAATGATCTGCCTTCACGGGATCGGCTCGCACGCTGGATGGTGGCGGCGGAACCTCCAGCAACTCGCCGCACAAGGCTTCCGGGTGATCGTCCCAGACTTGCCGGGCCACGGATTCGCGGCCGCGTCACCGGGGTGGCCGCTGACCATCGACGGCTACGCGGAGTTTGTTCTCCAGCTCGCCAGCACCCTCACGGTGGAAAGGCCGGTGGTCCTGGTTGGCCACTCGCTCGGTGGGCACGTGGCTTCGGCGGCCGCGCTCCGGAAACCTGGCTTGGTGTCACACCTGATCCTCGTCGCCCCGACAGGAATCACCGCGATGGGCGATCAGCGGCTCCGGGCAACACAGCAGCGGCAAAGCGATCTGAGCCGGGGAGCCATTGCCAGCAAGCTCCGCTTCGCCATCGCCAATCCTGAGCTCGTGACCGAGGACTGGATTGACGAGGACTTTCGGATAAACAACGGGCCTGGCGCGGTGCTCACGCTGCGCGCGGTCGCTGCGTACCTAGGTTCGTCACTTGACGATCATGTACTTGGCGC
>Ga0126371_10004319_pt1 | contig 12526 bp, 7 predicted proteins | sample PanSoiMetaPlot_4_FD_110145 | JGI IMG/M metagenome (GOLD analysis project Ga0126371, IMG submission 110145) | Tropical forest soil microbial communities from Panama - MetaG Plot_4 | ecosystem: Environmental > Terrestrial > Soil > Tropical forest > Bulk soil | place: Panama | collected 2016-02-17
AACGGCGCGTGTTGACAGGGGAGGACATCTTTTACACCGCCAACCTCAGGTGTTTATCGTAGTCGGACTCGAATCGGAGCGACAAGGTTACGAAGGTTTCGCGAAGTACTCGCAAAGTAACCGGCGCACTTTCTTCAATCCCAGCAATCGATTCCCGCCATCCGGTGCTGAGAGTACACCCAGTTGTTCGCCATCCTGAAACCGGATACTCTTTACAGCCGTCCACGGCCCCACAATACCCCACCTAAATTTTCCTCGGAAGGAACGCTGATGAAACTCAAACGTCCTCTCTCTGACGCTGATCAGTCCGCCACGCCGCCAACAAACGAACCGCTTCCTTCGTCGAACCCGTCCGGACGCCGCCGCTTCCTCCAGCTCGCAAGCTATGGTGCCCTCGGGGCGGGTCTCGCCAACGCCGGCGTGATCGCAACAGCCCCTAAAGCATTCGCGCAAGGAAACCTCACTCCCGACTCCGTGATGCAGGAACTGATCGACGGCAACAAACGCTTCGCGACCGGGAAAATGACCTCGAACGACCACGACCTCGAGATTCTCAGGCAGCACAACGCCGAAAAGCAGGAGCCGTTCGCCGCCGTGCTCTCCTGCGCCGATTCACGCGTACCGGTCGAACTGGTCTTCGATCAAACGATCGGGCACATCTTCGTCACGCGCATCGCCGGCAACATGGTCACCCCCGAAATCATCGCCAGTCTCGAATATGGTGCCGCCGTGCTCGGGACAAAGGTCATTCTCGTGATGGGACACGCCGCGTGCGGCGCAGTCAAAGCGACGATTCAGGCGAAATCCGTTCCCGGCCAGATCAGCGTGCTTTACCAGCATATTCAGCCCGCCGCCGATCAAGCTGGGAGCGACCTTGAGGCTGCCACCAAAGCCAACGCCAAGATTCAGGCCGGCCTCTTGAGCAAGTCATCTACAGTCATCGCAGAGTTGATCAAGGATGGGAAGGTCAAGGTCGCCGCTGCCTATTACGACATCGTCACCGGCAATCTCTCAATATTGTGAGGAATGCGCGGCCGCTCGAAGGAACGGCCGCGTTTCTTGATCGAACCTAAACGGCGAACAGGTGCGGTTCTGCGGTAGGACCATCCAGGTGGCCCACCAACTTGTGCTCGAGTCCTTCGCGTGAAGGCGTGAGATTACGGCGCAGGCCGTCCATCTCCTGCTCGGTAAGTGGTGTGAATCCGCGCGCCACCTCGATATTGTGCTCGAGCATCGCGACCTGCGGCATACCGACCACCGCCGTCGTCACCGGCAGGCTCATCGAGTAGCGGAGCAATGAATTCATCTCCGCCTTCCCATTACCCGTCCCGAGCAGAAACTCCTGCCCCGTAACCTTCATCGCAATCACGCCCAGGTTCTTCTTGTTCGCCGCGGGAAGCGCGAGTTCTTCGAATTTCCCGTTCCGCGAAGCATTCAGCGCCATCTGCACGCAATCGAGATCATGCCGCTCGATGGCTTTCGACATCACTTCCCCATTTGTGTGGCTGGTCATGCCAATGAAGCGGGCCATCTTCTGTTCGCGAGCTTCGAGCAACCCCTTCAACGCTCCATCGGGCGCTTCGATCTTGGCCAGGTCTTCCGCCTGACCAAGACTATGAATATGCACAAGATCCACATGATCCGTTTGCAGGCGCTTCAGGCTCGCCTCGAGCCGCTTCATGAATTCATCCCGCGTGCGATCCGGAATCTTCGTCGCCAGCCAAACTTCCTTTCGCCGCGACTTCATTACCTGTCCCACCCGCGTCTCGCTCTTCCCGTCGCCGTACGCGTAAGCCGTATCCAGATACGTGATACCCAAATCGATCGCGTGATTCAACACCGCGAGTGCCTTGTCCTCGTCTTCATACATCAGGAACCGGCTTCCGCAACCGAACGCTAGAATCGAAACCTTCGCGCCGGTACGCCCCAATGTCCGTGACGGCAACTCATGCTGCGGCGGCTGCGCCTCAGCCGCATCCCGCAACAGCCAGACACCCGCACTGGCGGCAGTTCCCTTCCCAACCGTTTCAAGAAACTCTCTGCGCGAAAGATCTTTGCTCATCGCCGCCTCCAGGATGTGAATCGCCGTCAATTTTATTCCGCATGGGATGGACGCGTCACTCAACAAGGACAGCAGGTATCATCTCGCTCCAAACTCCGCCATTGAAACCCTCGAAATCCTGAAACTTTGAAACTTCTGATCTAGTGTGGCGCGCACGCTCCTGTGCGCGAAATTGTTCGCACCCAGACGACCTTCCGCGGAAGCCGACGACACCTAGGACGTTCCCGTGCCCCAGTGCCCACTGTGGTGAAACCGCTTTTCTTCGCGTCCTTCGCGACTTCTCTTTGCGCCCTTTACGGTTAAGAGCTTTTCTCAGCGTTCTCTGCGGGTCTTCTCGGCGCACTCTGCGGTTAAGAGCTTTTACTTTTCAGATCACCCGATGACCCGATGTTCCGATCACCCGATCTAAAGAGGGACCGCTAACTTTAATCCTTCAATCTCTAGGAAGTTCCACGGACGACCGCCAACCTACTTCAGCAGTCTCGCCGCTTCTTTCGCGTAGTAGGTGAGAATAATGCAGGCGCCCGCACGCCGGATCGAAGTCAGCGACTCCATCATGACCCGTTCGCGATCAATCCAGTTGTTCCGTGCCGCGGCCTCAATCATGGCGTACTCGCCCGACACCTGGTACGCCGCGATCGGCACATCGAACCGCTCCCGCGCCGCCGCAATCACATCGAGATAGGGCATCGCGGGCTTCACCATGATCATGTCCGCGCCCTCTTCCAGATCCGTTTCAATCTCTCGCATCGCCTCGCGGAAATTTGCCGGATCCATCTGATAAGACCGCCGGTCCCCAAACTGCGGCGCTGAGTCTGCCGCCTCGCGAAACGGCCCGTAAAATCCCGACGCGTACTTCGCCGCATAAGAAAGGATCGGCGTGTTCGCGTATCCCGCCTCGTCCAATCCCTTGCGAATCGCCGCCACCCGGCCATCCATCATGTCCGACGGCGCGATGATGTCGATCCCCGCCTTCGCCAGCGACACCGCCGTCCGGGCCAACAACTCCAGCGTCGCATCGTTCACGATCTCATATTCCGCCGTCGCCGCCGGTGGCGCCGCTGCCGCGCCTAACGACTGAGGTGCAGCCTGCACGATGCCGCAATGTCCATGCGACATGTATTCGCACAGGCAGACATCGCCCACCACGATCGTTCTCGGCACTTCGCGTTTTATCGCGCGCGCCGCCTGCTGCACGATCCCGGCCTCGGACCACGCCCCTGTTGCCATCTCGTCTTTCGTCTCCGGCAGGCCGAACAGGATCACCGAAGGAACGCCCAGATCGTGCACTTCATGGGCTTCCTTCACCGCCTCATCCACCGACAAATTGAACACGCCCGGCATCGAGCGCACTTCCTTGCGCACCCCTTTTCCCGGGCACACAAACAATGGATAAACAAAGTTTTCAGGGCTGAGGCGGGTCTCGCGCACGATCGAGCGCAGTTGTTCGCTCTTGCGCAGCCGGCGGAGGCGTGTGACAGGGAACGCCATGGCTCGATTCTAGCAAAGCCCCAACCCACACCCCGAACGGAAATTTTGCGTTCCCGAGACTTTCTAATAGTCACCTGCTCATGTGACTTAGATCACTGACCCGTGTGCTAGAGACCTTCCGGTTAGCTCGCCCTGAAATCGCGTCAAACTGTTCATCCGAGAGCCGAAAGCCCAGAAGTAACGCAACTCAACCGCCCTGCCATCCCTGGCCGGTACTTCGGTAATTGCATTCCGCTCTCCTGTAATGTAAGAAGTCAAAGCCTTCCCGCATACACTTATGGGACGCATGTCCGCTTCCCGCAAACTCGCCTTCGCAGCCTTCGCGGCTTTCATTCTCGCCGTCGCTGCGATCACCTGTTTCGCGCCACGCGGATTCCTGCTCGTTGTGTTCGGCGACGTCTTCGGCCTTGTGTTGCTGCTGCTGGCCGCCGCCGCCATGCTGCAAAATGCCATCACACAACCCCGAAACCGCGCCTTCTGGGGACTTTTAAGCGCTGGTTGTTTCCTGTGGGCGTTCAATGAGGCAGGCTGGACGTGGGTAGAAGTCATCCTCCGCCGTGATCTGCCCGACCCGTTCATCGGCGACGTGATTCTGTTCGTTCACGTCGTACCGTTCATGGCAGCCGTCGCTCTGCGTCCGCATCGCCCCCTGAAGGATCGCAAAGTCGGGCTCGATGCGCTCAACTTTCTGATGCTGCTGGTGTGGTGGGTGTTCCTGTACATGTTCATCGTTTTCCCCGATGAATACGTTCAGTTGAACATCCACGTCTACAGCAAGAATTACGACCTTCTTTATCTCATCGAGAACCTGGTCCTCGTCCTTGCTCTCGGCATGGTCGCGTCGTCGACGCCCGGCAACTGGCGCAAGGTTTACTGGAACCTGTTCATCGCCTGCAGCATTTACACGCTCGGCTCGGAGATGATTAACGTCGCCATCTCCCGCAACCAGTACTACAGCGGCGGCCCGTACGACGCGCTTCTTCTCGTGGCCATGGGCTGGACGCTCTGGACCGCCCTGCTCGCGCGGCGCATCGACCTTGCGCCATCGCCCGACGATGAGCCCGCCAGTCGATGGATCGGGTTCGCCCCTCGCCTCGCCATGGGCGCGATTCTTTCTCTCCCCGTGCTCGGCCTCTGGACGCTTTTCACCGACCACGGCCCAGCCCGGCTACGCAACTTTCGTCTGCTGGTGACGCTTGCAGCCACACTCGTCTTGGGACTGTTCGTGTTCCTGAAGCAGTTCCTGCTCGATCGCCAGCTCATCGCGTTGCTCGACCAGTCACGCCAGAGCTACGAAAACCTGCAGCGTTTGCAGTCGCAACTCGTGCAGAAAGAAAAGCTCGCGTCACTCGGACAACTGATCGCCGGAGCGGCCCACGAAATCAACAACCCGCTCGCCGCCATCCTCGGATACTCCGAATTGCTGGCGGCCTACAAACCCGAAGGCGAGCAGGCCGCTGTGGTTGAAAAAATCGCACAGCAGGCGCGCCGCACTCGCGATCTCGTCGCGGACCTGCTTAGCTTCTCGCAGCAGAACCCGTCGGAAAAAGTGCTGGTCGATGTCAGCGGGCTTCTTCAGCGCGCTCTGCAGATGCATGACGCCGACGCCCACGCTCGCAACATCCGCATTGAGTCCGCCTTGGCTGCGCCTCTGCCAAGAATCTGGGGAAATACCAATCAGCTTCTTCAGGCATTCATCCATCTCACAGAGAACGCAATGGACGCTCTCAGCGATGTTGGCGGTGGCGTTCTCCGCGTGAAAGCCTTACAGGACAACTCCGCCTCGCCGAACCCGGGACCAGTAAACTCTGGTTCGTCAAACTCTGGTTTATCAAACTCTGGTTCACGGTACGCCAGTTCAGTGAACTCTGGGCCGGTGAACTATTCCCACGGGAGTTCTTCCCCAAAAAGCTCTTCCCAGGAAAACCTGGGGATCCAGCACACCGAGATCGTCGTTGAATTTTCCGACTCGGGTCCCGGCATGGCCGATCCGCAAAAAGTCTTCGACCCCTTCTATACGACCAAGCCCATCGGCAAAGGCACCGGCCTCGGACTCAGCGTGACCTACGGAATCGTGCAAGACCATCACGGCCAAATCACTTGCCAGAACAAGGCCGAAGGCGGCGCCGTCTTCACTCTCCGCTTCCCTGTCGCCTCGCAAGCCGCGTCCGCCGTCCACGCCGGCCACTCCTAGCCTGTGTGGCGCGCACACTCCTGTGCGCGAAGTCTCTTAACAACACAAACGCCCTTTCGCGGACGCGCCAACCTCTGACACGCCAATCGCCATACGTGAAGCTGGAAGTTTTGGAAATTTGTAGCGCCGGCATCTTGCCGGCTGTCTCGGGGGCGTCTCGCCCCCGAAGCTAGGAGTGCTCGCCCCCGTCACAAATGAGCACTCTGCAACCTTGTCACTCTGAAACCTTGAAACTTTGCTCTCCTGTACCATACTTCTGAACCGTGCCACTCGCTCACACCAGCGCCCGCGTTCTCGAATTCGAATCCTTGCGCGATCTTCTCCGCGGATACACCTCCTCTCCGCTCGGTGGAGGCCGCGTCTCCGCGCTCGCTCCAACAGCCGATCGCCCATGGATCGAACGCCAGCATCAACTCACCACCGAGATCCGGGAATTCCGCCGCGTCGGCGGCCGCTTCGAATTCTCCGGCCTGCTCGACATAACGCAACTACTAGACAAGTCTCGCATCGCAGGCGCTGCGCTGGAAACCACCGAAATCCGTGACGTCGTCCTCGTCGTTGACCGTGCCGCTGAGTGGCAGCAGATCTCGCAATCGCCGCCCGCCGCCATGCGCTCCACGCTGGACGCTGTCTCCGAACTTTCCGCGAACATTGCCGACTTCACCGAGTTCCTGCGCGCCTTTCGCAACAAGATCCAGCCCGACGGCACGCTCGAAGACCGCGCTTCACCCGAACTCGCCCGCATTCGCCGCGACATCGACAGGCAGCGGCGCACTATCCAAGAGTCGCTGCGCAGCTACCTTCGCCGCCTCGCCGAGGGCGAAGTCGTGCAGGACGAACTGATCTCCATCCGCGGCGAGCGCTTCGTCATCCCCGTCAAGATCGAGCAGAAGCGCCGCGTGCCTGGCGTCGTCCACGGCTCCAGCTCGAGCGGCCAGACCGTCTACGTCGAACCCATCGAAACCATCGAGCAGAACAACGACCTCGTGCGCCTCTTCGACGAAGAGCAGGCCGAGATCCATCGCATCCTGATCGAGATGACGCGCCGCATCGGCGAGCAAGCCGACGCCATTCGCGTCGCGACCGGCGTCCTCGCCGAACTCGAACTCCAGTTCGCCAAAGCCCGCTTCGCCGACGACTACTTCTGCGTCGCCGTTGCCTTCACCGCAGCCGATCAACTTGTAGCGCCGACGTCCTCGCCGGCTGTCGGGACAGCCCGCCCTGAGGATGCCGAAGGGCCGTCTCGTTGTCCCACCGACGACCAATCCAACCAAGCCCGGCAGTCGCGTCCGAGCCTCATCCTCGCCAACGCGCGTCATCCGCTGCTCGAGCGCAACCTCAAGGCCAAAGGCGGACGCGTCGTCCCGATCTCCATCGAACTCGAAGGCAAACGCCGCGAACTCGTCATCACCGGGCCCAACACCGGCGGCAAAACCGTCACGCTCAAAACCGTCGGCCTGCTCGCGCTGATGGCGCAGTCCGGAATCCCGGTTCCCGCCGACCGCGCCGACTTCCCTATCTTCGACGCTGTCCTCGCCGACATCGGCGACTACCAGTCCATAGAGCAGAACCTCTCGACGTTCTCCGCGCACGTCACCAACATCGACGTCCTCTCGCGCACAGCGACTGCCGACTCACTCGTGCTGCTCGACGAACTCGGCTCCGCCACCGATCCCGAAGAAGGCGCAGCACTCGCCGTCGCCATCGCCGACCACTTCCGCCGCATCGGATGCGTCACGATCATCTCGACGCACCACACTTCGCTGAAGGTTTACGGTGTAAACACGCCAGGCGTCGTCAACGCGGCCGTCGGCTTCGACGAAGCGACTCTCCAGCCAACCTATGAACTCCGCGTCGGAGTTCCGGGAGCGTCCGCGGGCATCAACATCGCGCAGCGTCTCGGCCTGAATCCCGAGATCATCCGCGCCGCTCGCGCGCGCATCGGCACGCAAACGCAGGACGTCGCCAAGTTCCTCGACCGTCTTCACGTAGAACTGCGCGAATCCGAGGCTGAGCGCGTCCGCCTGCGCGCTCGCGAACAGGAGTTAGAAAAAGAAAAAAACCGTCTCGCTGCCGAAGGGAAAAAAGAACAACAAATCAAAGTCCGCGAGATGGAAAAGAAACTCGAAACCCTCTTCAAAGACTTCGAATATCACGCGCGAGAGACGGTCAACGCGATTCAGGATCGCGCGTCAGCACAAAAACTTTCAAAAGACGCCGAGCGCCGCATCGCCAAGCTGCGCCGCGAATTTCGCGAGCAATTCGACTCCACCGTCGTCGCGCACGCGACCGGCGCCGATCAGGGAGACCCGCAGGCTCAGCCCACCCTCGTCAAGCACGTGTCGCAGGGCGACACAGTGAAACTCAAATCCGTCGGCCGCCCCGGCGTCGTGACGCGCCGCATCGACGACAACCACTTCGAAGTCGAAATCGGCGCGATGAAAATGAAGATCGCGCGCGACGACATCGCCGAAGTCACAACCCGCGCTGCCGACTCGCCCCTCAATGCAGCTCGCGCCCGAGGCATCTCCGTTTCCTTCGGCCGCGACGATGCCAGCGTGCCGTCAGAAATCAACGTCATCGGACGCACTGTTGACGAGGCTACCAACGAAGTCGAAAAGTTCGTCGACCGCGCCTTCCTCGCAGGACTGCCGCGCGTCCGCGTCGTTCACGGAAGCGGCATGGGCATCCTGCGCAAAGCCCTGCGCCAGTTTCTACAGAAACATCCGCACGTCGCGTCAGTCACAGAACCTCCGCAGAACGAAGGAGGCGGCGGCGCGACCGTGGTGGAGCTTCGGGTGTAGCTGGCATTCGGCACTCAGCAATCAGCATTCAGCCAGCATTCAGCACTGTCGCGCTTAGCACTTAACCCCATTCGATGCTTTCGTCCGAGTCGCGCTGCGACGTCAGAGACAGCCCCGCACGTTTGGGGATTTTTTCGACAGCAATGGCGGCCTGAATCCGACAGTAAGTGGATTCCTCGAAGGAGGCATCCCAGTACTCCTGACGTTGCCGACAGATGGGCAGCTGGCAATTTAACTTTGCTGACACCACGGACCAATTTGGCAATCCTGCTTTCTCTTTCACAGGCGGCACGTGGTCTGCCAGCGCACCACTGCCAACCCCGAACCCGGCACAATTTGACTGATGCTGACCGGCTTACTCGGTATTGGGGGAATACTCAAGAGAACGAAAACCTTCCGCCGCTGACGTAGTTGCCGTTTTGCGCCATGTCTGGGGCCAATGGTCTCAAGATGCCACACGTCTGACCTGTGTTTTCAATTGGCGTAATATCCCGATTTCGACAGGAGGCATCTCTTGCGAGAACGAGATGACCTCATCGCTACGGTGGATATCGTCTTTTGCGCTTTTGGTCGTCCCGTTGAAAAATAAGCCTCTGGCGCTTCTTGGCGTCCTCCGACCGTTGCTTTCGCTACTAAGCTTGTCCTCCTATGAAGGGCGCGACTCGGGAACGTTGGCGGAATCTCTGCGAACAAGCTGCCGATGAAGAAGACCCCAGAAAACTCGTCGAGATTTATAAAGACATTATTTGCATGCTCGACGAGAAAGCATGGCGGCTGTTTACGCAGTGGGAACCCAAACCGATCCAAACTAAACCGAACTAGCTGCCCTCGGCGCCCGAGAGTCCATCGCGCACGCCAGACCGTTATGTGGTATTTATCGCGCGGTGATTGGCGCATTTTGAAAGCATCCTCACTAAGTTTGTCTGCGTTAGAGGGTTAGACGCAAATCGTAGAGTGCCGAGCCAATCTATGGTCGCGACCGATAATCCGACTGTCGCAGTCCGCATTCTTGTCGTGGATGACTTCGACGCTTGGCGACTTTTAGCCTGCTGGATGCTCGAAGCGCATAAGCAATTGCAGGTCGTGGGCGAAGCCGCCGACGGATTTCAAGCAGTTCAAATGGCCCAGGAAGTGAAGCCAGACATGGTTTTGATGGACATCAGTCTCCCCGACTTGAACGGGATCGAAGCCGCGCGTTGGATAGGAAAAATGGTTCCCACAGCAAAAATTCTCTTCTTGACTCAGCACAGCGATGTGATTCTGATGAGAGCGGCTATGAGTAGCGGCGGACAAGGATATGTTTTGAAGGAAGATGCAGAAAGTGAACTTTTGCCTGCAATCGAGGCGGTTCTTCGAGGGGAGAAGTTTGTGAGTATGAGGCTGAGGGAGCACGCCTCTGCTAACTATTGAAATATCTCTATTGCGCTCATTGACCCTGAAACGGGAACAAGCGTCGCAAGCATGTGTAGTCGCCTGGTAGCGTCGACCGGGTTCTGCTCAACGCTTCGCTGCTTAGGACAGGATGGAAGGACTACTCGTAGCGCAAAGCCTCAATGGGATCGAGACGGGACGCCCGTATCGCGGGGATCATGCCACTGACCAGGCCGACCAGCGTGAGGATGCCGGTAGAAACCAAAACACTCGCCGGTGAAATGATGAGGCGAATGTCGCCCATCTCTCCGTGCTGAGCCAGCGCACTATAAAAGGTAAGCTTTCCTACTGAGAACGACACTGCGTAGGCGAGCACTATGCCTAACAGGCCCCCGGAAAAGGCGATCGCCAGCGCTTCCGACAAGAACTGCACAAGGACGTCAAAACGGCGTGCACCCATCGCTTTCTCCAGGCCGATCTCACGCGTACGCTGAGTCACGCTCACTAACATGATATTCATGAGTCCGACCCCGCCGATGCCCAGTGTCAGTGTGCCAATAAATGCAAGCAACAGCTGCAGAGCCATACTGATGATGTGGAACTGCGAGAGTTGCTCTATCAGGGTGAAAACAAACAGAGCGCGCTTATCATCGGGACGAAAGCTGTGTTGCGCCGCCAGCGTATTACGGACCGACTTTTCGACCCCTTGATAGTCGTAGCCCAGAAAGTCCAGCCAGATCATGTCGATGTAGTGCGTATCGCGGAAGTCGCTCAAGGTTGAGAACGGAATGTAAACGACGCGGTTGATCCTGTTGTCGCTGCCCTGCTGTGGCCTTGCCTTCAGAACTCCAACAACCTCATAAGGAATACCGTTGATACGAATCCTCTCTCCCAGCGCGAAGCGGCCAGAAAACAGTTTTTCCTTGGATTCCGAGCCCAGCACACATACGTGCGTACGCAGTTGCGTATCTTCGGCGCTATAGAAACGCCCGACATCGATTTGCAGATTTTGAATCTCTTGAACCGGGGGATTGCTGCCACTGACATTCCACGTGTAAGAATGCCCCTCGTAGCTGACGGGAGACTCGTAAAACGATTCCGGGGTAATCCGGATAACTTGCGGAACATTGGTCACCAGGCGATCAATGTCATCGTTGGTCAAACGGATACTGATACCAGCTTTGCTGCCTCCGGCCTGCATCGACGTGCGGCCGCCCGCAATGCCCATCGCCTGCATGCTGGCATAGGACCTGAATATGCTGACGATGGCAGTTGAGAATCCCGATCCATACGCCAGCAACAACACGACAGTGGCGATTCCCCAGGCCATGCCCAGCATGGTGATTGCGCTTCGCCGGCGGTTTTGCCGGAGTACACCATAGGCTTCCGAGAGTACGTCTTTCGCCAGAATCATCGTTTACTCCTGACGGAGCGCTTCGACCGGCGTGAGCAACGCTGCCCGCCGCGCGGGATAGAGTCCGGCGATAATGCCGGCCGCCGCAAGGCTTCCCACGGCAAGCGCAGCAGATGCTGGGTAGATGTGAGGCAATTCGAATCCATCGATCGGCGGCGCAAGTCCGAAAAGCCTCGTGGCCCCGTATGCGGCTCCCACTCCGAGGGCACCGCTGATTGACGTAAGCATCAGCCCTTCCAGGAAAAACTGAAACAGAATGTTCGCTCGAGTGGCACCTAGAGCCTTGCGCAGACCGATTTCGCGAGTGCGTTCGGCAACCGAAACCAGCATGATGTTCACAACTCCCATGGCCCCGAGTGCGAGCGTCACCAAGCCGACAGCTCCCAGGAAAGCATCCATGGCATCGGAAATCTTGCCGATCATCTCTAGGTTGGCGATGGAATCCCAATCGTCAAACGCGTCGGGCATCTCGGGATCGAAGTTGTGATTTCTGGCAACAATGCTGCGAACGGACTTCCTGGCTTGCGCATGTTGCGTTCGTGTAGCCGGCTGGAAGACCACGTATTTGACGGCTTTCGCATTGCCTTCCCCCTTCATTGGGAAATAGGCAGCCATGGTGGTGTAAGGCATGACCAGCCGCATATTCAGGTCGGCGTTGTTGCCGTGGCCGATCTTCTTAATTGTCCCCACCACCTGGAAGGGCACTCCATTAATCAGGAGCCTGCTCCCTACTACTGGCCGGCCGGGGAAGAGTATGCGAATGAATTCGCTGCCGATGACGCACACGTTATTGCGCTGGAGTTCGTCGTTCCAATTCAGCCAGCGCCCCTGTTCAACGGGCTGGTAACGGATGTCATAGAACTGCGGCTCGGAGCCATCCACGTAGCCGTTGCTGCTGGCATACTCGCTCACCAGGCGAAGGTCGCCGCGATAGATGACGGGCGCCGCGTTCCGCACATAAGGCGACTTGAGAATGTCGAGATAATCCTGGTAGTTCAGGTAATACTGACGAGACGAAAGCTGGCTGCCACCCACCGCAGGCACGCGGCCGTTATACATCTGCATGTAATCGTCGCCGAAACTCGCCATGCTCTTCTGGGTTCCCGCGCGAAAACCCTCTCCCAATCCAACCAGGAGCAGCAGCGATCCGACCCCCCACGCGATACCAAACATTGTGAGGAAGGAGCGGA
>Ga0126371_10004320_pt1 | contig 12526 bp, 11 predicted proteins | sample PanSoiMetaPlot_4_FD_110145 | JGI IMG/M metagenome (GOLD analysis project Ga0126371, IMG submission 110145) | Tropical forest soil microbial communities from Panama - MetaG Plot_4 | ecosystem: Environmental > Terrestrial > Soil > Tropical forest > Bulk soil | place: Panama | collected 2016-02-17
CCGCCGGAGCCGAAGGCCACCTGCACGTTGCCGAGGTTCTGGCCGTCGATGCTGACGTTGTTGAGGGTGAGGCTGCTGATCGCCGGCGTGAGCTGTCCGCTCGAGTTGAACGTGAACTTGGTGCCGGCGTTGATCCATGCCGCATCCGTGTTCCCGGCGTTCGAATTGGCCTGGTAGAACAGGTTCCAGCTGTCGCTGTGCCCGGCGCCCAGCGAGGAGTCGTCGATCTTCGCCCAGCGGAACTGCACGTTGACGGGTGCGCCCGTGCCGCTGAAGGCGGTGATCGAGCCGCCGGAGATCGATTCGTTGAGGAAGGTCGGCTCATCGACGCCGAACACGCTGCCGTTCGCCGGGAGTGCCAGCGTGTTGGCGATGCCGAACACGGCGGGCGAGAAAGTGCCGCCGACCTGGATCGCGTCGTTGGTGTTGCCGGCCACGATGGTGATGTTGCCGCTCGCGTCGATGCCCGTGGAGGCCGAGTTGACGCCGGCCAGCGCCTGCAGCTTGGCCTTGAGCTGCGCCTCGGTCTGCACGTCGCCCGCCGCCGTGCCGAACGTGATGGTCTGCAGCGGGTTCGGCGGGTTCTTGCCGATCTGGACGGTCATGGTCTGGTTGAGCCCGACCGCGGCCTGGGTGAGCAGGTTGACGGGCGCGAAGGTCTGGTTGCCGGCCGCGAACCCGAGCACATTGAGATTGCCGGTCGTGTCCGAGATTGTGACGTTGTCGATGTCGTTGGTCGACTGAATCTGGAGCGCGCCGCCCTGCAGCGACACCGTGAAGTCGGGACCGGTAAGCTGATTGGGCCCGCTGATCAGATCGCCGACGGTCGACGTATTGGTCACCGTGAATGAGCGCGGCGTGGTGCCGTTGGTGACCGTGATGACGTCACCGACGGACATGCCCAGCGTCTGGAGATTGGTGCTGTTCGTCAGGGTGGCCACGGTGCCGGTGCCGGTCGCCGGGCGGTCGGGCAGAAGGGTGGCGCCGGTGCCGTGGATGGTTGCCGGCTGCGGCGCACCGGCGAGCGGGCTTGCGGTGAAGTTCGCCGGATTGAGCAGGTTTGAGCCGCTCACGCCTGCCTGCGTGCTCGGCGTCTGCGGCACGCTCGGCAGGTTGGCATTGTACTGGACCTGCGAGGTCTCCTGCGCCGGAATGAGATTGTTGGAGAACTGCAGCGTCGTCGGAATGCTGCCCGTCGGATTGCCGGTCGCGGGATCGACCGGAATTCCCATCAGGTAATAGCCGGCGCCGTTGACCAGGAAGCCATTCTGGTTGAGCTGGAAGTCGCCGCGGCGGGTGTAGAGATTGACCCCGCTGAACACCGGCTGGTTGTCCGTGAAGGTGCTCGGCTTCTCGACGATGAAATAGCCGCTGCCGTTCACCGCCATGTACGTGCTGGTGCTGGCATTCTGGATGTCACCCTGCACGTTGTTGGTGGGGACCGAGTTCGCGAGCACGCTGCCGGCGATCTGCTGGCTCGGCAGGTTGTCGGACACGAGGTCCTGGAAGCTGGTCTGGATGCCCTTGTAGGCGGTGGTCTGCGAGTTGGCGATGTTGCCGGAGATGTTCTGCAAGGCAAAGGATTGAGCGCTCAGACCGGACACCGCGGTCGTAAGAGCGTCGAAGATACCCATGACTGTTTCTCCACTCGGATCCGAGCGGCCACGGGGCGCATCAGCAGGCGCGCCGGCCGCAAAACTCGCGAACGTCTTCGCAAGCTCCGTGCCAGAGATAATCGCAAGGCATTTCAATATGTTACGAGATCTAGCCGCCGCCCCGCGCAAGGCTGGGCGGCAAGATTCGGCTGGTCGGCGGCAGAAAGTGCCGGGCGGGTTCAGGCCGGCGGCGCGTCGGCCGGGGCGAACTTCAGCGACAGCCCGTTCATGCAATAGCGCAGCCCGGTCGGCGGCGGCCCGTCCTTGAAGACGTGCCCGAGATGTCCGCCGCAACGCCGGCAATGCACCTCGGTGCGCACCATGAAGTACGAGCGGTCATCGCTGGTCGCGACCGCATTCGGCAGCGGCTGATAGAAGCTCGGCCAACCGGTGCCGCTGTCGAACTTGGTGGCGGAGGAGTAGAGCGGCAGGTCGCAGGCCGCGCAGGCGAAAGTGCCCTTCCGCTTCTCGTGGTCGAGCGGGCTCGAGAACGGCGGCTCGGTGCCGTGCTGGCGCAACACCTGGTACTGCGCGGGGCTGAGGAGCCGGCGCCATTCGGCGTCCGGCTTCTCGATCTCGAAAGACCCGGCGGCGGCCGCTTCCGGGCCGCGCAACGCGCGCAGGCCGGCGATCACCGCAATGCCGGCAACGCCCGTGAGCACCCATCGGCGATTGATCATGATCGGCTCCTCATGACGCGCGCAATGCCACCGTTCGGCACCGTCATAACGTATCCCGGCTCCCGCCGGCATTCAAAAGCGCTCACGTTCGCGCGAGGCGGGCGTGTTCCGCGGCGCATTGCCGCGCCCGGAGCATGATCCCGAAATCCGGCTACCGGTTTTCGGAAAGGGTCATGCTCCAAGCAAGTGTCAATCGAAGCGCGGCGTCTTGTTCAAATAGAACTGCCGCATCGCCGGTCGATACTTCTCCATCTCGGCGCGGTTGAGACCGATGTCCGGCTGCGCATCGGCGGGCAGCAGCGAGAAATACGGCGTCTGCTTCGATTCCACCGCGAACTCGGCGCGTGCCTGCGCGAGCAGGTCGGGCCTGGTCAGGAGATCGATGACCGAGGCCGCGAGCACCTTCGCGCCCGCGACCTGGCCCCTGTGCGAGATCGAGCTCACCGGCGTCACGGCCGCGTGCCACTCGTGATATTGGATGCCGGGGACAGAGGCCGGGAAGTTCAAGAGCCCGGCCGGCACCACCCATGACACGTCGCCGTTGTCGTTCGACGAGGCCGACTGGCGCCGTCCGCCGAGCGCTTCCGGCTTGGTGCGCAGCCCGACCATGGGGCGTTCGGCGAACTTCTGGAAGTCGCGCGCGAATGCCTGCTCCTCGGCGGTCCATGCCGGCACGCCGACCGTGTCGATGTTCTTCTGGATCGCCTCCGCGATGCTGCGGTTGACGAGTTGCGGCCAGGCGGAGGCCGCGTATTTCACGTCGTAGGTCGTGCCGGTCATGAGCGCCGCGCCCTCGGCGATCTTGACGAGCTTGTCGTAGGTCGCCTTGGCGTCCGGCATGCTGGCGTCGCGCACGAACCACCAGATCTGGCCCGTATCGGGAATGATGTTCGGCTGGATGCCGCCGTTGGTGATGGTGCGGTGCGCCCGATAGCTCGGGTGCAGGTGCTCGCGCAGCTTGTCGAAGCCGATGTCCATGAGCTCGACGGCGTCGACCGCATCGCGGCCGTCCCACGGATTGATCGCGCCATGCGCGGTCTTGCCGTGGAACGTGAAGATCGCGCTGATCGCCGCATAGTTCTGCAGGCCGTAGCCGGTGGCGAGCACCGGGCCGATATGCAGATAGATGATGGCGTCGACGTCCTTGAAATATCCGGCGCGGACAATGAAGGGGCGGCTCGCGATCTGCTCTTCGGCCGGACCGAACGAGATCGCGACGGTGCCCGCCAGGTTGTAGCGCCGCATCACTTGCTTGACCGCATAGGCGGCGCCCGACGCGACGCCGCCATGGGTGTTGTGCCCCTCCATGTGGCCGGGCGCGCCGGGCACGAGCGGCGCGCGGGCGAAGGCGAGCGGCTTCTGCGAGCCGCCCGGCAGCGCGTCGATCTCGGTGACGATCGCGATCTTGGGATGGCCGGAGCCCCACTCGGCCCACAGGTTCGTCGGCATGCCGGCGCCGCCGAGGTCGACGCGGAAGCCGGCCGCCTCGAGCGTGCCCTTGAGCAGCCGGGTGCTTTCGAATTCCTGCATCCCGAGCTCGCCGAAGTAGAAGATCGAGTCGCTGATGTCGGCGATCTGCGCGGCATTGCGATCGATCGTGTCGAACGCGAGCTGCTTGCGCTCGTCCGCGCGGCCCGCGAGGGAAAGCATGAGCAGCGCGAACGTCAGGATCAGCGTGAGCTTTACGTTGCGTCCCATGGTCCTCCCCCGCGATGCACGTGCGACGCGCAGGAGCGAACGCTATGCCGCGCCTTGGCTCTCGACAAGCGCGGGGCAAGCCTGTCAGATGGCGCAAAATCGCATTCATCTGGATGACACGCATGCGTTTCGACGGCACCAAGGCCTACGTGGCGACCGACGATCTGAAAGTCGCGGTCAATGCCGCGATCACCCTCGAGCGACCCCTGCTCGTCAAGGGCGAGCCCGGCACGGGCAAGACCGTGCTGGCGCTGGAGATCGCCAAGGCGCTCGGCGCGCCGCTGATCGAGTGGCACGTCAAATCGACCACCAAGGCGCTGCAGGGCCTCTACGAGTACGACGCGGTCTCGCGCCTGCGCGACAGCCAGCTCGGCGACGCCCGCGTGCAGGACATCCGCAACTACATCAAGCGCGGCAAGCTGTGGGACGCCTTCGTCGCCGACGAGCGCCCGGTGCTGCTGATCGACGAGATCGACAAGGCGGACATCGAGTTTCCCAACGACCTGCTGCAGGAACTCGACCGCATGGAGTTCTTCGTTTACGAGACCGGCGAGACGGTGCATGCGCGGCGGCGGCCGATCGTCGTCATCACGTCGAACAACGAGAAGGAGCTACCCGACGCCTTCCTGCGCCGCTGCTTCTTCCACTACATCCGCTTTCCCGATGCCGACACCATGCAGGCGATCGTCGACGTGCACTTCCCCGGCATCAAGAAGCGCCTGGTCGCCGAGGCGCTCCGTCTCTTCTACGAGATCCGCGAGGTGCCGGGCCTGAAGAAGAAGCCGTCGACATCCGAATTGCTCGACTGGCTCAAGCTCCTGATGGTCGAGGACATCGGCCCCGAGACCCTGCGCGAGCGCGATCCCAAGAAGCTCGTCCCGCCGCTCGCCGGCGCGCTGATCAAGAACGAGCAGGACGTGCATTTATTCGAGCGGCTGGCGTTCATGGCGAGACGGGAGGGGCGGTAAGGCCATAGCATAGGTCGAGCGAGCCGCAGGCGTGGCTGCACAAGACCACGCCGCGCGCCGACGCGCCCTTTGGAGCGCGCCGGCTGGCGCCATCAAGGCCGATTGACGTTGAACCGCTTGCTGACGATCTTGTGATTTCCCACCCACACCTCGAGCACCCATTCGCCGAACAGAATCCGCTCGGGAGGCGCGCCCTCGAAGCTCCAGCCCATGAGCACGGGCTCGCCGATCGAATAGGTCTGCGTGTCCTCGTAGGCCAAGGTCTTCTTTCCGGTCGACGCATTCGGCATTCCGTCGCCGGGGAAGCGGAATACGCGCCGGATCATCACCTCTTTTCCGTCGTTTCCGCTGAGGACGTAGGACAAGCCGAACCGCGTGCCATCCCGTCCGGGAATCTGGTCGGTATTGGATTTCGGCGCGATCGGCGTCGAGATCAGGCGCCGGCCGGTCGGCGAACGCGGGTCGTCGACGGTCTTGCTCTCGGACACCTGATAGGTGCCGTACCACTGGATATGCGCCGACACGCTCTGCGCCTGCGCCGGCTGGAAGAGCAGCGGCAGCGCGAGACACATGAGGGCGATCTGCAAGGCCCACCGCACGGGCCAGATCGTGAGGAAAGCTGTGGCGTGGAAAGCGAAGGCGCGAGCCGATCGAGTCGAAGGTTGCAAGGACATTGGTCTTCCCCTGCCCACTCATGTCACGGGATGCCGGAACAATCGAACATTGCACTGCCTGGATCAAGACGGATTCGGCATCCGCGCCGTTCGGGCGCGGTGACCTGTTCCCTTGCCGGCGCCGGCCCGGTAAGGTCGGCGCCGCCATGTCAATGACGATCCAAGACGCCTCCCGGGAAACGCCGGCCACAATCCACAACCCGCGCGCGTTTGCGGGCGGCATCGCGGCGCTCGCCGACGACCAGCTTTACGCGCTGCAGAACCCGTTTGCGCTCGACGGCCGCGTCAGCGCCTATCCGGCAAGCACGCGCGGCTTCTCGGTCGCCAACTGCTATCTGCTCAGAGAGCCTGACGCCGCCATGCTGATCGACACCGGGTTCGGCAAGGACGAGCCGGCGATCCGCGCGCAGATCGAAGCGCTGATCGCACCCGGCACGCCGCTCTCGATGTTCCCGCTGCGGCTCAACGAGTTCATGTCGATCAACAATGTCGAGAGCTTCGCCGGCCACTTCAACGTCGAGACCTGCTACACCAGCAACCCGGATGCCGCGCTGTGGTTCGATTTCGGCGTGCGCGAGGACGGCCGCAGCCTGCTCGACGCCATGAAGATCACGGCGGTCACGCGCGCCGACACGATCGATCTCGGCAAGCTCGGCCGCACCATCGACGTGATGCAGGCGCCGATCCGGCTGATCGCGACGCGCTGGCTCTACGACCGCGCGACGCGCACGCTGTTCTCCTCCGACATGTTCACCCACCTGTGGCGCGACACTGCGACCGGCCCGTGGCTCGTGACCGATGCCGACAACGACCCGACCACGACGCGCGACGTGCGCTCCTTCATGCTCAACACGCGCTACTGGTGGCTCGAGGGCGCGCCGACCGACGCCATCCGCCGCGGCATCGGCGAGATCTTCGACAAGTTCGACGTCGAGACGCTCGCGCCCGGCTATGGCTGCATCCTGTCGGGACGCAACGTGGTGGCGCGGCATTATCAGATGCTCGACGATTTCCTCGCCGCCTGCGACAAGAGCCGGATGGACTCGCGCTACGTCACGCGCGACGAGGAAAGGTGAATACTGCGACCCCTACGCGGTCTGGATCCGCTTCAGGAAGGTCCGCGCGCGATTGATGGTGCGGGCCTTCAGCTCCGGCGGGTCCTTCCAGGGGAAAACCGTGATCTCCGCATTCGGGCAGAGCGAGGCCACGTCGATCGAGACGCGCAGCGGATGCGCCACGACGTCGTCCGGCAGCACCAGCATCGGCGTCTGGCAGGACTTCGCGAAATCCCGCGACACGCTGTACACGAAGTCGGGCTGCACGCGGTAAAGGTTGTGCAGATATTTCTCGATGGTCTCCATCGTGACGTCCGGGCGGCGCGTGCGCAGCTCCTTGGCCCAGACGTCGCGGCCGGCGTCGTACATGTAGTCCGGCTGCTCCGGCCGGTGACCGACCGGCTGGCTCAGCAGCGCCGCGACGACGCGTTGCGGCGCGCGCTGCATCAGCTTCATCGCGAACGGGCCGCCGATGCAATTGCCGAAGAAAAAGAACTTGTCGATGCCGAGATGATCCATCAGGCCGAGCTGGTCGGCGGCGAACGCGCCCCAGGGATCGTCGACCGCGATCGGGCCGGTCGACTCGCCGCCAGTGGCGTTGCGCTGGTCCATGCTGATCACGCGGAAGTCGTTCTTGAACTCCTCCATGACGTTGATCACCGCGTTCGGCCACACGGCGAGACGCGAGTTCAGGCCGCCCCCGGGCGTCGCCAGCAGCGGAAAGCCGGCGCCGATCTCGGCGTAGCGGATGCGGACATCGCCCTTCTCGTAGAACCCGACCTTGGTGCCGGCCGGCAGGCCTTGCGGCACGGCCGGCTGTGTCCCTTGCGCGAACACCTGCGGCGCCGCGCTCGCCGCAGCGGCGGCCGCGCCGGTCGTCAGAATGGTGCGTCGATTGGAGTCGATCATGCGCGCCCTCCGTTGCTCGAGGCCGGTGCACGGCGCGTGTCATGCCCGGCGCCGCCGCGGCAAGCATAGGCCGTCCATGGCCTGATTGCACCGGCATCTCCTGGGAGCGCATCGATGCCATGCGCCGCCGCGCGCCGGCCGAAAGGGATACTGACACCGCCTCAATATGAAGGTAGGAATCGCAACGATCGGACGCCGCGATCCGTGCAAAGAGGGTCAGCCATGCTCGACAAACCGCAGAGCCACGCCCAGAGCATGGTCGACGTGCCGGTGGCGCAGCGGATGCCGCGCGAGATCGCGCCTGGCGTATTCTGGATCGGCGACTGCCTGCTGCAGCGCCACAAGGGCAAGGTCTATCACGGCTACAACGCCGCCTTCCTGGTCGCCGGCGACGACGCCTCGATCCTAGTCGAGACCGGGCATCCGAAGGATTTTCCCGTCATCGAGCGCCATCTCGCCGAGCTGTTCGGGCGCGGCGTGCCGCCGCTCAAGTACCTCTTCGTCACCCACCAGGAGACGCCGCACTGCGGCGGCCTCGGCCGTGTCCTCAGGATGTTCCCCGACGCGCTGCTCATCGGCGACGTGAGCGACTATCACCTCGCGTTTCCGCAGTACGAGCACCGCATGCGGTCGATGCAGGAGGGCGACGAGGTCGACGTCGGCGGGCGCACCTTCATGGCGGTCGAGCCGGTGATCCGGGACCTGCGCACCACCTGGTGGGGTTTCGACACGCGCGAGCGCGTGCTCTTTCCGGGCGACGGCTTCGCCTACAGCCATTACCACGAGGACGGCCACTGCGGCCTCGTCGCCGAGGAGGCGGTCTCGCTCGACCTGCCCGACGTGTCCGCAACCTTCGCGGACCTCGCGCTGTTCTGGACCAAGTTCGCCGACATGAACGTCTACTGCGACCGGCTCGATCACCTGATCGCGCGGCTCGGCGTGAAGACGATCGCGCCGACCCACGGCCTGCCGATCACCGACGTCGCCGCGACCGTGCCGAAGGTGCAGGCCGGCCTCAAGGCCGCGGCCTTGGTGCCGGAGAGCGGGACGACGAACGAAAAGGTCGCAGCGTCATAACGCAAAAACCGGGGACCTCCATGCACAAGCTCACCGTCGGCGACGTCACCATCACCAGCATCATCGAGCGCGACGGGCCGTGGCGCAAACCCGAGGACATGTTCATCGGCTACGACCCGACCGTCGGCAAGCGCCTGCTCGCCGAGATGGACCCGCACGTGTTCGATCCGGCCTCGGGCAAGATGGTCATCACCTACCAGACCTTCGTGGTGCGCACGCCCAAGCACACGATCCTGGTCGACACCTGCACGGGCGAGGACAAGGGCTATCCGCCGCCGATGGACTTTCCCAAGAAGCCGTGGCTCGACGGTTTCGCGGCCGAGGGCCTGCGCTTCGAGGACATCGACTACGTCTTCTGCACCCACCTGCACATCGACCACACCGGCTGGAACACGATGCTGCGCAACGGCAAATGGGTGCCGACCTTCCCCAAGGCGAAATACGTCTTCCACAAGGGCGAGTACGCGGCCTGGGAGGAATCGTGCAAGCGCGGCGAGAACCGGCCTGGCGGCGGCGGCAATGTGTGGCCGTACAATTGCGAGCCGATCGTCGCGGCCGGCCAAGCGCTGCTGGTCGACGACGACTTCGCCATCGACGACACGATCTCGCTCACGCCCACACCCGGCCACTCGCCCTGCCACTGCTGTGTCAACATCCGCTCGAAGGGCCAGCAGGCGTCCGTGGTCGGCGACCTGATGCATCACGCGCTGCAGGTGCGCCAGCCGGATCTCTCGACCATCTTCGATTGGGACCCGAAGCAGGCGGCGCAGTCGCGGCGCAAGTTCCTGACCGCGAGCGCCGGCACCGGCCGCTTCGTCCTGCCGATCCATTTCCCGAACCCGACAACCGGGCTGATCGAGGCGGACGGCGCCGGGTTCAAATACAATTTCGTGCGATGAGCACGTTCAATCCGCGGACCGCGGCCCGCTACCTGTTCGACGCGCATCGCTCGCGCACGAACTATCGCAACCTGCCGCCCGAGATCGCGCCGCGCACGATCACCGAGGCCTATGCGGCGCAGGCGGCGCTCGCGCCGCTGCTGGAGGCGCAGTTCGGCCCCATCGCGGGGCTCAAGATCGCCACCACGACCAAGGTCATGCAGGCGCTGATGGGGATCGACCATCCGTGCGGCGGCCTCATCTTCGCCCGCCGCATTCATGCGTCGCCGGCGCGCATCCGGCTCGCCGAGCATTTGCATGTGATGATCGAATGCGAGCTCGCGCTGCGCATCGGCCGCGATCTGGCAGGACCGGCGGGATCGTTCACGGCCGAGAACGTCGCGCCCGCGGTCGCCGCGGCCATGCCGGCGTTCGAGCTGATCGAGGACCGCAACGCCGACTACAAATCGACCAGCGCGCTGTCGATGATCGCCGACAACTGCTGGAACGCCGGCATCGTGGTCGGGCCGGATGTTGCATTCGATCCCGCCCGCCCGCCGGTCCGCACGCTGGGCCGGCTCGCCATCAACGGACGCGAAGGTCACGAGGGCCGCACCGAGGATCCGCTCGCGACGCTCGCCTGGATCGCCAATCTCGCCAACCAGAATGGCCGGCCGCTCGCGGCCGGCATGGTCGTGATCACCGGCAGCGTCATCCCGACGCTGCCGATCGCGGCCGGCGACCGCTTCGTCTTTGCACTCGACGGCCTCGGCAGCGTCGAGATCACGGCAGCGTAGCGCGTATCCCGCGCTACATCGCGATCTTGTTGGCGCGGATCACCTCGCCCCACATCTTGATCTCGCGCTTGAGCAGATCGTTGGCGTATTCCGGCGTCTGATCCTCCTTCGCGAAGATGTCCATGCCGCCGTCCGTGAAGGTCCTGACCGCGCGCGCGTCGACGAGGGCGGCGCGCAGGGCAGCATTGAGCTTGTCGATGATCGGCCGCGGCGTGCCGGCGGGCGCGTACAGGCAGTGCCAGAAGTCGACGTCGAGCTTCTTGTAGCCGAGCTCGCCCATGGTCGGCAGGTCGGGCATGCCGGCGTAGCGCTTGCGCCCGATCACCGCATAGGCCTTGAGCTTACCCGACTTGACCAGTGGCCCGCCCACGACGGCCGACTGCGATTCGAGATCGATCTGGCCGGAGAGGAGATCGACGAGCGCCGGACCGGCGCCGCGATAGGCGACCTGCGTGGCCGTGAGGCCGAGCTCCTGCACGATCAGCACGCCGGCGAGGTGCGAGTAGGAGCCGACGCCCGCGTGCCCGATCTTGAGATCATGGTCCTTCGCATACTTCAGGAACTCGGCGAAATTGTTCGGCGGCAGGCTCGCGGGCGCCGTCAACGTCGAGGCGGCCGTGTTGATCGGGCCGATGCCGGTGAAATCCTTCACGGCATCGAAGGTCAGGCCCTTGTACATCGACACGCCGGCCGCGAGCGCCACCTGGTGGAGCAGGATGGTGTAGCCGTCGGGTGCGGCGCGCGCCGCGCGCGCGGCCGCGATCATGCCGCCGGCACCGCCCACGTTCTCGACCACGATCGGCTGGCCGAGCGACCTCGCCATGGCGTCCTGGATGACGCGCGCGATCGTGTCGGTCGCGCCGCCCGGCGGATACGGCACGATCATGGTGATGGGGCGGGTGGGATAGGTTTGCGACCAGGCCGCATTGCCGGCGAGAAGACACGCGGCCAGGAACGGCGCCGCGAGCGCACGAGCAAAATTCATGAATCCTCCCTGGGCCGCGTTTGATTTTTGGCGGCGGCCGATCGTTATCCGCACGAGCGGAATTGTCGCCTGTTTCGCAGGGCAGGCGCAAGGCGGGCCGTAGCCCGGCCGCTCACCACAGAGCCGGAATGTTGAACGAGTAGGTGGCGCCGACACCGAACATGGCCTGATCGGGCGAGCCGCGCGCCGCCACGACCGGCGAATTGGCGATGCTGTCGGTCAGGCGCGAATACTCGACGAAGGCGTGGCTCTCCCATTGTGGAGTCCACTGATAGCGCGCCTGCGTTCCGAGGCCGTACGAGCGCAGGCCGCCGCCCGGATCGTAGACCGGCAGGCCCGAGGCGGCCGACTGCCCGGCATCGATGCCGAAATAGGGGAAATTGGCTTCGCGGGTCGCCTCGGTCAGGCGCGGGCCACCCGACAAGGTCCACTGCGGCGTCACCGGCACGATCACATCGAGCATTTGATCGGACACGACACCCGCATGTCCGCCGAAACCCTGGCGCACCTCGACGCGGGCGCGCAGCCAGCGGGTGGGCCAGTAGTCGACAAAGCCGCCTACCTCGGCGGCCGCTCCGATATCGCCGAGCCCGGCGAGCGCCGGATTATGCTTCACCCTCCGGCCGAGCTCGACCTGGATGACCGGCCCGGCCTTGACGGTCGCAGTATCGAGCAGCGCATAGCCGAAGCCGTCGAGCGGCCCGTGAAAGCGCGGCGGTGTCCCGGCATCGCGCACGTCGAAAAGCGGAAACGGAAAGAAGCCGTAGCGGTCCGAGCCCTGGTAGCGCGGCAGTGCGCGCATTTCGGCGCCGAGCTCGATGGTCCATTGCGGCGGCGCCGGAGGCGACGGCGGAGATACAGGTACCAAGTCGGCGGCATGCGCCAAGACGGCCGGCGCCACAGCCAGCAACAACGCCCCTGCCAGTGGGCGAACCGCGCGCCCCATCGACTTCCCCTGCCCCCTACGCAGCCCGCAGCTTACCGGATCGAGGGTTAAAATGCCACCATCGACATCGAATTCGAGATCGCTTTGGGCGAGGCCGCTCGACGCAGGACGGGCGCATTTCACTCAAGAATCCCGAGAATTGCGGCCGAACGGAGGATTTTCCTCTTCCGCCGGCGCGCCTCGCTCATGCGGCCAATCGCGCTC
>Ga0126371_10004321_pt1 | contig 12525 bp, 18 predicted proteins | sample PanSoiMetaPlot_4_FD_110145 | JGI IMG/M metagenome (GOLD analysis project Ga0126371, IMG submission 110145) | Tropical forest soil microbial communities from Panama - MetaG Plot_4 | ecosystem: Environmental > Terrestrial > Soil > Tropical forest > Bulk soil | place: Panama | collected 2016-02-17
GGGGCAGCCAGCCTCATTCACCCCCAGCCAGAAGGGTTGTAGCATGAGAAAAGTAAGAAACGCCTGCCTTGGACTAATAGCCGTCTCTATTGCCACGGCCGCAGGTAGCTTCCCTGCCGTTGCCCAGCAGACGCAGAAGCCGAACATCCTTGTCATATTTGGCGACGACATTGGGCAGTCCGACATCAGCGCTTACACCTTCGGTCTGATGGGTTACCACACACCAAATATCGATCGCATTGCCAAAGAAGGGACGATGTTTACCGATTACTACGCCGAACAAAGCTGTACAGCGGGACGCTCTTCGTTCATCACCGGACAATCGGTCTTGCGGACCGGTTTATCCAAGGTGGGAATTCCCGGTGCTACCGTTGGCTTGCAACCCGAGGACATCACAATTGCCGAGGCGCTAAAGCCGCTCGGTTACGCCACCGGGCAGTTCGGCAAGAATCATCTCGGTGACAGAAACGAATATTTACCGACAGTACACGGCTTCGACGAGTTCTTCGGCAACCTTTATCATCTCAACGCCGAGGAAGAACCGGAGGATCCTGACTATCCCAAGAACCCGCAATTCCGTGCAAAATTCGGGCCGCGGGGCGTAATCAGGAGCCAGGCTTCGGAACGCGACGATCCCGCAGTCGATCCGCGCTGGGGCAGGGTCGGTAGGCAGACTATCGAAGATACCGGTCCGCTAACCAGAAAGCGGATGGAGACTATCGACGACGAGACGACCAACGCCGCGATCGCCTTTATCAAGCGGCAGACCAGCGCGAACAAGCCCTTCTTCGTTTGGATGAACACAACGCGCATGCATGTCTATACGCATGTGCGAGAGTCTATGCGCGGCCAGAGCGGCATGCCCGACAACGAATACGCCGATGGCATGATCGAGCACGACGGAGACGTCGGAAAATTGGTAAGAACTCTTGACGATCTCAACATCGCTAACAACACGATTGTCCTTTACACCACGGACAACGGGCCACACATGAATTCATGGCCAGATGCAGCTATGACGCCATTCCGAAGCGAAAAAGACACTAATTGGGAGGGCGCTTTCCGCGTGCCGGCGATGGTGCGCTGGCCAGGTCACATCAAGCCAGGAACCGTGTCGAATGACATCTTTTCTGGGCACGACTGGTTCCCAACCCTGTTGGCCGCGGCCGGCGATCCCGGCATCAAGGACCGGCTGCTTACCGGTTGGCAGATCGGCAATCGGACCTACAAGGTACATCTCGATGGATATAATCAGCTTGCGTACCTGACTGGGGAACAGGAGCACTCTGATCGTAAGGGGTTCATCTACATCGATGACGACGGTCAGCTCGTGGCGATACGCTTTGGAGATTGGAAGCTTGTCTTCTGCGAACAGAAGACCCCAGGCACCCTCGATGTCTGGGGAGAACCGTTTACGTGTCGGCGGCTGCCAAAATTCTACAATTTGCGCATGGATCCATATGAACGCGCGGATGTCACGTCGAACTCGTACTACGCCTGGACGCTGAAGAAGGCCTTTCTGCTGTACGGAGCCCAGGCGATTGCGGCGGACTTTATTGGCACTTTCAAAGACTTTCCGCCGCGACAGAAACCTCAGAGCTTCAACCTCGATCGCCTTCTGGAGCAACTGCAGCACCCAGCGCAGAGCGATTAAGCGCGCAAACATTAGCGCCGGCGGCATCGCGATCGACCGGCGCGTCTAAGGTCCGCTTATGGCAGTGCGCCCCGAAGGCGCGAATCACTTGTGGAGGAGAGGAATCCACCCAGAAACTTGTCGATTAGTCTGGTAGCTGACGAGCGGCTCGGCCGGGTAACCGGAAGGGCTGGAGCCTCGTGACAAAGGCCGCTTCTGGCGGCTGAGCGATCCGATGGGCCGTAACGTGAGTAAAGCCTAAATGACAATGCGGAAACCGACCTGCCTGCCATAAGGGGAAGGCTGCGTGAGCGGGGAAGCAATCGACACAAGCACCCGTTCGTTCCGCCGGGGCAGTGGGCACAGCACGTCGCATCCCCTTCAGTGGCCGTCATCCCAGTAAGGTGTGCGCCCGAAGTGTCGGGCGAGGTGATCGACGAAGGCTCGGACCTTCATCGACATCAGCCTGTTGTCAGGATAGACGGCATATATCGTGCTCGCTGGAGGCTCCCAAGCCTCAAGCACGCGTCGTGGTTCCGCCAGGGGCGGGCGCGCCGCCGCATACGCATGACCGTGAGGATGAGGCCTTCTATGTTCTGAGCGGCGAACTCGTGATCGAATTCGAAGGTGAGCCCGGGCCTCATCGCCTCGGGCCCGGCGGTTTCTTCCTCGGCGCCCGCCGTCGGTACCATTCCCTCCGCAATGTCGGCGATCAGCCCGCGCGTGTCCTGATCCTATGTGCCCCGAGCCGCGGCCTCGATCAGATGTTTGCCGAACTGGAGGCGGTAACCATGCCGGAAACCGAGAAGCAGACGGCCATCGCCCTGCGACATTCCCAAGCTTCGAGCGATCGCGTGCTGCGATAGACCACTCGAATAGTGAAGCCTCAAAACCTCTCGTATTTGGCGCATTGGCAGTCTCGCTGCGGTCATTCCAACTCCCTGCAGTTCAGAAGGCGGGAAACTAACCAACGGGTTGAATCTGCCAGCTGCACCTAACGTCAGGTCGCGATCACCATCCACCGGAATCGGCGATCACGATGCACCGGAATAGTTGATCACGTTGGGCCGGAAACCGTGATCACCATCCTCCGGAACGCGCAGCAAACGCACCGTTACCTGAATGCCGGGCGACGACTTAGGTCGTTCGACTCTGATGACTTGAAGACCCTCTGGGTCTTGGCAGTTAAGAAGTTTTGGGCGACCCGAACGCACGAGGCGGAACTTGAATTGAACAACGTTGCAGCCGAACTGCGGCTACGCGGCGCTGTGATGACAGTTTGCGTGATCGCTAACTGTCCCTTAGCGCGGGCAACACCGAGCCAGACAGGTCTGAGTTTTAGTGGGATCGTGAGCGATGGAGCCGTATGGACTTGGCCAATCGGGAGGGCCGAGCAAAAAACAGCTAACAGTGGCGGTAATGAGGTGTGGACTTGGCCGATTAGTAAGGAAGCGCGAAGTCCTGTATGGACAGAAGCTAAAAATCAAGTATCGAACAAAGGCGTCTCGTGGAAAATTGCTTCGCTCAGGAGCGTTTCTCTCGGCGGTCTCTGAGGAATGTCGACACCAGGGGCTTGCGTAATGCTGAGTTAATCGCCTGCTCGCTTGAGCGGTTCCAGAACATCAAGGATGAGAAGCGTAAGAGTAGGGCTCGCCTAAAGCGAGCCCTACTCTTGCTATTAGTCGCCCCCCACTCATCTCGACACGGTTGACTGAATTTGACGAGGAACCGGAATGGAGGTGCGTTAGGCTGTGAAGTCGCGTTGTTGTGCCGCTCTTGGGTGCGCGCACCGCCAGTGCGGCACCAAACGCCAGTGCTGGAACCAAGATGCAGACATTGTGGAGCTGGAAAGCGCCACCATCGTGATGAAGCAGCCGTGGCGGCCGTGATAGCGGGGCGAACAGGCTCACGCTCGTCAGCGTTTGTTCTCGGTTCACATTTGCAGCGGCTCGGCCGGAGCTGATCGAGGTCTGCAGTTCCCATCATAAATTCGGCATCGCGAAGCTAGAGACGTCTCAAGCGACGCTAAGACGTTCGGACTCCTGAGCTTCGGCCCGACTGACGTTGCGGAGTTAGAGGGTCTGGATTTTCTTTGGCGTCATCGAGAGTGCCGTCCGTAAGAGCTTTCTCGATGGCGGCCTCCGCGAGCGCCGCCACTGACCTTCCTGGGGTACTGGCCACTTGCGATTGCGGACCGTGAATCTCCTTTAGTGCCACTTGGAAATCCGTGTGAGCATTGATCATTGAACCTAGTTTATTTGGTCCACTAGCAGCTTGCATTGCCCCTATACATGCTAGTTGCCAATCGAGTTCAAAACCCGATAGGCAAATAGCGATTCTTTGTTCTCTGATTCGTTGAAGCTCCTTATCTGCTAATGCTACGGCCTGTTTCACGTTGTTTAGGAGATCGCGTTGTGCTTGGGTAAAGTTAGAAGACATCGGTGCTAGTCCCCCTCCCTGTAGGCGTAGCGGACATCCTGCCATATCGCCCAATTTTCGCCATTGATCTAAAATTGTGGCAAATTTACAGCCACAACCAACTAAGGCGAAATTAGTTGATAAACTGATGAACTTAGCACTTATGGTTTGAGCGGGGTTCTTCCTCAAAGGTGTCGCGGTAGGGAAAACGATCCTGCAAATACGGCGCAGCTAAAAGTGTGACGCTCGTACCGAGCTTCGCCAGGTGGACTCCGGCGGGATCCGGTAGCGCTCACCGCGGAGCCGAATACCGCGCAGCGTGAGGCGCTGCCGTCAAATGAGGTTTAACGGCATCTAGGCATAACTTCAGGTTATGCCCCACCAAGCGGGCAAACGAAGTAGCCCCTTATTGGCAGCGCCATGATTCTCAAAATTTTTCGGTGACGTGCGAGAAACCCGGGGGCCGCAAACAACACCCGGGTTTGTGCATTGGTGGGATCGCTGAGCGCTCTAGTGAGCGGCGCGAGCCTGCGCGGGTACACGCGTGTTGTGAATGTCGGACACCCGGCCGCGATGTGCGAAATCTCGCATGACCTGCAAAGCCTCGTCTTTCGTCAGACCTTTTCCGCAGGCCCAATCAATGAGATCGCAACAGTAGTTGGCTAGGATGTTGGGCGGATCACGTTCTTCCATATTTTGCTCCAACGCTTCACAATGGAGGAACAGCCCCTAGCCCCACAGGGGCATCTGCTCCGGTCGCGGCGGGTTCGTCAAGCCCTTTCAGAGAGACGCGATTCATCGCGGTACAAGACCAGCTGGGGTGTAGATACCGAGGCGATTCGAAATTCTTCCGGCCGTGAAATGGCAATGTATTGATTTAGCAGAGTTCTTGACCTAAAGCCATGTCGACGACTTCGAAGGCCGCAGACAACGTCTCAGTCGAAATATCTGGACACCACCGAACGTGTGAGGTGCAAAACCGTCAATTACACCGGCGACAATCTCCGCGTCTACGCCGGCGCCTGCTGATTGCCGAGTTCAACGGCTCGACTGAGCACATCGAGGTTCGCGGCCTTGATGAGGAGACCACGGAGGCGAATGCGTGGCTCGTTGCTGCCGCGTCCGATCTGCTCGCGGTTTCGCAAGATCGCTGTGATTCTCCATTGCATGTGTATCGATGGAACAAGCTTTCGTTGGAGCAACAAGGAGAAGGCACGCTACGCACGCCTAATCGAGGCGCGGGGGACGGCTTCATGGTAAACCGATTGTCGCTTGACGGGCGCGTTCACTCAATCTCTGCGCCTTCGACGCCCCCTTCGGGCTTCGGAGATTGACAGCCTGCGCGGCCAAGCCGTCAGCCAATCATGCCAAGACACAACAATGTCCGCTGCTCGTATTTTGACGTCTGACAGAGAACGATTTGTTTGATATTAATAGAACAAATAGCTCTAGACATCGGAGAAAAGTATGACGAGCGGGGCCAAATGAAGCCGGGCTCTCCCGAGGTCCGGTCACTGGACGGTGGAATTGGTGAAGCCAGCAGTGGAATACCGAAACGACCGACCGCGGTTGGCATTGGCTCCGCGACAATCTCGAATACCGCTTAGCGTTCTGCGACCGGGTTGAGGTCGGCAGGCGTCTCTCCGATGTCAAGGGCCGTACGGTCGCGATGTCGTCGGCAAGGTCGGTCGCCTCTCACGTGCCACGGCCCGGTGCGGCGGTCTGACGAACGATAGGGCGGCGCACCAAGCAGGGCCTGCATGACCCTTCGGAACATCCCCCCGATGAGCGGCGTTCGATTTGGGTGAGCCGCTGAGACATCGCGCCATGACAATCGATCGTAAGCTTGCCGTCGTCGGCCTTGCCGCCGCCGTGACCGCTCTTGCTCTAGGGATCTCGCGAACAGGCTTCACGCGGCGGCCTTGATGCTGAGCGGCGACGGCGCGTTGATGGGAACGCGGTTCTATGTTGCTTCCGAAGCCCTCGCTTCACAGGGAGCAAAGGCGCGGGTAGTTGCGGCGAGCGGAGACGAAACCCTCCGCACCACTGTCTTCCACATTGCTCGTGGCTACAATTGGCCGAAGGAATATACCGGACGGGCCATTCGCAATCGCTTTGCCGAGGCGTGGCATGGGCGCGAAAACGCGCTCGCACGGGATGACGCTGAACGCGCCCGCTACGCCGATGCAGCAGCACGCGCCGATGCCGACATCGCCGTCGTGTTCGCAGGCGAAGGCATCGACCTCATTCATGCGATCGAGCCTGCTGCCCTCATCCTTGGCCGCGTGATCAGGGAAGCCGAAATCGCGCTGGCACGGCCGCTCCTGATATCGGACTGAAGCCTTGGGCTGTAGCAGCGTAACCGAGCCAGCTTGCGGCTTTCGCCAAGTCGTGCATGGCATTGAAGCAACGATATGGAGAATTCCATGACCAACACGGGCTCGCGGCGCTACGCATACAGTGATCGTTCACGGACCCATAGCTTCACGCGAGGGCGGCGACGACGGGCTTCCTTGCCGGACGCAACGGTGATCAAGATCGGTGGGCAGAGCGTCATCAACCACGACCGCGCGGCCGTCTACATCTTGGGCAGCACCGAAAAGTGAGAGGTAGAGGGGTCTCCCCGCATTTTTGTTAGCAAAAAGACCCAAGGGGTCCTGAGAAATCTTTGGGCCCTTCTGACAACAGGCCATCGGTCCACTTTTCCCTGATGCTCCGCCGCCTCTGTCCCGGCGCCGCGCGAGCCTTCGCGGCGACCACCGCAGTGGCGTCACGCTCCGGCAATCCCTCGGTGCAGCGGTGGCGTCAAAATGGCGTTGTCGCAGCTCGTCCGAGCGTCATGTTTCGGAGGACCATCCATTGGTCAGAGCGGTTGATTTTTTGTATGATGGTTCCGCACTCGTCCGACAGTCGTTGTGCGTCTGCCGCAGCCATTTCCACCCGTTGCGATATCCACTCTTGATATGACTTTATGGCGTCCGGTACCGAGCGCGTCCCGGCGAGCTTCGTAGCAAGCCCGCTCCATAGCTCTGCTTCCGACTGGAGCTGGGCTAACCAATCGCGCCTCGCCTGATCGTATATATCGAGCAGATCCGTCTGCAGGCGAAGCATCGCTTCCGCCGATTCATTTGCCAAATCGAATGTCAAGCTTTGCGCCTGTTCCGCTGTTGTCGTTGCTGCGTTTGCATCGTCGACCATGGCGTTGCCTCCCAAGAGCTTGTTCTTGAATTTCCCTGCGAGTAAAAACGCTCTGCACTCAGCTCGCTGGAGCGACGATGCCACCATATGGCGTGCCAACCTGCACTGTGTCACAACATCGCAATGGGCCTTGCGCTTGTCATCGCAACTGCCATCGATATACCGCCGTGTTGCGGTCGACGAAGTGTGCACAACGAGCCGCTACATTTCTCGCAGCTTCATTCCGCGCGCAGCGGTGCGCCCCAGTGAACTGCTTAAGTGACTTGGGTCGGAAGCGGCCGACGCTGGGGGTCAGGACGCCGCCCCCTAACCCCACATCCCAAACGGGTCGGGCTGTGGAGGCTGCCGACCCCGATCATATGGAATCGGGAGCGTCAACAATCCTCGGCAAGTCCGCGCCCGAGCGCCCGAGCCGCAACGGTTTGCCGTGGCTCAATGCTTTACCGCTGGAGGCTCGGCATGCCGTGCCTGCGGAGACTGCTTGGCTCGATCACACGCGGCGCGACGGGTGATGGTATCTCTGTCCTGCTCAGGCGATCGTCGAGCGATTGTCAATTTGGCGCCTCGAGTGCCACTCGGCCTCATGATGCGCCGCGTTCTTATCCGCGAACTCGGCCAAGAAGAGCCACCCATGCACCATGTCGAGCAACGCGGCCTCGGTTTTGAGGTCCTTCACCTTCTTTGACACCTGAAGACATTCAGCGGCATACCGTCTGTATTCGTCGGACATTTTAGCGAAATCCTACGCCGAGCCCGGCCTATAAACTCCAAAATGCAATCGGGGCCCCTTCCGCGCTCCATTTCGATCAGACGCCAACGGACCATCAGGCCGTCCTCTTTGAGCAGTCGTTGCAATCTCTCGATTTGTATCGTTGTTGACTTCCCAGAGCTGCGAGAGCTCACCCAAAAGCAGCTTTCTCTTCTATTGAACCCACGACCCGCCGCCAACTCGCGCACCGCGCTGCGTTCTTTCGGCACTCAATTGGATCGCTCGGCATGATGATGCCCCTTTATCGGGTATTGGGCGGGAGCGCGACCACGACCAGCCTGTGAAAACAGCCAGTTGATGCCCTACAATCCCCTCAAATTCCGGCCCTCTGGCCAATCAAAATATTTACGGCGTGGCCGCGCAACCGTGCATCAGTAACGTTGCTGGCAGACCGGGGTTCCGGTCCCGCTTCGGCGGGCCCACCGCCCTAGTGCGGCGCATGCCCTGTGGCTGACAATTGGCCAGCAAGCACCGCTGGCCTCGTCGTGCGACGGGCATAAACTCGATCCAAAATTGTTCAGTTGTCTTTGCCGGTCTCGTGTTTCAGTCGATCACATCAACAGGCTCTAGCTTACGCTCACCGCCGTCGAGCACCATCTTCATCTCGCAACGCAGACCTTCTGACGCATAGTCAAAATGAACGTCCGGGCACACGGTTTTCAGCAATGACATTCCGAAACCGGCCTTGGCGGGAGCGAGCTCCCGCGGTCCCCCGCTTTCCCGCCATTTTAAGTTTAATATCTGATTGTAACCATTGTGTTCGACTGTCCAGAAAATGCCAACCATGCCGCTTTTGGTCGACAGCGCGCCGTATTGTGTTGCGTTCATCACGAGTTCGTGCAACGCCAGCGAAAGGTTTTGCGCGAATTGTGGTCTGATCGCGACGTCAATGCCGTCAGTTATCGTGCGATCTCGAAAGCGCGCCAGTTCGGCGTCCACAATCGCGCGCAAACTGATCCCAAGCGAGTCCGATTCGAGTAGCTGGCGATTAAAGCGCGCCAATGCCTGTAGCCGCCCCTCGAACGCCCTTCGCCCTTGATCCAACGTGCGCGCGCCGGAAAGACTGTGCCGCGCGATGACTTGCACAATCGACAGCAGGTTGTTGCTACGGTGCTGCACCTCACGATGGAGAATACTCTGAACCCGCTCGGCATGCATTAGCTCCAAATGACATGCAACCTGCTGGCTCAGCATCTCGATGAGGTGGAGTTCTCGCGAATCCGGATGATGGGGCTGACGAAAGTACATTGAGACCACTCCCAGGAGAGTATCTTTGCGACCAATCAATGGCGTAGAGATGACGCCGCGGATCCCCGCTTGGATCAACGTCTCCTGTGAAGGACGCCCAGAAAACATGTCACTGTTCAGTACGTCGGCGATGACCACCAGCTTTTTCGATTGCATCGCGGCGCCAATGGCATCAGCATCATTGCGTGCAGATTCGAAAAATTCGACGAATGGTTCATCTAATTCGGGCTGCGCCGCTGTGACGATTGCGCTCGACTTTAAATCAACAAGTTGCAACATACCTATATCAGCTCCGACGATCCCAGTCGCCGCGTTCATGATTCGCTGCAGCAGATCGACGGATTTTTTACCTAAGTATTGGTCGTCGTTTAAAATTGTGACGCCGTGCAAATCGACGGCGGCGCGCGCTTCAATGAGATCATCGGTCATTTTAAGCCGGTGGAGGGCAGCGAAACAGGGAATACGATGTCCCTCTCTTGCATCTGAGTGAAGCCTACAGCGGGCACGAAGCCCTCGCCACTTATTCGACACAATTCTGCAATGCTGGCGCCAGCGAGACAAGGCTGGCGCATGGTAGTTTTACATCGATAAGCGCAGTCCCGGCCTATGGCAGATCGGCATGGACAGGGAAGGCGTTCCAGAAAGGCCCTCCAAGACCCAAAAATGGCCATGGACATAAGTTGTCGACCCGACATACCGCGGTCGGGGCCGATCGGCCACGCGGGGCGGAGCGCGTTGTCTGCGGTTTGCGGTGTCACATGACCACCAAGCGCTATCTGCTCCATCAGAGCGCAATGATGCAAGGGCCGCGTCGCGATCCGACTATCTGGTTCGTGCGTCGGCAACGGGTCGAAATCATCTCGGTTCCGCCGATCACTTGCAAAAAAATCTCGACTTTTGTGTGGGCTAGCGCCGGGGACTCTTTTGCGCGGGCCAGAAGCGCATAACCCAAGTCCGTCGCTTTCCGGCAGGCCAGCGATAGCAACGGCGCTTTGGTGCCGAGGATATTCTCGGGCTCTTTGCCCGGCCGCGGACGATCGTCCAGAGCCGCGATTCGACCGTAGGTCGAGGCCTGCATCGCTGAACCGTCTGATGATAACGTGTCAGAGCTCGCCGACTGCAAAGCCCCAAAGAAGGCCGTAAGCACGCGGCGCGCTGTGCCGTAGCCGCGCGCCTTAGCAACTAAAAGCGATTTTTGGAACTGTGCAAGAACCGGGAGAAACTCGCAATCCAGTTGGAAAACGCTTTCGCCCAACTTGCCGCAAGTGCGGATATTAGATTGAATGTCCGATGCGCGCCCGACGAGGTTCGCCGGCTTCGGAAAAAACACGTATGGTCAAGAAATTGATCCGGGATTTCCCGGCGATTGTGTGGCAGTAGCACCACCTTCAAGATATTTCAGCACGCATCTGCGGCCTAGCTGCCATATCGCGATGCAGCAAAAAGTCGGGTAGTTATGTGCGATGCGACGGAGCCTTGAAAGTGACGGGGTGGACATGTCAGACGGATCTCGAATCTAGCTGTCTAGGAACTGTCGCCCAAGAAGGTGCGTTAATGACCCGCAGCGCCTCAACCTCGCTGGGCCTCAACCTCGCGAGCTTTTGCCGCTCACGAGTTTCGGGCCCTTCGGCTTCAATTGGGACGTGAGTTCCCGAAAGTCCGATAAGTCGGGAACGGAGGGGGATCATCCCAGGATGGGAGAGACCCATGATCGAGACGGCTGCACGTGAAGTTGCCCCGATGCATCCGGGGGAATTCCTTCGCGAGGTGGTCCTTCCCAGCATCATGGCGGACGCAACTGGGCTTAGTTTAGAGCACGTTCAGGAGATCCTCGCGTGTCGAGCGCCGGTTACGCCTGACATCGCCGAACGGATCGGTAATTGGATTGGCAACGGCCCGCGTCTCTGGCTGAATCTGCAAGCCCGTTGGGATAGCCGCTGAGGGAACGATGCCGAGAAGAGGTCATTGTCTTCAGCGAACTGATCGGCAGTTCGATGTCCTCATCAGCAAGTTAGATAAGCCTTAGCTCGCCGTCTTCAGCCTTCGTCGGGGCTTGCGCGTGGATTTCTTGGCTCGCCGCTTCTTGCTTGGTGCCGTCGGCTTCTTGGCATCGGTCCCCTCAATGCTCTGCCTGAGAGCATCCATGAGCTTGATCACCTTGGCAGGCGCCTTGCGGGGCGCTTCGATCCGCTCGCCGGCCTGCTTCTTGGCAATCAGCTCGCGCAGCGCCATTTCGTAGCGATCCTCGAATTTCTGGGGATCGAAGTGGCCTGATTTCGTCTGAACGATGTGCCTGGCGAGTTCCATTGCCTCCCTGCCGAGTTTGGGGGCGGGAATATCGTCGAAGTAATCCTCTTCGCCGCAGACCTCATAGGGGTACCGTAGCAGCGTCCCCATGATACCTCTGCCGCGCGGCTCCAGAGCGATGACGTGCTCGCGGCTAGTCAGGACGACGCGACCGATCCCGACCATTTTCATCTCTTCGATCACCTGGCGAATGATCCCGAACGCATCGACGCCGACCTTCCCATTCGGCGCGATGTAGTAGGGGCGAATGTTATAAAGTTCGTCGATTTCTTTGCGGGGGACAAACTCGTCGATCTCGATCGTCCGCGTGCTCTCCAACGATATCGCCTCAAGTTCCTCATCGGTGATCTCGATGTACTGGCCCTTGGAGACTTCGTAACCTTTGATGATGTTATTGGCGGAGACCTCATCGCCTGTCTCCTTATCAACTCTGCGGTAACGAATGCGGTTGCCAGTTTTGCTGTTGATCTGATGAAAACTGATCTTGTCACTTTCACTGGTCGCAGGAAAAAGCGAAATGGGACATGATACAAGCGAGAGGCGCAAATACCCTTTCCAGTATGCGCGTGGTGCCATAGGCGGAACTCCTCATCGACACACCCGGTCAACCGCTCTCTCGCAATCAGGTTCCGGACGTCTTGCCGCGAGGTCCGCAAAATCTAAATCGTGGCGTAATCCCAGTTTGCGCCACCATACTTCTGCACCCCGACGGCCGATATGCGAGCGGGGTGCTGCTGCGATTACGTGGCAATGCGAGGGAGCGCAGTCCGCGATGGCGGTATGACGCAAAAAGATTGCCCAGCAGATCCAGGGGATTGCCTTTAGTTGTTTCATGACTGTGCCCGAAACCGAGTAAAGCGGCAGCACAAACCCGGGAGACGCTCAGGGCGCCGAACCGCGTTCGGGTCGGTTTTTTCGCGACGTCAAAACACAAAAAAAGCCGTAAAAGCAC
>Ga0126371_10004322_pt1 | contig 12523 bp, 10 predicted proteins | sample PanSoiMetaPlot_4_FD_110145 | JGI IMG/M metagenome (GOLD analysis project Ga0126371, IMG submission 110145) | Tropical forest soil microbial communities from Panama - MetaG Plot_4 | ecosystem: Environmental > Terrestrial > Soil > Tropical forest > Bulk soil | place: Panama | collected 2016-02-17
ACCTTTTGCGTCCGCACCGGTCTCGCCTTTGTGAATCTTGATCGGCAATTCCAGCGGAAATCTTTTTCCGGTCCGTGCTTCTTCCCCCACGGTACCTCCTCTATGTTGACCTGTCGTATTGTCGTCAGTGAGTGAGGCCAACGTCGTCAAACGAAGCTCCCGGCGGGCTGGGGCCCGCTTTTGTGCTCACGGGCGGTTATATCACGGAAAGTTACCCTAATAAAAGCCTGATAACCCGTTAGTTAACGGTAGGGACGGTTCCCCAGGTGTCAATTTCCCCTTCGGAAGGGCACTAGGACACCGGTGACGGAGCTTTACCAACAACCGCCATACCGCATGATAGTGTCTTAGCAAAAGCAGTGCCCGACAGAAAGGCCATTCCTGTTATGACGCGTTCGTCCCGAATCCCACGGCGCATACAGATTTCGTGTGCTCTCCTGGCGGTAGTATTTGCGCTCCAACCGGCGGTTTTGGCGCAAAGTAGCAATCAAAAGCCGGCACAATCCAGCACAAAGAGTTCAGGACAGAGTCCTGCGGAGTCCAAAGTGGCCGAGGCGCCCGGGGTGCTAGTGCAATTAAATCAGGCCCTAGAAGGACTTGCCGCCAAGGTTTCGCCGGCTGTCGTCCAGATTGTGGTCACCGGGTTCGGCCCCGTCCGGGAAGAAGATAAATCACGGACGGCTCTTATCGTTCGTCAGCGTGCCGTGGGGTCAGGCGTGATCGTCGATCCGAACGGCTACATCATGACCAACGCCCACGTAGTGGAAGGAGCGCAACAGATTCGCGTAGCCCTGCCGTTCTCGGGCGGCGATTCCTCAGGTCTCGTGCCGCTCGGAAAACGGCGGATCGTCGAAGCCCGGCTGTTAGGTCTCCACAAAGAAACCGATCTTGCCCTTCTGAAAATTGATGAGACCGGCTTGCCTACCCTTCCCCTGATCAGCCAAGAGCGTCCGCACGTCGGGCAACTGGTGTTCGCAATCGGCAGTCCCGAGGGGCTGCAGAATTCTGTCACGATGGGCGTAGTCAGTGCGCTGGCACGTCAACCGGATCCAACCAAGGCCATGACCTACATCCAGACGGATGCCCCGATCAATCCTGGCAACAGCGGTGGACCTTTGGTGGATATGAACGGCGCCGTAGTTGGCATCAACACGTTCATCTTGTCGGAAGGCGGCGGCAGTGAAGGCCTGGGCTTTGCCATTCCATCGCGCGTGGTCGAATTCGTTTACCAGAGTCTGCGCAAACACGGCCACGTACATCGGGTGGAGATCGGTGCAGTTGCGCAGGAGATCACTCCGACATTGGCCGTAGGGCTTCAGTTGCCGCAGCGTTGGGGAGTGGTTGTGGTCGACGTGAAACCAGATAGTCCTGCGGCAGCGGCAGGTCTCAAGATTCAGGACATTATTCTTACCGCCGACGATCGCCGTATTGAAACATTGCCCGCACTGACTTCTGCGCTCTACCTTCATCGCGTCGATCAAGTGGTGAAGTTGGAAATCCTTCGTGGCAAGGAAAAGAAGACGTTGTACGTTCCCGCCATCGAGCACCACGACCAGATGGATCGGTTGCTCGACGCGTGAATCCCGAGAACAGCCTCGTCCCGAAGCTTGGGGTCCTTGCAATCGATCTGACCGGCGAACTGGGCTCGAAGCTGAGCTCGGCTCTCCGTATTCCTTCGGGTGTTGTGATCGTAGGGCGGGCAGCCGATCTGATTACTCCAGACACGGGCTTACAGGCGGGAGACGTAATCCATCAGCTGAACACGACGCCGATTGATTCCATGGCCACATTGCGGAGTGCGATAGCCGCATTGAAGACCGGTGATCCTGTGGTCTTGCAGGTCGAGCGCGATGACGGCTTGTCGTATGTGAGCTTTGAGATGGAGTAGAAAAGGAGAGACTTGCTTTCTCTTGTTGACTAATATATACTTAGCTAAGCTAATATGAGCTTAGCTAACCATGAAAACCGTCACGATTCATGAAGCCAAAACGAATCTGTCTCGCCTGATCGAGAAGGCGTGCCGTGGCGAGGAAATCATCATCGCGCGGGGGAACGATCCGGTTGTTCGTCTCGTCCCGATTGCGGGAGGTAAGGGTCGCCGGAAGTTAGGTATTTTGAAGGGCAAGCTGATCGTAGGGCCTGAATTTTTTGAACCGCTTCCTGAGGACGAACTCGACCGCTGGGAGTGAGCTTTGCGTTTTCTTCTTGACACTCATACGCTTCTTTGGGCCTTTAACGGCGATCCATCCCTGAGCGCGGCAGCACGTCGCCTCATTGAGGACGGTAGCAACGAAATGCTAGTTAGCGCCGCTTCTGCCTGGGAAATTGCCACGAAGGTGCGACTGGGCAAGCTCCCGACTGGCGAGGAACTCATTCGCGATCTTGACGCGTTCCTCACTCAATTGGGATTTGATGGATTAGCTGTGTCTGTTTCTCACGCAGCTCGAGCGGGGATGCTCGGCGGAGAACATCGGGATCCGTTTGATCGAATGTTGATTGCTCAGGCGCAGAGCGAGAACTTGCCAATCATTAGCAATGATCGTGTTTTTGATCGTTACCATGTCAAAAGGATTTGGTGATCGCTATGGGGCTGCCGCCATCGCTGCCTTCCCTCGTATCCAGCTCGCCGTCCCGAGATTGGAGATGACCTCTTCCAAAGCGATCAGCTCACTCTTAGTGAACGCATCTTGACTTGCACGATACAGAGCCAGTACTGCAACTACGCGCGAGCCCGATTCAATAGGCACAGCCAGGGCTGACCGCAGAGTGCTGTACTTTGTGGGATCGTTCATGTATCCCGGTTCCACCGAAGGATTGCCGTTCAAAATCGCTTTATGATTTTGCGCCACCCAGCCGGATAGCCCTTCTCCCAGAGGAATTCTCAGCGATGAAAACAGGCGGAAATTTTCGCCGCTCACAAACTGCGGAGTAAGTGCCTCTTCATGCAGGCCATACAGCGCCAGAGAATCGAACGGAACCAGTTTCTTCAGGCGGATCGCAAGCAAAGCGAAGACATCCTCTGGGCAGAGCGAATTTCCCAGGATGCGGGCGATATCTGCCATTTCTCGCGCAACCTGACTCGCTTTTGCAAGCAGTGATCCAGCATCGGCTGTGGTAGTCAAGCCGCAGGTTTCGGCAGACTCTGCGAATCCGGCGGCTGGCGCGGATCCTCGCACGACTTTCACGTCCGTGGAGAGCTTTGGCGGAGCTTGCATCGGCTGCTCGGTGGCCAGTTTTTCGAGCTCGACATATCTCCGCTGCAGGATTGCGACAATTTTCGGATCGAAACTGGTTCCCGCCTCTGACGCGACCTTTGCCATCGCATCGTCGAGCGGCAAGGCTTTGCGGTATTGCCGGTCAGAGGCAAGAGCATCGAGACAATCGACGGCGGAAAGAATTCGTGCTCCGATCGGGATCTCCTCGCCCACAAGTCCCAACGGATACCCGCTGCCGTCCCATTTTTCATGATGAGCACGTACGATCGGAACAACCGGGTAAGGGAAGTCCACCTGCTCAAGAATCTCCGCGCCAACGATTGGGTGAATTTTCATCTTCTCGAATTCTTCGAGTGTCAACTTTCCCGGTTTCGAGATGATGTGCTCCGGCACGGCCAGCTTACCGATGTCATGCAGGACCGACGCAGCTTGCAGCGCTTCCTTTTCGTCTGCGCTTAACCCGAGTTCTTTAGCCAGTTCCATAGCATAAACTCGCACGCGTTGCAGGTGTTCGCCGGTAGTTTCGTCCTTGGCTTCAATGGCGAGCGCGAGCGCTTCAATCGTGCGCAGATGGAGCTTGGAGACCTGTTCCGCATGCTGTTTTTCGGTCTCGAGTTTGCCAAGATAAAGACGATACGATCGATACATCAGATAGATGGGCGGTAGCACGAGAAGTGACGATTGCCATCCAATGTGCCCATTCAGGAAGTGCACCAGTCCCGCGACTGCAGCGCCAACCATAAAATACGGAATCAACCAGAGATGGCTCTCCGCCCACACCTTGGCGATCTGCTTGTCTTCGGTCAGACCGATGACTGTCGAGATCGCAGTGGTGTTGACTCCGAAGTGCACGATTGCAGCCACAAGCAGGGCAAGCGGTCCGGGAGCGTGCAGGATGTGAACGACAACGAACTTGTAGCTCGCGTACGCAGCCGCGCTAGATAAGGTCACTTGCGACAGATTGAACACGAGTTGCACATGCTTCAACTGCCGGGCTGGCTTCCAATAGAACTGCGCGAGCGTGCTCGCAAGCCCAATCGCGAGCGTTTCTGGCAGACTCAATTCCAGAATGCCTAATAGGGTGAACAAGAAGTTGACCGAGAGCGTCCCTTCGATTCCCGGCATGCCCACCTTTAGCGACGAAGCCAGCAGCGTCGCTAACAGATAACAGACAAACTTCACCGGATCGCTCGTTTGCCAGTGCAGGAAGGCAAGCGAGCATACGAGCGCTCCGGAGAGCGCCATTCCGGCGATAAACGCCCGGGCCACGATGGAACGAACCCCAGACATGCGAAGTGCTTAAATTTTCAACAATTTACGGGCAGATGTCGTTTGAAAACGCGATCCGCTGATTACGAACGTTTAGCGCAGCCAAATCAACAACTTAGCGCCCGCGGAGCGATGCCAAATCCGAGCCTCTTAGGTCCTGCTCAGGGGACAATTTGTCCCGGGTATCTGCGCGCGGGACAAATCGCCCGATGAACTTCACAACAACGGCAGGTAAGTCATTGAAAAGTCATGGACGCCCCGGTCACGCTTTGGATTGTTACCTGCACATATGACAGGTACTTGGGGAGCGCGGATTTCGCGCGCTGGGGTTTTAGAAACTGGGGGATTTCGTGAAGAAATTTGTGCTTCTCTTGCTGATCGTCAGCGTCACGATGGCTTACGCCGACGATTCGAAGCTTTCGCCGGAGTTGCGCGGCAACCAGTCGCCGCAACAAGTCAGAGTCATCGTGCAATATGCTCCCGGAGCGCAGGTCAATTGCAGCAGCCTGCTCGGGCTGGTCGACTGCCTGGTGAATGACATTGTGAAACTGGGGGGAACGATCCTGGCGCCACTGCCGCTGGTGAATGGAGTTGTGGCGTTGCTCGATGGTCCCGGGATTCTCAGTCTCTCGAACAATTCCAACGTTGTTTACATCAGCACGGATCGGCCGCTGACCCCCACCCTTAGCAATGCGGCCCCGGCGGTGAACGCGTTCGCAGCCTGGCAATCTGGTTACACCGGCGCCGGAGTTGGCGTCGCGGTAATCGATAGCGGAGTTAGCAGCCATCCCGACCTGAACGGCGGTTTTCTTGGATTGTCGCGTGTGGTGTGGAACCAGAGCTTTGTTCCCGGCAACTTCAGCGCGAATGACCAGTTCGGACATGGCACGCACGTCGCCGGATTGATCGCGGGCAACGCCGCCAGTTCGACTGGACGGCAATATTCTCACACCTTTGAAGGGATTGCGCCGCAGGCAAGCATTATTAACCTGCGCGTGCTCGATCAGAACGGCTCTGGCACCGACAGCGCGGTAATTGCCGCCATCAATCAGGCGATCGCTCTGAAGTCAAGCTTCAACATCCGCGTGATCAATCTTTCGCTCGGACGCGCAGTTTACGAGACCTACAAGCTCGATCCTTTGTGCCAGGCGGTTGAAGCGGCGTGGAAAAACGGCATCGTCGTGGTCGTTGCTGCGGGCAACAATGGCCGCTTTCAGTCCACGAACGGTTATGCCACGGTCACGTCTCCTGGCAACGATCCTTATGTGATCACCGTGGGCGCCATGAAGACGATGGGAACGCCGACGCGCGTCGACGATCTGATCGCCAGCTACAGCTCCAAGGGACCAACCGCCATCGACGCGATCGCCAAGCCCGACATCGTTGCGCCGGGGAACTTGCTGGTCTCGCTCGAAGCGCCGGGTTCGACTCTTTACAACAGCTACCCGGCGAACCGCGTGCCTAACAGCTTTTATGTGAACGGCGGCACCAGCGCTCCTTCATCAAGATACTTCACGCTGAGCGGTACCAGCATGGCGACCGGTGTGGTCAGCGGAGTCGTCGCCGATTTGCTACAGAAAACACCTAGCCTCACTCCTGATCAGGTGAAAGCTCGCCTGATGAAAACTGCCTGGAAATCTCTGCCGGACTATAGCAGTACAGTCGATCCAACCACCGGCATCACCTACACCGACCAGTACGATGTGTTCACGGTTGGCGCAGGGTATGTCGACGTCGAGGCCGCGCTCAACAACAATGACTTGGCGAAGGGAACGGCGATGTCGCCGGTCGCTTCGTACAACTCCTCGAACGGATATGTCTACCTCAACGACAATTCCACCGCGGTGTGGAACACGTCGAGCACGTGGTCGAACACCGCCGTGTGGGGATCGCAACAATTCCTCGTCGGCGCTCCTGCTTCGGCAATGTCCGGCAACCCGCTCTGGGGCGCCAGCGGCGAACCTTGGGGATCCAACGTTCTCTGGGGATCCGGTAACCCGACAGGCAGTAACGTGTTGTGGGGCAGCAATGTGCTCTGGGGTAGCAACGTCCTGTGGGGAAGTAATGTCCTTTGGGGCAGCAACGTCACAGCTGGCGAACAATAAACGCAATCACTCGTACCGCACCGGGCCGCGAATCCTCGCGGCCCTTTTTTTGCAACCCAAGTTCAGTAGAAACAACGGCGCAAACCGCATTGGTCATTCAATCTCAGCCTAGTGCCGCTTGTCATTCCGCAGCGGCGAAGCCGCGAGGAATCTGCTGTTCGCATGCGGCGGATCAGACGTCAGCGTTGCGGTGAGCCGCGTCCCCCGACGAACTCTACGAGGAAGTTTCGGCATTTCAGTGAAAAGGAACTTGGCGATCTGACGTTGGCGATTGCGGCGATCAAATGTTCTGGAACCAGCTTGCGATCTCGGCAAGCACAGTTCCCCGAACCTACCAGGAGTTCCGAAGATGAGAGTGAAACACACAGCATAAGAGACAGCGCAAAAGACGGCCTCCGATAATCGTCATCGAGCTTCAAGTGTTCGAACTGACGCTCGTAGAGGACGCATGAGGAATGTGAATTTAAGATGAAGCTAGCAGAAGCCGAAGGGCGAGCGCCGGAAGCCGGCTTTATTGCTGTGGTGCAAAGTATCCCTTGCGCGCGCGGACTTGCAGGTCTTTCTTGAGCGCCGAGATTTCGATTGAACGATATCGTCCGTCGGAATCGAAGTTCGCCGGTTTATAAGAGACTACATATTGGCTGCGCAATTCGTCTTCTATCGCGGAGAATGACCGCGTAATATCTTTCATCTTGAAGGGGAAGAACGCCCGTCCGCCAGTTGCATCCGCGAGCTGTTCAAGAACTCTGTCGCCGCGCATCACCAGGCCGCTGTCATCGGTCGAGATCGCGTAGATGATGACTTCGGCGCGCTGCGCCATCTCGATCGCTTGAGCCTTCGTGACTTCGCTCTGATTGTCTTCGCCATCGCTGACTATGATGATGGCCTTCCTCACCGGCCGGTCCGTACGGTCTTTCAATAGCTTGTCTTTGCACGCCCGGTAGACGGCATCGTAGAGCGCCGTTCCTCCACCGTCCCGCAAGCGGTGGATTCCGGTCGAAAGCAGGGAAACGTTGTCGGTAAAATCTTGCGCCAGTTGACTGTGGCTGTTGAAGCCCAGCACGAAAGCCTTGTCAAAGCCCGCACGCAACGAATGCTGCAGAAAGCTGGTGGCGGCGGCTTGCTCGAACGCGAAGCGGCTTCCCACCGATCCGCTCACATCGACTAGCAAACCCAGATGCAGCGGCAGGTCCGTCTCTCTGCGGAAATTCAAGATCGCTTGCGGAGGCTTGTGATCGTCGAGAATCGTGAAATCGTTCTGGTTGAGATCCCGGACGAACTTGCCATGCTTGTCGGTGGCAATAAAAAGGACATTGACCTCATTCACGCGCGCGTGAAGCGTGATCAAAGATTGCGGCTGGTCTGAATTGTCCGGTGTAGACACCGCGTTGGAAGCGCTGTAGGTCGGATCACCCGAAACGTAGCCGGACTGGCCCTGCAACTCGCTGGTTCCCAAAAAGGTTGCCAGAAAGAGTATTAAAACCGTGAATGTGTACTTCGTGTACTTCATGCCCAGGCAATCCAATTTTTTCACTATAAACCGTGATTCATCACACTCCCAAGTCATTTGATGCACGCAACGGGCCGAAGGAGGGAGATGCTGGCAATACGCTCAGGTCGACTCTAGGTGGTTTGCCAATGTGGTGCCAAGTTACAAAAGGAGCACACGTTTGGTCATGGCACAAAACGTGCAATCTAAACGACTTGCATCCGCGGAAATGCCCGTGTTCCGCGTGAGCCGGAATTGCTACTCGAATTCGACGACGAAGATAGTTAACATCGACGTATACAGTTTTCCCGACAGTTTTCCAGGGAGGTGTGAATGAAAAAGCTCATCGTGTGTTTTGTAGCAGTCTTCATATGGAGTGTGACCGCGTTTGCCGCAAATGATCTTCACGAGGCGGAGCGAGTCAAGGATGCCGGCGAGGTGCTGAAGGAGATTTTGAATATCCCCGATGATATTCCCCAGGATCTGATCGACAAGGCCGAATGCATCGTGGTTCTCCCCTCCGTAAAGAAGGGTGCGTTCGGTATCGGTGGCAGTTACGGCCGCGGCGTAATGATCTGCCGCAGCGGACAGCACTATACAGGGAAATGGGGCGCTCCCGCACTGTACGCGCTTGAAGGAGTCAGCATCGGATTTCAGTTGGGTGGGCAGGCGACAGACTTCGTCCTCCTGGTCATGAATCCCAAAGGTGCGACGTCACTGCTCAGCAGCAAAGTGAAACTGGGAGCGGACGCTTCGGCTGCAGCGGGGCCGAAGGGCAGAACGGCCGAGGGCGCGACCGACATCGTGATGAACGCCGAGATTCTTTCGTATTCGCGAAACAAGGGTCTGTTCGCTGGAGTTTCTCTCGAAGGTTCGACCTTGCGCTCGGATGGCAGTGCAAATGAGAAGCTCTATGGGCGAAAGCTAAGTGCGAAAGAGATTATCCGCGAAGGCAAAGTCGGCATTCCCGCCTCTGCACACGAGCTAGTCTCGCTGCTCGACAAAAAGTCTCCAGTGAACAAGTCCGAAGCGAAGTCGCTGCAATAGTTTGTGACTGTGAGACTCTGTGCCTTCTGTGGTTGAAGCTTTTCACCGCAGGGGGCACAATCTTTTGCATGTGTGCCAGCAGCAAACAAGAAGAGAAACGTTGCGCTTGGGCGAATAATGAGTTGTCGATCCGCTACCACGATGAAGAGTGGGGTGTGCCTGTCCATGACGACCGCACGCTCTTCGAGTTCCTGATCCTCGAGGGTGCACAAGCGGGCCTCAGCTGGAACACGATCCTCAACAAGCGCGATAATTACCGCCGCGCGTTCGACGGATTCGATCCGAAACGTGTTGCGAGTTATGACCGGCGCAAGGTGAAACAGCTACTGACCGACCCGGGAATTGTCCGCAACAAGCTCAAAATCGCCGCGGCTATCGAAAATGCGAAAGCATTCCTTCGCGTCCAGGAAGAGTTTGGCACCTTCGATCGTTACATCTGGCAGTTCATCGGAGGCAAGCCCCGCGTGAACAAATGGAGGTCACTACGGCAGGTGCCCGCACGCACCGCCGAATCGGACGCCATGAGCAAGGACCTTCAGCGGCGAGGCTTCAAATTCGTTGGATCCACCATCTGCTATGCCTTCATGCAGGCCGTTGGCATGGTGAACGATCACTCAGCCGACTGCTTCTTCCGAAATCGTCCCGGATAATGCGTGCCGTAACTGCTTGTTTCGAGGGAGTAACCCATGACTTACACCACGGTGTTATCACGTTGAGTACTTCGCTTGACTACATGGCCTAAGCCCGCGATATCCTGCTGTCAAGAATTGGCGTTCGGTTCAAGAACTTCTAAGAGCAATATTGGCTGGCACACTGGCGTACGTGTTGGTTTTGCGTGCATCTGACGCGAACAGAGGGTTTCGTTTGCTAACCCTGAAGGTTCGGCTCCGCGCTGCCACATGCGACTTCAGTCGGTGATCTTCGGTCGTCTCTCCGTCGCCAGGAAGATGCTGGTGATCGTTGGCGTGTTTGTCGCCATCGTGATCTGCGTCTTCCTCCTGGGTGCTCTCCGTTCTGAAATTCTCACTGGAGTTCGAGCCTACGTAGGCGGGGAAAGCCTGTGGTCGAAGGCCGAAAAGAAAGCTGTTCTCAGCCTCACCAAGTACGCTTCGACTCACGCCGAGATTGACTACGAGCAATATCTGGCTGAGATCGCCGTGCCCGAGGGGGACCGGATCGCCCGCCAGCAACTACTCTCTGCTTCTCCGGACATGAAGCTGGTACATCAGGGCTTCGTGCAGGGACGCAACCACCCCGACGACGTCGAGAGCATGGCCATGCTCTTTCGGCGCTTTGGTCATTTCGGATACATGGCCGAAGCCATTGCGATCTGGACGGAAGGCGACCGCTACATCGACCAGCTGCGAGGCCGCGCAGACGCCCTTCACGCAGAAATTAACTCCACCCGTCCGGATGCGGCAAAAATACAGCGAATTGTTTCTGAGGTAAGTGAGATTGATGCGCGCATCACTCCATTAGAGGATGCCTTTTCCTCAACATTGGGTGAAGGAGCGCGCTGGATCAATCGCGTGCTCTCGATCGTTGCTCTCGTGGCTACCTGCCTGCTTCTGTTGCTGGGAATTGGCTTATCGTCAGCGATCGTCAAACGGATTCGTCACTCCGACGAGAAATACCGCAGCCTGATCAATGCCGCCAACGATGTCATCCTGGTAATTGATTCTGAGAAGCGTCTTGTCCTTGAGGCAAATAACAAGGCTTGCGAAATATGGGGCATCGCGGAAGAAGAGCTTGTCGGCATGCCCGAATCAAAGCTCTACTACCATGAGGGCCCATCGCGAGAAGTCTTGAATCCGACCTCGGAAGGTGGGCCAAGACGTAGAGAACTGGAATTGCTCCGGTCTGACGGAACGGCAATTCCGGTGGAGGTGAGCGTAAGCACGACCGAGGTCGGTCGGCGTCCTGCGCTGCTTGGTATTTTCCGCGACATTCGCGAGCGTCTGGAAGCCGCAGCGATACTGCAGCGCCGAGAAGCCCGGTTCGGGCACCTGATCCAGAATCTTTCCGACGTCATCACCGTGGTTGCTGTCGACACGACAATGCTGTATCTGAGCCCGTCGGTCGAGCGGACGACGGGATATCGGCCCTCGGAGCTTCTTGGCAGAAGCTTCATGGAATTCGTGCATCCCCAGGATCGAGAACCCGTTCGCTCCGCTTTCGAGCGGCTCATCTTGCGCACAGGCACCGCGACTCCGCCAGAATTCCGTTTTCGCCATCAAGACGGCTCCTGGATCTGGTTGGAATCGGTAGTCAACAATTTGCTCGATGACGCGGCAGTCGGCGGGGTCGTCGTCATTTCGCGCGATGTGAGCGGACGGCGGGTACTCGAAGAACAAGTCCGGCAGTCGCAGAAGATGGAGGCCGTCGGCCGTCTTGCCGGTGGCATCGCGCACGACTTCAACAATTTGCTTATGGTGATTCGCGGCTATGCCGAAATTGTGCTGCTCGAAGCCGGGATAACGGCGGGCGCTCGAAAAAGTGTTGAAACCATCGTGCGCACCGCCGACAGCGCCGCGAGTCTCACGCGACAACTCCTGTCGTTCAGCCGCAAGCATGTTTTCAGTCCGCAGGTGCTGGAGTTGAATTCCGTTGTTTCCCGCATGAGCGAGATGCTGCTCGGAGTGTTGCGCGAAGAAATGGAATTCAAGGTCAAACTAAATCCGGAGGAGGTCTATGTAAGCGCCGACCGCGGACAGATTGAGCAAGTCATCATGAACCTCGTCGTGAACGCTCGCGACGCGATGCCAAAAGGGGGGAAACTGACACTGGAAACCGCTCGTGTACGCATCGACCTCACGCGCGCCAGCCGCTTCTCTGCGGTGCCTCCGGGAGACTACGTGATGCTCGCAGTATCCGACACCGGGGTTGGAATGGACGCTGAGACCCAGAGCCGGATTTTCGAGCCGTTCTTCACCACCAAGAGCCGGGACGAAGGAACTGGCTTGGGTCTATCGGTGGTTTACAACATCGTTAGAGGTAGCGGCGGACACGTTCGCGTCGACAGCGAACTCGGGCGTGGTACCACTTTGCGGGCATTCTTTCCGCGTGTCGCTACGCCGCCTGCCCACGAGGCAGAGCCGTCTCGTACCACGATTCCTAGCACCGGAATGGAAACTATCCTTGTCGCCGAAGATCAACCTGAACTGCGATGGATGATCTGCCAATTCCTGCAGGAGCGCGGCTATTCCGTGCTAGAGGCTAAAGACGGACGGGACGCCGTCGAACTGGCCGAGCAATACAACAGTGTCATCGACGTTGTCCTCACCGACGTTGTAATGCCGTTCCTCCGTGGCCCAGAAGTTGCTCGCCGCATCTCTGCGTCACGCCCCCAGATTAAGGTCATCTTCATGTCGGGTTACACGGAAGGCGAAGTCATTCCT
>Ga0126371_10004323_pt1 | contig 12523 bp, 12 predicted proteins | sample PanSoiMetaPlot_4_FD_110145 | JGI IMG/M metagenome (GOLD analysis project Ga0126371, IMG submission 110145) | Tropical forest soil microbial communities from Panama - MetaG Plot_4 | ecosystem: Environmental > Terrestrial > Soil > Tropical forest > Bulk soil | place: Panama | collected 2016-02-17
TCACCAAGTGGTTCAAGTCGGCGGGCGACAAGGTCGCGCCGGGCGACAACCTGTTCGAGATCGAGACCGACAAGGTGTCGATGGAAGTGCCCGCGACCGAGGCTGGCGTGCTCGCCGAGGTGCGCGTCGCGGCCGGCGAGATCGCGCCGGTCGGCGCCGTGGTCGCGGTGATCGCGGCGAGCGGTGCGGCCGTGAAAACGGCTCCGGCCAAGGCCGCAACGACATCCGTGCCAACCCAATCCGCTTCTGCGCCGGCGCCCGCGATGCGAACCGCGGCGCCAATCGCGGCGGCCCCGGCTCCCGCCAATGTCCCACACGTGCCGATCGCGCTCGACCCATTCCGCGAGGTGCGCACCCCCGAGCGCAATTTCGGGCCCGCGCGGCTGGCGAGCGGCACTCAGGTCAGCCCGCTCGCGCGGCGGCTCGCCGCGCAGGCCGGCATCGACCTCACACGCCTCTCGCCCTCGGGACCGCACGGACGCATTCTCGCCCACGACGTCGAGACCGCGGTCGGCAACCGCGTGGTGTCCACCGGCAAAGCGGCGGCGGGACCGTCGGCCGAGCGGGTGAAGGCGCTCTACGCCCCCGGCAGCTACGAGGAAGTGCCGCTCGACATGATGCGGCGCACGATCGCGACGCGGCTGATCGAGGCGAAGCAGACCATCCCGCATTTCTATCTAAGCGCCGACGTTACGATCGAGCGCCTGCTCGCCGTCCGCGAGGAGGCGAATGCCTCGGCCAGAAAGGGCGTGAACGGCGATCCCGCCTTCAGGCTCTCGGTCAACGATTTCATCATCAAGGCGTGGGCGCTGGCGCTGCGAGGCGTGCCCGCCGCCAATGCGGTGTGGGCCGAGGACCGCATCCTGCGCCTGCACGACGCCGACATCGGCGTCGCGGTGGCGATCGACGGCGGGCTGATCACCCCGCTCATCCGCGCCGCGCAGCGCAAGCCGCTGCTCGATATCTCGGCCGAGATGAAGGACCTCGCCGAGCGGGCGCGCGCGAAGCACCTGAAGCCGCACGAATACCAGGGCGGCGCGAGCGCGATCTCCAATCTCGGCATGTACGGCGTTCGCGAGTTTTCCGCGATCATCAACCCGCCGCACGCCACCATCCTCGCGGTCGGCGCCGGCGAGCGCCGGCCGATCGAGAGCGCGGACGGCTTCCGTTTCGTGACGAAAATGACGGTGACGTTGTCGTGCGATCACCGCGTCGTCGACGGCGCGCTCGGCGCCGAACTCGTCGGCGCCTTCAAGCACTACGTCGAGCACCCGGTCGGGCTGATGATTTGATCGACGGATCGTAGGCGGCGTAGGGTGGGCAAAGCGAAGCGTGCCCACCGTTGAGGCCGCGCGTGGGCACGGCGCGTTCCGCGCCTTTGCCCACCCTACGCGCTTTTGCGGACGATGACGACGGTGATTGGGCTATGCCGCGGTCACGTGATTGCGCAATTCAATGGGCGACTCGATGTTTCGCAGCGGCTCGAGGGTCGCGCCGGTGCCGTGAACGAGGATGTCGCCGTAGCCGAAGACGCGGCCGAGGATCGTCTGATCGACGTCGACGCTCTCGACCTTGTCGAGATGCATCTCGATCGTATAGCGGCTGATGAAACCGCGCTTGTAGATGATGCGCTTGTCGGTGACCGCGACCTCGGTCGTCCAGCGCTTGAACCAGCCGATGAACAGCAGGATGGCGGCGCCGGCGAGCATGATGGCGGCGAGCACCTGCAGAAAGGTGGCGCCGGCGCCCGTCATGCCCAACGACCGCTGCACGACATAGACGGCGACCGCCAGCACCAGCAGCAGGAGGCCGGGCAGGTAGACCATCCAGTGGATGTCGGTAGAGAAGCGAACGTTCTCACCCGGCTGCAGCACGCTCTTGACGTAGCTCATGGGATGGCGACCTCCGCGCGGGACTCGATCCGTCACATGCTCACAACGTATGTCCGCGGCGTGGCGTTCGTCCATACCTTCCGGGCCGATTGAAAGCACGGCCCTCCTCGCCCTATAAAAGTCGCAGCGGCCGCAGCGGGCGGGCACACCGGAGATTTTGTCATGGCGAGCGCGAGGCCCGACGTCTTGATGATGGGACCGGTGAAGCCGGTGATCATGGACGGGCTCGGCAAGCTGTTCAACGTGCACCCTCTCGAGACCGCAAAGGACCGCAGCGCACTGATCGCCGGGCTCGCCGATCATCTGCGCTACATCGCGGTGAGCTACAGCAACCAGAAGGTTGACGAGGCGCTGATGTCGCGGCTGCCGCATCTGGAGATCGTGGCGAGCTTCGGTGTCGGCTACGACCACCTGGACGCCAAATGGGCGGGCGCGCACGGCATCATTCTCACCAACACGCCGGACGTGCTCAACGAGGAGGTCGCCGACACGGCGCTCGGCCTCCTGCTCTGTACGGTGCGCGAGTTCCCCCAGGCCGAACGCCACCTGCGCGCCGGCAAGTGGACCGCGGACCATTACCGCCTCAGCCCGGCGACGCTGCGCGACCGCACGGTCGGCATGGTGGGGATGGGGCGCATCGGCAAGGCGATCGCGCGGCGGATCGAAGCGTTCGGCGTTCCGATCGTCTACCATACGCGCAACCCGCAACCGGACCTGTCGTACCGCCATTACGCGCGGCTCATCGACATGGCGCGCGACGTCGATACGCTGATGGTCATCGTCCCGGGCGGAGCCGGCACGCGCAACCTGATCAATGCCGAGGTGCTCGCGGCGCTCGGGCCGAGAGGCATCCTGATCAACATGGCGCGCGGCAGCGTGGTCGACGAGCCGGCGCTGATCCGCGCGCTCAAGGACGGGACGATCTTCGCGGCCGGCCTCGACGTCTACGCCAAGGAGCCGCAGGTTCCGCGCGAGCTGATCGAGATGGAGCATGTCGTGCTCTTTCCCCATGTCGGATCAGCCTCGGAATGGACGCGCGCCCGGATGGACCAGCTCGTGGTCGACAATCTCGCCTCCTGGCTCGCCGGCCAAGGCCCGCTCACGCCGGTGGCCGAGACGCCATGGCCCGCGAAGAAGCGGGCCTGAGCGATGCGGCCGCACGCGATGGCACGCGGATTGGGCGCCGCCCTCGCGGCGTTCGCCGTCACCGCGCTCGTCATGACGGCACCAGCGCCTGCGCAGACGACATTGAGCGAGGCCGCCAAGGCGATGACCACCGGCACCTGGGAATTCTCCAACGCCGATCGCGACAAGCGCTGCACCCTCACGTTCCGCGCCGATCCGGCCGCGGTCGGCATGCGCCTCGAGTTCGACAAGGGTTGCGTGGCGCTCTTTCCCTTCATCACCGAGATCGTCGGCTGGACGCTTGCCGACAACGACTTCCTCCGGCTGGTCGATGCCCAGGGCAAATCGGTCCTCGAGTTCAGCGAGGTGGAGTCGCACATGTACGAGGCGCCGCGCCCGGGCGAAGGCATCTTGTTCATCCAGGCGAGCACCGCGGTCGGGCCGCCGCCCAAACAGGCGGACGAGATGGTCGGCGAATGGGGGATCGTGCGCGGCTCGGGCAAGCCGATCTGCATGCTGACGCTCGCCAACAAGCCGGCGGGCGACGATCTCGCGCTCGCGGTCAAGCCCGGCTGCAACCCGTTCGTGGCGCGCTTTGCGCCGACCGCCTGGCAGATGGATCGCGGCGAGCTGCTGCTCAAGAATGCGCGCGGCCAGACCTGGCGCTTCTCCGAGGGCGAAGGCTCGGCGTGGACGCGCGTGCCGGAAGGCGCGGTGCCCGTGCTGCTGGTGCGGCCGTAGGAGCGCTTCAGCGACCGCGGCCGATCAGAAACGCGCCGATCGCCAGCATCTGAGCCAGCCCCGCCGCCGCAAAGAAGGGTGTGGCAGCCCCGGCATCGAGCCCGTGCGATGATAGCTCGCGAATGAGACCGAACGCCGCGGGTGCGAACGCATAGGCCGCTTGCGCGGTGGCGACGACGAGCGACACCACGCGCGCCACGTCGCCGCCGACGAACTCGGCTTGCGCGATGAGCGGCGGCAACGAGGTCGCGTTGCCGATGCCGGTGCCGAACAGCAGAACCCCGATCAACAGCAGCGGTATGTTCGTGCCTGCCGCCATGATGAACACGACCGAACCCACGACCTGCACGGCGTAGTTCGCGCAGGCGACGAGGCGGCGATCGGCGCCCGCCGGCATCAGCCAGCCGACGATGGTGCGGCCGGCGATCGCGGCCGCGGTCGCGCCGCCCATGGCGATCCCGGCCCATTGCGATCCGAGCGCGGGCACCAGGAGCGAGAACAGGTGGGCGATGAGGCCGATCTGGGCAAAAAGGCCGAGCGCCATCCCGGCCGCCAGGGTGACGAAGCGGACATCGCGCCACAGCGCCGCGCGCCGCAATGGCTTCGTATCGCGTGTCGCGACGCTGGCGAGCGAGGCGGACGTCGCGTCACCATCGGGCGCGAGCCCCATCTCGCCCGGCGTGCGTCCGAACAGCGGACCAGCGAGCGCATAGACGGTCAGCACCACCACCAGCCCGATCGCGGCGGCGGCGAGCGGAAATCCGGCGAGCCCGATGACGGCGACCCAGAGTGGCGAGAACACGACGCCGCCAATGCTCGCTCCGTTGTAGGCCATGGAAAGCGCGGCCGGGCGCGCGCGCACGAACCAGGGGGACACGATGGCGTTGATCGCCGCCGCGCCCGTCGCGGCCCAACCGGCGCCGCTGAAGATGGTCGCCACAAACAGCTGCCAAGGCGCCGTCGCGATCGCCCAGCCGGTGACGCCGATGGCGAGCAGCAACGCGCCCATACGGGTGACGGACGCAAGGCCGAAGCGGCGATAGAACGCCGGCAGGTTCGCGACCATCACGGCGCCGATCAGGAAATGCACCGTGACGGCCATCGAGATCAGCGCAAGCGGCCAGCCGCGCGTCGTGCGCACCGCCTGCAGATAGATCGGCGGGCCGTAGAAGCCGAGGCCCCAGCCGAACACGGCCAGGACGAAGGCCGCGGCGACGACCCGCCATCCATAGAAGCTGCGGACCAAGCTGCCGGTCATGCGCACGGGGCTCATGACCGCACTCTGCCCGGCGGGTCCGGCGAATGCTACGGTTGCGGCCGAAACACCGAGGAACGCAGACGCCTTAATTTATGTTCGACCGATGAAGGATGACCCGATGGCCAGCAATGCGATGTTTGCCGAAGTCGCCGCGCTCGCCGGCGATCCGGCGCGCGCCGGCATGCTGCATGCGCTCATGGACGGCCGCGCGCTCAGCGCCTCCGAGCTCGCGCGCGTCGCCGGCGTCACGCCGCAGACCGCGACGGGCCACCTCGCACGCATGACCACCGCAGGGCTCCTGTGCGTCGAGAAGCAGGGCCGGCATCGCTATCATCGCCTTGCGACGCCCGCCGTGGCGCAGATGATCGAAAGCATCATGCAGGTGGCTTCCGCGCGCGATCCGGCGCGCTCGAAGGTCGTGGTCGGGCCGCGCAACGCGGCCATGCGGACCGCGCGCACGTGCTACGACCACCTCGCCGGCCGGCTCGGCGTCGCGCTGGCCGATGCGCTGGTCGCGGGCGGCCATGCGGACATCACCAGCGACGGCGGCGTCGTGACGGACGCCGGCATCGCGTTCCTCGACCGCGTCGGCATCGACGTGCAGCCGCTGCTGGAGCGGCGCGGCAAGCGGTCGGGGCGCGTGCTGTGTCGCGCATGCCTCGACTGGAGCGAGCGGCGGCCGCACATCGCGGGCGCGCTCGGCGCCGAGCTGTGCCGGCAGAGCTTCGCCAACAACTGGATCCGCCGCATCGAAGGCTCGCGTGCCGTCGCGATCACGCCCAAGGGCTATCGGATTTTCCGCGAAGCGTTCGGTGCGCGGTTGGATTGAGCGCGTCTCCTTCGCCATGGCCGTCCACGTCTTGCAGCGAAGAAAGACGTGGATGCCCGGCACAAGGCCGGGCATGACGGTCCCCTACTCTTCCGGCTCGGTGGTGAACAGCAGCGGATAGCCCTTCGCCCGGCCGGCATCGGTCGCGCGCGTCGCCTTGGTCTCGGCGATGTCCTGCGCATAGACCGCGACCACGCACGAGCCGCGGCGATGCGCCGTCATCATCACGGTGTAGGCGTGCTCCTCGTTCATGCGGAACTCGGACTTGAGGATGATGACGACGAACTCGCGCGGCGTGTAGTCGTCGTTGACCAGGATCACCTTGTGCAGGCGCGGGCGCTCGGTCTTGAGCCGGGTCGCCGTGCGCGTCTTGGTCGCGAGCTTGCCCATCGCGGACGCTCTATTCGGTTGCGCATGCCCTTTGTCGGCGAACCGGAATCCGCTTCGCCGGGACAGGCGCCACGCAGTCTCGCATGCCCCACTTTGCGCGTCCATGCGGCCGCCTCGCCCGAGTTCCCCGCCGATGGTTCGATCGCGAGCGAAACATCGTGCCGTCGTCCGATCCTATGTCCAGCCTGCGCGGCGGCCTCCGGCAGAACAACCCGGTTCGCGGCCGCAATGTTCAACCGACGAGGACAGGCCATGCCGACGCTCTGCATCCGCTATACGCTCGACGCCAACAAGCTCGCCGACTTCGAGGCCTATGCGCAGGCGCTGCGCAGGCCGCTCGAGCGCTGCGGCGGCACCTATGTGGGCTATTACCTTCCGACCAAGATCGCGGGTCCGACCAACACGGCGCTCGGCCTGATCGATTTCCCCAACCTTGCCGCCTACGAGCAGTACCGCGCCCGGCTGCTGACCGATCCCGACGCCGTCGAATGCCTGCGCCGCGCCGAAGCCGCTGGCTGCATCCTCAACGAGGACCGCGCGTTCATGCGGCGCGTGACCGACTGACGCGCGGGTCGCCGATGGCGCGCAGCAGTCTGGCGGAACGCTTCGACGTGCTCGAACAAGCACCGAGGACCCGCGCCGGAGCCGAGCGCTCGGCGACGGCGAGGCCGCTCACGCTCGTCGCCATGAGCCTCGGCTATGGCGTCGTGCAGCTCGACGTGACGATCGTCAACACGGCGCTGCACAGCATCGGCGCGGTGCTCGGCGGCGGTGTTGCCGAGCTGCAATGGATCGTCAACGCCTACACGATCGCGTTCGCGGCCCTGATCCTCACGGCGGGCGCGCTCGGCGATCGCATCGGGGGCAAGCGCGTGTTCATGGCGGGTTTCGTCATCTTCACCGCCGCCTCGCTCGGCTGCGCGCTGGCGCCAAACCCGATGCTGCTGATCGCGGCGCGCGGCATTCAGGGCATCGGCGCGGCCGTGCTGGTTCCCAATTCGCTGGCGCTGCTGCGTCACGCCTATCCGGACGAGCAGGCGCGCGGCCGCGCGGTCGGCATCTGGGCGGCGGGCGCCAGCCTCACGCTCACGGCGGGGCCGCTCGCGGGTGGCGCCCTCATCGCGCTCGTCGGCTGGCGCAGCATCTTCCTGGTCAACCTGCCGATCGGACTGGGCGCGCTCTGGCTCACCTGGCGCTACGCGCACGAGACGCCGCGCGCAGCCGAGCACCAGCTCGATCTGCCCGGCCAGGCGGCGGCCGTCGGCGCGCTCGGCGCTCTCGCGGGCGCGATCATCGAGGGCGGCGCCAGGGGCTGGGGCGATCCGTGGGTGCTCGCGAGCTTCGCGGTCGCGATTTTGTTGGGCGTGCTGTTCATCATGCGCGAACGGCGCGCGCCGCAGCCGATGCTGCCGCTGCGGCTCTTCCGCGATCACCTGTTCTCGCTGACCTCGCTGGTCGGCCTGCTGGCCAACATCGCGGTCTATGGATTGATCTTCGTTCTCAGCCTGTACTTCCAGCAGGTCAACGGCCTCTCGCCGCTGGCGACGGGCCTCGCGTTCGTGCCGATGTTCGCCGTCGTGCTGCCGGTCAACCTGATCGCGCCGCGCGCCGCGGAACGGTTCGGCGCGCGCCCCATCATCGCGATCGGCGCCGCCATCGCGGCGGCCGGCTGCGGCGCGCTCGTGCCCATCGGAGCGGATACGCCCTATTGGGCGATCGGCCCGCAGCTCGTTGCGATCGGCGGCGGGCTCGGCCTGCTGGTGCCGCCGCTCACCTCGACGCTGCTCGGCAGCGTGGCGAAGTCGCGCGCCGGCATCGCGGCGGGCGTGCTCAACGCGACGCGGCAGACCGGCAGCGTGCTCGGCGTCGCGCTGTTCGGCTCTTTGCTCGGCAGCGGCGGTGCGTTCATCACCGGCACCCGCATCTCGCTGCTCATCGCGATGGTGCTGCTCCTCGGCGCTGCCGCCACGATCATGCCGAGGCGTCGCGACGCCAAGAAGCGCACCAGGCAGCGCGACAAGTAGCGACAAGACATCGCGCTGGTTCTTTCCGCGATTTTGGTCGGACGATACCTCCCGCTAGATGCGACAATGCATCGATCGCGGAGGACCCATGCGCGCCACGACGGCGGCAAGCGGGGCGGGGTCTTCCGCGCCTATCTCGACTGCGGCCGCTGACTTCGGAGCGCCGGCAGCCGCGGCGCGACCACGACACATCTCGATTCAATCCGCCGAACATGCCAAGGAGAGCGGATGAATGCGCGATATCAGGTCGTCATCGTCGGCGGAGGCCCCGTCGGCCTCGCCCTCGCCGTGGACCTGGGGTTGCGCGGCATCCGTTGCGCGCTCGTCGAGCGTCGCCTCGAGCCGCCGAACATACCCAAGGGGCAGAACCTCACCCAGCGCTCGATGGAGCATTTCTGGGCCTGGGGCGTCGCCGACGAGGTGCGCGCCGCGCGTCTGCTGCCGCCCACCTACCCGATGAGCGGGATCGTCGCCTATCGCGATCTCGCCAACGACCACTGGTATGCGCCGCCGCTGCGCGAGATCGTCAATTCCTATTACTTCCAGCCCAACGAGCGGCTGCCGCAGTACCGGACCGAGCAGGTGCTGCGCCGGCGTATCGCCTCGCTTGCCAATGTCGACGCGCGTTTCGGCTGGATGGCGCGCAAGATCGAGCAGAACGGCCGCGGTGTGCGCATCACCATCGCGCCGGAGGGCGGCGCGCCGCAGGTGATCGAGGCCGACTACGTGGTCGGCTGCGACGGCGGCCACTCCCTGGTGCGCGAGCAGATCGGCATCGAGCGCAGCGGCTCCGACTTCAACCAGCTCATGGTGCTCGCCCTGTTCCGCTCGCGCGGCCTGCACGCGAAGCTCGAGCGCTTTCCGCCGCGCTCGACCTACCGGGTGCTGCACCCGGACCTCAAGGGCTACTGGCAGTTCTTCGGCCGCGTCGACGTGGGCGAGAGCTGGTTCTTCCATTCGCCGGTCCCCGCGAACACGACGCGCGACAACTACGATTTCCACGCGCTGCTGCAGAAGGCGGTCGGCTTTCCGTTCGCATGCGACTTCGACTACGTGGGCTTCTGGGACCTGCGCATCTCGGTCGCCGAGCGCTACCAGGTCGGCCGCGCCTTCATCGCGGGCGACGCCGCGCATTCGCATCCGCCTTACGGCGCCTACGGGCTCAACAATGGCCTCGACGACGCCGCCAATCTCGGCTGGAAGCTCGCTGCAAGGCTCAAGGGGTGGGGCAGCGACGCGCTGCTTGCGACCTATACGGAGGAGCGGCGGCCGATCTTCAAGGAGACGGCCGAGGACTTCATCGAGGCCGGCATCCGCCGCGACAGGGATTTCCTGGCGCGTTACAGCCCGGACCGCGACCGCGACGAGTTCGAGCGCGCCTGGCAGGAGCACGCCAATGCGGCGGCGCCGCGGGTGATGACCTACGAGCCGCATTACGAGGGATCGTCGATCGTGTTCGGGCCACCGAACGGCGCCAGCAGCGCGCACGGCTCGCACACCTTCCGGGCGCGGGTCGGACATCACCTGCCGCCGCAACCGATGAGCTCCGCGCGCAACGTGTTCGAGACGTTGGGCCTGGACTTCACGTTGCTGGCATTCGGCGCCGACGACCGGACGGTCGCGGCGTTCGAGCAGGCCGCCCGCGCGCTCGACGTACCGCTCGCGGTCGCGCGCGATACGTTTGCGGACGGCCGCACGGCCTACGAGGCGAAGCTCATGCTGGTGCGGCCGGATCGCTACATTGCCTGGGTCGGGGACGGCATGCCCGGCGATGCGGCGGCGGTCATGCGAAAGGTGGTCGGCCGGGCATAATTGCCGTCGGGCAACCCCTCGATCCTACCGTCGTCGTCGCCCGCGAAGGCAGGCGACGACGCAGCAATTTCGGCTACCCCTGCTTCTCGTTCTTGTGGACCGCGCCGATGCCGCTCAGCCACGGCAGCGCCGAACGGAACCAGTTCTGCTTCTTGGGCAGAAACTCGCGACGCTGGCGCAGGATGCCGACGCGGATCATGTAGGCCGGCTGAACCCCCTCGCCCGGCGATGTCGAATAGATCGGCGAGCCGCACTTCGGGCAGAAGGCCTGCACGCGCGGATTGCCGCTTTCCGCCGTGGTCTTCACATAGCTCGCCGGCTGGCCCGTCATCCGGAACGCCGTGCCCGGCACCGGCACCGACACGCGGAACGCCGAGCCCGTGCCGGTCTGGCAATCGGTGCAATGGCAGATCGTGGTCTTGTCCGGATCGGCCTCGCCCTCGATCGTGATGTAGCCGCAGTGGCATCCGCCGTCGATCTTCACGACTTCTCTCCTTCCAGAATCCATTCATACGTCATCGGCCGCCCGTTATAATACACGTCCCCGGTGGCCTGCGGTATCGAACGGGAGGCGTCGATGTTGAGGATTGCGACGATCTTGGTTCTGGCGCTCGGCCTTGCGGCCTGCGATGCGGTCAACACCATGACGGAAGGGTTCAGCCACGCCAAGGCGGTCGCAAACGATCTCGAGGCAGCGACGGGCGTGCGGCCCGAAGTCGGGTTCAACTGGAAAAACGGCCGGCTGGTGCAGGTCACCGTCTCCTATCCGCGGCTCAACGAGAAGAAGCCGCTGCATGAGCTGGCCGAGACCGTTCGCGCCTCGGTCGCCAAGGAATTCAAGCAGAAGCCCGACAATATCGTGCTCGCCTTCGCGCTGGGCGGGTAGCTCTCATATTTGCGCATGATCTTATCCGAAAACCGGCATCCCCTTTTCGGGATCATGCGCTACGCCCGCGGCGGCGTGCGCTTGCCGGCGAACACCGACGCGATCGGGAAAAGGCGCTGGTGGCCGGTGCGCGTACCCTTATAGTTGTCGAGAAACTCGAACGCGCCTTCACGCAGCTCCAGGATCGCGACATCGGCCGGCGCGCCGACATTGAGCGTGCCGCGGTCGTCGAACGCCGGGAAGACGCGTGCGGCGTTGACGGTGGCACACGCCACGGCCTGCGCGAGCGGCATGCCGAGCATCAGGAACTTCGACATGATGTTGGGGAAATCGACGACGCCGGTCGTGCGCGACTGGGTATTCCAATCGGTCGAGAACGTGTCGGGCCAAAAACCCTGCTTCGTCGCGCGCTCGATCGAATCCCAGTTGAAGTGATCGAGGACGCCGTTGCCGAAGTCGAACAGCACGCCGCGCCGACGTGCCGCGGCGACGTCGGCGATCAGGCGGCCGTTGTCGTCGAGGATGCCGTTCGGCGCCGGCGCGTACATGTGGGTGACGATGTCGCCGCGCTTGAGCAGCGGCAGGATGGCGCGCAGCGGCGAGTAGGACTGGCCGATGTGGATCATGACCGGAATGCCGAGCGGCTCAGCGACCGCCTGGGCGCGCCGCAGCGCCTCGAGATCATTGGTGCCGGCGACGTTGTTCGACAGGCGGGCCTTGATGCCGACCACGATGTCGCGGTTGCGCAGCACGGCGCCGCGCGCGAGATCCACATTGGCGGCGTTGATGTCCATGAGCTCGCCGCCGGACGTCACGCCGGTGCGCGCGATGTTGACGAGGGCGCGCCCGATCTGCGGCGCGCCGCGCGCGATCGCGGCCACGTGGTCGATGTTGTCGGCGCCGCCCGAGCCGGCATCGACCCAGCCGGTGACGCCGTCCTGCAGCAGCATCGGCGGGCCGTCCTTGCTGCGTCCGGCGTGAACGTGGATGTCGATCAGGCCCGCCGTCACGATCTTGCCGTGCGCATCGATCGTGTCGGCCGCGTCGCCGGCGATGTTTTCCGCCACGGCCGCGATCTTGCCGCGCGCGATCGCGACGTCGCGCACCGCGTCGAGCCCGAGCGACGGATCGATGACCCGCCCGCCCTTGATGACGAGATCGTAGGTCGCCGCGAACGCGCGCGGCATGCTCGTCGCCGCCGCTACGGCGGCGGATGAGGCGAGAAGCTGACGCCGGTTGATCATGGTCGTCTCCTCATATGCTTTGTTTTGCATGCTCGACGGCGAGCGCGACGGGCGCAGCCCGATCGTAATTGCAATCAGGCCGGTTGCAAACGATTGGGCGGGCACCGGGACGGCGGCGTGATCCTCGGCGTAGCCCGGATGAGCGGTAGCGAAATCCGGGATCCGGCACCTGCGCGAAGGATCAATCCCGCATGTCGCTACAGCTCATGCGGGCTGCATTCGAATCATATCAGCTTCAGCCCCCGCAGGCTCGCGTGCCCGTCCTTGCCGACGATGATGTGGTCGTGCACCGCGATGCCGAGCGGCTTGGCGATATCGATGA
>Ga0126371_10004324_pt1 | contig 12523 bp, 11 predicted proteins | sample PanSoiMetaPlot_4_FD_110145 | JGI IMG/M metagenome (GOLD analysis project Ga0126371, IMG submission 110145) | Tropical forest soil microbial communities from Panama - MetaG Plot_4 | ecosystem: Environmental > Terrestrial > Soil > Tropical forest > Bulk soil | place: Panama | collected 2016-02-17
ACCGTATTGTCCGGCTTCACGACGTAAACGAACGATCCCTGCTGGCTGCGCTGCAGGCCGGCCGCCGGGATCAGGATCGTGTTCTGTATAGTGTTGACCAGCAGCCTGGCGTTGACGAACTGATTCGGAAACAGCGCGTTGTCGTCGTTGGGAAACGACGCCTTCAGCTTGATCGTGCCGGTGCTCTGATCGATCTGGTTGTCGGTGGTGAGCAGCGTGCCGTCGGCGAGCTTATGCTTGAGGTCGCGATCGAATGCCTGCACCGGCAGCTGCGGGTCGGCCTTCATCGCGGCTTCGAGGCTCGGCAGATCGTCTTCGGGGACGCTGAAGTCGACCGCGATCGGCTGAAGTTGCGTGATCACTGCCAACCCGTTCGCGTCGGTCGCGTGAATGATATTGCCGACGTCCACCAGCCTCAGCCCGACGCGCCCGTTTATCGGCGACGTGATCCGGCTGTAGGTGAGCTGCAACTTGGCATTGTCCACCACGCCCTTGTCGCTCTCGATCGCGCCCGCATCCTGATTGACCAGCGCCTGCTGATTATCCAGGTCCTGCCGCGCGATGACCTTCTGCGCGTAGAGTTCCTTGTCGCGCGCCAGCAGAATCCTGTTGTTCTGGAGCGTCGCTTCGTCCTTCGCCAGCGTTCCTTCAGCCTGCGTGAGCTGCACCTGGTAGGGACGCGGATCGATCTCCGCCAGCAGATCGCCGGCCTTCACCATCTGGCCCTCGGTAAAATTTACGCTGACCAGCTCGCCATCCACCCGGCTCTTCACAGTGACGGTGTTGTAGGCCGTCACGGTTCCGATCGCGCTGATGTACTGCTTCAGGTCACCGAGCTTGGCCGGCGTCGCCGCCACCGGAACCACCGGACGCATTGCCGACTGCGAAACGGCCGACGAATCCGTGCGGTTTCGCCCCGTGAAGTAGTAGATCCCGACGACCGCGACGATCAGCACGACCAGCCATCGACGCCAATGCTTCGCCGCGTTGTCGAGCCAGTTTGACACCTCGGCATCCTGCATAAATCGAGTCGCGCTGGGCTTTCCGCTCGTAGGGCCGTCCGAATCCATCATGTTCTCCGTAGCATGCCCCGCCAAACTAGCAAGCAGCGGTCCATGAGCCGTATTCTTGCAATTTTGGACTCGCCAGTCCATATTTCAATATAGTTTCCATGTTGCCAACGACTAACCATCTTACGAAGTTCATCATTGCAGGTTTCCAATCGTGAGGGTCAAGCGACAAGCGCTTTCGCCCAAGGTTCGCGGCAAACAAGGCCGCGGCAGGCCTTCGACCCCGTTCCTGCGCGAGCGGATTCTCCGGAGCGCTGTGGAGCTATTCGCCGAGCAGGAATTCGAACTGGTATCCATTGACGACGTCGCCGAGCATGCGGGCGTCGGCAAGGGCAGCGTCTACCGCCAGTTCAGGTCGAAAGAAGCGCTGTACGCGGCGGCGGTGATCAACGGTTTCAGCGAGCTGCAGCGCGAAATTCGCACGGCCCTGGCGCGATGCACTTCGACCCGCGAGCAGATCGAGACGATCGTGCGGCACTCGGTCAAATTTTTCTGGAGCCGCCGCCAATTCTTTGCGTTGCTGCGCGATCCCAAAGCGCTGCCGCCTTCGCAGGAGCGCCAATATCGCGCGCAACGCAACGACCTGTCGCAATTGATCAGCTCGGTTCTCGAGCATGGCGTCAGGCGCGGCGCGATGCGCCCCGGGATCGACACGCGCATGGCCGCAGAATCGCTGCTCGGGATGGTGCGTGGCATCAACCGCTACGGTCGTGAGTTGACAACGCCCGAGCGCGCGGCAGATATCGTGACGTCGATCTTCTTCGACGGCTGCTCCCCGCGCTAGCATTCGACGCTCCCCACACCGCCGAACTTTTGTCATTCTGAAGGCCGACGGCCGTAGAATCCCGGACCTCTGGATTGGGAGTTCTCTGCCGCGGGCACACGCCCTCAATCCAACCGATGACGTAGCGCGACGAAGGAGCGCGAGAGTGGAGCACGACTAGGAATCACTGGGTGCAGGGCCGGCCCTGCCGCGCTGCGCGCGCTCCACTTCAAAGCTCTGACGCGAGGAAGACATGAACGATCTGCTGCCATTGGCTGAAAGGATCGGCGCGATACTCAAGCAGCGCCACGAGAACATCGCCGTCGCCGAGTCGACTACCGGCGGCCTCGTCTCGGCTGCGCTGCTGAGCGTGCCGGGCGCGTCGGCGTATTTCGTCGGCGGCGCAGTCGTGTACACGCTCAAGGCTCGGCGCGCGATGCTCGACCTTCCTGACTCCGCATTCGCGGGCATCAAGTCTGTCACCGAAGAAGGCGCGATTATTCTGGCGCGCGCGGCGCGCACGCGCTTCGCCGTCACCTGGAGCATCGCGGAGATCGGCGCAAGCGGCCCCACCGGCAATCGCTACGGCGACCCGGCCGGTCACAGCTGCATCGCAGTGGCCGGCCCCGTCGAACGATCGCACACGGTCGAGACCGGCAGCCCGGATCGCGTCGCCAACATGCGCACATTCTCGACCGCCGCCCTGAATCTGCTCCTTCAATGCCTTGGCCATCTCGCGTAGGCTCTCGCTCATGGACACCGCCGCAATCCGCACTTACGTCGAGCGTCTCTGGGACGATTCGGTAATCGCGGAACTGACCGAGTACATCCGCATCCCCAACAAGTCGGTCGCCTTCGATCGCGACTGGAAAGCGCACGGCCACATGGACCGCGTCGTCGCGCGGTTCGAGGCGTGGGCGCGCCGCCAGCCGATCCCCGGCATCAAGGTCGAGGTCGTGCGCCTCGAAGGCCGCACGCCGCTGCTCTTCATGGAGATTCCCGGCGACTCGAACGATTGCATTCTGCTCTACGGGCACATGGACAAGCAGCCGGAGATGTCCGGATGGCGCGCGGGACTCGATCCGTGGACGCCGGTGCGCGAGGGCGATCGCTTGTACGGCCGCGGCAGTGCCGACGACGGCTATGCGATGTTCGCGTGTCTCGGCGCGATCGGCGCGCTGCAGGCCGGCGCGATTCCACGCGCGCGCTGCGTCGTCGTGATCGAGGCGTGCGAGGAAAGCGGCAGCTTCGATCTGCCGCACTATATTCAGCACCTCGCGTCGCGCATCGGGCAGCCGAGCTTGTGCATCGCGCTGGACTCCGGATGCGGCAATTACGATCAGCTGTGGCTCACAACTTCTCTGCGCGGGCTGGTCGGCGGCAAGCTGCACGTCGAAGTGCTGACCGAAGGCGTGCACTCGGGCGACGCCGGCGGAATCGCGCCCGACAGCTTCCGCATCGTGCGCCAGTTGCTGAGCCGCGTCGAGGACGAGGCCAGCGGCAAGCTGCTCGCGCCGGAGTTCTACGCGAAGATTCCCGACGCTCGCCTCAAGCAGGCGGCTGCGGCCGCGACCGTGCTCGGTGAGGACGTCTACGCGAAGTTCCCGTTCATCGGCGACGCGCGCCCGGTGAGCAACGATCCGACCGAGTTGATCCTCAATCGCGCGTGGCGCCCCGCCCTCTCGATTATCGGCGCCGACGGACTGCCCTCGACCGGCAACGCCGGCAACGTGCTCCGCCCTGCCACGTCGTTGAGTGTGTCTCTGCGGCTGCCGCCGACCGTCGATCCAAAAGTCGCGGCTCAGAAGCTGAAGCAAATCCTGGAGAAGGATCCGCCCTACGGATGCAAGGTGACGTTCCAGCCCAACTGGGGCGCCGCCGGATGGAACGCGCCTGATCTCGCGCCATGGCTCGAGCGCAGCCTCGACGCCGCGTCCAACGACTACTTCGGCCGGCCCGTCGCCTACATGGGCGAGGGCGGCACGATCCCGTTCATGGCGATGCTCGGCGAGCGCTTTCCCAAGTCGCAGTTTCTTATCACCGGCGTGCTGGGCCCGCACGCCAACGCCCACGGCCCCAATGAGTTTCTGCATATCCCGACTGCGAAGAAGGTGACCTGCTGCGTCGCCAACGTGATCGCCGATCACTTCGCCCGCGCCGCCGCCTGACAAGGAGGCTGACATGTCGATTCGACTTCGCCAGATTGCGCTGGTCGCCAACCGGCTCGCGCCCGTCATCGACGACCTCAAAGCCGTGTTCGGACTAGAGGTCTGCTATATCGATCCCGGCGTCGGCGCGTTCGGCCTGGAGAATTCGCTGCTGCCGGTCGGCAACAACTTCATCGAGGTGGTCGCGCCAGTCAAGGACGGCACCGCCGGCGGCCGCTACCTCAAGCGGCGCGGCGGCGATGGCGGCTACATGGTCATCTGCCAATGCGATACGCACGCGGCGCAACTCGAGCGTCGCGAGCGCGCACTCAAGATGGGTATCCGCATCGCGTGGGAGCGCGACAATAGCGGCTACCATGTGATGCAACTGCATCCGGCGGACACCGGCGGTTCGTTTTTCGAGATCGATTGGGACGGGAAGCAGGAGCCTGAGGGCCATTGGGAGCCGGCGGGCGGCAGCGGATGGATCAAAGCGAAGCGGACCGAAGTCGTGACCAGATACTCCGCTGTCGAATTGCAGTCGCCCGATCCACAGGGCCTCGCCGAGCGATGGAGCCAAATCGCGGGCGTGCCGATTCGCAAGGACTCGCGCGGACGCCTCGAGATGCCGCTGGACAACGCCAGCGTCAGATTCGTGGAAGCGACCGACAACCGCGGCGAAGGTCTGTCGGGCGTCGACCTGGTCGTCGCCGATCGCGCACGCCTGAACTCCGCCGCCGAAAAGCGCGGCCTCAAGATTTCAGATGACCACCTGACGATCTGCGGCACCCGGTTCTACTTGATCGCGCCCAATGGCTAGTCTTGCGGTGTGCGCAAAGCGCTGATCGTTTCCGGCGCTATTGTTGGCGCGGTCGGACCCCTGAACTCTTTCGCCTTATGCAATCCGCCGAACGGTGGTAGTCTGTCCGCGATGAATCAACCCTCGCCAAACCAGGCCTGCGCAGTCCTCAGAAAAAACATTTTCGACGGAACGAAGCTACCGATGGTAGGTGCCCATCCCTTGAGACACTACAGGTGGGGTAGCGGGCTGTTTCGGTTACGGTATTAATGCCGTTGATGGAGCATCCTCTCTTTTGGTCCCCTCTAGTGGGTCTACTGATCGGCTTGAGTCTCATACCACTGAGATGGGTCGCGACGAAGGTTCATGAATACTCCATGCGTGATCCTCGATGGCGCAAAACTGCGAATGCGCTATCGTCCAGTACCGTAATACTCGCGATACCGTACATCCTGGGATACCCTCAGATGCTGAAGTCACACTTTCAGGCGGAGTCGATGTTCTCAGAGTGGCCTCTGCAGTTTCAACGAGCAATGGTGAGTTATGCGATAGGTCTGGGCGTTGGACTCAGCTGCTATCTATGGAAAATCAAGTGGCTCTCCCGTCTTCGCACTGGCCGCTAGTAATATTGCCGCGCCTAGATGTCCCGGCGTTGGAACAATGAGACGAACGAATAACGAAATTTAGGCCGGTCCTTCCAGACTAAGTGGGCGCTGCCGAGGCAGGCGTGCGCAGGACAGTAATCATTTCCGGCATAGTAGTTGGCGCGATCGTGCTGGTCGCAGTCGGACTCACTGCGTACGCGTTCTTCAATCTCAGTTCGATCATCGCGCACAACCAGGGACGACTAGTCGCCCGCGTCAGCGACGCGCTTGGGCGCAAGGTCGAAGTCGGAAGCGTCAGCGCACAGATGGGATGGGGCGTGTCGGTCGAAGTCACCGGCCTCAAAATCGCCGACGACAGCGCCTTCTCCGACAAACCGTTTCTCGCCGCCAACGAAGTCACGGTCGAAGTCGAATTCGTCCCGCTGCTGCGCGGCGAGGCCAGGGTCACCAAACTCGACCTGACCAAACCCGACATCAGGATCGTGATGAACGCCGACGGCGACCTGAACCTCAGCACGATCGGATCGAAGCCGGACCAGTCGCATCGTGCGGAGATAGCGAGCAGTCGCGCGCGGAAAAAATCTTCGCTCGCCGAACTGAGAATTAAGGCGCTGAGCATCGACGACGGCGAGCTCTACTTCAACGATAAGGGCGAGCAGGCATCGCCGATTCGGCTGCATCACCTCTCACTTGACGTGACCAACTTCAATCCGGAGTCGGCCTTCGACGTCGAATCCAGATTCGCTTTCCCGGGCGACGATCAAAATATCGCGCTGTCCGGCAAGCTCGGGCCGCTGCTCAAGCAGGGCGTGCTCGACGTCGCGGGAGTCCCGGTCGATCTCAGTGCGAAGGTCGATTCGATCCTGCTCGACAGTCTTCGGCCGCTGGCGGATATCGGCTCAGCGATTCTCGCCGGGCTCTCGGTCCCCGACGCTGCGTCGGTGCAGGGAACCGCCAGCGGAACGGTCGGCAAACTCGCGCTCGCGATCAGCACCGACCTGACCGCCAACCGCGTCGCATATGGCCCGTGGTTCACCAAGCCCGCCGGCACCGCGATGACGGTTAATGCGACCGCGATGCGGGGCGAGACGCTTGAGATCTCCAGCGTCAATCTCAAGCTGTCCGATCTGGAATTGACGGCGAGCAGATTTTCCGGCGGCGGGCCGAAGCCGCTGAAGGCGCAACTCGATTCCAACGCTTTCAACCTCGCCAATCTCGCCGCGATGGTCCCGACGGCGGCGGCATACGGCATCTCCGGGACGGGCGAAGTTCACGGCGCCGCCAGCGTCGGCGGCGTGACGCCGACGCTCGACGGAACGATCGCGCTGAAGCAGGTCGCGCTGACGCCGCCGTCGATGCCGACCGGGATCAGCGATCTGGTCGGGACCATTCGCTTCGCCCACGGAACTGAAATCGTCGATCCGACGACTTTCACCTTTGGCTCAACGCACGCGAACCTTGAGGGTCGCGTTGAATCGATAAGTCCGCTGAGCGCGAGCTACACGCTCAAGGCCGACTCGTTGAAGCTGGCGCAGTTGGTCGCCAGCCAGCCGCCCGGCGACGTTATCAACGGTCTGGTGGTACGGGGCGCCGCCGACGGCGAGATCGGTTCGCCGCGGATCAGTGCGTCAATTCAGTCCAGCGACGGATCGCTCGAAAATGTTGCGTACCGCGGCCTTAAGACGACCGCCGCGTATCTGAATCGTCGTGCATCGATTCGCCAACTGAACGCGGCCATGTTCCAGGGTTCGATTAGCGCCGACGCGGACGCGAACTTCGCCGACGTGCCGGCGTTCAACCTGACGCTGGCAATGAGAAACCTGAACCTCGAGCAGGCGTTGCGCTCACAGAATATCGGCGCGGCCGCCACCGTGCACGGATTTCTCAGCGGCAACCTCGCGGCATCGGGCACGGGCGCCAGTTGGGATGGTATCCGGCCCACGCTCCGCGGCAGCGGACGCGTGGCGATTGCGAACGGCAAGCTGGTCGGCGTCAATATCGTCGCCGACGCAATCAACGCGGTCGCCAAGGCTCCCGGTATCAGCCAGGTCATGAACGTGGCGTTCATGTCGAGCCATCGCGGCGTGCTGGTCGATCCCGACACCGAGCTGCAATCGGCCAGCATGACCTTTCAGCTCGCCGGGCCGCGCTTCACGACGCACGACCTCGATGCGCAGTCGCCCGACTACATGATCACCGGCGCCGGCTGGTTCGACATGGACAAGAACCTCGACATGAGCGGCGATATCCGGCTCGCGCTCGGGCTGCAGGTCGCGATTCCCGTCACTGTCAGCGGCAAACTGCCCGGCGTGCTCGTATTGCCGGACGTGCCGACGCTGACGGAGCGCATCGCGATGGGCGCGATCAACACGCCCGGCAATATCCTGCGCAGCGGCGTCAACGCGGTCGGCTCGGTCGTCGGCGCGCCTCAGGCGGGCTCGGCGATTCCGTCGATCCCGAACCCGCTAAGCGCCATCAAGAAGCTGATACCTTGAGCCTTCGCCTCTGCCGGACGCATTATCGATTAAGCAATCCCAGGGTGCCGACGATCCAGATAATCGTCACGACGCCGAAGATCACGCCCGGCAGCTCGGACAGAAATAGCTGCAAACTCATCGCATGGCCCTCCGTTTCGACCTGCGGTTTATGGAAGCCGCGAATCGCCGCCGCCTGCTTTTCGGTGAGAATCGAAGTCATGATGCTCGCCTCCCGAAGACGGACTGAATCGTCTTCATCTCTCAAGGCGTTAAAACGCCCTGAACCGATGGTTCAGACGGAGCGAACAGGCGAAGAATTTGCGAAAGATTGTCCCCGGGCTACGGCAGGATCTCGAATCGCCCAATGCGGTGGGGTCGATAGATCTCGAAGTCGTGGCGGTCAACTGTAAAGATGCGGCGCAGGCCTTCTCTCTCTGCAACTCTCACGAGCGCTGCATCCGCAAGATCCATCGGCAGGTCGCGATACTGCCACATCAGCTCGCGCATTCGAGGGCAGTCTTCGAGCACGAGCTCAGCGAACATCAGTCCGCCGGCATCGATCATGTCCCACAATGAGCGTTGGTCCTTGGGGTCGTACCGCAAAAGATGCATCGCTTCGGTGAATGCCGGCCACACGGTGACGAGCGGATCGCGAATGGTGTCGAGCGCCGCCGCACACCGGCGATGGTACGAGTCGCTCCGATCAATGATTGCGACGAGCGGTCCGGCGTCGACGAGTACGTTTGGCATGCCTTATTTCTTGCAGAAGACGGGCGAACTTCTCGCCCGTGCGCTGAGACAATTGCATCCCGCCGCTGTCGCCCGCACCGATGACATGCGCCAACCGAACCGAGAGTGGCGGACGCGGAGCTCCTTTTTCCTGTTCGCGCAGGGCAGTCAGCGCCTCGCGCACTACCTCGGACTTGGTAAGGCCGCGCTCGTGCGCGATCCGGTCGACCAAAGCCGCGGTCTCGGGATCGATTCTGACATTCAACGTTCCCACGGCACACTTGTATCACAGGCTGTAATACAAGGCTATGCCGCGAGCTTTGATCTAGCGGCGGGTCAGCTTGTCGACCTCTGCCAGCTCTTCCACCGACAGTTTCCAGTTGCCCGCTTTGACGTTCTGCGTCACCTGCTCGGTGGTGGTCGCGCCCGAGATCACGCTCGACACCTGCGGCTGCGACGCCAGCCATCCGACCGCCAGCTCGAGCATCGTATGCTCGCGGCTGCTCGCGAACTTCTCGAGTTTCTCGAGCGTTGCGAAGTTCTCATCGGTGAGCGCCTGGTTCGCCATCCGCTGCATCAACGCCAGCCGCGTTCCCTTCGGCGGCTCGGCGCCGCGTTTGTATTTGCCGGTCAGAAATCCGCTCGCCAGCGGGAAGTACGGCAGGATGCCGACGCCGAACTCGCGGCAGGCGGGAATCAGCTCGCGCTCGATTCGCCGATCGAGCAGGTTGTACTGATTCTGCGCAGTCACGTACGACGCAAGTCCGCGCGTCTGCGAAATCCAGTGCGCATCGACGGTCTGCCATGCGGCGAAGTTGCTGTGCCCGATGTAGCGGACCTTGCCGGCGCGGACGAGATCGTTCAGCGCCTCGAGCGTTTCGCTCTGAGGTGTCTCGGGATCGGGTTGATGGATCTGATACAGGTCGATGTAGTCGGTGCCGAGGCGCTTCAGACTCGCCTCTGCGGCAGCCATCACATAGCGATAGGAGCCGCCGCGCAGGTAAGGACCGTCGCCCATCGCCATCCCGAACTTGGTCGCTACGATCGCATCGCGCCGCCGATTGCCGAGCGCCTTGCCCAGCAGATCTTCGGAGCCGCCGCGATTGCCGTAGATATCAGCGGTATCGAACAGCGTGATGCCTTCGTCGAGCGCCTTGTGCACGATGGCGCGCGTCTGTTCGGCGTCGCATTTCATCGCGAAGTTGTTGCATCCGAGGCCGACGACCGAGACCTTCAGTCCGGATTTGCCGAGATTGCGATACTCCATGATCTATCCTCAAGCTTCAGGGGCGAAGAACACCAGCGTGCGCACCTCGACACTCTCGCGCGGCGCGGCGTCGGGCGGGCTGGTCGGATCCTCGAACGCGGAGTGCGCGGTGAAGCGCGCGCGCCGGCCGTCGGAGTCGTAACACTTCAGCAGCAGCACTTCATCTTTCTGCTGCGCGGGGACGTAGTACCATCGATGGTTCGGGTTGTACGCGACCGAGTACACCTCGCCGTCGCGATCGCGGTACTTGAGCACGTGCTTGACGAAGTCGGCCTAGGTCATACTTTGCGCGTCGCACACTGCCAGCGGCGACTCCTGCACCGGACCGCGAATCGGACGCCAGACGTTGATCACCGCGAAACGATTCTTCAGCAGCGCGTCGGCCTCGTCGGGCAGCAGGTCGCGCACGCGCTGCGGCCCGGACTTGAGCGTGTAGTCGTTGTGCGCCGCCTTGACCGGCTCCTGCGCACCGTTCTCGTGCCGCTTGGCCATCGGGCGCGAGCGGACGTTGTGATCGAAGACGTGCACTTTGACCGCGCCGGTGAATTCGCGAACCATCCGCTTCACTTCCGGATAGTAAACGCGGCGGACTTCGTCGGCGTCGAAAAAGTTGCTGACGGCGGACGTCTGATGCGTGACGGCGAAGCCCTCGCGGTCAAGCGACAACCGCTCCAGGAGCGGGCGTGCGCTGTAGATTGGCATCGTATACTTCGCGTAAACGGTATTTCGCGCCGGGACGCCCTCCGGCGGCCGATAGGTGTAGCTGACGGGATGCTGATCGCGGTCGGCGAGGTAGTAAAGGATGCCGTCGACGTGATCTGCCTGGACGGCGGATTGGCTGGCTGTGGTCATAAAGATGCTCCTGCGATCCCTGTGCTACGGCAGCGCGCGCAACGGGTCAAGCGTAAATTCGCCATGGGCGCGCGCGCGTCGAAGATGGCAATATGCGGCGGATGGCACCGCTGCGCGACGTTCTCAAACTGCGCCCGCGAATTCTGTTCGTCGGGATCAATCCGAGCATTCGCTCCGAGGAGGCGGGGCATCACTTTGCCAGCCCCGGCAATCCGTTCTGGCGGCTCTTGTACGCTGCACGGCTGCTGCCGGAAGAACTCAAGTGCGAAGACGACGCGCGGCTGGTGGAATTCGATTTGGCGTTGACCAATGTCTGCCCGCGCGCGACGCGATCGGCGGCGGAATTGACGACGGCCGAGATGATCGCTGGGCAGCTGGTGCTCGCTCGCAAGATCAAGCGCGTGCGGCCGCGGGTCGTCGCGTTCGTCGGCGTCGGCATCTATCGGAGTTTTTTTGAAATCGCGCACGGCGATGGTGCGGGCGCGAAAGAGGAGACCATTTCTGGCGCGCGCGTGTTCGTGCTACCGAATCCGAGCGGATTGAATGCGAACTATCCGGGGTTCAAGGACAAGCTGATCTGGTTCGAGCGGCTGCGGAAGTTTGCAGAACTGGAGTGAATGGTTGAATCGCAGAACCCTCACCTAACCTCTCCCGTAAAGTAACGGGCGAGGCATCAGAGCAGCGCGCTGCTGTGAAGTAACGGGCGAGGGACCAGGCTACTCGATGCCGTAGCGGCGGCGCTTGCGCCACAGCGTCGTCACGTTGATGCCGAGCGTATCGGCAGCCTCTTCCAGCGTGGTGCTGGCGGCGAGCACGCGCGCGATATGTTCGCGTTCGACTTCGTCGAGGCTGGCCGCGTTGGGGATGCCGGCCAGCGCTTCGGTCGAGTCGTGAAAGAGCGAATCGGGCAGGTCGTCGGGCGCGATCGTATCGCCCCGCATCAGTACGGTGCCGCGTTCGATCGCGTTGCGAAGTTCGCGGACGTTGCCCGGCCATCGATAGCGCGTGAGAGCCCCGGTCGCGGCGGGTGAGAAGGTGAGGCTCGGCCGGGAATTGCGGATGGCGGCGTTGTTCAGCAGCCATTGCGCCAGCGGCAGGATGTCCTCGCTGCGTTCGCGCAGCGGCGGCACGCGCAAGGTGATGACGTTGAGGCGGTAGTAAAGGTCTTCGCGGAAGTGATGGGCGGTGACCTCGGCGTCGAGGTCGCGATTGGACGCGGCGATTATACGCGCGTCGACGTGAATCGTGCTTTCGCCGCCGACACGCTCGAAGTTCTGATCCTGCAGAAAGCGCAGAAACTTGGTCTGCAGGGTCGGCGTCAGATCGGCGATCTCGTCGAGGAAAACGGATCCGCCGTTGGCCGCCTCGAGCCGGCCTGGCTTGTCCTTAACCGCGCCAGTGAAAGCGCCGCGGACGTGACCGAACAACTCGCTCTCCAGCAACTCCTCCGACAGCGTAGTGCAATTGACGACGACAAACGGCTTGCTCTGACGCTTCGACCATCGATGGATCTGCCGCGCGATCACGTTCTTGCCGGTGCCGCTCTCGCCCGTGAGCAGGATCGTGGCGTCGCTGGCGGCAGCCTGGCGCGCGGTTTCGAGCAGACGCTGCATCGCCGGGCTCTTCGAGTCGAGCAGCGGCTCCTCGTCGATGGCGCTGCGCAGCGCGCGATTCTCGGCCGTCAGCAGTCCGACGTGCAGCGCGCGATCGACGGTGTGCTGAATCTGCTCGAGCGAGAACGGCTTGGTGACGTAGTCGTAGGCGCCGGATTTCATCGCCTCGACCGCATTCTCGACGGTGGCGAACGCGGTCAT
>Ga0126371_10004325_pt1 | contig 12523 bp, 6 predicted proteins | sample PanSoiMetaPlot_4_FD_110145 | JGI IMG/M metagenome (GOLD analysis project Ga0126371, IMG submission 110145) | Tropical forest soil microbial communities from Panama - MetaG Plot_4 | ecosystem: Environmental > Terrestrial > Soil > Tropical forest > Bulk soil | place: Panama | collected 2016-02-17
AACACCACCAAACCACCGAACGGAGTCACCGCCCGCTGGGTCTCGCGTAATTCCACTTTCTTCCCGCCCCAAAGAGCGGTAATTTTCCAGTGCACTGTTTTGTCCTCCTCGCTGTTTCTTCTAACCAGCTGAAACATTACCGAGTTAGGACGGAACAGTGCTATTTAATTTCGGGATTCAGGTTAAAGCGTACGCGGTCTTCCGGCCAAGGTTAGGGAACTCAGATTCAAGCGCACCTGTCGCTAGGATTTCTTTTCCAGAAACTCGGCATAACGCGAGGCGATCACGGTCCAGGAAAAATAGCGTTGCTGCGCGAACGAGCTTCGCTCGGCCAGCGAAGCGCGGTAGTCTTCGTCCTCGAGGACGTGAACCAGAACTGTGCCGAGATCGCTCTTTTGAAGCGGCGAGTAAAATGCCACGCCCGCTTCCCTGATGAGCGAGGACGTTTCCGATCCTTCGGCGGCAATCACCGGCAACCCGCAAGCGATTCCCGCTATGGCGCTGCCGCGTCGCGTGGAAATCGGCCCGCGGACAAAGAGGAGCACGTCGCAACTGCACAAGGTTCGCGCCACGTCTTCGTTCGAAAGCAGGCCCAGCACTTGAATTTCCACGGGAGCGCCGTCCAATTGCTTGCGGAACTCGCTTTCGGTCTCTCTCGAATTGCGTCCTAGAACGGTCAGTTTAAGATTTCTGACGTGCGAAGAGGCGAACCGAACGGCTTCGACAATTTCGCCGATTTCCCTTTGCGTGGCGCTTCCTCCCGTGACGCTAAATACGCCGATGTTCAACTTCCCACCGCTTGCAATGCTCTTTCGGGGAGCCGCTTCCCCCGCCGCTTGAAGATTTGCGCCAACGGGAATGAAAACCGAGTGCTTGTGTAGGGGCTGCATCCAGGAGAGCTTCTCCGTAGGGACAGTAAAGACGGCCATGTCGCAAAGGTCCAACGCGTGCCGCATCGTGCGCAATTGCGCGCGCCGCCGCAGCAGGTCAATGATGCGGGTTCCGGCGAACGGCTCGACGTCGTGGTAGACGACGGCCACGCGCACGCCCGCTCGTTTTAGAATTTCCAGAACACGGGAAAATCGCAGCGGGAATCCTCGCATGGACCAAGCCAAAGCAGTGTATTGGACAATCACCCACAAGCCTTTCCACGATTTCGCCCGGGGCCGGAGAGACCGCAAGGCGCTGCGCCATCCTCGTTCCTCCCAGGGCACTCTCTCGATGGCCAGACCGATTCCCTGGGCACGGAGCGCTTCGCCAAGACAACGGCAATACTCTTCGACCGCATCGGTTGGTGTATCGGCTCGCCCCAAAAGCGCAACGGCGGCCATCCGGATCATTTGCGGGCTCATTTCTCTGTGAGGAAGCTCCCTCGGACCAACGCGTCCGTACCGAAGCTGAAGAACGTGCGATTGGCATCGGTGGGAGTGTCGACGATCGCCCTTCCTCGCAAATTGCAGGCAGTGTTCAGGAAGACCGGCACGTGCTTTTCAAACTCATCGGTCACCCGCCAATAGAGCGGATCGATTCTTTTCTCAACAGTTTGCGGCACAGCGCTGCCGTCTACATGAGCGATGGCGGGAATCACGGGGCGCTTTTCGGAGCGCGCCTGAGAATTCTGCGCGCGCACGCTGACGCTGGCCTGTTCGATAAGCCCCTCGTGGTTGTAGGTGGCGATCATTACGGTGACAGATGGTTTTCCCAAGTCAGAGGCTCAACTTTGGGCGGCTGCCGACGCCCTGGCTTTCGTCAAACAGATGCAACGTAAAGGATAATAGTCCAAGACTAACCCCGCGCAAGCGTCCTGTCGTGGTAAACCCGGTGCAGGTGGTCCCGCTCTAGCCGTGGGTCCAGGGGTGATCGAGCAGGTGGCCGAGGCGCATCTAGGGTCCGGGCCCAAGCATAAATCCATCTTGTTTGTGCGCATTCTTCCGCGGCATCAAGTAGACGGCGCAGATCCGCAAAGCGTGTATGGCTTCCTATTTCAGCTGTCCATGCTGGGACGCGATGATCTCTTCAAGGATCGTGTCTAACCCGCGCGTGATCTTCCAGTTGGGATAATCTTTCTTGAATTTCCCTAGGTTCGAGATATAGCAGATGTGATCGCCCTTGCGGGCTTCCTCGACATACTGCCAGGTCAAGTGCTTGCCGCTCATTTGCTCGATGCGCTCAATCGCTTCGAGCAGCGAGATGCTGTTCTCGCGGCCGCCGCCGAGGTTGTAAACTTCGCCAGGCCGGGGGTTCGCCGCAAATTCTTCGATCGCACGCACCACGTCGTAGCTGTGGATGTTGTCGCGCACCTGCTTGCCTTTGTATCCAAAAACAGAGTATGTGCCACCGCCGAGCGTGACTTTCACCAAGTACGACAAAAACCCGTGAAGTTCGACACCTGAGTGCAATGGACCGGTCAGACATCCGCCGCGAAAAATCCCTACATTCATTTTGAAGTATCGCCCATATTCCTGGGCGACGAGGTCGGCGGCCGCCTTCGACGCGCCAAACAACGAATGCAACGTGCGGTCGATCCGGCAGGTCTCGTTAATGCCATCATAGTCCTCGGGTCGGGCATAGTCATAGCGCTTCTCGAGCTCTTCGAGCGGAATCTCGTTGGGCGCATCGCCGTAGACTTTGTTGGTACTCAGAAACACGAAGGCCGCCTCCGGCGAATGCTGCCGTGTGGACTCGAGTAAATTCACTGTTCCCAAAGCGTTTATCTCAAAATCAAGCAGGGGAATATCTCTGGCCTTGTCATGCGAAGGTTGCGCCGCACAATGCACGATCAGGTCGAAACGGTGCGTTCGAAACAGTTCTTCGATAAGGGCGCGGTCGCGGATATCCACAGCGGCGTGCGTGAAGCGCTTCGTCGTGCGCTTAAGCCTCTCGAGGTTCCACAGCGTGTCTCCCGCAGGCCCGAACAATACGCGGCGCATGTTGTTATCCACGCCGGTGACCTCGTGGCCCTGCCGGTCAAAATGTTCCACGGCTTCCGAACCGATCAACCCGCTGCTTCCCGTTACGAGCACCTTCACGTTGCGAGTCCCTTTTCCCGGTCCAACCGCGAATACATCTCCTCCTAGCGTGCTCCTAGTGCATCAGAATGCTCTGCCGGTTTGCGGAAGACCGTTTTCTTTCCGCAAGGAGCATAGCAGCAGTCCCCGCGTTTAACACCGGTGAGAGAGCTTGTCACTCGAGCGAGATGGAAGCGGCCTCCGACCAAAGCTGCTCGCCTTGATTGATTCGGCCAGTGAATCCGGACCGGCTGGAGAGACGACCTCGCGACGTCCTAGACGGCCTATGCCCTTTGCACAACAGAAGCAAAGCGAGGATATGGAATCTTGTATATAACAGGTACCTATTTCTGTATTTTGTCTAAACTCAACTGACGATAATGAACGTAAGACCTTATGTGACAGTGCCTTACGTCTATAGATGGATGGTATATGAATTGCGACGCCATTGAGGAAGCCTGCCTCTCAACTCGGTTTAACCTGGTAATTGAGTTTCGGTGATGAGTGGTCGATTTAGGGCAACTTCGATAAAAGTTAGGGCGAGCTCGGTCTCTAAGTCCTACCAAATGTTTCGAGGTGTGCTTGGCACTCTTGGCTTCGAATTGTTCGGAGTTCTACAAATCGGTAATAAGCTCACGCACCCATTCAGGAAAGGGATGATCGTGGCTTAGCTGCGATCGGGGGGAGAAGAAGCAAAATGAGAAAAACTCTGTATCTGTTATGCATGGGGGTCCTGCTGTTGAGCCTTGGTAGCGCCAAGGCTTTTGCGCAGGCCACGGCAAGCGCGACGATTCAAGGCACGGTTACAGACAAATCGGGAGCGGTTGTGGCAGGCGCGGAAGTCGTCGCAAAGAACAAGGCCACCGACGTCACGCGAACAGCCGCAAGCGATGAGACTGGTTCTTACCGCTTCGAGTTGTTGCCCGTTGGGACCTATACGGTCAACGTCACGAAACAAGGATTCGCGGTTTTTTCCCAGACCATCGAGATTCTTGTGGGCCAGACGGCAACCGTCAACGCAGAGCTGAAGCCGGGCGCTGAGAGTGAGGTCATCGAGGTGACCAGCGAAGCGCCGCTTCTCGATCAAGCCAAGACGGATGTGAGCCAGAACATCACACCGACAGAGGTCGAAGAGCTACCCATGGTCGGACGCGACGTCGCTAACCTCGCCTATTTGGCTCCGGGAGTAAAATCCGCTAATTCCTACGACCCCACCAAGAACCGCTACGCCATTCTTTCCGTCAATGGGGACGGCGGACGCAACGTCAACGTCACCGTCAACGGAGTGGATAACAAGGACAATACCGTGGGCGGTCCGGTGATGCAGCTGCCCTTGGAAGCGGTGCAGGAATTTCAAATCAGCACGCAGCGCTTCTCTGCGGTGAACGGCCGTTCCGAGGGCGCGGCGATCAACATGATCACCAAGTCGGGCACAAACCTCTTTCACGGCTCCGTGTTCGGCTATTTCCGCGACACTAGTCTAAACACCGATGAGAAGGACCCCAATGGTGACGGCACCACGACTACTTCCCATCCGGACTATACGCGCCAGCAGTTCGGCGGGTCCGCCGGCGGGCCCATACGCAAGGACAAGCTCTTCGGCTTCTTCGCCCTCGAGCGTGAGCGTGAGCACCAAGCTCAGGCAGAAGACAACAGGTCATTCAACGAGTTAACCATCGCGAAGACGGCTGGTTTGGCTGCGCAGCCTTCGGCCACGATTCCACGTCCCTTCTTTGAATGGCGCTACAACGGCCGCATGGACTGGACCGTCAACAGCAAGAATACGGCTTATCTCAGCTATACCGCGCAAACGAACGACAGCTTAAATGACCAGTCCGACGGCACCGGCGACCTGACCAACGGCAACTTTACCAAAAACCACCTGATCGTGAGTAACTTTACGTTGAACTCCCTGCTCGGGAACACTGCGGTCAATCAGTTCACGCTGGGGTACCAGTATTGGAACAATCTGATTGCCAGCAACATCAGCGTGCCTCTTGTTACTTTCCCGAATGCCTCGTTCGGAACCAACACCAACGTTCCGCAGCAGTCCTACCAGAAGAAGTGGCAGTTCCGGGACGATTTTTCAAAAACCGTCGGTCGCCATACCTTCAAGTCAGGCGTAGACTTCATCAACAATCCCATCGAAGGCGGTTTCTTCGAGTTCAGCTCCACTCTCGAAATTGACTTCGCGGTCAACCCTAGCGTTATCGTGGCCAATCCCTCAACTTATCCTCAAGGGTTCGGCACTGCGGGCCTCATCACGGGCATGACTATCGCCAACGGAAATCCCTACTTCAATGTGGCCACCAAGCAACTGGGGATCTACGGACAAGATGATTGGAAGATCAGCAGCCGGCTCACCCTCAACCTTGGCCTGCGTTGGGACAAGGACTTCAACATGATCGGCGGCTCGGACATCAAGAACAGCCGCACTTATCAGGCGCTCGTAGCTATCGCCCCGACCAGCCCAATTGCTGCCTATTACACCCGCAAAATCGCTCAGGACGATAACAAAGACTTTAGCCCGCGCGTCGGCTTCGCTTACGACTTGACCGGCCGCGGCAAGCAGGTGGTGCGCGGCGGCTATGGTCTTTACTTCGGAAATGTCTTCCAGAACATCCCGCTGTTCATGGAGCAAATGAGCAACCCGACCGTATTCCAAACGGTGCTAAGTCTTTCCAGCCCGACAGACCCTGTGCCGGGCACTGGCCAGACGCTGGGCCAATGGCGCTATGGTGTCGATCCGCTTCCGACGATTCCTCCGCCGTCCACCCAATTGGCGAACGGCAGCGTTGGCCGCTTGATGGACCCCAACTATCGCAATCCTGTAACCGAGGAGTTCAACGGTGGCTATAGCTGGGCGGTCAACACCAACACGGCAGTCGAAGTGGAGTACACACATGTGCTTGGCCTCCACGAGAACAAAACCATCAACATCGACCAGAAAGTTCCGGTTGGCGGGGTCTGCTGCACTCGGCCGCTTTCGGCCGCACTTGCCGCTGCGGGACAGCCGGTAATGGCCAGCGTTCGCAACGACGAATCGATCAACCGCTCGCACTACGACGGCACAAACTTCACTTTCCGTCAGCGCATGAGCCATCGTTTCCAACTCTATGCCAACTACACGCTTGCTTGGGCGTATTCCTATGACGGCGGGGGCGGCTCCTTCCGCAACTACGCCAGAAACGGATACAACCCATTTGCCAGCTATGAGTGGGGGCCTTCTCCCAACGATGAGCGGCACCACGTGACCGTAAGTGGAATCGTCGATTTGCCGAAGGGCTTCCAGCTCTCGCCAATCTTCCAGTTTGGCTCGGCGCGCCCCTACAATCTAACCAACTCGGGCAACACCCTGAACACAGGCGGAGGAACGGCCAACGCCGTCGTTGTTCCGACCAACGCTCCGACAAACTGGTTTGCGTTTGCGGGTAACAATACCGGAGCGCAGAACTGCTTCTATGGCATTAATGGCGTAACTCAGGGATGCACCATAGCGAAGTACGATCCTCTTCGCGGCGATCCGTTCTACGAACTCGATATGCGTTTGGCAAAGAATATCAAGTTCGGCGATCGCATGAACCTGCAGTTGCTCGCCCAAGCGTTCAACTTGACGAATCGTGCAAACTACGGCAACAATTTCGGTAACAGCATTGCCGATGCTACGACGTTCGCTCATCCTGTCGGCTTCATCAACCCGGCCAGCACCATTATTCCACGCGCTGTTTGGGGCGAACTGGGCGCCCGCTTCACCTTCTAAACGGGCTTCTGCACAACTTAGCGATTCACCCCGGGCTGACTCAAACGAGTCAGCCCGGGGTGTTTGTTGCCTGATCGCACCGAAACATCAGCCAGAAAGAGTTCTAAGTCGTTAATAGTATTAATTTTGGTAATTGTTTTCCAAGGCGAATTGAGCGATGCTGTTGCGGTTTCAAACCCCCGTCGACCGTTTGCCCGCCCAAACGGATTTTTGAGAAGCCGGCGTTCAAAACGAACGCTTGGCTTTTGAGAGTGGGAACAAAACTGAAAGCCTGGCCAGCAGTCACGGCCCGGTGGGTGGGTCCGGCAGTGCACTGGTTGATTCTAGTTCTAATTGCGGTGGCCACGGTGATTTTGCTCTACGGACTGTTCCGTTGGGCTTCCGCCGACGCCGGGATTGACGCGGAGATTGTCAAAGAGCGTTTGCGCGGCAGGCAGGACTGGAGTGGCCTGCACCGCTCCGCCATTGACGCTCCCGACCGACAGCGTTGACCGGCCGCTGCCCTTTTTCTTTGCCCTTGTGGCCCAGGTTCTCCGCCATTCCTCATGATCCGCACGTAAAACCCGCGGTTAGCTCTATCCAGGATTTGTTGTTATCCCATGCGTTAACTGCCCAAAGGACTTGCATCCAATGTACTATTGGTGCTTCCCAAAGCTTCTTCCAGACTGAGTGCAGGCCAAATTCCGTTGTTTCCAGATAACTGAGAAGTTGTAGGAGGGTGCGATGGGCAAGTTTTCTCGTACTTGGGAACTGGTGAAGCAGAGTTTTGTTATCCTTCGTTCCGACAAGCAGTTGATGTTGTTTCCGGTTCTTTCCGCGATCAGTTGCCTGTTGGTTACGGCCATTGTCGCCACTGGCGGCACGCTGCTCATCATGCCGGCGATGGCCTCGGCAGCGGCGAATGGCCAGCCATTTCATCCCAACCAGTCCCCGCTGTTTCTGCTTGGCATATTCACGATGTACGTGGCCAACTACTTCGTGATCGTGTTTTTCAACGTCGCGCTGGTGGGCGTAGCGAACAGCCGCCTGATGGGCGGGAACTGGACCTTCCGCGACGGTATGGAGCTGGCCTGGGCGCGCAAAGGCACCATTTTACAATGGGCGTTTGTGGCCGCCACAGTAGGCATGATTTTGCGCACTCTCGAAGAGCGGTTGGGGCTGATCGGCCGCCTGGTGATGCGCATCATTGGTATTGCCTGGGTGCTGGCTTGCTACTTTGTTGTGCCGGTGCTGGCGTTTGAAGACCTGACTCCCATCGCGGCCATCAAGCGCTCTTCGAAGCTCTTCCGCGAAACCTGGGGCGAAAAAGTCATCGGCGGGCTCAGCTTCAGCCTGGTTTCTCTGGTATTGATGCTGCCGGCTTTTGGTCTTTGCTTCGTGGCCCTAGTCCTAGGTGGAGTCAAAGGCCTGCTGGCCGGCTTCGCCTTACTGATCCTCTATGCCCTGATGCTCTCGGTGATGATGTCCGCGGTGCAGGGTATCTTCAACGCGGCCCTTTATCGTTACGCGTGCTTCCAGCAAGTGCCGCCGGCGTTCGATGCCGACCTGGTCAAGTCCATCTGGACCGCAAAAACCTGAAGACCTATTCTGGGGTGTCCCGTTCAAGAAAGGCGAGCTTCGGCTCGCCTTTTTTGTGTTGGGGTGTGGGCGCGGGGTGCCGCGATGGCGGGGCGCCTATGGCTAGTTCCTCATTGAAACGCGGCAGTCACGCGGCGCGTCTCATGAGCAAGCGCGTGTGTTGGCTTGTTTATGGACGTGGCCAGGCCTCTACGTGGAGTGACTCTATCTCCTGCTCCACCGTCGGCCTGGCCACGGTACTTTCTCAGACACCCTGTTGACCAATCCGGCGGCTATTCTTACTCTGTTGGTGAGCTTGAGCACTCACGATTAGTTGTGATACTCCTTGCAACGTACCGAGTCGGGTGAGGCCACGTCCGGATCCATGCGTATTGTAGCTCGAAAGCACATCGCCCTTGCGATTCCATGTTTCGGCGCAGCTGTCCTCGCGCTCCTTCCCCCTGTGCTACTCGGCCAGAATCCAGGTGGTTCGCTCCTTGTCACGGTGCAGGATTCGAGCGGGGCCCGGGTAGCCGGAGCGAGTGTTTCGCTGTCTCAGGAGAAATTTGCGGTATCGCGTACAAGCAGAGCCGACGCCCAAGGCGAAACGCGGTTCGAGCCGCTGCAGCCGGGAAGTTACACGGTTACGGTGAACGCCACTGGCTTTGCGGAAAACAGTGCCGCGGTCGTCGTCGCGGTGAGCAGCCAGCCTGTGGTGGTGGTAACGCTCCACCCGCAATCGGTCCGGGAATCCGTGGAGGTGCGCGATCGCGGCCCTTCGCTCGCGAGCCAGCCCATCGAGACCACCAGCAGCACCATCAAGACCGTCATCACGTCATCCGACCTTGACGAGGTGCCGCTTTCCGTGCGCAGCTTCGCCAACATTTCTTATCTCGCGCCTTTTACCGCGCCGGTCGAACCTTCCGATCCGACCAAGGCCCGCATCACGGCGGTGTCTTTTGGCGGAAGCTCGGGATTGAACGTCGACCTCTCGGTCGACGGGGGTGACAACAACGACGACTACATCGGCGGGTTCTTGCAGAATTTCTCGCCCGAGGCTGTCGAGGAGTTCGTCGTTCGCACCGCACAGTTCGGCGCCGACACTTCCCGGACGAACGGTGGAAGCGTGATTATCTCGACGCGCCGCGGGACAGATGATTTGCACGGCAGCGCATCCTACTACTACCGCGGCAGCGGCTTGAACGCGCGAAATGCGCTCGACAATCCCGCGCCGAATCCCAAGCAGCCGTTTTCGCGCCAAAACGGAGTCGGCGCGCTTGGCGGACCGCTTAAAGCCAAGAAGCTGTGGTTCTTCACGTCTTATGAGTATATCGACGAGAACGCCAGCGTGGCCTACAGCGCGAAATCGCTTTCCGAATTCAGCGCGCTGGCCCAAATGGCTGCGGCGGGGGACCTGCACAACGTTTCTTCCATCGGGGCGATCCCATCCTCGGTCCCCACCCCTTTTCGCGACACTCTTTTTTCCACGCGCGTCGATTGGACGCAATCCTCACGCTCGCAATGGTTCGCGCGCGGCTCGCTCGACCGCAACGAGACAAAGAACGATCTATTGCAGCAGGGGGCCTTGCCGTCTACCGGCGCGACGACCACCTCGAACTACTACAACGTCTTGCTGAACAACGAGTTGCAATTTTCGCCTTCCTGGCTCGGTACGCTCACCTTGGAAGCCAGCGGCTTTCATCACACCAAAGTGCGCAATTCCGAGATTGGCGAGGCCTTCAATTTTCCCTTTACCATGAGCTTCTTAACGACTTCCGGCCTCGAAACCTTCGGCGACAATCAGTTTGCCACCGCCATAACCGCCTTCCCCATTGAGCGCGACCAGCAGAAATACCAATTCCGCTACGACGTGTCGCGAGCCGCGGGGCGGCACGCAGTGCGCTTTGGAGCGAACCTCATCCACGAGCCGGTCCTTCGCGGCGAGCTTACCGGCAACCGTGAGACGGTTTTCACCTACCCGCAAGACCCTAGTTTCTACGTCTCGAATCCGGGCATTCTTGGGACCTGCACTTCTTCGAATCCCGATCCGAATTGTCCGGGAATCGATACGGCCGGACCGTCGGACGGTTCCTTCTCGCAAAGTATCCGGCGCCTCGGGCTATATGCGGAAGATTCATGGCGGGTCACTCCGTCATTTACTTTGAATACCGGCTTGCGTTACGACACGACCTTTGGATTGTTTATCGCCTCCGGCCACGATCAAACCGTGAATCCGGCGCTCGCGGGCAATGGCGTTGTTTCCGGAATCCCGCACGATTACCGCAAAGCGATAGCGCCGCGCTTAGGCGTTGCGTTCGCGCCGCATGGATCCGCCGCAACCGTCCTGCGCGCGGGAGTCGGAATGTATTACAACGATCTGGCGCAGAACGGGTGGGTGGACGCGTTCACCGCGGTCAACACACTCAATCTCGCTAACGGCACGAGCGCGAGAGCGCTGATCGACCCAAACTACCACACCCCGTACGCGCTCATGGTCAGCGCAGCCTACGAGCACGCTTTCCGAAACGATTGGCGGTTGAGCCTTAGTTACGAGCATCAGCAAGGAGTGCATCAGTATCGGCGCTACGAGTATCCGGGTTTTTCCCTTTTTCGCAGTGATAACCGCTCCATCTACAACGGGTTGGCCGTGCAAGTGCAACACCGCTTCACCCACCGCTTCGAATTGACAGCCAATTACGTTCTTTCGCATGCGACCACCTGGGGCGCCACCGTCGGCGAGCTGTTCGACTACGTCAACGGCGTTTCGAACGTTCACGATCCCTTCGGGCCGGGAGATCACGGTCCTTCTGGAGAAGACATCCGCCATCGCTTCGTACTGGTTGGGGTCGTGCAACTTCCCTGGAAACTCGAGGCGTCCACCTTGGGGCAATTCGAGAGTGCTCGGCCGTACACCATGACAACTCCTTTTGATGTCAACGGCGATGGAGTGGCGAATGACCGTGCGATCGTAAATGGCGTGCAGACAACGCTCGATGAGTTCCGCGGTTCGCCTTTCTATCAGGTGGATCTGCGCGTCAGCCGTAACATTGTTCTTGGCGAGCGCGCCACTCTTCGGCCGTTCGCCGAGTTTTTCAATGTTTTCAACCGGCTGAATCCGGGCAATAACTACGTGCCGGATATCTCGGCGTTGCCGAAGCCCGTGAACAATCCTGCCAACGCCACCGCGTTTTGCCTCGACGCCGCCTGCACACAGACGAAACCCATCACCAGCTTGAACCAACTGCGCGTTCCCGCAGGTGCTCTGGGTGATTTCTTCGGCCCTGGCACGACCGTAGGCATTCCTTTCGCCGCACAGGTGGGCGTAAAGCTCACCTTTTGATGAGAAGGCGCTCACTCTAACCATGGCAATTTCGGATGAAGAGCCCTGATTGGCCTCAGCGGTTCAACGCATCGGGGCCACCTAAACTTGTTCCTAAGAAGGGACCGGAATGTTTTGAAACACTGAAGGACGTGTAGTAGGCTCGCCGGCAATCCGGGAGGGGACATGAGGACCTGTTTGGGAGAGGTTTTGAGCGCTGTGGCTTGCGTCGCGTTTTTGTTGTTTTCGGCCGATGCGCAAGCAGCTCAAAAATTCGAGATCTCGTTTCCGGCCGCAGTGCACGCAGGGCTAGTTACGGGAAGGGCATTTGTAGTGATCACCAAGACGGATACGCCGGAGCCGCGGCTCGCGGCCGGAAGCTGGGGAGATTCGGGGCCGCTGTTCGGCGTGGACGTAAATAAGCTGGCACCGGAGCAAGCCGCGGTGATTGATGACAGCACATTTGGCGCGCCGGTGCACAGTTTACGCGAGATTCCCGCGGGCGACTATTTCGTGCAGGCGATTTTGAATGTCTATACGGAGTTTCATCGCGCGGATGGACATACCGTCTGGCTGCACATGGACCAGTGGGAGGGGCAGCACTTCAACCGGTCGCCGGGAAATTTGTACAGCGAGGTGCAGAAGGTACACTTGGATCCGGCGGCCGGATACAACATCAAGCTGAGCCTGACGAAGACGATTCCGCCGGTCGAGGTGCCGCCAGACACGCCGTGGGTGAAGCACATCAAGATTCAAAGCGAGATGCTGACGAAATTCTGGGGTCACCCGATGTATATCGGCGCGATTGTGCTGCTGCCGAAGGGTTATGATGAGCATCCCAAGGCGCACTATCCGGTAATTTACGAGCAGAACCATTTC
>Ga0126371_10004327_pt1 | contig 12522 bp, 12 predicted proteins | sample PanSoiMetaPlot_4_FD_110145 | JGI IMG/M metagenome (GOLD analysis project Ga0126371, IMG submission 110145) | Tropical forest soil microbial communities from Panama - MetaG Plot_4 | ecosystem: Environmental > Terrestrial > Soil > Tropical forest > Bulk soil | place: Panama | collected 2016-02-17
ATGCGCGTGACGCTGCTCACCGCCACGCGCGAGCCGCGCATCAACCACGCCATGGTGCTGCGCGCGCTGCTGGTGAAGACCCCCCGCCCCCGCGCCCCCCAGTCTTAACGGCAACTGAACGATCCCCTGAGGCAGTCAGCCTCGGTACAGGTGCGCGGTTCCAATGTACGCGAGAGGAGACGCGCAGCGCTGTCAGCGAACCGCTTTCGGCTGCGTTCTTACTCTCAGGTGAAGAGGAGATCGGACCATGAGCAGCATTGTGAAACTGATGATCGCTTTGGGCCTGGCCGCGGTCATGGCGGGCTGCGTGGTCGTCCCGGTCGGACGCCCGCGCGCCTACGTCGGCGTGGGCGTGGTCGCACCCGCCCCGGTGGTCGTGGTGCACGGTTACTACGGCGGCTACTGGCACCGCTGATTCACGAACCTGCCGAGGCGGCGGGCGGCTGGCCGGGTGCGTACGGCACGCCGCGTGATTCAAACCGCCGCCTCCGCTAGTATCGGGTCCTCCGCGACGCACCGCGAGGACCTCCTTGAGAGTCGGCACCAAGACTGACGCCCTGCTGCGCGCGCGACACCGTTTCGCTAGACCCGCCGTGTCCCTGCGCTCCTCCCAGATCCGTACGGTGGCGCTGCTGTTCTGCGGCTACGCGTCCTGCTATTACTGCCGCGCGGATCTCTCGGTCGCGACGCCGCTGCTCGCCGACGAGCTTGCCACTCACGGCGTAACCCACGCCGAAGCGCTGGTGCACATCGGCGCCATCACCTCGATCGGGATATTTGCCTACGCGGTCGGGAAGCTGTTCCTCACCGGTCTCGGGGACTACTGGGGCGGGCGGCGCAACTTCCTCATCGGCGTGGGTGGTGCGTCGCTGTTCACGCTGCTGTTTGCCCTGGGTGGCGGGCTGCCGATCTTCACGCTCGCCTGGAGCGCCAACCGTCTGACGCAGTCGGTCGGCTGGGCCGGCCTCATCAAGGTCTCCTCGAAGTGGTTCAACTACTCCTCCTACGGCTCGATCGCGGGAATCCTCAGCATCAGCTACCTGGTCGGAGACGCGGCGGCGCGCCAGCAGATGGCGATGCTGCTCGCCCACGGCTATGGCTGGCGGGCGCTGTTCGTGTTCGCGGCGGCCGTCGCGGCCGTGGCGCTCGTCGCCAACTTCCTCTGGCTGCGCGAGTCGCGCCTCGAGGAGGGCCACGCTGAAGCCGAGCCGAATCCCGCGCTCAACCTGTTCGACTCGGGCGAGTCACGCCTGCCGAGCGTGGCGGCGTTGCTCCTGCCGCTGCTGCGCAGCCGCGCGTTCCTGCTCGTTTGCCTGCTGTCTTTCGGCTGCACGATCGTCCGCGAGACGTTCAACACCTGGACGCCGGCCTACCTGCGGGACTTCCTCGGTTACAGCGTGAGCGACTCCGCCGGCCTGAGCGCGATCTTCCCGGCAGTGGGCGCGGTGTCGGTGCTGCTCGCGGGCTGGCTGAGCGACCGCCTCGGTCCCACCGGCCGCTCGCTCCTCATGCTCCTCGGTCTCATCGGCGCGGCGCTCGCGCTGCTCGCGCTCACCGGCGTCCCCTCGGGGCGGCCCGGATCGCTGTTACCGGTGATGCTGATCGGGCTCGTCGCCTTCGGCCTGCTCGGGCCCTATTCCTACCTCGGCGGCGCCTTTGCGCTCGACTTCGGCGGCAAGCAGGCGAGCGCCGCCTCCTCCGGCATCATCGACGGCATCGGCTATCTCGGCGGCGTGCTCGCCGGCTACGCCGCGGCATGGCTGGCGATGGTGTCCGGCTGGCACGGCGTGTTCGTGACGCTCGCGGTGGTGAGTGTCGCCTCAGCCGTGAGCGCCGGCTACCTCCATCTGCTGAATCTGCGGACAGCGGCGCTCAAAGCCCCTCCGGCGGCGGGCGTCGATGGCTGACTCCGCTCTCGCGGCCCGGGTGTCCTCGACGCCGGAGGCGCTCACCATCGAATGGCGCGCGGGCGGCGTCACCGAGTTCGCGAGCCTGTGGTTGCGCGACAACGTGCGCGAGGACCGCGACGCGGCGAGCGGCCAGCGCCTCCTCGACATCGTGGATCTGCCGGCGGCGCCGCGCATCCGCGCGGTGCGCGCCGATTACGGCCGCGTGCACATCGATTGGGAAGGGGAAGCGCGCGGCGCCGATTTCGAGCTCGGCTGGCTCGCGGCGCAGGCGGCCGGCGCCGCCGCGCAGTGTCCGGAGCTCAGGCCGCGGCTGTGGCTCGAGGGTGCGCGGCTCGTTGCGCGGCGCGATTTCGCTTCGGTCGATCTCGCCCTGGTGCGCGGCGAGCCGCGCGTACGGCTCGAGTGGCTCACGCGCCTCGCGCAGGACGGCATCGCGTTCCTCGCGTCGCTGCCCTGCGAGGCATCGGCGATCCTCGGCGCGGCCCCACTCATCGGGCGTGTCGCCGAGACCAACTACGGACTCCTGTTCGACGTGCGCACGGTGCCGCAGCCGGAGAACCTGGCGTATTCCGACCTGGGTCTGGGCCTGCATACCGACAACCCCTATCGCGAGCCGGTGCCGGGCTTTCAGGCGCTGCACGCGCTCGTCACCTCGCCCGAAGGCGGCGACAGCCTGTTCGCCGACGGCTTCGCGCTCGCTGCGCATTTGCGTGAGAGCGCGCCCGAGGCCTTCAGCATCCTCACCACCACGGCGGTGCCGTTTCACTACCGCTCGACCGACGCAGAGCTCTACGCGGCGCGGCCCCTGATCCAGCTCTCGTGCGAGGGCAAAGTCGCGGCGGTTCACTACAACAACCGCTCGATCCGCGTCGGCGCGCAGACTGCGCCGGCCTTCTACTCAGCCTACCGGCGCTTCGCCGCGCTGTTGCGCGAGCCGCGGTTCCAGCTGCAACTGAGGCTCGCGGACGGCGACCTGGTCGTGTTCGACAACCAGCGGGTGCTCCACGGCCGCACCGCATTCACCTCGGCGAAGCACCCCCGGCACCTGCAGGGCTGCTACCTGACGCGCGACAGCGTCTTCAGTGAAGCGGGCCTGCTGCGCCGCAGGCTGGCGGAGCTAACGTGAGCGTCGCCGACGAGGTCCTGGCGCTCTATGCCGCGCGCGGCGCCGCCGCGTATTTCGGCGAGCGCGTGTCGATGACCGCTCACGGGCTGCAGGCCGCATGGTTCGCGCAGGTCGAGGGCGCACCGGAGCCGCTCATCATCGCGGGGCTGCTGCACGACGTCGGGCACCTGCTCGAAGCGGTGCCGGACGATCTCGCCGACTGGATTTCCGACGCGCATCATGAGGAGACCGGCGCTCGCTGGCTGGACGAGCGCTTCGGCCCCGGGATCAGCGAGCCGGTGCGCCTGCACGTGTCCGCGAAACGCTACCTGTGCGCGACCGATGCCGGCTACTTCCGCCAGTTGAGCACGGCATCGGTCCACACGCTCAAGCTCCAGGGCGGTCCGATGTCGATCGAGGAGACACGCGCCTTCGAGCGCGAGCGGTACTGCCGCGAGGCGGTGCGCGTGCGGCACTGGGACGATCAGGGCAAGGTGGCGGGCCTCGACGTTCCGCCCCTCGAGGCCTACCTCGCCATGCTCAACACGGCGGCGCGCGCACGCTGACATCCCACCGACATCGCAGGAGACAGGATCCCCTGCACTACAGCAGCCCCTGAATCGGCAGCAGCCGCAGCGCGGCTGCCTCGAGCCGCCGTGAGGGTCCGACCTCCGGATCGCGTCCGGAGCTCATGGGAGTGCCGTGATCGTCCCAGACCCAACTGAGATGCTCATCACCGGCGGGCGCGAGCTCGACGCGAAAGGCGCTGCGCGGGTCGGCCGCCTGCTCGAAGAAACGCGCCACCTCCTCGGCCAGCGCCGGACACTCGACCAGCACGCCCATCTCGGTGTTGAGAAGCTGCGAGCGCGGATCGAGATTCATCGAGCCGATGAACACGAAGCGCCGGTCGATGACGATGGCCTTGGCGTGCAGGCTGATGCCGGACGAGCGGCCGGCTGCTACCGGCGGCTCGCCCTCCCCTCGTGACGGCTGCAGCTCATACAGCTGCACTCCGCCCGCGAGCAGCGCACGGCGCTCTCGCGCGTAGCCCGCCTCCGCGAGCGGCTGGTCGGTCGAGGCGAGCGAGTTGGTGAGTGCCCTGACGGCCACCCCGCGGCGCGTGAGCGCGCTGAAGTAGCGCACGCCGCGCGAGGTTGGCACCAGGTAGGGAGAGATCAGCAGCAGCTCGCTCTCCGCTCCGTCCATCGCCTGCTGCAGCTTCGGCCCGATGCGCAGGGCCGGCTCGTCATGTCTGGCCTCGATCTTCTGCGGCTGATCGACCAGCAGCGTCCCCTCTCCCCACAACCAGCGTCCGGGACGATCTCCGGTGGCGCCGTTGGGGAGCTCCTCCAGCACGGCCTGCGCGTAGTCGGACTGCGCGAAGGCACGCACCGCGCCGCTCAGCTCCGGGCGCACCGCCGCCAGATCCGCCGCGCGGTTGCGGCGCGTGCGATAGGCCCTCACCGGGTACGCCGCCCTGCTGTTCCAGTAGGCGTCGAAGGCCTGTGCGGCCTGCGCGACCACCGGCCCGATAGTGATGATGTCCAGGTCGCGGACGTTGCGGTGGTCGTCAGCATCGAAGTAACGGTCGCCAATGTTGCGGCCGCCCAGTACGGCAACGAAGCCGTCGACGACCATCGACTTGTTGTGCATGCGGCGATTGAGCCGCGGGGCCTCCAGGGCGAACTGCACGAGCTTCCAGGGGAGCGAGGGCTCGTTGGTGCGGAACGGGTTGAACACCCGCACTTCGATATCCGGGTGGGCGTCGAGCGCGCGGAGCAGCCGCTCTTCGTGCTCGAGGGCGGCGTCATCGAGCAGCAGCCGCACGCGTACTCCGCGGTCGGCGGCTGCGAGCAGCCGCTGCGCCACCAGCCGTCCGGTGGCATCGTTGAAGAAGATGAAGTACTGCAGGTCGATCGAGTGGCGCGCGTGATCGATGAGCCACACCCGGCTCATCAGCGCGTCGGTGCCGCTCGCGAGCAGCCGAATGCCGGACTTGCCCGGATGCCGATCGAGCTCGGCCTCCACGTAACGCCCCGAAGGGGTATCGAATTCGGGAGGCAGGCTGCCCGAGGGAGTCCGGGGATAGTCGGTGCGCAGCGCCGCGCAACCGCCGAGCAGCGCCACGACCGCGAGTAGAGTGAAGCGCGGCCCGTGCACTCCGTGCACTCCGGGCTTCCTGCCCGGAGTGCACGCTGCCGCACAGGGCGCCGCGCGACGCATCCCTGCGTCCTCGCGGACCCTGGTCCGCGCGGACTAGCGGCCTACTTGGCCGGCTTCAGGGTGAACTCACCCACATTGACGCCGAGGTCGATGCCCCTGCCCGTGCCCTCGAGCGCGAGGGACACCGTGCCCTTGGTCAGCAACTGCGCGGTTCCCGACTTCAGCACGCCGGCATGCGCCTCACCCTGCGCGTAGTGCCCGAGAACGTCATCGATCGTACGCACGTGGGTGAATGTGCCGGTTCCGTGATCCACCTGGCTTCGGCCGGCGGTCAGCCCGGCACCCTTGGCGCTGATCACCACGGGTATCGATGCGCCGTTCTTGCAGGTAACCACACCCTTGCCCTCGGCGCTCGAAATCACGGCTGACCAACCGTTCAGCGAGAAGCTCAGCTTGCAGCCGAGATCGGCACGCTCGTCCTGTGCCACCGCCAGATGCGCGCCGAGCAGTGCGACACTGGCCAGCGCAAGAGTGACGACTAGGTTGTGCTTCATACCAACTCCTTGGTTGCTGCATCACACCCGACTGTGGATTCACGCTGCTGAACTCCCGCTGAATACGCAGCGCGGGAGTCTGCTGCGCGCCCGGAGCGGGGCGCGGTGCGGGAAGCTCAGGCGCGCGGCTCGGCGAGCACTTGCACCCAGAAGAGGCCGCGCCGCGAGGCGCGGCCCGCGGCGAGTCCGAGTCCCATCTCAGCGAAGCGCGGATCCATGATGTTCTGGCAATGCCCGGGACTCGCGAGCCAGCCCTTGACCGCCTCTTCGACCGATTGCGGTCCGTAGGCGATGTTCTCGCCCACCAGCTTCTCGTGGTAGCCGGAGGCGCGCACCCGGTCGGCGGGCGACTGGCCCGAGAGATCCCGGTGCTCGAAATAATCGTGAACGGCCATGTCCGTTGCGTGCCCGAGCGCTACGCTCGCGAGCGTCCCCGACAGCGTGAGAGGCGGCGCGGGTCCGAACGACTGTGCCCCGCACTGCGCGCCGCGGGCTCGTGCTTCGTTCACGAGTTGCAGCGCATGCGCCGTCATGGCGGGCGTGGCGCTCGCCGGCGGCGGCGCGCGCGAAGCCGCGGATGCGCCATGAGCGTCAGGCGGCGCGGGTGACGACCACGACGACGCGGTCGATGCCGCGAGCACCAGCCAGGTCTCCGCACCGCGACGGTAGAGGCCCACCTCGCGCACGTCACGGCTCGAAACCATACGGCAGTCGCTACGCCGCAGGTTCTGGATGAGCGCCTCGTCCGAACCCGAGACGCGCACGCCCTGCGCGCTCTTCATCGGATAGCCGGCGAGCTCGGCCGCGGAATTGAGTGAATGCCCGTCGGCCCATTGCTCGGCCGCTCGGTCCAGCGTCGGGTTGTGCCTGAGTGGCGGGGCGATCGGCGCGACACCGCCGCAGCCGCCTGCGCGCAGCATCTGCACGACCGACAGGGCATCGGCGCGCGCCGCGGGGGCGGCGATCAGCCCTGCCAGGATCATCAGCAGACCCCACGGACCGCGGCGATTCGAGCGATTCATCCGGGCGCTCCTCGAAGTGAGGCTACTCGCACGCGCACGAGGTTAGCCAAAGGAACGCGCCACGACTGTGGCGGATGACCGCGCCCGGGCGGTACCCGATCACAGATTCGTGAACGTGCCCTGGGGGAGCGGGTCCCGGCCGCGGAATCTGCGCTTTGGTAGTCTAGCGCCCCGCTGGCGCCCACCCGGGAGAGTCCCGTGAGATCACACGCAACCATCGTCGCCGTCACCGCCGCCGCCCTGGCTCTCACAGCCGCAGCACCCGAGCAGCCGGCGATGACCGCCGGCGACCTCGCCCAGCTCTGCACCGGCACGGATCACGTGAGCGTGAATGCCTGCCGCATCTATATTCTCGGTGTCACTCAGGGGATTGCGGTGGGAATCCGCATGGCCGCCGCGCAGAGCCCGGCCGCCCGCCCGTGCGTGCCACCCGAGACTTCCGCGGACGAGCTCGATGCGATCCTGAAGAAGAGACTCGCGGCGCTCGATGCCGACTCCGGACAGCGCGATGCGGCCGGATTCATCGGAGCCGCGCTCGCTGCGAGGTTCCCCTGCGGAGGAAGCAAACGATGACCCGGCTCGACGGGCTGCGCGCGGCATCACTCGTGCTCGTCGCCGGGTCGGCAGGGTTCGCGCACGGCGAGCCCGCAGCTCCCGATGCGATCTACCTGGCGACGGCCGTCACTCAGACCGAGGCCGACGAGTACACGCGCTACGAGCTGCTCGCGCCCGATACCGCCAGCTTCCGCATCAGCTACGAAGTGACCGCGACGACCGCCGGGGCGAAGTACTTCTACAATCCGATCCGCAAGGGGAGCGTCGCGAGCGACGAGAAGGTCTACGACGCCCACCTGGGGACGGCGCTGCGGTTCGAGGTGGTGAGTGGCGAGGCTGCACGACACGACCCGCTGTTGCCCGATGCGGATCCCGCGACCGAGTACATCCGCGTGACGCTCGCGGCGCCCGTGCCCGAGCGGGGGCAGGCGCGGCTGCTGATCCTCAAGACCTACAAGGACCCGAAGAGCTACTACCTCGACGGCGAAGCGCTGGTCTTCGATCGCCCGCTCGGCATCCGGCGCAACAAGATCGTGCTGCCGCCCGGCTACGAGGTCACCGGCCTCACGGTGCCGGCGCAGATCCGCACCGAGCCGGACGGGCGCATCGCCGTGAGCTTCCTCCAGGCGGGCGCGGGCGAGGCTCCGCTCAAAGTGCGCGCGGCGAAGGACGCGCGGATCGTGGCGCCGAAGCCCTTTACGACGCAGCGCAGCTGGGAGTCGCCGTTCGAAGGGGGCACGGAGGAGGAGCGCCTCGCCGAGCGCGCCCATGAGGATCGCGAGATCGTGTACTTCCTCCAGCAGCCCGAAACGCACGCCTTCAGCCTCTACCACGACTACACCGAGAGCCGGGCCGGCGTGAACGGCTACGCCAACGTGGTGCGCGCCGGGAGCGTCGCGAGCCACCCCTCCGCCATCAACCTCGATACCGGCGAAGCGCTCGAGACGCGCGAGGTGAGCGGGGCGGAGCTCGCCGCCTCGAAGATCAATGTCGGCGAGGCGGTGCCGGCAGCGGCGCGCGTAGTCCTCATCCCGTTCAAGGCGCTCGGGGCGGGCCAGACGCTGCGGCTGCGCATTGCGGAGACCTACACGGCGCCGGTCAGCTACCGCCTGGAGGGAGACGAGCTCGTGTTCGACCGCAGCCTCGGCCGGCCGCGCAACGCCGTCGTGCTGCCCTCGGGCTGGTACTGCAGCTTCAGCGCCGCTCCCGCGACCGTGAGCCAGCTGCCGGACGGACGGGTTCAGCTCGACTACTGGGACGATCGCCCGGAGGCGGTCCAGGTGTTGCTCAAGGCGCGCCGGCGCGTCGCCGATTGAGCGCCCCGCAGCGGGCTTCAGGGCTCTCCGGTCGTCGGATTCAGTAACAGCAGCCGATCGTTGCCCTGGTTCTGACTATTGAAGTCGAACATGTTGAGCAGCGAACCGGCGAGCTGATCGTAGGATCCGCCGCCGAGCCGGCCGGTCTCCCAGTTGTCCTCGATGAAACGCAGCACCGAGCTCTGATCGGTCAGCGTGTGATCGACGAAGTTGCTCCGCGCCAGCGGCGAGATCAGCAGCAGCGGCTGGCGCGGGCCGTAGCCGCAGCGCCCCGGAATGCCCCCCAGAGGCGCGCCGTGCCCGCAAATCCCGGCGCCGTTGAGCTGATCGCTGTCGTTCAGGGGGCCGGTCACGGCCGAAGGGTTGACGATCGGTGACATCTGATGGTCGTACCAGCCGTCGGAATCGTCGTAGAGGATGACGATCGCGGTGCTCTGCCAGTTCGGGGAGCTCATGAGGGCGTTGACCGTCTTCACGATGAACGCCTGCTCGAGCAGCGGGTCGGAATAACCCGCGTGCCCGTCCTGGGCCGCGATGGCCTTGAGGAAGCTGACCGCCGGCAGATTTCCCTGCGCGAGCGCGTCGAAGAAATCATGCAGGTCGTATTGATGGTTCGCACCGCCGTCAGCGCTCGTGCCGATGGAGGCGATCGACTTCGGACGCGCGTGAGTCGGGTTGGCGGTGGAGGCGAAATACTGGAAGAAGGCGTGGTGCGCGATGTAGTCAGCGGTCGGCCCGCCGTTGGCCGCGGTCGCCGGGCTCGAGCGCTTGCAGCCCGTGGTGCCGTTGGCGTTGACGACCGTCAGGTCGAAGCCTCCCATGAACGCGCCCCAGCTGACGCCCTTCGTGTTGAGAAGGTCACCGATGTTGGGCGCGCCCGAACGGACGGTCGTGCCCGCAGAGCAGACATCTCCGGTCGGGTCGAGATCGCCGACCAGCGAGCCGGGACCTGCGTTGTTGGGGACTACCTTGATGTGCGGCGCGCTCGGAGTGCTCGGGAACGTCGTGCCGGATACCAGATTGAGCAGGCCAGGCGTCGAGGGTCCGAAGGTCGTTCCGTAGGAGTTATCGTTCATGGCGAAATGCTGGGCGTAGTTCCACATCGCCGTCACGGTGTTGCCGTCGAAGTAGCCCATGACGATTCCCTTGTCCTTGCCGTAGGCGAACTGCGCGGCACAGAAGCCGCTCGCGCCCTGGCCGACGCTCGCGGGAAACATGTCCATCAGGCCGCCGTCGAAGGCCTGCTGCTCGGGACCGTAGTTGTGGCCCTGGTCGCAGGTCGAGGCCTGCGAGCGATCCAGCCGGAAAGGGTTGATGGCGTTCACGCCGTTGGCCGGATTGCCGGCGTTGGGATTGTTGGTGAGCAGCACTCCCTCCGGCAATCCGTCCGCCACCGTGCCGAGCCCGTTCACGGACGGCGTGTCGCCCCTGGCGTGAAACAGCGGCTCCCCGGCCGGATTGAGCGCAACCGGATACGTCGCGAAATAGTGATCGAACGACACGTTCTCTTGAAAGATGACGACCAGGTGCGCGACGGGCGTGGTGGTCTCGGGTGTCCAGCTGGCGGCGGGACCGGCATGGCTCAGGGCAAGGCCCGCAACCAGGGAAACTCCCAGGCTGCGCGCGAGCGGTTTGATCGCGACGTGACTGTGATGATCTGACATGGCTGCTTTCTCCCTGGCAACGGTTGGCCTGCGCTTCTGTACGAGCGCACGCAGGCACGCTGCCAGCAGCACATGACGGATCGGTGATGCGTCGGTGACTCTTGCGTGAAGGGGCCGCGGACCGGCTGCGGACGCCGTTCCCGCCGGTCATCCCGGCTCGATGCGAATCAGCCTGGTGCGCCTCGCGGCTCCCGGGCATCAGGAACGGTCGCGTGGCCGCGCGCGTTCCCGGTAGCCGGCAAAGACATGCTTCGGGATCATGCAGTGCACACCCTTGCGAATGTCGACCACCTGGGTCACGCGGCAGTCGCCGACCATCGAGGTGAGCGCGTACGCCTCTTCACGGCTCATCGGGACCATTTGCTGGCTCGCCAGCCAGTAGACCGTCTGCTCGACGGCAATCTTCATCGCCTGATTCAGATCCTCGTCGTAGCCCATGAAGATCCAGTCGGACTTGGTCTCCACCCACGGCCAGTCGGTCTTCAGATCCTTGCGCACGATCGGCTGAATCTCGATCTCCTTATAGGAGCATTCGAGCGCGGTGAGATTGACCTCGCCGTTCCCCTGCCGGCAATGCGAGTCGCCGGTCCAGATGAGCCCGCCGGGCTGGAACACCTGAAGGTAGATCGTCGAGCCCGCCTGCAGCTCGTTCAAGTCCATGTTGGAGCCGTTCTTCCAGGGCCGCAGCGTGCTGGTGCGCCCCTTCGGGTCCTTGATCGGAGGCCCGGCTTTCGGGGGCGGCTCGTTCGGGTCGACACCGACCGCGAAGGTTCCGGGAAAGGGTTTCAGATCGATCGTGATTCCCGGCTTGAACTCGGTCTGCATCTTCGCGAGGTCGAGCTTGTAGTAGCGCACGAACCCCTCCGGAAACTGCGAGGCGAGGAGCCCGACGGTCGGGAACTCCTTGCCCGGCAGGTTGAAGTTGAAGGCGTCGGCCTTGGGGACGATCCTGAGAATGTGAATCTCGAGCGTGTCTCCGGGCTCCGCGCCCGAGACGTAGATCGGCCCGGTGATCGAGTGAGGCCCGCCGCCGTCATTCTCCTTGCGGAGCCTGACGATCTCATCCATGTCGGCGCCCGGCTTGATCTGTCCGAGCGAGTGGGAAATCGTCTCGATCGATACCGTGTCGCCCGAATTGACGGTCAGCCGCGGCTTCTCGCCGGTGTCGTACCAGCCCCATTGCACGTTCTCGGGGGTGGCGGGCAGCGAATAATGGGCGGCTTCAGCGAGTGGGATCCATGCGAGTGTCGTGAGCAGGGCGATGGCTGTTCTCATGGCGAGCTCCCGTACCGGCAAGACCGGGCGTCGCCATGATAGGCCAGTAATCAGACGGAGGTAGGCGCGACGGCAATCGCCGGCGGGTCGAGATAGAAAGCGTACTGGGCGTGACAGCCGCGCAGGAAACTCGCGGCGTCGTACCCGGCGCAGCGCAGCACCTCACGGTGCGTGAGCCAGACTACAGCCGCGGTGCCGAGAAAGAATGTGCGGTGCGCTATCCGCTGCAGCGCCCGCACCGGCGCCGGGTGGGCTGCCCGCAGCGCGAGCAGCAGCTGCGACTCGAAGCCGACGTGCGCGAGCTCCTCGCAGACCAGCACCCGGCAGAGCACCTTGAGGCGCTGGCATCCGGTCGCCGCTTCGAGCGCCCGGTAGTAGACCTTGCCGATCAGCTCGGCGCAGATGAAGACATTGAGGTAGAGCTCGAGACCCGCCAGCCGCCGCACGATGCGAAACACCCCATCGGTCCAGTCGTGGAGTTTCAGCGCGATCCCGTGGTCCTCCATGAAGATGCGCAGCAGCGCCGCGTGGCGCTGCTCCTCGCGAATGAAGAGCTCGACGATCCGCACCAGCGATGGCATGCCGCGGCTGCGGGCGAAGCGCTCCGCGGCGGCGCGCAGCGTGCCGCCCCCCGACTGCTCGCCGAGCTGGAAGGTGGCGATCGAGCCCGCGATGCGCCGCCGCTCCTCCGCCGTCAGCTCATCGGAGAGGCACGACGGAACGGTGCGGGAATTCTGCGCGTGGTATTCGAAGTGATTCAGCCAGATTCGCAGGTCGGGAAGCATGCTCGCAGCCCTCGGTGTGCTCTCAAGGGGCTACGTTGAGGGCCGATTGGGGTAGCGCGGAGGCGCAATTCGGGCAAATTGTGGCGGGAGGCGCGCGCTGCTGCGTCTTCAATTACAGGGACAACCATCCTGGCTGTGCGGTGCGGGCCGTTGGGAGGGTCTTCGCATGCGTA
>Ga0126371_10004328_pt1 | contig 12519 bp, 6 predicted proteins | sample PanSoiMetaPlot_4_FD_110145 | JGI IMG/M metagenome (GOLD analysis project Ga0126371, IMG submission 110145) | Tropical forest soil microbial communities from Panama - MetaG Plot_4 | ecosystem: Environmental > Terrestrial > Soil > Tropical forest > Bulk soil | place: Panama | collected 2016-02-17
GCAGCCTGCCAAGCAGCCGCTGATGTCGCGCATTCCCGGCCCGTACTTCGGCGAATGGGAATTCAGGGATGACGGCATTTACATGGTCGGCTGCACCAACACCATGGATCTGCGGATCCGCTACGAGGCCATGATCGCCCGTGTCGCTTCGATCCCCGCGAACTATCCCACCACCTCGATCCCGATTCGCGACGGCGAAGATGTCCTCGGCTGGGGCATCGTGATGCTGTACGCCATCAGCCGCGGCGCCGCGCAACGCGCCGAAGCTAAAGCCATGTGGCTCGAGGAAGCGGACACACTGATCAACCGCTATGTCAGAAAAGATCAGCGCATCGCGGTCAGGCCCATCGGCTATGCCGCGGGCGGCGGCACGATCGACGGCGCATTGAGTGGTGACTATCGATGAGCAGCCAGGGCAGATACGACGGCAGAGTGCAGGACATCCTCGGCAATGCGCTCCAGGGCGCGAGTATCGCGGTACTCACACAGCCCGCGAACACGACAACGCAGCCGGGATCTCCGCTCGCCACGCTGTTCAATGCCGCCATATCGAACTCCGCTTCGCTTGCCGCCGGGACCAGCTGGAGCGCAACAACGCAACAAATCACCTTTGTGACCACCGCGGCGTATCCCTCGGACATCGTTGTGGGATCCTACGTCACCGTCACCGGCACAACGCCCACCGGCTACAACGGCACCTGGCAAGTCACCGTACTGAACAGCACGACTTCATTCAGCGTCACCACCCCTTTCACACTCGCCGCGATCGCAAATCCTGGCACTTGGAGTTCCGGCGGCACCATCGCCACCTCCGCGCTGCCGAATCCGTTTTTCACGGACACTCTCGGAAACTTTTTCTTCTACGTGGCGCCAGCGTCCTACACGGTGCAGATCTATGACACCTTGGGGCGCATCCCGACTCCGCTGATCCTGGCCGATCAATCGGTCCTCGGAGGAGCTGCCGGAACCGGCACGGTCACCAGCGTAGCGCTCACGGCACCTGTGGAATTCACCGTGGGCGGTTCGCCGATTACTTTGTCCGGAACTTTGGCCATCTCGAAAGCAAACGAGAATGCCAACACCGTCTGGGCCGGACCTACCAGTGGCGGCGCCGCTGTTCCTACTTTCCGTGCTCTGGTCGCCGCGGACATTCCAGCAGGCACCGGCACAGTTTCGAGTGTGGCCTTCTCGCAATCGGTACCGGCGATTTTCAGCCAGGCCACGGCGGGATCTCCGGTCACAACGTCCGGCACGATCAGCAGCACGGTGGCGCTCGTCAATCAGAACGCCAACTTGGTGTGGGCTGGACCATCGAGTGGTGTTGCCGCCACGCCGACTTTTCGTTCGCTTGTTGCGGCCGATTTTCCAAATGTTTCGACGGCGCTGACTTCAGGGCAAATCCTCGCGCTGCTGGGCACGCCGATCACGTTGGTTCCCGCGCCAGGTGTCGGCTTCGCGATCATGCCGACTTACATCGTCATCAAATTTTTCGGAGCGGGCGCGGCGTACACGGACGCCGGTGGCGCGGTCACTTTCAACATCGGCTCGATGAGCGCGGCGCTGGCCTCGAATGCGATTTTCTTGGTGACCGTTTCGCCGAATCGCCGTCTGCAAGTTTTTCCCTGGCCAGGAGCCACGGACACCGCGGGCAATCCGCCTTCGGATGACAATGCACCGCTGCAGATAACGAAAGTGACCAATAATTTCGCTGCGGGCACGGGCACCGCAACGATCGTCGTCTACTACTACGTGATCCCAACGACGTAAGGAGAGAAAAGAATGGCAACGGCTACATGCAAATTTGTTGTTTCACCCATCGTGACCCTCGGTGACATCACGCAGGAGCTGGTGACGTACTACGGCACGATCACGTTCAGCGCCGCGGCGGACACGTATGCTTCGGGCGGCTTGCTGGCGCTGGCCGGATTTGGACTCTTGAATCTTGGGCCGTATGCGGATCGCACGCCGCTCGATCAAAACATCGTGGGTTCAGGGCAACTTGAATACCGCTGGATCCCGGCGAGCGCGAAGCTGCAGATCTTTGCGGGCGGCGGCAGCGGCACGACGGGTCTCACGGAGGTGACCAACGGCACCGCCTTGAACGCTGTCACGCCCAACATCTTCACCGATACGATCAGTTTCCGATTCGCTTTCCCGCGCAAATAATCGATGGACAACGTAGAGGGAACACAGGGAATACCGCTAACCGTCTTTGGCGGCGCGGTCCCTGAGCTGGCGCCAGAGGACTTGCCAGAGGGCGCAAGTCCGTTCAATCAGGATGTGGACTTCAACCCTGGCAGTGTGTTCACACGCGGCGGCAGAACGAATCAGTTGTTTTATGCGGCGCTGAATCAGTCGCGCAACACCGGATTCGCCACGAGTTTTGCCGACAATGTTTTCGAAGCCGCATGGAATGCGCCATCGAATGCGCAGGGCGGTGTCATCGGCACCGACACGGTCACCACCGTGCAGGTGCCCACGCCTGTAGATTTGTCGGCCACCGCAAACGGCACTTCGTATCCGACCGTGCCGATCAATTATCCCTACGTGATCCCGATGGTCAGCGGCGTGAACAACGACATCTTCGGGTTCTACAACAATCCTACCGGAGCGATCAACATCAGTCCTTCGGGCGGCGTGAACGGATGGAACGCGGGCACCGGCGCAGAACCTTGCGGCATGGGCAATGCGTTCACCATCGGCACAACGCCTGCGAATTCGTTCAAGCCTACGGGATTCAATGCGGGCATCACGGTAGGTTCCTCTGGCGCCGGAAGTCCCGGCACTGGCATGGTCGTTGCCTATCGCACCAATGGCAACGCCATCTCGCGCATACAAGCGCCTGGGGGCAACAATGGCGGTGGCGCCAGCACGGTGACCGTGAATTACGCGGCGCTCACGGCAGGCACAACGCTGTTTGCCGGAATCCAGTGGAGCGGTTGTCCCACGCAGCCAACGCAGTTCAGTGTCACCGATCAGTTGGGCAACACGTGGTTCCCGGTAGCCAACAATCAATCGTCGAATCCCGGCCAAGGCAATACGTGGTGGGGTCAAGCCATCTACTCCTGTACCACCGCCACTGCCGGAACTACTCCGCACGTCACCGCCACGCTGCGGAACGCGAGCGGTTCAACGATCGTGTGCACCATGACGTTGAATCTCGGAGAGTGCTCCAACTTTGCTTCGGTTTCCGCTGGCGCTACCTCGCAGCAGCTGCAATGCACCAATTACGGATTCTCCATTCCGGCGGGAACGGCCATTCTCGGCATGCAGGTTTTGATTCAGGGCAAGCAGAACACTTCCGATCCTTCCGCAAAAGTTTCTGTTTCGCTGATGCCCACTGTGGCGGCACTGGTCACGAATCCGATTTCCTTTTCCGGTCAACTCACGCTTGGCGGCAGTGAGGGCACTACCACTTTTGGAACGCAGACAGGAAGTTTCGGTTTGGGCACGCAACTTACGCCCGCGCTGGTGAACGGCGGAAGCTTCGGTGTCACAATCCAAGCCAGCGCGAATCTCATCGCGCAGTTCTCGATCTCTGGCGTGTTCATCAAACTGTGGCTTGCGCCGTCCCCGTCTTCAAATTTCAACTGGGTAAAAACCTACGAACAAACCGATGCCGAAGTGGACACTCTCGCGCTCGATGCCAACGGTGTGCTGTGGGATGAAGACGTCGACTTGAATCCTGGCAACCTCACTTCGATTTTCACGACGATACTTCCCAATACATTCGCGAAGAGTGTGACGTTTCAAGACATCGAATACATCGCATTTTCGAATTTGCTCAACGGCACCGATGTGCCACGGCAGTGGAATGGAAGCAATCTCGACCGCATCTCGATGGTCGGCCCTGGCGCGAAGCCTACGGCTACCACCGGCGGCACCGGATCAGGCGGATCGAGCAGTATTGCCATTCAGCAGATCAGCCAGGGCACGCCGGTAGAAATCCGGCGCATCGCTTGGGGCACGGTGAACTCACCCGCGGATTCGACGCCAGGCAATCTACTCGTGATCTACGGCGAGGGCCGTACCGGCGCGAACACGTACCAAAGCCTGGCGCCGTACACGCCGACATTCGGACTAGGCACGACGGTTATCCTGCAAGGCATCGGCAATCCGTTTCCACTGAAGGGTGGCGGCACACTGCCGTACAACATCAACGGCAGCTATCAAGTCGGCACAGTGCAAACTGGAATTGTCGGCGGCAGTGAATCTTGTCCAACTTTCACGGTGCCTTCGCCGACAACGACCTGGCACTATTCGGATGATTTCGGATCCGGCGGCCCGCCGCCGACTTCGAACTGGTGGTATCAATCCTGCATCGCGACTCTCGTCACGCAGCAGCCGGTGCCCAACGTGGGGGTGAACAGCCAGATTCAGATCGCGGGAACCGGCACGCCGTACGACGGCACATGGACGGTGATTGCGGCGCCGAATTCTTCGGCCATGACTATCACCTCGGTGCAACTGGTCGGCAACATCGCGACCTACACCTTCACGCTGCAAAGCGGGTACAGCGCTCCCACCGCCGGTCAGACAGTCACCATCAGCAATTGCCTGAACGGATCCGGCATCGGGGATCCCAACGTCTTCAACACCACCAAAGTGATCAGCGCAGTGGGCGCGTCGACTTTCTCGATTAACATTACGAGCCCTGACATTCCGGTCCAGAACCAAACCGGCACGCCAGCTCCCACGGCGGTGGTCGGCGGGACCACTTTCCAGTTCGACGCCGGTCAGACCGTGAATTTCACCGGGATTTCGACGCAGCCGACCCCTGTGACGAGCGGAACCGTCGTCCAGCAGGGTCAGATCGCCAGTGGCATCAGAAAGTGCTGTTATTCATTCCTGACGCGAAGCGGCTATATCACACAGCCGTCGCCGATCACCCAGTTCTCGATTACAGGGAGCACCGGCGCCATCACCGTCAGCGGCCTCTCGGTTGGCCCTCCCAACGTCGTCGCCAGGATCGTCTACTTCACCGCCGCCGGTGGCGGAAATTTCTTCTATATCCCTCAAACCGTTAACATTACGAACGTCACCCCTCCGCAGACGAGTACCAGCACCATCGTCAATGACAATCTTTCCACTACAGCCACGTTTAATTTCTCGGACGCTGTCTTGCTGACCGCTACCGCGATCGATATCCCCGGCAACAACTTGTTCAACACCATCGAGTTGGGATCCAGTCGCGGGCTCATCACCTACTCGAGCCGGATGTTTGCCTGGGGCGAGCAGCTCAAGATTACAAACCTGCGGAACTTGTCCTTTGACGGCGGATACAGCGGGCCGGTGAATGCCGCGGTGCCTCTCGGCTGGACCATCGATGCGACCAACGGCACCGGCGGGGCGCTGCAATTGTCCTCTCCCGTCTTCGGCTGGTGCTACCAGATCAGCAACACATCCGGCGTCACCAAGTCTGTCTGGGGCATGCTGACACAGCCCGCGTATCAGGACGAATTCGGTGTGCCTATCGTGCAGGCATCGACGCTTTATTCGGTGCGCATCACGGCCTCTGTGACCGCGGGAGCGACCGGCAATCTGATCGTGGATTTGTACAGTCCAGGCCAGGGCGTGGCGCTTGGAACTTTCTCTTTGCCGCTCAATTCCATGACCACCGGCATGCAGATTTATACCGGCACGCTGCTCACTACATTGCTTCAGCCGGTGCCCACAGATCTCCTGATTCGCATCTGGGCGCAGAACATTACAAACCTCGCGACCATCACCATCGACCGCTGCGAACCGTTCCAAACGCTGGTGCCGGTGAACACGACGGCGCTCAAAGGTTCGTACGTCAACAATCAGGAAGCGTTTGATTTGCAGACGGGCGTCTGCGGACCAGCGCAAAATCAGCAACCCATTAATGGCGTGGCGCTGCTCTACGATTTGATGTACGCGCTCAAAGAACGCAGCTGGTTTTCAACTTTCGACAACGGCGTCACGGAACCCAATCAGTGGAATTGGAAGACGGTCAGCGACAAAGTCGGCACCGTTGGGCAGAACGCATACGACTCCGGTGAAGGTTGGGTGATGGCCGGAAACCGCGAAGGAGTTTTCTTTTTCGAGGGCGGGGAACCCATCAAAGTGTCGCAGGAAATTCAGCCGCTGTGGGACTCCATCAACTGGACCTACGGCTACACGCTGTGGCTCAGGAATGATCCGGAACAACGGCGCTTCACAGTTGGCGTTCCGATCCCCACGCCGAATCCGTGGATGCCGGAATTCCCCGTGAACGCGAATCCCACACAGCCGAATGTGATCCTGATGTGCAACTACCGCGAGCTGAATACCGGCCAGGCGATCGCGCAGACAGGTCCGATCCGCAGCACCTACATGGGCCGGTTGATGAGTCCGGAGCCCGCCAGGAAGTGGAGTTTCTGGAACATCGCGTGTCCGTATTCGGACTACATCGATCGCAACAACAACAACTGGCCGCAGTGGTTTTGCACTGGCTACAGCGACTCGAAAATCTTTGCGTTGCAGGCCTCGAATCTTTCGGATGATGGTGGCGCGATCAATTCGTTTTGGATCAGTTATGGCTTCACGAAAGCGGAGCAGCAGGACGCCAAAGGTCTCGGATTGTGGCGCGTGGAGTTCCCGTATCTGACCATTCTCGCGACCGGATCCGGCACGCTAAACACCTTTGTGTATCCCGAATCGCCGTACAACAATCCGTACGATCTCGACATTCTCACGCTGCCCACCAACACCCAGGGCGATCTCGAGCTGGGCGTCAACATCAAGGGAAACCGATTCTTCGTTCGCGTAGGGACCAACGCAGTCGGCAGCGCGTTCCGCTGCAGCAAGATGGTGGTGCCGCTGCTGCCTGACAGTTGGTCGCCGGTGCGCGGTTACAACGCGGTGACGGCATGATCGATTCAAGTCAGTTCCTAAAGAAAATCAAGAACGCGAGTCCGATGCTGGGCAACCTGCTCGAGGACTGGTACAACCAGATCAACACCACTTTCAACCATGCCGGATTCGACACCAAAGGCTTCGTGCAGCCGCCGCCACCAATCGCCGGACTGAATGTTTCGGCAGGCAGTGATCACGTTCACGTCACCATCAACGACCAATCGCAGGTGAAAAAGAACGTGCGCTACTTCGTAGAGTATGCGGTGAACGATCCGACCTTTGCGCAGCCGCATGTCGAAGATCTCGGCGCTAGCCGCGGACGTGTCCTGGCGCTGCCTGCGAAGGATGGCCATGGCACGGTGCAGAAATATTATTTCCGCGCTTACGGCCAGTACGGCGGATCGAATCCGCAAACCCATCAGGTGTACTTCGGCACGAAGTATGTGCCGACCGCGGTGCAGCTGACCGGCGCGTCGACGTTGACGCTGCTGCCCAGCCAGGGATCCGGCACAGGCCGTGCCGATGGCACGCAGGGCGGAAGCGGAATTGGGTATGTGCTGACGCGCCCGCCGGTGCAACCAAAGCGCAGTCCGGCACCCAAGGTGGCTTGAAATGCATCGTCACAATCGTCACAACGTCACATCACGCCGCGTCATTTCCGACATCTACGGCACCCAGGACATCGCGGGAATCCGCGCCGCCACACAAGCTGCGCAAAGTGCCGCAACGACCGCGGCACAAACCGGCGCAGGTTACGGCGAGCAAGCAGGCGCACTTGGCGGCATGCTGGTGCCGACTCTTGAAAGCGATGTGATGAATGCCCCAGGCTTCAGCGCCGCACAGCAGAACGCGATGCTGACTTCAGGTCTCGAGGGCGCTGGTGGAGCTGCCAGTGGACTTGTGGGACAGGCCGCGCTGGCAGGCGCACGTTCACGCAATGTGGGCGCGGGGACTACCGGCGCTCTCGATGAAGTAGCGCGGGAAAAGATGCGCACCTCTGCCGGTGTGGGCCTCGACGTGGCCACGAAGAACGCCATGCTGCAGCAGCAGCAACGCGCATCCGCACTGAAACAACTTGAAGGAATTTACGGCACGCAAACCGGCGCACAACTGAAAGCGCAATCGCTGGTGCCCGAAGACATCGACGCCTGGACAAACGCATCGAAGGCCGGTTGGCTGCAGAACGTCGAAGGTGTGATGGGCACCATCGGCAGTATGGCTGGCGGAATCGGCGGTGGCATGATGGGTGTCGCAGGCATGGAAGGAAAGCTGAGTCATTGAGATGGCAAACAACGGCGACGATCGCGACGAAGAGAAGAAACCACTGCCGCTCGTGGTGCCACCGGATTTCTATGCTGGCAGAACGGCGGTTCCTGGCCGCGGCATTACTCCGATCAGGGCAGAACTTCCGCCGCCGCCGGATGTGACTGCCGCGCCGCCAAGCGAAATGATTCAACCCGTGGAGCGCAGACCTGCGCCGCCGTACGAAAGTTCAGCATGGCTCGAGCAACGGGCCGCGGAACATGAGGCAGCAGAGAAAAAATGGAACGAACCGCCGACAAGCAGAATCGGGAAAATCCTGCGCCCGCTGCGCAACATCGGCTACTACGCGGGCCTGGCTACCGTGCCAAGCATCGTCGCAACCGTTCCCGGCAATCCGTTGCATGAGCAGATGGCGCTTGGAAGCATTCAACGTGCATTGCCTGAAGTGCGGCGAGAAGAAGCCATGGAGAAAGAAGCGGGTGAACGCACGGATATCGAGCGCAGACGTCTCGAGATGGAAGGTTGGAAAGCTGGACAACCAAAACCGACCGGCAAAAAGATTTACGGTCCTAACGGCGAAGAGATGAACGAATACGAATATCAGACGCCGCAGGGGCCAGTCATGGGATACGTCGCACCTGGCGAATCTCCGACAGGTGAAGGTGCACCACCGCCAGCGCAAATTCCCGGTGTTCAGCAACCGGCAGCTGCACCCGCGCCCACAGCTCGCGCCGGAGAAGCTGGACAGATTCCATCGATAATCCCGGCACAACAACCGGCGCCTCCGATGGGTGCACCGGCTCCCGTTGCCAGAAGGGCGGGCACGCCGCCGCCAGGCTACAGCACAAATCAATTGACCGCGGAGCAGCGGCTCGATCAGCAGCTGCGCGACATCTCGCAGAAACCCGAAGCGCAACGCACGCCAGAAGAGAATCGCTTGTACGCGGCGAATTATCCCGCGAATGAAAGCAAGCTGCCGATGACCGCTGATATGCGCATGGGCTACATGAAACAAATCGCCGCGGCCCTCAACAAGACCGATCTCAATCCAGAAAGTTACACACTCCCGGTTAACGCTACCGGCGCGGATGCCAAAGAAATTCTTGCCGCGGCACAGAAGGCCGGGAATGAATATCGCATGCGTGTGGCACCGGAACAGGCGCAGCGCCGCAAAGATGAACGCGAGCCGGTGTACGTCGAAGACAAAAACCACCAGACGATTCTTTCTAATAGAGCGCAAGCGGAAGACAACAAGCTTCCGCTCGAACCTGTGGACAAGAACCGGGTTGGCCGGGACCGCGTTTCCATCGCGCAAATCGGCGATGTGCAAGCCAACGAATCGCGCTACACCTTGGCCGGAAGGAATTATTCCGATGCGCAGCGCAACGGCACGCTTTCCTCTGCGCAAATTGGTTTGGACCAGGCGAACCTGCATGAGCTGCTGAACAAAGCGGGTTTGTTCAACTTGAAACTTTCTGGCGTTCTTGAACTCGATCTCCCGTTGCTTAGTCCGGTGATGGAAGCCATGAGCCGCCAAGCGCGGTCGAGCGCCTACAACGAATTGTCGCTGCAGGCCAAAGATCTTTACGACGGATACCTGCGCGTGCTGGCATCGGTTCCCGGCTATCAGAAAATGCTGTTTGAAACCGGACGCAACAACAAGGAGATGCTGGATCTGGAACTCGCCAACATTCCCGATCCATCGCTCTCCGCTCCGAATATTCTTCGCAAGCTGCGCGGCTTTCAGGAAAACATCGATCGCGCTACCGCCCGCTTGCCTGCCAATCTTCCCGGCATGGAATCGTCCTGGCCGCCCAACATCCGCAAACACATCGAGGGCGAAGCGGCGAAGTATCCGCCAGGACAAGAGCAAATGGAGAAGCCGCCAGCAGGCGCGAAGATTCGAAAGTTTGATGAGAAGTCGCGGACGTGGAGTAATCAGTAATGCCACCGCAAGATAATCAGAAACAATACAGACCCCTGCCGGACGGCAGCTATGGTGAATTTCCTGCGGGCATGAGCAGCGATGAAATCGATCGCGAGATCGACAGGGAATATCCCGGCACGCAACGCGCCGCACAAGATGCGGGCACGTCTGCAAGATTAGGCGGGCAACTCGCGGATGCGACCAAGGGCTGGCTTGCGAGGAAATGGCATGAAGCCATCACGCCGTCGCCGCCGAAGCTGTCGGAATTGAAACCCGCGCCAACGGCGCCAGGTACAAAAACGGAAGAACGTCCTCCGATGTACGGATTCGAACCCACGCATGTGATAGGGCAAACCATGCGCGGTCTCGGCGAGCTGGCCAAAGGCACGCTGGGTATGCGCATCCCGCTGACGCGGGAAGGTTGGCGTGAGGAATTCATCGAGCCCGCCGCGGAGATGGCACGCCGCGCAGAACGCACGCATGGCGCAGAACGCGCCGCACGCACCGCCGGAATGTTGATTCCCATGGTTGGTCCTGCCGCAGTGGATCTCGGCGAACAAGCCGGACGTGGCGACATCGGCGGCGCCCTGGGCCGCGGCATCGGCATGTTTGGCATCGGTGCACTCGGAGAAGGCGAAGCAGAAAGGCCTCGTGCCGTCGAAACGCGCCCAATTCCGCGGATCGTAGAACGAGAAACACAGTTGCCGCGAGGTGGTGGAGCTGGTCCCAGGCCGCCAGGGCCGGAACGCCAGCTGACCGGCGGCGAACCGATGGGTCCGATCCCGCCGACAACGGAATATCCTCGCGAGCCGGTGCAAGGGCCGCCGCGAGGTCCGCGCACGCAACCCGCCGCGGAGGAGCGGCGCATTCAGCCGGTGGGAGAATTGCCCGCGGGCCAGGTCGAACGCAGAAGGCCGCTCACGCCGCAATCAACGGAAGCAGAGATCAACGCCGAAGCGCGGCGCCAGGTGCAAGAGAGCGGGCCAGGGCCGACACCGCTGTTTGAAGATTGGCGCGAAGCGAACCGCCGCCGCATCGATGAAGCCATCGCGCAAGAGCAGCAGCAAATTCCGCCGGTCAGAAAACCTCCTACACAGCCTGGCACACCGGAACGGCCCCCACCGCAACGCACTCCCTTCGAACAATGGATGGATCCCATCCGCCATGAATTTCCCGATCCTGCCGTGAGGCGATTTGTGCGTGCCAACGGGCCGGAAATTGTCCGCGCCACGGTGAACGATCCCGAAGCGCTCCAGGCGGTGCACGATTTGCGCAACGTCGAGATCCGCAGCGCCGCGGCGAATGCCGGGATGGATGTAACGGAACTCGATTCGCGGCAGAAATTAATCGCCCAGATGCTGGAGCAGGGCCGCTCGCCGCAGGACATTGTGCGGCTTGCAAAGATGGGCGAGCGCCAGTTGCCGTTCCAGCGGATCATGTCGCAACCGGCTGCGCACATAGGGCCAAACGAACGCGCCGTGGGAATAAAGAACGGCAAAGAGATGGCCTTCGTGATCAACGCGCACGAACTCGGCCACAGCATCTTCGGCGGTTTCGCGGACATTCCCGTCAACGGCATGATCAGCCATCTGAATACGCAAGCTACGCCTGGCGCACGCGGAGCGGTGCTGGTCGATCAGTCGGCGTGGATGGATGCGCAGGGCAATGTCGATGTCGACAAAGTGCAGGCGAATCCTGAACCGTTGATTAATTTGGCCGTGGCCGGTGTGGCCATGAACGAAGTGGTGAACGGCATTCAGCGTGGCAGTAATCCCGGCATGGGCGGTGACATGCGCGGCGCCGCAGAAATTTTCCGCGCCATGAAAATGCGGCCGGAACACATGCAGATGGTCTGGGATGCTGGAGTCGACCGCGTAGTCGAGATCATCAAATCCATTCCCGGTCTCGCGGAAATGGTCCGCGAAGAAGCTGGTAGGCGGGAAGAAAATCTTCCTATAGAATGGATAATGTCGAAGGACCGTATCGACAAGATCAATGCGCGAGCCAAACAACTACGAGATGCAGTCGGAGCCAAACAACAATTCGAACTCCCGCTCCAAACAGGGACTGCCGGTGGAGGAGTTCCTGCACCAAGTGGCGCAGGCAATCTCCAAGCTGCCGGAGGAGCGCAAGGCCCAGTTGCGCCAGCGGGTTCTCAATTACTACCTGCCGCAGGGACAGCGGGACGTCCGCTAAAACCTTTCCGCATTCCGAAACTTACCTTTGATCTTGTAACCAGAGATCGCTATGGCGTCGTACAGCGGCACACCATCGTTGCGTCGACTTTCATTGAAGCGCAAAAACAATTAGCCCGCATCGTTCCGCCTCGCGGCACGACGTTGACCGTTCTCGGTGTCACCGGCCCGCCGATCGAGCAGATTCCTTTTGCCGTCAAAGGCGAGCGCCCGCTCGAGCCCATGATCGATGAGGCCAAAGCGGAGCGCGAAGCCAACGTGAAGGAAGAAAAAAGC
>Ga0126371_10004329_pt1 | contig 12518 bp, 15 predicted proteins | sample PanSoiMetaPlot_4_FD_110145 | JGI IMG/M metagenome (GOLD analysis project Ga0126371, IMG submission 110145) | Tropical forest soil microbial communities from Panama - MetaG Plot_4 | ecosystem: Environmental > Terrestrial > Soil > Tropical forest > Bulk soil | place: Panama | collected 2016-02-17
CCCGGACGGCGGCGGTTCCCCGGCCGGCTCGAGGCCGTCGCAGAAGAAGTCCACGAGCATGGTGACGACCGCGCCCGGGTCCTCCGGGAACAGGGTCGGCTGCGCGCCGTCGAGCAGCACCAGCCGCCCCCGCGGCAGTTCCTGCGCCAGTGAGCGCGGGACGTCGATGGGGATCTGCGCCATGTCCCGGCGGTGCAGCACCAGGGTGGGCGCGGCCACGCGCGGCAGCTGCTCGGTGACGTCCGCCGCGCTGGCTGCCTGCAGCGTGGCCCGGGCGATCTGCGGCGTGACCGCCTCCCGGATCGCGTCCGCCATGGCGCGCCCGGTCTCCCCCGCCGACCAGCCCAGCCACTGGTGCGCCGCCGTGTCGGCGAACACGTCCCAGTCCTGCTCGATCAGGCTCAGCAGGGCCTGCGTCTGCTTGGCGCTCATGGCGTTCCAGCCCCGCGCGGAGCCGCCGAACAGGGCCATCCGCCTGACCCGTTCCGGGTGGCGCGCGGCGTACGCGATGGCGTGCGGGCAGGAGTTGTACTGGCCCAGCAGGCTGACCGGCGCGACGGCCGCCCGGTCGATGACCGCCTCCAGGTCCGCAACCATCGCGTCGAGCGAGAGGTCGGTGACGTCGCGTTGCGAATGCCCGGTGCCGCGCCCGTCGTAGTGGATCAGTGTGAGCCGCCGCGCGAGCTGCTCGAAGATGCCGTTCAGGAACGAGTTCTGCCATTCCATGCGCAGGTTGCTGAACGGGACCCAGGGAACGAAGACCAGCGCAGGGCCGTCGCCGGCGACCGTGAAGGCGAGGCTCACACCGTCCCCGCTGCGGGCGTAGCTGATCCGGGGCATGGTCCTCACAGCCCGACCTTATCGGCCGGGGACGGCCATGATCAGGACGCTTCAGCGGCGCCGGGCGCGCCGGCCGGTTTCCCGGGTTCGGGCAGCAAGACGGTGTACAGCATCCGCCGCCGGCGTCCCGGACCGGGGGCGTTGGCGAGCCGTGGCTGGGCGACGGCGCGCAGGTCCCGCAGGAAGTCGGCGAGCTCGGCGTCGGTGAGCCACATGGCGGCGACCCGGTAGTCGGCGCCGTCGCGGACCGGGTCCGCAGGCTCGCTGGCGAGGTAGCGGTCGAAGTCGGTGAGCAGCCCGGCGATGTAGGCCATGAAGGCCTGGGCGTGCTCGTCGAGCGTCATGGCCTGGGCCTCGCCCGGCTGGATCTGCGCGGCGAGCAGCCGGAGGGTGTAGGTGCGCTCGACGGCGCCGCGGACGCGGCGCTCGGACACCACCTGGAGCACCCCGGCTTTGGTGAGCAGGGCGATGTGACGGTAGAGGCTGCCCGCGGGCACGTCGTCGAGCTCGGTGGCGAGCTGGCTCGTGGTGAGCGCCCGGTCACCGAGGAACGCCTTGACGATGCGCAGACGCACCGGGTGGAGCAGCAGATCGGCGCTGGCCATACCCCGGAGCCTAGCTAACTATCACAACATTGCCATCATTCACAACCATGTGATTATTAGCAGCGGGATGGGCCATCCTCCGCCCGGGCGGAGCTCGCCCGCAATTGCCCGCCGCCGGGGAGCGAACGCTCTTCTGCCGGCACGGGCGGGCGGGCAGGATGGGGGCATGCCCCGTTCCGCGCCCCGCCATGATCGTGATGCCGGCGGCCCGGCCGACGTGCTGGCCGCGAAGGCCGCCCTGCGGCAGCAGGTGTGGTCTCAGATGAGCGCGGCGCGGGTGGCCCGGTTCCCCGGCGCGGCGGGACGCATCCCGAACTTTGTGGGCGCGGAGGCGGCGGCCGAACGGCTCCGCGCCGTGGACGTGTGGCGGGCCGCCCGCACCGTGAAGTCCAACCCGGACTCCGCGCAGCTGCCGGTGCGCCAGCGCGCGCTGGAAGACGGCAAGACCGTGTACATGGCGGTGCCGCGGCTGGCCGAGGCGGAGCCGTTCTTCGCCCTGGATCCCGACCACCTGACCGAGCCGCCCCGCAAGGCGGCGTCGATCCGCGGGGCGTCCCGCTCGGCGCGGCGGGTCACGCTGGCCGAGCTGTCGCCGGTAGATCTGGTGGTGATGGGCTGTGTCGCGGCCGGGGAGGACGGCGCCCGGCTCGGCAAGGGCGGCGGGTTCGCCGACCTGGAATTCGCGCTGGCCACGGCGGCGGGCCTGATCGGCCCGCAGACCGTGTCGGTCACAACCGTTCACGAGCTCCAGGTCTGCGCGGCCGGGGCCATCCCGCTGACCGGCCACGACGTGCCGCTGGACCTCATCATCACACCCGAGCGGGTCATCGACTGCCGTCCCCGGCACCGGCCACGGCCGGCGGCCGGCATCTGCTGGGACGACCTGACCGAGGAAAAGATCGCGGCGATACCGCTGCTGGCGGCTCAGCGACCCGGGCAGCGTTAGGCCGCTCACCGGCGCCGCCCCTCCGTTGCGTTAATAAATCGCGGTACCTCGGGGCAGGTGCCAGGCTGATACCGACGGGCTTGGCGTATCGGCTGAGCCAGTCGCCGGAACTCACTAGGGTGATCTTGTGAAGCCGTTCCTGCTGCTGGCCATCCGGGCTGAGGATGCCGCCGCGGACAACGAGTACGAGTCGTTCCTGGCCTTTGCCGGGCTGGACGAGCGTGACCTGCACCGGCACCGGCTGGAGCGGCAGGCGCTGGGCCATGTCGACCTGCGGGACTGGTCCGGGATCCTGCTGGGCGGCGGGCCGTTCAACGCCAGCGACCCGGAGGACCAGAAGTCGCCGGTGCAGCGGCGGGTCGAGGCCGACCTGCGCGGGCTGCTCGAAAAGGTGATCAGCGCGGACTTCCCGTTCCTGGGGGCCTGCTACGGCATCGGGACACTCGGCAGCCACCAGGGGGCCGTGGTCGACCGCCGGTACGCGGAGCCGATCGGCGCCGTCCCGGTCACGCTCACCCGGGAGGGCCGGCGGGACCCGCTGCTGCGCGAGCTGCCGGCCACCTTTGACGCGTTCGTCGGGCACAAGGAGGCGATCAGCCGGCTGCCGCGCCACGCCGTCCTGCTCGCCAGTTCCCCCGCGTGCCCGGTGCAGGCGTTCAAGATCGGCTCCCGCGTCTACGCCACCCAGTTCCATCCCGAACTGGACGCGGCCGGCCTGTGCACCCGGATCGAGGTCTACAAGCACGCCGGCTACTTCGAACCCGATCAGGCCGACGAGCTCAAGGCGCGGGCCCGGCGCAGCAACGTCACCCACCCACCCGCCATCTTGGGCCATTTCGTCCAGCGCTACGCGCAGAGCGCGACGGCCGGGGCCCAGGCCCGGCCGGCGGCCGCCGTCTCGTTATCGGCTCCGCGCGCATAGCTCATCGCGGCCCGTCAGCGTTCCTGCTCGGTCGGGCGGATCAGCATCTCATTGATCGCGACGTGCCGCGGCCGGGTCACGATGTAGGTGATCGCGTCGGCGATGTCCGCGGCCTCCATCGTCTGCCCGGCCCGGGTGCCCAGGCTCTTGATCACCTCGGGCCGGTTGTGGCTGACCAGCTCGGTCGCGGTCGCGCCCGGCTCGACCAGCGAGACGCGCACGAAGCGCCTGGTCACCTCCTGGCGCAGGGATTCGCTGAACGCGCCGACGCCGTGCTTGGTCAGCGAGTAGACGTTGTTGCCGTTGCGGGCCACCCGGCCTGCGACCGAGCTGATGTTCACCATGTCCGCGACATGGCGGGGGCCGTCCTCGGCGGCGCGCAGCAGATGGGGCAGGGCCGCGTGCGCGCAGTACAGCAGGCCGAGCACGTTCAGCTCGACCATCTGCTGCCACTCCGCCAGCGGCGCGCCGACCGCCGGGCCGAGCAGCATCACGCCGGCGTTGTTAATGAGCGTGTCCAGGCGGCCCAGCTCGGCGACCGTGCGCTGAACGGTGCCGGCCGCCTGCTGCTGGTCGGTGACGTCGGCCTCCAGCACCAGCGCGGTGCCGCCCTGGTCACGGATGCCAGCTGCGAGCGTCTCCAGCCGGCGCCGGCGCCGGGCCGCCAGCGCCACGGCCGCGCCGTGATCGGCGAGCGCGGCGGCCGTGGCCGCGCCGATCCCGCTCGAAGCCCCGGTCACCAGCGCGACGGTGCCCTCCAGTGCTGGCTTCATCGGAACTCACTTTCTCGGTGATGGTGTCCGTGGTCTCAGGCCTGGATATTAAGGATCGCCCGGATAGCGCTGACCGTCTGGTCCTGGTTCGCCTCGCCGCACTGAGCGTTCGCTATGTCGGCATTGAGCGCTGCCGCATATGACCCGGCGCCGACCTGCGCCTGCACGCAGGCGATCTCCGCGGGCTCGTAGGTGGTCAGCATCGTGACGATGTCGGGCTGCACCTGGGCGGGCCAGTTCGCGGCGGCGAGCTGGCCCTCGCTGACCCGCGCGGCGGCGATGACCGCGCGCCCGTCCGCCCTGAAGCGGCTGAACGGCGGCTTATTGTTGATGTCCGCCTGGAACACGCCGATCGCCTGGTCAAGTGGGCCCACGATCCGCGCAAAGAGCTGCCCGGCCTGCTTGATGGTCAGCGGCGGGCCCTGCGGGGCCGGTGCCGCGGCCGAGGTCGCCGCCGCGGACACGGGCGACGCAGCGGACGCCACCGACGTCAACCCGGGCGCCGGTGGTGCGGCCGACGACGAGCAGCCCACGATCAGCACGGCGGCCAGCGCGGCGCCCGCCAGCCTGATGGTGACCATTCCTGCCCTCCCTCCTGTGGAGGAACTCTCCCGGTCGCGGCTAACGGCGCCCAGATGCCTGGTCCGCTGGCGATTCCGCCCTAGCGGCACACCACCCGCCGCATAAGGCTCATAGTGCTCTGCTGGCGGGCCACGCGTTGCTTGTTACCGCAATGCCAGACCACTCATGGTGGCGAGCGGCGTCGTCAATAACGGCATAACGCGGGCTGCGATGGCTAACGGGCGGAATCGAGGAGCTCGCGCGCGTCGGCGCGGGTGGCGACCCGGATGAACCTGAGGTGGGCGTACGCGGGGTCGCGGGCCGCGGCGGCGTAACGCTGCCGGTAGACCGGGTAATGGTGCCAGGCCCACGAGACGATCGACTCCTGCTCGTCCCAGGTGAACAGGTTGCGCCAGCGCTCCCGGTTGCCGTTCCACAGCTCGGTCCGGCGCGCCGCCCGGCGGATCGACCGCCAGATGAGCCGCCGCATCACGGTGCGCCGGGGCAGGTCCAGCCAGACCACCGTGTCCGCGCGCTCCCAGACCAGCGGCCGGACCGCGCTGTAGTTGCCGTCGATCACCCATCCATCCCCGGATGCGATGGCGGTCACCCGGCGGCGGAACTCCTCACCGTCCAGCGGCGTCCAGCCCGGCTGATGAAAGATCGCGTCCAGTTCCGCGAACCGTACCCCCAGGCGCGCGGCGAGGTCCCGGCCCAGGGTTGATTTCCCCGAGCCGGACACCCCGACCACCGACACGCGCCGCACGAACCGCGACCTTACCCCGTGGCGCCGGCGCTACCGCGGTGTGCGTTCCCGGTCAGGCGCTAGACCTGGCCGGTCATTTCCTGTGGCAGAGTCCCGCGGGTGTGCTCGTGCGGCAGGCGTTGCCGCGGAAGCTGTTGCCGGAGCCTGTCCCGTCCCAGAACAGGTCGGGGTCGTTGTGCAGGATCCGGTTGCCGTGGACCCGGTTGCTGGCCGGGGGGGTGGCAGGGTCGCCCAGGCCCGAGGCCACCACGACGCCGCCGCTGAAGTCGGTGTCGGCCGAGGGCACGTTCCCGGTGATCTTGTTGCCGTCGATCTTGACACCGTTCGCGCCCCACAACGCGACCCCAGCGCCCGACAGCGGGAACGGGAGTTCCTCGCTCGGCGCGCACGCCCTCGTGTTGTTGCGGATGCTGTTGCCGGTCAGATGGAACAGTCCCGCCGGACCGGGCAGATCGGCCAGGACGCCGACTCCGGTGCAGTTGCCGTGGATCGAGTTCGCGGCGACCTTCCCGTGCAGTGCACTGCGGATGAGGATGCCGAACAGGCTGCCGGAGCTGTCGTTGCCGATGAGCGTCGCGTCCGCGGCCGGCGAGTCGCCGATGTAGAACCCGGCCTCGCCACTGTCGAACGCCCGGTTGAACAGCATGCGGGTGCCGGTCGAGGAGAACGCCGTGATCCCGTACTCGGAATTGCCGGTGGTGACGTTGTGCTTGAAGGTGGCGTCGCGTGCGCCGAGGGCCCCGATCCCGAATGTGAAGCCGTGGATCGTGAACCCGCTGACTGTGACGTCGCGTACCTCGTGGATGACCTCGCCGGTGTCGAAGTCGACGTCGCCGAGGACGCAGATGCCGATCACGTCTGGCGCGGTCGATTCGAAGCAGGCGTTCCGCGTCGGCGTCGCGGCCGGTGCCAGGCCGGCGCCCAGGCCGCGCAAGGTGATCCCGTCGGTCGTGATGGCCACGTTCTCCCGGTGCCGCCCCTTGACCAGGATCGTGTCCCCGGGCCGGGCGGCATCCACCGCGGCCTGGATCGAGTCCCCCGGACCGACGACCACCTTCGAGGCCGCCCGCGCCGAGCCGGTTTCCGCAGCGAGTATGAGCAGCAGCGCGGCCAGCACGGCAAAGAGCCGTGCGGCCAGCAGAACGACGGGCCGTAATGATCGTGCCATGTTGATTTCCCCCCTGGCTATCGCGCCCATGAATGGGCGACATCCACCCGTCTCCCCAGACACTCAGCGCCTCGTGCAGGCCCGGTGGGGAAGCTGTGAAGACCGCATGGAGCCGGCCGGGCCGATAGCGTTGCGGGATGGCATCAACCGACAAGATCGAGGCGTTCCTGGCCGAGCCGCGCAACGTCGTCATCGCCGGGATCCGCCGCGACGGACGCCCGCATCTGAGCCCCAACTGGTTTTACTGGGACGGCGAGCGCTTCTACGTGTCGACCACGCGGAGCCGCGTGAAGTACGCGATCTTCCGCCAGGACCCGCGGGCGCAGTTGCTGGTTGACGACCCCCTTCAGTTCCGCGCCGTGCTGGTCCCGGCCACGGTCGAGATCCGCGAGGATATCGCCGCCGAGCTGCCCCGCTTCCGTGCCATCCGGGAGAAGTACGGAATGAAGGTCCTGGACGACGCCGAGCACCTCCGGTCGCTCACGGCCGAGGGGCGGGTGCTGCTGGCCATAACGCCGGATCAGCCGCTCGCCAGCTGGACGTCCTGGGGCCTGGATTAACCGCCCGGACCCCACGTCGGCGGCAAAGTCGCCGGCCCTCGAGCGATGAGTTAGCCGGCTGGGCGCAGTCCCAACCTCTGAGGACAACATCAACGGCCCGCTTCCCACGAGCCCGCGACCGAGGAGGCAGTCATGCACCCAGTGATCATCGAGGCGGTCGCCGCCGAGCGGAGCAAAGACCTGCAGGCGCAGGCGGCTTCCAGCCGGCTGGCACGGCAGATCCGCCGCACCCGGCCAGCCGCGGCGACCCGGGCCCGGCGGCCCATCCTGCGCATCCCGCTGCGTATTGCCAGGGCCTTCTGACCCCGACGGCGATGCCGATCTGTAGCGCGGGCCGGCCGTGGCGTCAGGCGCGGTGCTGCCCAGCCGCGGTGAAGGAATGAAACCCCATGATGCCTTACGACACCTACCGGCTGTACCAGGCCGGGCGGCCCCAGAGCCCGGCCGAGATCCGATGCGCCGATGAGCGGGCTGGCCGGCTGGCGGCCGCCGCGTCACGGCTGTTCCGGAGCGTCACCCGGCCCGCGCGCGGGCCCTACCCGGCCATCGCGTTCGGCGGTGCACCCACCGCCGAGCCGGCCAGCCGGTGCTGACCCGGACCTCAGCCGGCCGCCGCCGCGGCCGCGCACCTGCCGGCGTGAACCGCGGGTGGCAGCGGGTTGGCGGGGCGCGGTGACGTCAGGGAGCTCGCTCGTCGAGCTCGGCGGCGAGCGCGGCCGGGGCGCGCATCCGCCAGGCGTCGGTCACCAGCTCCTCCAGCCGCCCGGCGCCGACCTGGGCCAGCCACAGCATCACCAGCGGCCAGCCGTCGTAGCCGGGCGTGGTGAAAAAGACCCCGGGCTCGCCGAGGAGAAGGGCCTGCTTCTCGGCCTCGTCGCCGACGTACAGCACCGCGATATCGGTCCGAATGCGCCGTGGCTGGCCCGGCCGGCGTTCGGGATAGGACCAGACGAACCCTTTGCCGCCCACCCGGAAGTCGAAGCCGTCGCTGTCGATCTCCTCCACGTGGGGCAGGGCCAGCGCGAGACGGCGCACGTCGTCGGCGTCAGCCATCGAAGTCCCTCCCGGATCGCCAGCCGTACACGCACAGGCTAGGCGCCCGCCCCCTGCGCGGTGCGGCGCGGACGTGAATGCGCTCGCCCGGCCGGCCCAGCAAGCTAAGTATCCCGGCCGGCTGGCGCAGTGGATCGGCGTGCACGCGGCCAGCTTCCGCTGACGGCCGGCGCCCCCGGTCACGGGTGGATGGCCAGGTGCCGCAGCTTGGCCGGGTCGGACACCATGTCGAGCTCGGCGATCTGGCCCCCGGAGACGGTGAAGCCGAGGACGGCGATCAGCTCGTCTCCGGTGTGGAACCACAGCCCGGCCGCCCCGTTGACGATGGCCGGGCGGGCGTATGCGACGAACCGCGGCGCGGTCCGCAGCACGTGACCGGCCACCACCTCGGCACCGGTGAGGGTGGGCCGCGGCTCCTGGCCAGCGCCGACGTCGAAGCGGATCACCACGTCGGGGGATAGCACGCGCAGCAGGGCCGCGAAGTCCCCGGTGCGGGCGGCAGCCAGGAACGCGTTCACCACCCGGCGCTGCGCGCCCAGGTCCGGGTCGGGCCGGGGAGCGCCACGGACCCGGCGGCGGGCCCGGCTGGCCAGCTGGCGCGTCGCGCCCTCGGTGCGGCCGATGATGCGGCCGACCTCGTCGAAGCGCATGTCGAAGACATCATGCAGCACGAACGCCAGCCGCTCCGGCGGGCTCAGGCTGTCCAGCACCACCAGCAGCGCCAGGCCGACCGAGTCGGCGATCAGCGCCTGCTGCTCTGGCCCGTCGGTGGCGGGCTCCTCGACCAGCGGCTCGGGCAGCCACGCGCCGACGGAGTCTTCCCGCCTGGCCTGGCGGGATCGCAGCATGTCCAGGCAGATCCGCCCGACTACCGTGGTCAGCCAGGCCCGCAGGTCGTTGATGGCGTCGGAGTCGCTGCGGTCGAGCCGCAGCCATGCCTGCTGCACCGCGTCCTCGGCCTCGCTGACCGAACCCAGCATGTTGTAGGCGACCGCGCCCAGGTAGGGGCGCAGACGCTCGAACTGGCGCGCCAGCCAGTCCGGCTCAGCCATGGGCGTCCTCTCAGCAACCGGCGGAATCGTGCTCCCTCATGTAGACGTGCGGCGGCCGGGAAACGTGACCGGCCCCCGTCGGCGGCCGCGCCGCGTCACGTTCCGCCCGGGTCGCTCGTCCCATCAGTAACGGCAGTTCCCACTCGGGTGGGTGGCCGCACAGTACGCCGTTGTGCGCGGGAAAGGGACACCATGAAGGTTCTGGTTATCGGGCATCTGACCGGCAAGGACATCCGGCCGCACCTGGAAGCCGAGGGGCGCCGGGTCGGCGAGCTGCGGGCGGAGGGCCTCGTCCGCGAGGTCTTCCTCAAGGCCGACCGCACCGGGCCGATCCTCCTGCTCAACGACATCAGCGCCGCAGAGGCACGTGACCGGCTGGCGAGCCTGCCGTTCGTTGAGCACGAGCTCGTCAACTTCGACTACATAGAGCTCAACGACACCAGCCCCGCCTGACCCCGCGTCCGGAGGGCGATCATTAACGCGGCCTGTCTACCGCTGGAGATGCCACCGTTTCCTGTTCAGCCGGGCTTGCGGGCCATTACCACCTCGGTGTCTCCCGGCCAGTCCCAGAAAATACCCTCGGCAGAACGGTTCGCGAGCAGCGCCCGCGCGTCTGCGGCGAAGTCGTCAAGACGATCACCAAACAGGTGCGGCGCCGCGGATGACAGGGAAAAGTAGCCGGACAGGACGCTCTCGCTATCTCGCAGCAGATCGGGGATGCCGGGGGCGAAGAGCTGCTGCGGAACACCAAAGCGGGTCCGGGCCAGCACATCCTCGAAGCGGTGGGTTCGCTGCGGGGCGGTGCCTTGGCCCGCGCGCCGGGTGGATCCGAGATACTTCCGCACTAGCGCCTTGATCTCATCGTGGGGAATCGGGGGCACCCCGGGGTCTGAGGGCCGGGGCCGCCCGGTCACCGTGTGGACGATCAGCGCCAGCGCACCGCCGGGCTCCAGCATGTCGTAGACGGTCTCGGCCACTCGCTGTTCATCGGTCCAGTGGAAGGACTGGCCGAAGGTCACCAGCCGGTACGGCCCTGGCGCGGCCGCGGGCAGGTCCTCGGCCAGGCCCTGGACCCACCGGATGTTCATGACTCTTCTCTCCTCCGCTGCGCGACAGCCCTCCGCAAGCATGTCGGTGTCAGGATCCAGACCCACCGCCTGCGCGAACAGACGAGCGAGGCGGACAGTGAGCACGCCAGGACCGCAGCCGGCATCCAGAAGCCGGCCGCTCCCATCCAGACCCATCTCCTGCGTCAAGACGGCCTCGAGCTCCGGTGAGTACGCCGGGCGGCCGCAGCGATAGTGGGCAGCAGAGCCGAGGTAGATGCTCGGGTCATACGGCACCGCACCAGTGTCCCCCGGTCCGCGGCCACTGCGCGACCGCTGAGAGGGCCGGGCAGCCTGCTAGGGCCGCAAGTCCTTTTGCTCGCGGGGCAGTGCGGCCCCCGGCCAGGATGTAAGCCTGGTGAACATGGAACCTGCCGCGGCGATGTCCGCCTCACCAGTACCCACGCTCCAGCGCGAGTCGGCGGCAGTGCGCGCGCGACGCCTGGCGGCTGCACGCCGGCGGGCCACCGCTCTTCTGGTGGGGGCAACGGCGGTGTTCGTGGCCGTGACGGCGGCCGGCGTTCACGGGACCCTCCTGGGCTACGTGCAGGCCGCCGCCGAGGCCTCCATGGTCGGAGGCGTCGCCGACTGGTTTGCCGTGACGGCCCTCTTCCGCCGTCCGCTAGGCCTGCCGATACCGCACACCGCGCTGATCATCGAGCGCAAGGGCCAGTTCGCGGCCACCCTCGGCCAGTTCGTGCAGGAGAACTTCCTCAACGCCGATGTTCTTGCCGAACGGATCCGTTCTGCCCGGCTCGTTCCCCGCCTGGCAGCCTGGCTGGCTGACGAGGCCAACGCCGCCCGCTTCGCCGGTCACGCCGCGGATCTGGGGGTCAATGTGGCCGAGGCTCTCCGCGATGAGGATGTCCAGCGCGTGCTCACCGCCGAGCTGACCCGGGCGGTGGACTCCGTCGAGGTGGCGCCGCTGGCAGGGCGGGCCCTTCGGGTCATCATCGCCGGAGGCCACCACGCCGAGCTGTTCAACGCCATCGTGTCCGCCGCCGACCGCTATCTCGCCGATCATCACGTGGAGCTGCGTGAGCGATTCAAGACCGAGTCGCCCCGCTGGTTGCCTGACGCTGGGTACCGGCTGGTGTTCGACCGTCTGTACAACCGCCTGCGCCAGCGGCTGGCCGCCATGACCACCAACCCCGACGACGAGGCACGCCGCCAGTTCGAGGAGTGGATCGGCGGGCTCCCCGGCCGCCTTGAGACATCTCCGGAGCTGCGCGAGCGCGGAGAGCGCCTCAAGCGTGACATTCTCGGCAGCGCCGAGCTGCGGGACTGGTCCTCATCGCTATGGCAGAAGGCCAAAGACGCCCTGCGGACCCAGGCGGCCGACTCGGGTTCCGAGCTGCGCCGTCAGCTGACCGCCGCGCTGGTAGCGGCCGGTCAGCGCCTCGGGTCAGACGACCGCCTCCAGGAAGGTCTCGAGCGTGTGGTCGAGTCAGGAGCCAGGGCGCTTGCCGACCAGTTCCACGACGAGCTCGCCGATCTCGTCACCGGGACAATCGAGCGGTGGGACGCGACGGAGACATCGAGCCAGCTGGAACTGCTCCTCGGGCCCGATCTGCAGTACATCCGCATCAACGGCACGGTGGTCGGAGCAGGCGTGGGGCTGGCCTTGCACGCCATTGCCATGGCTCTGGGCTGACGGCGCGGAGACCCGTTCCCGTCCGGCGGCGAAGGGCATTATGGGCATGCTTAGGTGAAATGTGTCATTGCTGCGTATTGTCAGCCTCGGTGGCCGTTTACAACTGCGGCGTTCGCGAGCACGATGGAGTCGTCTGGGCCTCAAGCGGAGATGATCAATTCCGGTGGCGCTGCCGGTGCGGGGTCCTGATGACTTGGGGGGATCTCATGACTGACGGGAAGAAGTTGTGCGTTCTGACTGTCCACGGCATCGGCTTCCAGCAGCCGCCAACCGACTCAGCCGCCGGATATGCGGACGTACTGCACGAGAACCTGAGTGATGGCCTGCAGGCGCAGGGAAGCAGCCTGGGCAACGATCCACAGCGGAAGCCGGGCCCTTTCGGTCCCGTCTACGTGAGGAGCGCAAAACCTGGGACCCATGACCACGAGTGGGGGCTCAAGAGGCTCGGGACCTGGCGCGGCGACAGCATAGATATCACAGGCATGCCGCTAGCCGATGGCGCTGCGCCGGTC
>Ga0126371_10004332_pt1 | contig 12516 bp, 16 predicted proteins | sample PanSoiMetaPlot_4_FD_110145 | JGI IMG/M metagenome (GOLD analysis project Ga0126371, IMG submission 110145) | Tropical forest soil microbial communities from Panama - MetaG Plot_4 | ecosystem: Environmental > Terrestrial > Soil > Tropical forest > Bulk soil | place: Panama | collected 2016-02-17
GAAATCGAGCGGTTTGTAGCTGCCGGTCAGCCCGCCCATCTCGTAATCGGTAAAACCGTAATCGCGAAAGATCGTCTCGATGATTTTTGGGACCGTGAGGTTCTGGAAGATGCGGCAGTCGGTCGTGCAGCTCAGGAACCACAGCCACGGCACGACCTCGGCCTGGTAGCCGCGCAGCCCGCGCGCATCGACCGATCCCGCAGAAAGGCTTCGCACGATGCCGGAGATCGGCACTTCTCCGGCATGGTAGTTCCTTACCCACAGCGTCACTTTGCGGCTGATCAGGCTTTCGGGCGCGATCTCCTGATCCTCGGAGAACATCGTGATGCGAAAGGTGAAGGGTCTGGAAATCTCCTCCTCGCCGGAGAGGCGCGTGAGCAGCAATTTGTCCTTGCCGAGCGGGGTGTCGATCGCGAGCAGCCGACGATCCTGGGTAAAACTCGCCATCGCAGCTTGTGGACGGTCTTGGGTAAGCGCCGCATCCGCCATTTCGAGACCCCCAACTTGCTCCCGTCCCCTCGGCGTCTGGGAGCGTAGCACGCTCCCAGCGCGTTGTCTCGTGCGGGAGTATAACGCGGACTTTACGCGGCTAATGTGAAGTAGATCACACTTGGGTCCTCCTTGCGGACGGCCATTGGCCCCGTTCAGCGGCATCGAGCGACGTAGATGTTGTCCGCTTGCTGCCGGTTGTCGTCGGCTTGGCTGAAAATCGTGCAATCGCGCCCTGTCAGGTCGATCCGCACGACCGAAAACCTATATTCCTTGGGGCTGCTCCCAAAAATAAGGGTGATCGTATCGCCGACTGCAATGTGGGACGGCAGCCTGATGTGGTGATAGGTGTTGCAGGAGGTGGCCACGAGCCAATTCCGGCATTTTGTCAGCACCCCCGGGCCGTCTAGAGCCACGACGTCCACTTCGGCGCCGGCCGCTCTGCCCAGACCCAGGACGATCAAAGTGGCCGTCAACAAGATACAACAAGACCTGAATCTCGGCCGATCTTGCAATGGCGGATCAGCGGCGAGATGATTTTGGCGAGCGCCGCGAATAAAGCTGCGAGGCGAGCCGCGATCCGCGCGGCGTGCTTCGATGCCCGCCGGAGCGTCCCGATCGATTCCAAGCGCGCGGTTCTTGGCCGCTTGATCTTTATGGCCCTCGGACATCGCTTCCCCCCGTTAGAACGACGCGATCAGCGCTCGCACGCAAAGTATGTGACGTGGATCGCGTTCCGCGTGTGGCCCAGTTCACAGAAGCATAGAAATTTTCCATCTGGGACGGACGACCTCCGGTCATGCAAGGCGCCCTCGTGACGTAGCGCGCAGGCCGAGCGGCGCCACAAGAAACGAGCACGTGCCGCGGCCGAGTAATCAGACCAATATCCCGGCCCTGCGATCCGGCTCGTCAAGTCATCGCTTTACGGACGTGCGGCCGGAACAGTAAAGTGCGGCAGTGCCGGCGACGATCACAGGAGCAGATCATGGCCTACGATTATTCACAATATGGTGGGCTACTGACGGCGCTGCAGGACAAGGTGCTCACCATAACCTTAAACTCACCTGAAACCCTCAACGCCTTCACCGGGCCGATGCACGCCTCGATGTCGCGCATCTGGGACGATGTGAACGATGATCCCGACGTGCACGTCGTCGTCCTGACCGGGGCGGGTCGAGCGTTTTCGGCGGGCGGGAACCTGATCGCGATGCAGCAGAAGATCGACGATCCGGGCCTTTGGGAGGCCGGCATGCCCGAGGCGAGGCGGATCGTGTTCCGGATGCTGGAATGCGACAAGCCGGTCATCGCGCGGGTCAACGGCCATGCTGTCGGCCTTGGCGCGACGGTCGCGCTGCTTTGCGACATCATCATCGCCGCTGACCATGCCAAGATCGGCGATCCGCATGTCAACGCGGGCCTGGTGGCGGGTGACGGCGGTGCGCTGATTTGGCCGCAGCTAATCGGCTTCGCGCGCGCCAAGGAGTACCTCTTCACCGGCGACCTGATGACCGCCGCGGAGGCCGAACGCATTGGCCTGATCAACCACGCCGTGCCGGCCGATCAGCTCGATGAGAAGGTTTATGGGCTGGCACGGCGATTGGCCGGCGGTGCGATGCGCTCGATCCGCTGGACCAAGCAGGCCGTCAACATTCCGCTGCGCCGGCTCGCCCATTCGATGATGGACTTGAGCCTCAGTCTTGAGACGCAGTCCAATCTTTCCAAGGACCATCAGGAGGCGGTATGGGCGTTCGCCCAGAAGCGCCGGCCGAACTTTACGGGCCGTTGAGCACTATTCGGGGCAAAAGGGAGGACAGCAATGAGACTCGCGGACAAGGCCGCCATCATCTCCGGCGCGGCATCCGGGATGGGCGCGGCTACGGCGCGCATGTTTGCGCGTGAAGGCGCCAAGGTCGTGATCGCCGATGTGCTGGAGTACGAAGGCCGGCAGTTGGCTGATGCGATCGGCGACGCGGCGCGGTTTGAACCGCTCGATGTCACCAAAGAGGAGGACTGGGCCGCCGTCGTGGCCGCCACGACCCGGCATTTCGGCAAGCTCGATGTGCTGGTCAACAACGCCGGTATCTCGGGCAGCGCCGAACAGGATTTTTACAGCACCGAAGCCTGGCATCGGATCATGGCGGTAAACGCGACCGGCGTGTTCTTCGGCATGAAACACGCAATCCCGGCCATGATCGCCAATGGCGCCGGGTCGATCGTCAGTATGTCATCGATTGCCGGTATCATCGGCAGTGAGCACGTCCATATGGCCTACAATGCTTCGAAAGCGGCGGTACGGCTGATGACCAAATCGGTCGCGGTGCAGCACGCAAAGGACAACATCCGGGCCAATTCGGTTCATCCCGGCATCATGCCGCCGATGCGCACATCCGGCCGCACCGCTGATCCCGCCGTGCGGGCCGAACGCATGCGCATCATTCCGATGCGCCGGCCGGGAGAAGTCGACGAGGTGGCCTACGCCATTCTATTCCTGGCTTCCGATGAGGCGTCCTACATCACGGGCTCGGAAATCCACGTCGACGGCGGCGCTATCGCCATATGAATGCAGCGTCTCGGCGCGATCTCGTTGGTCGCGGCTGTTGCAGAATTGCAGATATCCGGATGCATTCTAAACATTGGCGGTGGGGTCGAGCCGCTTCCGCTTAGCCTCGTCCCCGCCAGTCACCGCGGCGTCTCGCTATACCACCGAGAAATTGGTGCTGCCGGCCTAAGAGATTACCGTAATCGCGAGATGAGCCGGCAGCCGCCCGCGTGTCACGGCGGGACCGAAATTCATAACGATCAAGACCGGGCCCCGTTATATGTCGCGGTAATCCGTACCAAACACTTGGCCTCGTCAGCGACCTCAACGCTAGAGACCCGTATGTTATTGTTTAATTATGAGCTTTTATGGCGTCGCCAAGGGGAGCACAATTTGCATAGCGAATCAGTGACTTAGAAAAAGCTGTGTCACTTTTTCTTTCCGCCGCTTCTCGCAGTTTTCCGACCGAGTGCCCCACCAACCATGTTGAGCTGCAGACAATGATGCATGCACCCGGGCGCAATAAACCGGAGTGCTGATCGTGCGATCTTGGCGCCGCACGAAAAGGCCGAGCCAGACCTCTCGGGCGCACGGATCGTACGCCCCAACGCCACCCCAGACGTCGAACCGCAGATCCAAGTACTGCAGCGCGGGGTTGTCGGAGCAGTCCATCTGGGGGATAGATGCCGGCGTCGAATTTTCGGGAGCGCCAGGTTGGACGGCTCTTCAAACCAAGGAGTGACCATGAAGGCACTGCGGGCGATGATCTCCAGACCGGCCGGTCCGACGTCGCTGCTCAACATGGGGCGGGGAGCGATGCGGCCGGTGCAGGGCAGGGCCCGAGTTCCAAATCCTCTGGCTCCGGCACCTTCGCTATAGCTCTCGCCACCTCGGGCTTTGCTTTCCCGTCATTCGACCGGGCCTGGGGTGGCGCGCATTATCTCGGCGTAGAGCAGTTCGACGGCGTCGGGGCGGTAGCCGTGGTGGCGGCGCTCGATCAATTGCCGCTTCGCCTCGAGACGCAGCAGCCGCAGCCGTGCCAACCGAGTCGTGATCCCGGCGAAGGCGCCCGATTCCGCGAGGACGCGTGTTTGGTAGCGCGCGACCGCCGGCGGCAGTTTATCAAATAAGCGTCCGCCGCTGATCCAACGATCAATTCGGGCCGGCCCCCAGTTATAGGCGGCGACAGCATCCGGCCAGCTGCCATAGCGGCGAAACATCTGAGCGAGATAGGCACGGCCGAGAAGGCGGTTTTGCGTCTCGTCAAGACGATCTCCGCCGCCGACGTCGGACGCTGCGGCGGCGGAGACCTGCATCGGTCCCTGCGGACCGTACGGCGCGGCGCCCCACATTCCTGGATCGGCGCCGTGGCTCGACTCGGCTCCCTCCACCCCAAAACTCACACGATCCAGTGTGTCGGTGTTGCCCGCCATCTGCAGCCCTGCTGTCCCGCCGCCAGCATGGCCCGTTTTTGCCTGGCCGGCGACTCCCAGGATCACCGACAACGCGAGATGAACGAATAGGGTAGGGCGCGCAGTTCGCCGCCACATCAGACCGACTCTCCAAACAATTGCACCCCGCCGGGCCCCAGTTGGCCAATTACCCCTGTTCTGTCAATGGGGCCAGTTGCGCCACCTGTTCGCCCGGCGCGAGCTTAAATTGCGATCGGGACGGCGTTGCGCATCTCGTGCGGCCCCCGGCGAAACAGCTCGGCGCTCAATAGGTCGATCTCGATCAGGTCGCGGATGTCATCGATTGGATCGTGCCGATGGCGCCGGCCCGCGGTTCCGGCTCCGCGACGCTCGGCGCATCGTTCCAGATGGACCGCCACCTCGGCGAGTAAAACGGCGGTACTAAACCGATAGATCGGCAGAGCCCTTGGTAGGCTTGTCGGCGACGGGACCCGGAATGCTGTTTGCGGCGTGGCGGTTGATCTTTGCTGCCCGAACGCAAACCCGTCTCGCCCTCGCCGAAGTGGACGATGTCCATTCCGAGCACCCTGTATAGAGCTCGCACATCCGCTCGATGTTGGCGATCGTAGGGCCCAAATGCCTCCTTCGCCCTCAGCCCGGCCGGTGCGCTCGTACCCCGGCTTTTTGCGATCGGGATCGTTGCCATCGCCGGGAGGAGGGATTGCCACAAAGGCTGGCGTGTTGCGCATTGGCGCGCTGGAGCACCACGCCGCCTAACGTCGCTCCGTGCTGAGTGCGATGCAAGCAATCGTATCGGGAATGATCAGACCCGCATCCCGAGCGTCTTCTGCGGGGGCCTTGCGCGCGCCGACCCAGGTGCGGGTTGCGCAGTTGGCGCCAAGATGCATGCGAAATGGTTTGCGGTTAACATCGCCCGCGGGCCCTCGCGATAAAGGTCCGGCACAGCTCTCCGACCACTTGTATAAGCCAGGGCAGTTGCCCCGGTGCCAACGTAGCCTGGGGCTGACAGACCCGGCCGCCCCGCTACGCCCCGGCCTGAATTTCGATGCAGGGGCGCCTGCAGTCGCGTCTTTAAACCAGTCTGCCTCGAACCGGGCTATGCACGATATCGGGGGAGCGATCCCGCGATGAGCCCGCCTTTGCGCGTCCATAAAAGCGGGCGCATGGTTTGTTCGATGTGTCCTCAGGAAAGTACCACCGTATTGGTTGACCGCGTGTCTGTTCGAAGTCAGGCTCTCACCAGCGAGAGGAGAGTAGGGGAGGGGGTACGACATGAGCACTGCCCAATCCTCGACGATATTTGGTCCCGGTACGCCGGCTGGGCCGCTGGAAGCGCGGCATCTGCGATCCCGGATCTATCGCAATGCAACCCAAACGAGCCGGCTGACTTCGACCCGTTGGCACATTGCCTGGGCCAATGGTCTCGACTGGGGCTTCGACGGAATGGATGGAGCGATTTTGGCCCTCGTTGCTCCGCTGTTGATGAAAGAATTCGCGATCGATCTCGGCACCTCGTAGCGGTGTTCAGATCGCATTGTTCGTCAGCATCCTCGGCCTTTACCTGTGGCCGTGGCTCGCTGACAAATTTGGGCGGCGAAATATCCTGGTGCTCAATATTGCGGTGTTCTCGCTGCCGATGCCGCCCGTCGGGTTGTCCCCGGGACGGGGAAGTTTCGTTCTCATCTACAGCATCGTGCTCTTCGCGCTGAATGGCGAGTGGGGGTCGGCTCGATGCCGGTTGCGGAGACTTGGCCGGCGCGGCTGCGGTCCGGGTCGAGATTAACCCAGATCGCAGCGCGGGGCGGCTGCCGGTATGAAGCCGGTTCATCCAGCGACCGAGCACGCGCCAGCAGCCGAGTGCCTCGCAACCGGGAACCCAACCCGATCGCCCATGGTTACCTAACAGGTCCACTCCTACGTCGAGGCTCCCATGTCAAGTCTGGTGATCGTCGCCATTCTGCTCGTGGCCGGCGCGCCGCTGGTCGTTCACGCTCAGACCAGCACACGCGCAAACCCGGCGGCGAGCCCTGAAACGAGCAGCGCGCCTGCGCTGCCAGATATCGCGCAACGGCGATCAGGATATCCCGGCCTCGTGGCCGGCGCCCCACTCGCGAAACTGCCGCACGTAAGCGTGAAACCCGACAGCCTCGCGCAACAGCCCATGTGCGAGCGCTGTGATCAGCGGCTCGCACCTGCCCTATGAGGAGCCGGCGAGCGACGGACCGCGCTGCACGATAGACCGGTTGTTGCCGATCGACCATATCCAGCAGAGCAGTGCGGGCGTTCCCCAGCGGTAGCGGCCAGCTTATTATAAGATCGTCGACAGAGCCGCGTGCCGGTGCCGCCTTTCCGTTTTCGAGCGTCAGTTGGGCGCCCGCCGGCGGGATCTCCGGCGACGGCCCCGTGTGATAGAAGGTGATGCCCTTCGTGTGGCGGACGAGCTTCAGCTGGCGCCGGCCGAGATACGCGAGCGCCTCATCGCGACGGTCTCCCAATAGGCGGCAAACTCCCCGCGCGAGGGAACAACGGCGTCTGGCAGCAATGCAGAATGTGCTCGCGCGGGACCGGCAAAGGTTTGTACCGCCCACTTTCGCCGGAGCAGTCGGCTTCTTCGGCGGTTCGGATTTCGGGTAAGGCACCGGGCGGCGCATTTCGACGGCCCGCTGATCCTCGCGGAGCCCTTGATAAACCACCTGCCGGAGCAGATTTTCGTCCGTCCATGTCAAATACTTGATCCCCCAGAAGCTCGGGTCGCACCCAATGCACGCGGCTGAGGTGGCGGGCCGCGTTCGGGAGCGCTGGACTACAACCGCGCACGACGAGGTGGTTGAGTTCCGGGATGGTATGCATGGCGCCCTGGCGTGGGCTATTGCTGTCGTCATGACGGGTCTTGTCGCAGCTGCAACCGCCGGGTCCGTCTGCCATCGCCGATCTCCCTCGGGTCTCGAGCGAAAACAAACAAAACGACCGTACAGATTGGTTTGGCCATGGCGAATTTCAGCGGTCGTCCTTTTGCCGCTTTTGGTCAATTTACGGAAGCAACGGAATATGATGTCGTTTGCCGGCCGAAACGCTTGGAGACCAGGAGATGACAACCGATCCCGACTGCATTTTCTGCAAGATTGTCGCCGGGCAGATGCCATGCTTCAAGCTCTTCGAGGACGACGACACGCTTGCTTTCATGGACATCTATCCGGCTAACGCTGGGCATTGTCTCGTCATAGCCAAGGACCACTACCCCACCCTCTTTGAGATCAGCAATAAAGCGCTTGCCGCAGTCTCGCGGTCCATAAGCAGAGTTGCGCGCGCCGTCAACCAAGCGCTATCGCCGGCGGGACTGAACCTCGTTCAGGCGAACGGGTCCGGGGCCGGACAGTCCGTCACGCATTTCCATTTTCATATACTGCCGCGCGAACGCGGTGATGAGCTGAAGCTGAACTGGGGCGCAAAGCCTGGTAACCCCGACACTATCGCCGCAATAGCCGACAAAATCCGCGCCAATCTTTAATCTCGTTTGCACCCGATAGCAGTCGCCGCTGGAGTGAGTGCGGCGCCTGACACAATGGCTGTCAAACACGAGCTCCGACATCGAAGCGATCGATGCCAAGCGAGGCACGGAAATCGGCGCTCGCCTCGCCAAGCACTGCTTCCGCGAATGCAATGAGCCGCTGGCCATGCGGCACACCGCCGCGATCCTGCGTCGCTCTGGTCACCGCACTCAGATTGTAACTTCTATTGTGGGTCCGGCCGCTCGCACGGAGCAGCAAAGTGTGACTGGTCGTTCAATAGAAACACTGATTAGTCGTCCGTGAAGAACCGTTGAGGGCGCTCTTCAAGCGGCTTGGAGGCGCAAAGTGAGGGCGAGCAGCGCTCGGATCAAGGCGCGCAAAAGCCTCTCGAGCCAACGCAGGAGCAGGCTGAAGTTGTAGCCGGCAGCGGCGAGCACGGCGTTGATCCGGTCGCCGTCGCGCCCTTTGAGATAATTGCGGCCCATCCTATGCGATAGTGGCCGAATGGTCATCCGGGTCGAGCAGGGCAAGGGCAAGAAGGATCGGTATGTCATTCTCTCGCCCAACCTTTTCGAGCTATTGCTAAAGATGCACGATTGCAAGGAAAAATAGCAGGATCGCCATTCGCTCAATCAGCGGGTTCGGCCAACAAGTTACCGACGTCTTTCACATAGCCTCCAGTCCTGGAAGCATCGAGCCATCATGCGGACCAGCGTTGGCGCGTTTAGTACCGCCCCACAGATGCGCGTCGCAAAGTTGTCGATGGGGAAACGCTTCCCCACGCCCAGGTTAACCCCATTTTATGGCGAGCCGCCGGCAAGAATGCCTCGCATAGTAATTCCGGATCACCTTTTTTCTCGCGATCAGCACTGTGCGCAGAGTCGACGGCGATGCAATTGCAGGTGCAGGCGTGCCGCACAGGGTCACGGTGTCCAAGGGCCGTAAATAGGGCGGTGGCTTCGCCTGTTCGATCGGCACAGAGTTCGGCTCGATCAGGCTCGCGTCATTGTTCTTGACATTGCCGACCTGCTGACTCACCGGCCGGAACGTCATCTCGTCTGACGGTATGGCCCGAGCATGCCCTTCAGCTGGGCGGCGTCGGTGGGCTCCTTGCCGAGCCGCGCCGGCCACGTCGCCGGCTTGAGGATCACCGGCATGCGATTGTGGATCTCGCCGCACAGCTCGTTGGGTCTCGTTGATGATCGCGGAGCTGCGAGCGCATTCGGCCGCCGGTGAGCGCCAATTCTCCCATAGGCCGGTCAAGGCCACCAGACGTGGGTCGGCCAGCGCGATCGCATCGGGCTCCTGGCGTTGGTGGTTTTCTTCCACTCATAAAAGCCGTCCACCGAAAGGAGACAGCGGCGCCCTTGGAATGCTTCTCGAAACGCCAGCTTGTTATCCACGGTTTCAGCCATCGCGTTGATATTCGCAAACCCGACTTCGATGTCCTTCGCCCAATACGGCACCGGGCCCCAACGCAGGATGTCGAGGCTGCGCTCGCCGGCTTTTGTGCACACCGGGCGACCTGTAGCGGGTCAGTCGGCGCCACGTTCCAGCTGGGCGGGAAGTTCGGTGTCGGACGATGCGGCGGGATCGAGAAGACGATTTTGATCTCGCTGACGTCCGTCGAGAGATGGGCGCGACCACGCATCGCTCAAACCATAACGCACCCGCGGCGCGGCCCCCAATGGTGATACGGCAGCGTTTATCAGGCAGCAAAAGCAGAAAAATACGCCCGTAGCCTTTCCACATATGGACGTTTTTGCTCTGCCGACAGCCAATAGCTGTCAGCATGATTCAGATATAGATTGTCACCGACGTACAGCGCGAAGACATGGAAATGGTAATGCCATACATCCTGATTGCCGGTCGGCTCGTTATGCTGACGGCCCGACGTCCGATCGCAGCGATAGGTTTCCTTCAGCGCTGTGGCCGTAACTCGCATCAGGTCGAACATAGTGTGACCGACGGGCGATGGCATGTCATATAAATTTTCAATGTGCTCGTTTAGTATGACAATTGCAGGGCCGGATTAGCGCGCCACCATTTTCCGGTGATGGAGACCGTCGCGAGAGCACTGCGCCAGACCCACGTCCGCTTCTTGATCACCACAATTGGCCGGCTGCCCTTTGACTACCAGGCACAGTGGGCAAACATAATTGGCCGCGGCATGGTTGTACATCAGCAGGTCCTTTCGGCAGTGAACGATCGGAGCTTCGGGCAGCGCTCATTTTCGCCCGGACCGAGATAGGCTGCAATCCGGTATCCATCCGGATCGATGATAAAGGCGGCTTAATAATCGCGTGCATATATTGGCCGTAGACCGGATGCGCCATTGTCATGCCCGCCCGCGCGCAGTGCAGCCGCGTGAAACGCCCTCAACGGCCTCTGCGTTCGGTGCAGCAAATCAGAATCGCAGACCAGATTTTTCGTCGGCCAGGACGGCACATTCAGCCAAGACAACCCAGAAGGCGCTCGTGTCGCGCCGATACCCGTAACCCAGCATTGACCGCGCGGGCCCCAACCACCTGTATCCCAACGGCTCCAGTGCGGCATCATAGAAGCGCGTGCTTCTGTCGACGTCGCCTATTCGATCGATATGTGAGGGATCATTCCAGAGTCCTCGTTCATCGCACTCAATGGTGATGAACACGACGCCGTCTGCGCTGCCCGGCCGCTGGCGGATCAGCACAATGTTGGCGATCGATAGTCGCTGTGCGACCGGTAGATGCGCGAGATCCGCGGCCGGAACTAGACCTTTACGGGCGAGATCGGCGCGCAAGCCGTCGTGCGGATCAGGATGTCGATGAGGTCTCGGTGGTGGCCGAAGTTGCCGGAACGGCGGATCTCCACCGAAATACGGTCACCGATCGGGTCGACGTCAAATTGGACCTGTCGCGCCAGCCAAGTGTTAGCACATTAAAAGCGCGCAATAAACCCTTGGTAGCCCTGGCGAGGGCTGCGGCGCCGCTCAAAGGAGATCGAACATGCATGACGTCCTACGCCAGCGAGCCGAGAATATAATTATCACGCGAGCTGAAATCCCAGCTGGCCGGGTCGTGTTAACTCCGCCGATTTGCACTATGGGCGAGGACGCGCACTTCACGCAGTACGATGTTTTCGCTACGCTCGGAAACAGCCGGCACCTGATGATGGGGGATGACCCGCGACTGCCGAAGATTCCTGCCCAACCAAGGCTGGCAGACTTCTTCCGGCACCGCTTCGTGCCGATGGTAGCGAACCATCTTCTTCAGAGCGCAAGCCTGGCGAGAAAGAAGGGGCTCGACGAGAGGGTCATCATAGCGTGTCTATTGCACGATATTGCCATGGCCGCGCTTATCACTAGCGATCATGGATATTGGGGAGCCCAACTGATCGAGCCTTACGTAGACGAAGAAATCAGTTGGGCGGTTCGTCACCATCAGGCGCTGCGCTATTTTCCTGACGAATCGGTCGGGTACTCATATCCCGAAGCGTGTATCCGTTACTTCGGCGAGGCCTATCAGCCGCCAGAGTATCTTCGCCAAGCCTACGAGCATGCGCGTCGGCATAAATGGTATATGACGAGCAGGTTCATCACGGCTAACGATCCATATTCCTTCGACCCGCACACGGTGGTTGACATCGACGATTTTGAAGACGTGATTGGCAGACACTTCAGGCAGCCGAAGGAAGGTCTCGGGTTTGACAATTCTCCGGTCGCCCATATGTGGCGCACGATGATTTGGCCGCGTAATTCTCTCTAAAGGTGGAGGGTACCGGTCGCTGCCGAACGGATACCGCATCGATCAAATCGGTGCGGGTGATCTGTTGCGAGCGATTTTCCGCGGTCGGCTCCGGCGGCAGATTTTATCGGGCTAATCCATCGGGTCGGCGCCGAGTTCGACTGATTTACAAGCCAAAGACGATGGACCGCGCGGGGCGCCTCCGTTGGCCGGATTATGCCGCCTAGACGCGGTTTTGGTTTCTAAAGTTCGTGGCAAATGAACCGATGCGGCAGTTTGCTCGTTAGGGACAGAGTACGAGGAGGGCCAATGCACGAGATCGTCCGCACACCGGAAGCCCCCCACGCGCTCGCCCGCCAGAGTGCCGCGAACGGACGGCGGGGGCGCACGCTCCGTCAAGCCCTCGGTCTTTTCTTCGATCATCCAATCCTGAAGCGACACAGGGTGCGCCTCACGCGGGATTCTCGGGGGACCAGCCATGATGAAGCCGGCTGTAGCGGCAATCATGAGACTGCTGATGGCTTTGCCGTGAGGGAGAAACAAAGCGACGCGGCGATAGAGATTTCACAACGCACAACCGACAAAGTAATGATGGCGCGTTGCATCGAGTTGTCGCGGAGCGCAGCGAGCAAAGGCGAATATCCCTTTGGTACGGTGATCGCATTGGACAGGCAAATTGTAGCGGAAGGGATCAACAGCACAATCCGAGGCGGCGACGTCACCCGTCACGCCGAGATCGTCGCCCTCTCGCATGCGCAGAAGACCGTCGGCCGAGAACAGCTTCGCCGCTACACGCTTTATAGCAATATCGAGCCATGTGC
>Ga0126371_10004335_pt1 | contig 12513 bp, 13 predicted proteins | sample PanSoiMetaPlot_4_FD_110145 | JGI IMG/M metagenome (GOLD analysis project Ga0126371, IMG submission 110145) | Tropical forest soil microbial communities from Panama - MetaG Plot_4 | ecosystem: Environmental > Terrestrial > Soil > Tropical forest > Bulk soil | place: Panama | collected 2016-02-17
CCTTGGCGAAATCCTCGAGCTGTCCGACTCGCTCATGGTGGCGCGCGGCGATCTCGGGGTCGAGATGCCACTCGAGAAGGTGCCGGGCGTGCAGAAGCAGATGACGCGCGCGGCACGGCGCGCCGGCAAGCCGGTTGTCGTCGCAACCCAAATGCTGGAATCCATGATCACGAGCCCGGTGCCGACGCGCGCGGAAGTGTCAGACGTTGCGACGGCGATCTTCGAGGGCGCGGACGCCGTCATGCTGTCGGCCGAATCGGCGGCCGGGCAATTCCCCGTCGAGGCGGTCGCCACAATGAACCGCATCGCCGAAGAGGTCGAGCGCGACCCGACCTACGCAGGCATCATTCATGCGCAGCGCACCGAGCCCGAGTCGACCGGGGCGGACGCGATCAGCGCGGCAGCCCGGCAGATCGCCGAGACGCTCGAGCTCTCTGCCATCATCTGCTGGACGAGCTCGGGCGCGACGGCACTGCGGGTCGCGCGCGAACGCCCGCAGTGCCCGATCGTAGCGATCTCGCCGAACATCCGCACCGGCCGCAAGCTGTCGCTCATCTGGGGCGTCCATTGCGTGGTGGCGGAGGATGCGCACGACCAGGACGACATGGTGCAGCGCGCCTGCCGCCTCGCCTTCAGGGACGGGTTCGCCAAGGCGGGCCAGCGCGTCATCATCGTGGCCGGCTTGCCGCTCGGCACACCCGGTGCCACCAATATGCTACGCATTGCCTTCGTCGGCACGGAGGCGACACGCGATCTGTGAGTCGGTCGAAAACAACAAGTCGATGATGGGGAGAGGGAAATGCCTGCGAATGAAAGCTTCAAGCATGGTGGACGCCTGATTGTGGCGCTGGCCGCGGTTGCCGCATTCACTCTCGCCGAGGTGACCGCCGCGCCAGCGGAGGATGAAATCCTGGTGAAAGCAGGCCTCGAAGTTTGGAAATCGGCCGGCTGCCCGGATTGCCACGGCCCCTTTGCGGACGGCGACAAGCAGCGCGACGAGATGCCGACCGGCGCCAATCTGCGCGGTAGCCGGCTCGACGGCGCGGCGATCAAGCAGACCGTCCGTTGCGGGCGGCCCGACACCGGAATGCCGTCATTCGATCAAGGCGCCTATACGGTACGCCCCTGCTACGGCCAGCCGCTCGGCCAGGCGCCGGACAACCTTTATCCCGCGCCCCGCAGCTTGACGCTCGCCGAGATCGACGACGTCATCGCCTATCTGCAGGCCCGCGTGCTCGGCCGGCGCCAGATCACGCATGAGGATTGCCTGTACTACTATTATGACCAGCCGAGCTGGTGCGATGACAAATAGCAAGTAGAGTGAGCCAAGCGGGGCCTAGGGCCTCACGGTTTGAGAGGACAATGATCGCGGGCGCGGAGAAGTCTCACGCGGGCACGGCGCCATGACCCGCTGAGGACGATCGAAAATCGTTCGCGTGCTTGCGCGCATAGCTGTAGGCGAGCGCCGCAATCAAGCGAGCGCCAGCATGCGTGCTCATGTGAATGCCGTCGGCGACGAGCGCTATTGAGCCATACAGGAGACCGCCAACGATCTCGATGACCACCATGGCGCCGGACAGCCAAACGACCGCCCAGGTCCGGCCCGTGTTTTGCTCGTGAGTTTCGCCGAGAAAGACGTGGCGGTGCGGATTAATCTCAGCGCCGGGTTCGACGCCCGACATCTGAACCTCGCTCAAAGGAAGTGATGACGCTTTGCAGGATGCCTTGGGGATTCAATGCTGTCTGCCAGTTCGCCGGGCTATTTCATTAGGAACGGAAGAATGACACGCGCGGCATCATCTGGGAATTCTTCATACACCGATAGCTTGCCGCGTGCGAGGCGAGCCGATTCCACCCCGGGCAAGGTAGCAAGCGCCTCAATCTCGGCGAGCGATCGGGTCGGGGTCTCGCGCCCATAGACGACCAGGATCGGTTTGCCGGCACGGCTGGCCAGGTCGAGAAATTCCGCGCGGCTGGCCGCCCGGTCCAAGCCACCAGTCACGAATCCTACCGACGCGAAGCGCGCGCCTTCTGCCTCCACGACCTGCCGCTTTTCTTTCAGGCGCTCTGGCGTGAACCACGCCGGCTCACTGTAGACGTGGCCGATCACCATGTGACGAATGACGAATGAGTTGACATTGAGCCGATAGAGGAGCGGCCCCAAGACCGGAACTTCCACCAGCCGACGTACCTTGGCAAAGAAGGGACGATCTCCGCCCATCATCGTGGGAAGCGGTCCCCGCCACGTCGGCCCCATGAGCACAATCCGGTTCGCGAATCCCGGGTGGCGCGCAGCGTGGTGCAGGACGTAGGTCGCCGCATGGCCAGCCGCGATCACACCATCCGGGCGCGTCCCGAGCGTGGTGATCGCATCTTGCAAATAGGCCGACAGCGCGTCGGGCGTCCATCGAACGCCCGGCCGCGGCGTCGTGCCGAACCCTGGCCAATCAAGCGCGACGACCCTGAATTGGGATTTGAGCCGCTCCATCAGCGGATGCATCTCGGTGCGCGTCGAGATCGAACTCAAGGCCGGCAACAGGAGCAGCAAAGGGCCGCTGCCAGCATCGTCCCATTCGAGCACGATCTCGCGGTTATCCCACGACCAACGAAATTCCTGAGTGGTCATCGGCGGCCCTTGATCACGATCATTCACGCGATCTCGAAAGATAGCACGGCCTGTGGGGAAGAGGCTGTGTCATGAAGAAAGGCCCGGCAAAGTGCGGGCCCAAGGCAAAGGAAGCAAGAATATCAACCCAAGATGGTGTCGAGCGATCGAGCTCGTGCCGAGGATCGGCCATACCTTGTAGACCACCCGCAAGGGCGGATCGGTCGCTTCCGCCTGTGCCGTCGAGCCGTCCGCGCATTGGGCGGAAAAATCGGGCGCTGGGAATGCCGCGGTCGTCCCGCTGCCGAGGGCGCGAAGCCGCGTTGCATCAGCATTTGCGCGGATGAAGTCGATGATGTTCCACTGCGCCTCCTCGGGAGCACATTCTCGAACGGCGGCACGTCAGGCGCGATCCCGTGCGTGATCCACCACAAGAGCTCGCCATCGGTATGGGCGTAGACATGATCGGCGGTGAGGTCAGCTGGCATCGTCTTCAACGCCGCGCCAGCCGGACCGTCGCCGTGACCTTCCGCTCCGTGGCAGGCGGCGCAATGGGTGGCAAACAAGCCCTCCCCTGCTGCGATCGACTGAGCTGAAAAGCCGGTCGGCGATTCGTCGAATGTCGTCGGATAGGCCTCGACGATCGGCAATCGGACGGTCAGCACCGGCCAAGACCCTAGTGCCGATGGAGCTCAGCTTTGATGCCGGAGGTCTCCTGGTGATTGCTCTGCGGGCGAGCGCGATTGCCGCGGTCGTGCTGGCTACTTTCGTCTGATCTCGCGGCGGCGCTTGCCGGAGTGGGCGTTTTTTGGTTTATCAGCCGACTGTTCGCTGCTTAGGTTTCGTGCCGTGGGAATGGTAATTGCAAGCAGCCACTCACCTGATCAGCAGCCTCGGAGGTTTTCCTCCAGACACCGGTACAAATTTCGATACGAAGCCCCAGCGAACACATCTTCGCGCAAGTCGAGTCGAGGCACCATCGTGTCCGCTCTCCGCCGCATTTGCAGTCTTGCATCGCAAGTCGATTCCGGCGTGAACCCCTGGACTGTCAACAGGAGCTAATCCGCGTGCGGCTTGGGCGAGGAGGTGTGACAGACATGCCGCTGGCCTTGATGTCGATCAGCACTTGGCCCGCCGTGCGGCCGTCGAGTTTGACCGTTCGACCCTACCTCGACGCTACCACCGCACGCATCAATGGGTGTTTCCGATCGTTGCTGGTCGCAGAAACCGCAAAGCATGATAATGTGCAAGCGAGAGCTCGAGGCGAGGGTTCGAGCAGCGCGCAGGGAGGAATCACTGTGACGACGCCGCGTTCAGTATTTGCATCGTGCTTGCGCCCGGCTCTGGGCGCCATCCTGGTGGCCTTGTGGGTCAGCGGCCCGGCATGGTCGCAGGCCGCTTCGACCGGGACCTGGACCGCCAAGGCACCAATGTCGGCGGTGCGTGGCGAGGTGGCGGCGGCGGTGCTCGAGAACAAGCTCTATGCCCTCGGCGGCAACGTCGCCACCAACGCGGTGCCGCGCAATGAGGAATACGACCCCTCGACCGATCGCTGGCGCAGCCGCGCCCCGATGCCGGCGCCGCGCGATCACCTCGGCGTCGCGGTGGTGAGCGGCAAAATTTACACCTTCGGCGGCTTTGTGAAGAGCGTGCATGAAGGGGCGACGACCGACGTGTTCGAATACGATCCCGCCTCCGATACGTGGCGGGCGCGATCGCCACTCAGGACCCCGCTCGGCTCCGTCGGGGTTGGCGTAATTGACGGCAAGGTCCACCTCATCGGCGGCCGCGGTCTCGACAAGGTCACCACCACCACGCACTTGGTCTACGACCCCGCGACCGACAAATGGAGCGATGCGGCGCCGATGTCCAAGGGACGCGATCACATGGCCGTGGTCGTGGCGGAGGGGAAGATGCATGTGATCGGCGGCCGCTTCACCAGTCCGCTCGACCGCACCGACATGCATGAGATCTATGATCCTGCAACCGACACCTGGTCGACAGTGGCACCGCTGAAGACACCACGCAGCGGGCTCGCTTATGCGCTTTATCGCGGCATGATCGTGGTTGACGGTGGCGAATGGCCGCCGGAAATGCGGACCTTCACCGAGAACGAAGGCTATGATCTCAAGACCAAAAGCTGGGTGTCGCTTGCCCCCATGCCGCTGGGCGCCCATGGTTTCGGGGCCGGCGTCATCGGCGGAAATGTCTACTTTGTGGGCGGCTCGACGCTACCGGGCGGGGCAGGGCTCACCGATCGTCTTTTGATGTTCACTCTGCCCTGATTTCACCGGCAGAACGATCAGCGTCTGCGTCACACTGGCCCCGTCGACGCGCGCGAAAAGCTTTTGGCACCGCCCGTGGCAGCGCCCCGACGCTGGCGACCGAACGCCAGTCGGCCACTGCGGTTCAGAGAAAAATGGGCCGAACCAGGGCGCTTTCGGTGCCGACCCATACAGATCTACGGTCGGATCGTCGCGGCGCTTGGGGAGACGGTGCGATCACAGCGTCGCGCTGCCACAGCGGGCCGGGCGCCGCTCGGCTGGTAAAAGCCGCCCGATCCTGAGCCGCCCAAGGAAGAGACTCCGATCGTGATCCAGCGACAGCTTCGGCGACCACGCGTGAGCGCTTCAACGCCTCAGGAGAAGCTCTACTACGAGCGCTTTTGGAACACGTTGAGCAAAAGCCCGCACGGATGAGGCAGGAAGTGCGCGGACCTGCAAAACGTCGACCCAGCCGCAATCTGCCGATTGACCGACTGGAGCTGATGAGACTTTTCAGCCAGGAGAACTCGGAAACCGACTCCGGCGGACGTGGACATCCGATCCAACGCCCCGGCGATCGACGCCTGAACGTTGCTCGCAGATCAATTGGCGGTCTTCGCCGGACCGTGCGTCCCCCGAGGCCACGCCGGTCTCGGAGTTTGCCTGCCGTTCTTCTTTAGACTGGCCCGCAATACTCAACGGTCAGATATCGCGACCCTCGACCTTCTCGCTCAGCTGCTTGACCAGGTCGGGGATGTGCTCCAGATGCGGATGCACCGCAAGCGCGCGGCGGAACGCCTCCAGGGCGTGCTTGTCGTCGCCAAGCTCTTGCATGATCATGCCTAGTCCGGAGAGCGCGCCGAAATGGCGCGGCTCGCGCTGGAGCACCTCGTGGATGTCCTCGAGCGAGTGATCGAAATCCTTTTTCATGTAGTAGACGGTGGCGCGACGGTTCCACGCCTCGACATAATTGGGCTTGATGTCGATGATCGCCGAGAGAAGCTTGATGCCAAGGTCGAGATCCTTGCTGTCGATGGCTTGCTTGGCGCGGGCCATCAAAAGCGTCGTGGTGTCGCTGTCGGTGGCGATCCACATCGCCCAGATGCGGTTCTCGACGTACTTGGCGCTCTCATTGTCGGGCGCCACCTTCAGGGCCTCGAATAGGCGGTCGAGATTCATGCTGCCCTGGACCCGCGGCAGATCGCGCGGCGGCTCCATGAAGTTCCGGTTGGATTGTTGGGCCAATGCAGACGCGGTCGCCGGCAAAACGATTGCGGCCGCGAGGATCGCCAGCCGCACCGTTCTCAGGGGCAATGTCCTGCCGATTCGTGTGCTCATGGGGTAAGTCTAACCCCATATTGCACCGCAACAAGATTAAATCCGTGTGAACGGCCCACGAATCCCGCGCAACGTGGCGCTTGCGCCACACACTGTCCTACCGCGGTTGGGCCTGATTTCTCAGCCCTGGCGCGCCTTGAAGCGGCGTTGGACCTTGTTGATCACAAAAACGCGACCGCGCCGGCGCACCAGCTGGTTGTTGCGGTGGCGACCGCGCAGCGATTTCAACGAGTTGCGGACCTTCATGGCGACCTCCGGGCCGTCCGCACGAACCGGCGGGGGCATATCTGGCATCAAGTGCGGCGGAAAATAGGGAGCGAGCGGGGTTTCGTCAATCGCCAACGAGCGACCGATCCTGGGCCCTTTAGGGAATCGGGGCACTCAGGACGACCCGATGGCCGCCGGGGACCTAGCCGGTCCAGAGTAGGATGTTGTGGCGCGTGAGATCGATGTAGCTCGGAGCTGGGCCGCTTGCCTCGGTCGGGACATCCGAGTAGAGCACCGGGCGCGATCGGTGACGTCACAAACACCCCGCCGCTCTTGCGCTGCTGACCTGCTCGATGATGGCGGCGACACCTTGGCAGACGCTTCCGCGTCATTCGAAATCCGCTGCCGTGCTGAGAATTCATATGCCATTGGCCTCGCGGAATTAGCCGAACGCATTGTAGCTGGTGATCACCCGTCCTCGCTCGGCCGGGATTTTCGGGACCGCCTCCTTCACCTCTTGCTCGAGCGCGTATCGTCGGTTCACTTGCGAAATGCAATGTTATAACATATGATAAGCATGCAAAGCCCGGCGCTTCAGGCTTCGCAAATAGGCGCCCGTGCTATGGACCCAACCGGCGCGATCAGCGAACGAGCTAAAAATCATTTTCCTTTGACTGGACTGAGGAGCGTAACGTTATATTGTTCCGAAGGAAAATCCAACCGCCGGCGGTGTTGCCCTCCTCGACCGCAAGGGCATGGCGCCGGGAGGATGCGCATCGTGATGTCAGGTATTCGGCCGCCAAGGGGAGTTTTGTAATGCAAGCGACGCAATCAGACGCCAAAGTCATACAACCGCCAAGCACCCCGGCCGCAGCCCATCGGCACCCGCTTCGCGGCCGGGGTTCGTCGGTTTCCCTCCTCGGCACGAGTGTCTTCGCCCGGCTTGCCCTCGTGGCGAGCATTTCCGCGGTGCTATGGATCGCGATCGTGTGGGCGCTGGCATGAACATCGCCGTCGCGCCTCCGCCGGTTGCCGTTTCATTCAAGGACCTGACGCTTGGCTACGACCGGCATCCCGCGGTTCACCATCTCAGCGGGGAGATCCGCAAAGGCGAGCTCCTGGCCGTGGTCGGACCCAACGGCGCCGGCAAATCGACCTTGCTCAAGGGCATCATGGGCGAATTGCGCCCGCTCGATGGTCACATCAATCTGAACGGCGCCAAGACACGCGAGATCGGCTACCTGCCGCAACAGAACGATGTGGACCGCAGCTTCCCGATCTCCGTGCTCGATTGCGTTGCCATGGGGCTGTGGCACGACATCGGCATCTGGCGCAGCATTGGCGCGGGCGGCATGCATTCCGTCATGGATGCGCTCGCCGCCGTCGGTCTCAGCGACTTCGAGCACCGATCGGTCGGCTCGCTGTCCGGCGGGCAGTTTCAGCGCGTGCTGTTCGCGCGTCTGTTGCTGCAGGACGCGTCCCTGGTGCTGCTCGACGAGCCGTTCCGCGCGGTCGACAGCAAGACCGTCGACGACCTGATCGATCTCATTCTGCGCTGGCATGCTGAGGGGCGCACGATCGTCGCGGCGCTGCACGATCTCGACCAGGTGCGCGCCTATTTCCCGCAGACCATGGTGCTGGCGCGCGAGCTCGTGGCCTGGGGCGAGTCGAGCAAGGTGCTGGTGCCGGAAATTCTCAACAAGGCCCGCCAGCTCTGCGAGGCGTGGGACGCGGACGCAGACGTCTGCCAGCGCGGCGAGCACGAGGCGCAACGGAAGATCGCATGATGGAGCTATTCTCTCAGCCTTATGACCTCCTGATCTCGCCCTTCGTCGAGTTCTCCTTCATGCGCCGCGCGCTGGTCGGATGCCTCGCACTCTCGATCGGGGCACCGCCGGTCGGCGTCTTTCTGGTGCTGCGTCGCATGAGCCTCATGGGCGATGCCATGTCGCACGCGATCCTGCCGGGCGCCGCGCTCGGCTACCTGGTTGCCGGACTGTCGCTGTTCGCGATGAGCGCCGGCGGCCTCGTGGCCGGCATTGCGGTGGCGGTGCTCGCCGGCATCGTGGCGCGCTCGACGGTGCTGCGCGAGGACGCAAGCCTTGCGGCCTTCTACCTGGTCTCGCTGGCGACGGGGGTCCTCATCGTATCGGTGCGCGGCAGCAGCATCGATCTCCTGCACGTGCTGTTCGGCACGGTGCTGGCGCTCGACGATGCGGCGCTGATCCTCATCGGCATCATTGCGACCGGCACCCTGACGGCGCTCGCTATCATGTATCGGCCGCTGGTGCTCGAATGTCTTGATCCGATGTTCCTGCGCTCGGTCAGCAGGGTGAGCTCGCCCACGCACATCGCGTTCCTGGTGCTCGTCGTTCTCAATCTGGTCGGCGGATTCCAGGCGCTCGGCACCCTGATGGCGGTCGGCATCATGCTGCTGCCCGCGGTGACGGCACGCTTCTGGGCGGAGGAAGTGCCCAATCTCATCATCGCCGCGGTGATCTGCGCCTTCGGATCGAGCGCGGTTGGGCTTCTGCTCTCCTATCACGCCAACGTGCCGTCGGGGCCGGCGATCATCCTGACCTGCGGGGTCGCGTATCTGATCTCGATCTTGGTGGCTCCGCGGGGCAGTCTTCTCAGGCAGCTCGTCCCGCGCAAGCATCTCAGTGCCTGACAATGGAGGGAGGCATGGTGTTGAAAATGAACAGACGTCTGCTCTTATACGCCACATTGCTGACGCCGCTGATGCTCGGATCGCTGCCCGCGCGGGCAGCTGACACGATCAAGGTCGCCGCCTCCTTCAGCGTGCTCGGCGACATGGTGAAGCAGATCGGCGGCGATCGCGTGGAGGTGAAGACCTTCGTGGGTCCGAACGGCGATGCCCACGTCTATGAGCCGGCGCCCGGCGACGCCAAGGCGCTAGTGGACGCCAAAATTCTGGTGGTCAACGGCCTCGGCCTCGAAGGCTGGATGAGCCGCCTGCAGAAATCCTCCGGCTTCAAGGGCAAGGTCATCACGGCGACGACCGGCATCAAGTCGCGCCAGATGGAGGAAGAGGAGCACGGCAAGACCAAGAAGATCACCGATCCGCATGCTTGGCAGAGCCTCGCCAACGGCAGGATCTATGTGGCCAATATCCGCGACGGCTTGATCGCTGCCGATCCGGACGGCAAGAGCACCTACGAGGCAAACGCCACCAAGTTCCTGGCGGACATCGACACCGTCGAGAAGGACGTCACGGAGAAGATCGCGGCGCTGCCGGCGACCCGCCGCAAGATCATCACCACCCATGACGCCTTCGGCTATTTCGGCGCCACCTACGGAATGGATTTCATTGCGCCGGAAGGCGTGAGCACGGAGAGCGAAGCGTCGGCCAAGGACGTCGCCAAGATCATCCGTCAGATCAAGGCCGAGAAGATCCCCGCGGTGTTCCTCGAGAACGTCACCGACCACCGCCTGCTCGATCAGATCGCCAAGGAGACCGGTGCCAAGATCGGCGGCACGCTCTTCTCCGACGCGCTTTCGGACGAGAGGGGACCGGCGGCGACCTATCTCGACATGTTCCGCCACAACGTTGCGACCTTGAGTGAGGCGCTCTCGTCCTGAGACGCCATCGTCTTCAAAAAAGCTCCTGCTGCAACGTTATATTGTTGCAGCAGTGAGAAACCGCGGCAGCGTGCATGCGAGGGGTGATCGGCTAGAGCTGAGCGCAAATGAATAGGGCTATTGAAGGGGGGCTATTCAAGACTTGAGCGCAACAGTCCGCTCTACTCAGGGGAGTTGGACCCTCCCGTGATCGTCGCAATGATCGCCATGCGGATGATGCGCGTGGCCGTCCACCAAATAGTCGACGTGAGCTGCGATTGGGCTTAGCCCGATTGCTCGCTACAAAAGTGGCGCCGGCCGATCACCTGCGACCGGTTGGTGAGGGGGTGTCGTGCCAGACGTCCGGCATCTTGGCGTGGATGAGCGGATGCAAGACGCGGACCCTGCCGGCCCGGCGGCGTGCCAAGTCGCGAGTCCGCTCCGCGAGGTCCAACCATTTCTCGGCGAGGCTTAGAAGGCGTCCCTTGTCGCCGGAACTCGCCGCGCGGCTCGCCAGCTTCAGTGTCTCCGCCGCATTCCTCCTGTAGTCGTCTTCTTTGGTCATGGGGGCTAAGTTCCCCGAATTGGCAACCTCCCAACGCGCCTGCCAGATCAATGCCGGATACCGGCATTCGTTCCTTGCCCAATGTACGCTGGCCGACTTAATGAGCGTTGCAACTGTATTATTTTCCAGCCGATCGGTAACTTAGGTTACCGACGCGTCGCGCGCGCTCTGGCATCTCAACAAGCAAAGGCTGGGGGAAACACCGGTTACGTCAATCATCGTTTGCGTCAGTCACTATGGGTAGGAGCCTAAGTTCAATGCCACTGACCCCGTACCTGAATGAAGGAGTCTTTGACCCCAAGGCCATCGATGCCATGAACACGGCTTTCATGGCAGTCTGCAAATCCCTTCAATTGTCCCCTCGCGACAATCTCGCTACTCAGATCGTCGCGCGAAAGATCATCGAGATCGCCGGGGCCGGCGAGCACGACCCGCAGAGAATGCACGATCTCGCGCTGGTCGCGCTGAAGGAATCGGACCAACTCTCCGCCTGAGTGTTGATATGACCGATCGAGCCAGCCGCCGCGAGCGCGCCGCCATGAGGTGGCGTAGCCTTCCACATCACATTGTTCGCCACCCGACGTCGGGGAGGCGGGATGCCGCGTGACGGAACTAACGTACGCAGCGGCGGCTTTAGAAGCATGAAGGCCGATCCAACCTGGCCGCTCAATCGACTCTTGCTTGCGCTGCCGCCGGGCAACCTCGAACGCTTGATGCCCGACCTCCAGCGCGTCGATTGCCGGCGCGAGCAGATACTCGTCGACGCCGACGGCTCACTCGATTATGTCTATTTTCCCGATAGCGGTGTGATCTCCGTGGTCGCGGTCTATGCCAACGGCGGCATCATCGAGATGGCGACCATCGGCCGGGAGGGTTGCAGCGGGCTACAGGCCATATTTCGCGCCAAGACCTCCTCGGTCCGCCTACTCGTCCAGCTTCCGGGCAGCGCCGCGAAGATGCCGCGCGCCGCGTTCATGCGGGCCATGGATTCGATGCACTCCTTCCGCGAGCTGATGTTTGCCTACGTGCAGGCCTTTCTCGAGCAGGTCCTGGTCTCCGGCGCCTGCAACGGCGCGCACGGCCTGAAGGAGCGCCTGGCGCGCTGGCTGCTGATGATGCGCGACCGCAGCGACGGCGACACGTTGTTGCTCACGCAGGACCTCTTGGCCGAGATGCTGGGAGCCCGCCGGCCATCGATCACACATGTCGTGCGAGAGCTGGAGCAGGCCGGCTTGATTGAGCAACGTCGAGGTCAAGTCACGATCCTCGATCGGCAGCGTCTCAAGAAGGCGTCGTGCGAGTGCTACCAATTGGTCCGCGAGCGCATTGCCTACCACCTGCCCAAGACCTACCCGTTAAGCTGAGCGCATGATGGGTTTCGCATAGCCCGCTGAGACGGACGTAAACGCTCTGGTGGGCTCAACCCATGCTACGATGCCGCCGATGGCCGGGGAGATCGCAAGAGGCAAGGCACGGGATGGAACCTGGCCCGAGGTGCTTGCGGCCTTCATGCGGCTCGGCCTCACCTCCTTCGGTGGGCCGGTTGCTCATCTCGGCTATTTCCGCGCAGAGCTCGTGACGCGGCGGTGCTGGCTCGACGACCGTGCCTATGCCGACATCGTGGCGCTCTGCCAGTTCCTGCCTGGACCTGCATCGAGCCAAACCGGCATCGCCATCGGGCTGCTGCGCGCGGGCTACGCCGGGGCGGTGGCGGCGTGGGTGGGATTTACGCTGCCTTCGGCGCTGGCCATGGTCCTGTTCGCCTATGGGGTCGGCGTTCTCGGCAATGCAGCTGGAGCGGGCTGGCTGCATGGGCTCAAGGCCGCCGCGGTCGCCGTGGTGGCGCAGGCCTTGCTCGGCATGGCCCGCACGCTCACCCCCGACCCGCCGCGCGCGACGCTTGCGGTCGCGGCCGCGGTCGCAGCGCTGGTGCTGCCTTCCGCCTGGGGGCA
>Ga0126371_10004336_pt1 | contig 12513 bp, 8 predicted proteins | sample PanSoiMetaPlot_4_FD_110145 | JGI IMG/M metagenome (GOLD analysis project Ga0126371, IMG submission 110145) | Tropical forest soil microbial communities from Panama - MetaG Plot_4 | ecosystem: Environmental > Terrestrial > Soil > Tropical forest > Bulk soil | place: Panama | collected 2016-02-17
ACCGTTGTCGCAATTGCAAAATCCACTCTTTGCGCGGATCAATAAGCGATCTGGCAGGCCGCATCCTGTGCCCCGGCACGCAAACGCGTGCCCGGTTCCCCATTGATCAAGCAGGAACGGCCAGTCAATCTCCGTCCAAGCGACCGGGTCTGCCTCGGTGATCTTGGCGGCAGACAGATCGGCCGCCGAGACACTCGTGAGCGCGAGCGCCAATAGGCCGCACGCCGCTCGAATCGCCTTCATCCAACCACCTCGACGCGATAGTTTTCGATGATGGTATTGGCCAGCAAGGTCTCGGCCGCATTCTTGAGCGTCGCCTCCGCCTGGGCCTGATCGGTGCCCTCGAGCTCGACGTCGAACACTTTACCCTGGCGGACGCTGGCAATGCCCGCGACCCCAAGCGCCCTGAGGGCACCCTCAATGGCTTTGCCTTGCGGATCGAGTACGCCCGATTTCAGCGTAACCGTGACGCGAGCCTTCATCGCGCGCCGCCCTGGCTCACCGTTCAAGCCGGCTCAAGGCCTCGAGCATCGCGCCCCTCCGACGATACCCCGAGGGTCGAGCTCAGCCCTTCACCAAGATCGGCCCGGACCCTTGGGGCCGCTCGTTCTCGCTAATGATTCCGAGGCGCTTTGCGACCTCGGTATAGGCCTCAAGCAACCCGCCGAGGTCGCGTCGGAAGCGATCCTTGTCCAGCTTCTCGTTCGACTTAATGTCCCACAGACGGCAGGAATCCGGGGAGATTTCGTCGGCGACGACGATCCGCATGAGGTCATTCTCCCACAGGCGGCCACATTCCATTTTGAAGTCGACCAGCCGGATCCCGACGCCCAAAAATAACCCGGAGAGAAAATCGTTAACTCTGATGGCAAGTGCCATGATATCATCGATTTCCTGCGGCGTGGCCCAACCGAACGCGGTGATGTGTTCTTCGGACACCATCGGATCGCCGAGGGCATCATTCTTGTAGTAAAACTCGATGATCGATCGCGGCAACTGGGTACCTTCCTCGATCCCCAGGCGTTGGCTAAGCGAACCCGCCGCGACGTTGCGAACCACGATCTCGAGGGGGATGATTTCGACCTCCCGAATCAGCTGCTCGCGCATGTTAAGCCGGCGGATGAAGTGGGTGGGGACACCGATGTCGTTAAGGTGTTGAAACAGGTATTCGGAGATCCGGTTGTTGAGTACCCCCTTGCCCTCAATAACCTGGTGCTTCTTGGCATTGAATGCGGTCGCGTCGTCCTTGAAATGCTGGATCAGTGTTCCCGGCTCCGGACCCTCGTAGAGGACCTTCGCCTTGCCTTCATAGATGCGGCGGCGGCGGCTCATCGGCGTATACCGTGGCTTGAGGAAATCCATATTTTGCCGGGGCTCCAGTGGGGGTTGCAACGTCCGCGGCGACCGGATCGGGTGGCACGATTTAGGGAACCGGTGAACCTGCCCGACCGCTTCGGCAACCTAGCCGATCGTGGTGCGAAGCACAATCGCGACCCCCGCCCCCAAGGGGAGCGGCAGCTAAGCCACTGTGTTGATTTGGTCATGTCAACCCTCTATGCAAGCCGCAATTGAGCCACCACGGCCAAGCGACGAGGAGGCACAGTATGACCACCTTTGACAAGCGTGAGGAGGGTTTCGAACAGCAGTTCGCGCACGATGAGGCGATGCGCTTCAAGGCGACCGCCCGGCGCAACAGGCTGCTCGGATTGTGGGCTGCCGAGAAACTCGGACTTGCCGGGGCGGACGCCGAGGCCTATGCCAAGGATCTGGTGCTGGAGGAGTTCGCGGAAGGCGGTCACGACGTGTTCCAGAAGGTGCGTCGCGATTTCGACGCCAAGGGCGTCATCCAGTCCGATCATCAGATCCGCCGCACGATGGATGAGCTGATGGCGCAGGCCATCAAGCATGTCAAGACGAGCTGAGGGGTCGTTCACTCAAAACCTCAGCCCTCGAAGCGTGCGATGCGGGGTGCCAGCCCCGCACCGGCCTCGCCTAGGGTGAGGGTCTTGGCTCGATGCGACCAGGCTTAGCCAGGTCTCTGACTGGCGTTTACGCTCCCCCTCTGTTCGCCGTTGAAGCAGATCGCTTCTAAGAAACCTGATCACAAGCGCTGCCACGTCCGGCCTGTTGTCGCGAGCGAGAGCTCAGAGGCGCGGCCCCGGGGTCTTGAAACCAAGAGCACGAAGCACACGACCGCCATATTGCCGCCAGAGGTCAACGGCCGCACGCTGTCAAGTATCTTAACCGGACGTTGCCGGCGAACGTCCACGGGGCGGCCCGCGCGTTAAGTGTCGACGCTCACCTCTCAGCGGACTCGGACGCATGGCGGCTCGGCGACAATTTTGCCGCCTGGACCGCGATGAAGATGTCGTCCAGCAAAGTTGTGAGCTTGCTTTCCACGTCGTCGGCCGCGATCTCGAACACCCGATAGCCGCGCGCCATGAGCCATCGACGTCGCGCCCCACGGGCAGTGGCCGCCTCGGCGCTCTCCTCGTTCGGTTCGAGATCCAACGCCATCCGCAGAGGAAATGACACAATATCGATAATATGTGGTCCGATCGGGACCTGTCGCTTGAACCCCGCCCCCGCGAACCGTCGGTCGTTGACGAGCGCAGTCCACAGCGCGCGCTCAGCCGGGGTAGGATTGCGCCGGAGCAGCCGGGCTAAGCCGCGGACGGGGCCGCGCTCCGAGGGCACTCGGGCCGCCGCGTGTTCATTGAGCAAGGTGCGAAGCAATTCAGCCTGCTCGCCGTCAAGCACGCCACCGCGTGCAGGTCCTTTACGGCCCTCGGCGATAGCCATCACCACACCATGCAGCGTCCTCAGGTCCTGTCGGGTCAGCTCCATGCGGGTGAAGATGTTACGCATATTGATTACCATGGTGCCGCGTTTCTCCGGCGGCCGAAAAAATTCGACTTGCTCGAGCTCGCGTTCGAGGTCGACAAAGAACGACAGCAGTTGCTGCTTCGCCGCTCGCGGAGATGACCTTCTCGGCGCCATCGGCAACGCATCGTTGGTGGCGCGCTTGAACCATTCATAGCCGACGAGAAGAACCGCCTGCGCGAGATTAAGCGACGCAAAGGCGGGATTGACCGGAAAGGTGACGATCCGGTCGGCTAGCCCGACTTCATGGTTCTCGAGGCCGTTGCGCTCGCGCCCGAAGATCACTGCTACGGTCTCGCGCGCGGCAATATGCCGGAGCATATCGTCGGCCGCGGCCTGAGGGCCGATGACTCTCTTAGCCTGGTCGTGTTCGCGGGCGGTCGTGGCGAACACCCATTGGCAGTCGGCGATCGCCGCTTTGAGCGAGGGGTATTGTAACGCCTGTTCGAGGATCTGGTCGGCACCGGAAGCGGCCGCACGGGCCCGTGGACTCAAGGGATCCTCACGCGGTGCCACCAGCCGCAAGCGCCGCAATCCAAAATTGGCCATGGCACGCGCGCTCGTGCCGATGTTCTCGGCGAGCTGCGGCTCGACCAGAACCACGATGGGGCCTTCAAGGCCACTCCATGCTTTGGTCTTATCGGTTCCAGCGCCAGACATGTCGGGTCCATGATTCGCGGTTTTTGGGGTCGCCGTTTAGCGGTCTCGGGGCCTATTGCCTATCTTTCGTGCAGCCCGGCACGCAAGCTGCCGACGTGCTTGCACGGGTCTCGGGCTCGGGCGATAACGGCCGCACTTCGCCGGGTATTGCGTCGCTCCTGCCGCTCCGAAAAGGTCAATTCTCCATGACAAAGATCAAGGTTGCGAATCCGGTCGTCGAGCTCGATGGCGATGAAATGACCCGGATCATCTGGCAATACATCAAGGATAAGCTCATCCTTCCCTATCTCGACATTGATCTGCTCTATTTTGACCTCGGGATCACGCACCGCGATGCGACCGATGATCAGGTGACCGTTGAGGCGGCCGAGGCCATCAGGGAGATCGGGGTCGGGGTGAAATGCGCGACCATCACGCCCGACGAGGCCCGCGTGAAGGAGTTCAAGCTCAAGAAAATGTGGCGTTCGCCCAATGGCACGATCCGCAATATCCTCGGCGGCGTGATCTTTCGGGAGCCCATCATCTGCAAGAACGTGCCGCGGCTGGTTCCGGGTTGGACCCAACCCATCGTGATTGGACGCCACGCCTATGGCGATCAGTATCGCGCCACCGATTTCAAGGTGCCCGGCAAGGGCCGGCTTAGCGTCCGCTTCGTCGGCGAGGACGGCGAAGAGATCGAACATGAGGTCTTTGCGTTTCCGGGCGGGGGTGTCGCGCTCGCCATGTACAATCTCGACGACTCGATCCGTGACTTCGCCCGGGCCTCGTTTAATTACGGTCTGGCGCGCACTTATCCCGTCTATCTGTCCACCAAGAACACCATCCTCAAGGCGTATGACGGGCGTTTCAAGGAGCTTTTTCAGGAGATCTACGACAGAGAATTCAAGAGTGAATTCGAAAAACACGGCATCACCTACGAACATCGGCTAATCGACGATATGGTCGCCGCGGCGCTCAAATGGTCTGGCGGCTATGTCTGGGCCTGCAAGAACTATGATGGCGACGTTCAGTCCGATACTGTGGCACAGGGTTTTGGTTCACTTGGGCTGATGACCTCGGTGCTGATGAGTCCTGATGGCAAGATCGTCGAAGCTGAAGCCGCCCACGGCACGGTAACACGCCACTACCGCGAACATCAGAAGGGCAAGGAGACGTCGACCAACTCCATTGCCTCGATTTTTGCTTGGACGCGAGGACTCTCGCATCGGGCCAAATTAGACAAAAACGAGAACCTTGCCAAATTTGCAACCATGCTGGAAAGAGTTTGCGTTGACACGGTCGAAAGCGGGTTTATGACAAAAGATCTCGCTTTGCTGGTTGGGGCCGATCAGAAGTGGCAATCCACAACGGCATTTCTCGATAAGGTTGCCGCGAATCTCGACAAATCAATGGGCTAGAGCCAGGATGGGCGCGGGGCGGTGTCGAGGCGCATCCGTCAGCCACAGAAGGCTTCAGTATGGGGCGAGGCGAGTCGGACTGATGTTTGGACGGCCGAATGTTGGCTTGGCGTTCGGTGGCATCGCGGAGATCATCGGGGGAGGTCGACTTGCCGGCATCCAGGCGGGCGTCCGCGATTGCGATCGCCCCGACCGCGGTCCTGCTGATCGCGTCGGCATCTCTAATCCTGGTCTCCTCCTACCGGCTCCGTGCCAGCCGTGATCTTGTCCTTGATACCTATGATGTGATCAGCCTCGCAAGCTCGCTGCTCTCGAACGTCCGGGATGCCGAGGCGAACCAGCGCGGCTATCTGATCACGGGTCGCACCGAGTACCTCACGCCGTACCAAACGGCGATCAGCGAGGTCCCAAGACTGGTCACACGGCTACGCGACCTCACCAGCGACAATCCCGAGCAGCAACACCGCATCGAAGCGCTAAAGGACGCGACCAACGCCGAGCTTACGCAGTTGGCTTCAACCATTGATTCCTTGCGTCAGTCGGGGATTGCGACCGCACGCGCCGAGATGATCGCCGAGGCCGATCATCAGACGACAGTCGACATCAGCCGCATCATCAACGAGATAGTTGGCGAAGAACGCGCAATCCTGAATGGGGGCATTGCGATCGCCGACCAGACTGAGCGGCGCACCCTGATGGTTGCCGTTGGCACCATGTTCGCTGCGCTGATCGTGCTCGCGATTGCGCAGCTTTTGTTGGCGCGACGCAACACCCAGCTCGAACGTGCGGACGCGACTGCAGCGCTCAAATCTGTCCTGCTGCAGGCGACCCTCGACCACACACGCGAAGGCATCGTCGCATTCAATGCGCAAGGCCGCTTGCTGGCATTCAACCAGCGTTTCTTCGATCAGCTCGATCTGCCCAGGAGCCTGGCGGTCGAAGGGACTCCATTCGAAAGCCTGCTCAGTGCTGAGTCGCTGCGGACGCCGGCTGCACAGTTAACCGCACGGTTTCGATCACCTCAGCGCCATGCCGACGAAGGCGTGATGTTCCAGGGCAAGATTGGTGCCCGAACGGTCGAAATCGGCACCCATCCGACAAGCGACGGCGGTGTGCTGCTGTCGAGCGTTGACGTGACGCAACGCGTTCAGACGGAGGCCGCTTCGGCTCAAGCCCAGAAAATGGAAGCGATCGGCCAGCTCACCGGCGGCGTGGCACATGACTTTAACAATCTGCTGCAGATCATTCGCAGCAATCTTGATCTGCTGTCCAAGCAGTTGGACGAACATCCTCGTGCCAAGCAGCGGATCGACAACGCGTTGGCTGGCGTAGAGCGCGCCGCGCAACTCACCCGCCAACTGCTGGCTTTCGCCCGCCGACAGCCGCTCGAGCCCCACCCGGTAAATCTCGGCCGGATGGTGACCGAGATGAGCGATCTGCTGCGTCGGACCCTTGGCGAGCAGATAGAAATCGAGACGGTCGTCAGCGGGGGGCTATGGAACGCACTTGCGGATCCGGCGCAAATCGAGAATGCGTTGCTCAACCTTGCTATCAACGCCCGCGATGCGATGCCCGATGGGGGTAAACTGACGATCGAGCTCGCCAATGCGTCACTTGATGAAGAATATGCGGCCCAGCACGCCGACGTCACGGCTGGTCAGTACGTCCTTCTCGCCGTCACCGATACCGGCACCGGGATGCCCCCCGAAATCATTGCCCGGGTCTTCGAACCCTTGTTTACCACCAAACCCGAAGGTCGCGGCACCGGGCTCGGTCTCGCACAAGTGTATGGATTCGTGCGCCAGACGGGAGGCCACATCAAGATTTATAGCGAAGTCGGTCACGGGACCACGGTAAAGATTTATCTGCCGCGGACCAAGCAGGCCGAGGAGCGGGACATACCGAAAGTACTGGAGCCGATCGTGGGCGGAACCGAGACCGTTCTGGTCGTCGAGGACGACACCCAGGTGCGCCGCGGGGCGGTCGATATCCTCGGCACTCTCGGTTACCGGGTCCTCCAGGCCGCCAGCATCGAATATGCGCTTGAAATGCTGGAGAAGGGCGGCCGCATTGATTTGTTGTTCACCGACGTCGTGATGCCTGGGCGGCTCAAGGCAACGGATCTTGCTAAGCGTGCCCGCGAATTGCAGCCGCATATCGTGGTCCTCTTCACGTCCGGCTACACAGAAAATGCGATCATCCACAATGGGCAGCTCGATCCCGACATGAGCTTGGTCGGCAAACCGTATCGGCGCGAGGACCTCGCCCGGAAGGTGCGCGCGGCACTCGATAAGACGAAGGCGGTGTCGCCGCCCATTCACGCCGGGTCCGAGGTGAGCAAACCCGCGGGTCTGATCGCGCGCAGCGCCTCGCCGCCGCAAAGCGCCGCCGTCTCCGCGCCGGCGAGCGGCCCAGTCCGTCCGCTGCGGGTTCTGGTGGTTGAGGACGACGTGGTCGTGCGCACCGCGACGATGGACGGGCTTGCCGAACTCGGACACACAGGCGTGGAGGCGTCGAACGGCCGCGACGCGTTGCAAAAGCTCGAGCCAAGCCTCGACCTCCTGCTCACGGACATCGGGCTGCCGGACATGAGCGGCGAAGATTTGGCCGCGCAATGTCTCAAACGACAGCCGCGGCTGCGTGTCATCTTCGCAACCGGCTACAACAAGCCGCTCGACGCGACTGGTACCGACGCTCCGGCGACGTTCCTTGGCAAGCCGTTCGTGCTCGCCGACCTCAAGCGCGCCGTCGAGACCGCGATGAGTGGGTCTTCAGACCAGAACGAGACCCGCGCACACCAGTGAACCGACAGCCATCGTTGCTGGGAATGCGAACGCGGTTTCTTTGGGGCGCTCGCTGACACCCTCATTGAGCCTGCAACAGCCCTGCCTCGATGGCTTCAAGTGCAGCCTGGGCACGCGTGCCATCGGGACCGCCGGCCTGCGCCATGTCGGGCCGACCGCCGCCGCCCTTGCCACCCAGCGCTTCGGCACCTTTGCGGACGAGATCCACGGCGTTGTAGCGCGGCGTGAGATCGGTTGTGACGCCGACCACGAGCCCAGCCTTGCCCTCCGCGGTCACGCCGACAACGGCAACGACGCCGGATCCGACCTGCCGCTTACCCTCATCGACGAGACTTTTGAGGTCTTTGACGTCGATGCCGGCGACCGAGCGGGCCAGTAACTTGACGTCCCCGACGATTCGGATGCCGCCGTCAGAGCTGTTCGGGCCGCCCCCCATCGCCAGCTTTTTTTTGACTTCGCCGAGCTCGCGCTCGAGGCGCTTGCGGTCGTCGAGCAACTGTGTGAGGCGGTCATCAACCTCGGCCACTGGCACTCTGAGCCGTGTGGCGACCCGCTCGAGCGTGCGGGTCTCACTCGTCAGGTGCTTGCGCGCGGCGGTGGCGGTCAATGCCTCGATCCGGCGCACGCCTGCCGCCACGCCCGTTTCCGACACGATCGTGACCAGGCCGATATCGCCGGTGCGCGCGACGTGGGTGCCACCGCAGAGCTCGACGGACCAGCCGAGCGCATTGCCGCCCCCTTGGCCCATGGACACGACTCGGACCACGTCGCCATATTTTTCACCAAATAGCGCCCGGGCACCCACGGCTGCCGCCTCATCGAAGGCCATGAGCCGCGTCACCACTGGCAAGTTCTCGAGAATCACCGCGTTGGCAAGGTCCTCGACTTTGAGGATTTCGGCGTCATCGATCGACTTGGGGTGCGAGAAATCAAAGCGCAGCCGGTCGGGAGCGACCAACGAACCCTTTTGGGCGACGTGGTCGCCAAGCACCTGACGCAGCGCCTCGTGGAGCAAATGTGTCGCCGAGTGATTGGCCCGGATCGACCGCCGCCGCTGGTGATCGACCGCAAGTTCCACCGCCAGGTCGCGCTCGAGCACGCCGGCTTCAACTCTACCAAAGTGCACGAACAGATCGCCGACCCGCTTCTCAGTGCCGGTCACCTGGAAGCGCATATTGTCTGTGTGAATGATGCCAGTGTCCCCGACCTGTCCCCCAGACTCGGCGTAAAACGGCGTCTGGTTGAGCACGACGATCCCCTCCTCGCCGGCCACCAGCCGATCAACTTCCTGGCCGTTGCGGACGAGCGCAAGGACTATTCCTTCGGCAACCTCCGTCTCATAACCCAGGAACTCCGTCGCGCCGACCCGCTCGCGCAGCGAAAACCACACAGCCTCGGTGGCGGCCTCGCCGGACCCCGCCCATGATGCCCGCGCCCTCTGACGTTGACGCTCCATGGCGGCCTCAAAGCCCTCGACGTCGACCGCAACGCCCCGCGGCCGCAGCGCATCTTGGGTGAGATCGAGCGGAAATCCATACGTATCGTAGAGTGTGAACGCGATCTCGCCATTGAGGCGATCACCGCGACCAAGTCCCTGGCTCGCTTCGTCGAGAATCGAAAGGCCTCGCTCCAAAGTCCTGCGAAATCGGGTTTCCTCAAGCTTTAGGGTCTCGCTCACGAGGGGCTGGGCCTGGACGAGCTCGGGATAGGCCTGCCCCATCTCTCGCACCAGCGCCGCAACGAGCTTCCACATCAACGGCTCGCGGGCCCCCAGCAACTCCGCGTGGCGCATGGCGCGGCGCATAATGCGCCGGAGCACATAGCCGCGGCCCTCATTGGCAGGTAGCACCCCATCCGCGATCAAGAACGCGCAGGCGCGCAGATGATCGGCGATGACACGATGCGAAACGCGATAAGGACCATCCGGATCAACGCCGGTCTCATCGGCAACGGCCTTGATTAACGAGCGCATCAGGTCGGTCGCATAGTTGTCGTGCGTTCCCTGGAGAACCGCGGCGATGCGCTCGAGTCCCATTCCGGTATCGATCGAAGGCCTCGGGAGGTCGACGCGCTCGCGACCGGACAGTTGCTCGTACTGCATGAAGACCAAATTCCAGATCTCGATGAACCGATCGCCTTCGGCATCCGCCGAGCCCGGAGGACCGCCCGGAATACTCTCTCCATGGTCATAGAAAATTTCCGAGCAGGGCCCGCAAGGACCGGTATCGCCCATGGCCCAGAAATTGTCGGACGTGGAAATGCGCAGAATCTGCGAGGTCGGCAAACCCGAGATCTTCCGCCACAGCTCGAACGCCTCATCGTCCTCGGAAAACACCGTCACCACGAGCCTTTGGCCCGGCAACCCGAACTCTTTCGTCACCAGCCTCCAGGCAAGCTCGATAGCCCGGTCTTTGAAATAGTCGCCGAAGGAAAAATTCCCCAACATTTCGAAGAACGTGTGGTGGCGGGCGGTATAGCCGACGTTGTCGAGATCGTTGTGTTTGCCGCCAGCGCGCACGCATTTCTGCGCGGTGACGGCGCGTACATAGGGCCGCCTCTCCATGCCGGTGAACACGTTCTTGAACTGGACCATGCCGCTATTGGTGAACAGCAGCGTCGGATCGTTGCGTGGCACCAGCGGCGAGGAAGGCACGATCTTGTGGTCGTGCTTGGCAAAATAGTCGATGAAATGCGACCGGATTTCGTTGACGCCGCTCATGCCGACACTCTGTCATCACCACCCCGGCGGGGAGGTCTTGGCGACTTTTGATGTGCCTCGCGACCGAACCCTATGCCGGGTTCGAGAGCCCGGCCCCCCGTCCGCCCTGGAGGCCGCGAGGTTGTAGCGGCGGGCCGCGAAGCTGTCCAGGAACCAACGTGAATCTCCCCCCCTGGCTGAAGCCGGCGCTTTTTAAGGCCTCAGGACTGCTCCCCTGGCGCTTGCGGGGCTCTCGCCCACTACCACCTCCGAGACCTCGTAGAGCTTAGGCTTCGAGCGATCCGCCCTTAAGGCCCAGGGGTAGGAGGGCAAAGCCCGTCCGCGCCGTTTTCCCTGATGCCGAACAGGACCGACCTGGCCAAGACGGCCTCCCGCCGAGGGCACGCTCGCCCATGGTTTCACGTCCGGCGCTAGGCCGAACAACCGCCAACCACGATTTCAAACACCCAAGGACAAGTAAGCGAACGGTCGGTCAATGCGACCCTGGTGGTGCGGTCCGCTGCCTGACGCGCGGAGCCCGCTTGCCGACCGCGCCGCAAGCCTGCGGAGCGCGGGGTGCGGTTCGCAAAGCGCGCGAAACCATGCTCGACACCGCCGGAGTGACGCCGCAACACCAATTTTGTATGGTTTAGTTCACCTTTGCATTGGTTTCGGCGCGTTGTTCGGAACTCGCCTCCCAGGGATTGCGTCTGCCGGTGGTGCGGCGATACATCGTCGACCACGCAAGATGGCTCCCACCCCCCAATGAGGCGTTCTATGGCGGCGATTCTCAGACGATTGGGCGCACTGATTTTGATCATTGCTTGCGCCCTCCCGGCATCGATGAAACCAGCACCAGCCCTCACAGCCGAGCTTGCAAAGCAATGCCGCAGCCTCGCGCTTAAGGCCCGGCCTCAGCGACGGGCTGGCATCGCCAACGGAAGCGCGCAGGCGCAGCGGGACTACTATCACGAGTGTATTGCCAAGGAAGGCAACATGGAGGAGGCGAATCAGCCGCTCCCTAATGCCACAGCCCCGAACGCCGACCACCACTGAGCGAGCCACGAATGACCCCTCCCCTCTCGCGGAGGGCGCCGCGACGCGGCTCGAAGCGTGATATTGGCGAACGCCTCATGGTGCGCTCGCTGGAGGCGGAACCCTCCCGGCGAGCGGCGAACGGTTCCTGACGGCGGCCTATTAGCCGCTACCTGAAAGCTCGCGCCCTTGCCTCGGCTGCATCATGGCCGCCGCCACGCAGGACACGATCGCGACGGCCAGCGTTACGGCCACAATGGCTAACCACATGTCGACCTCCACGATCGACGATGAACAAACGAGGCGCCTGACAGTTCCATGTTTGGGTCACAAAGAGGCCGAAAGTGGGCATGCCTCGGCGACGACCGCGCCCCCCGGCATGCTGCGCCGCAAAGGCGAGGTCCTTAAATTAATCAGTTCGCGTTCCGCGTTCGCTCAGCGGTCTTCTGCGATTCAGGCCCAAAGTATCCGGCCAGCTTCGAATCAGGATACGGTACGAAAAAATGACGAATTACGTAGAAGAATTAAATGATATTATGGTATATATGGAGGAATGCTTTCGTTTCTGTAGCGTATAAAAGAAATATAGTAAATAATATTGATGCGATAGGGAACAGAAAAACAAAAGGAGGCCGATTAAAATACTTAGATAGACGGACACCTGCGTTGCCGAGGCGGTTAATGCGGGGAAGGGAACAATTTGCGAACGCATGGTCCCCGGCTTTTTGTTCCCACTCCCATCGACAAAATCGACAGATGGCTTGATCCGCCCAGTCGCCAGGTTGCCCGGGAAAACCCGCAGTCTTACGGGCCCGCAAAGCGCTTGCATCGCACAAAGAGCCGCTCGCCGCCTCTGGGTGCCTCCTGGAAAGAACATATTGCGAACACGGAACAAACAGTGTACACCCAGGACCCTGCTTATTCTTACGGGATCAACCGTCCCGATCGTTGCTGGCCCCGCAAAACCCGGTCATAAGGAGCGAACAATGAGTCAAGCCGCCCTGCGTCTTGTTGAAGGATCGTCCATGGACAAATC
>Ga0126371_10004337_pt1 | contig 12511 bp, 9 predicted proteins | sample PanSoiMetaPlot_4_FD_110145 | JGI IMG/M metagenome (GOLD analysis project Ga0126371, IMG submission 110145) | Tropical forest soil microbial communities from Panama - MetaG Plot_4 | ecosystem: Environmental > Terrestrial > Soil > Tropical forest > Bulk soil | place: Panama | collected 2016-02-17
CGTCTCGGGGAAGATCCGTGAGATTCTCACCCAGCAAAAACTAAACCAACTCTTTGCTACGTGGCTGCAGACCTTGCGGTCAGAGAGCAAAATTCACACTTCTGCCAGTTCGAGCTCGCCGCCCGCGGGAGGGCAGGGGCAGTGACCGATCCGCCAACGACTCCCGCGCCACGTCGCTGGTGGAAATACCTTTTCTTCCTCTTCCTTTTTGGTCTGATCGTGTTTGGAGCCGCGACATGGTACATGACGACGGACTCGTTCCAGGCCTACGTCCGGCGCCGAATCGTCAGCGCACTGGAGGATGCAACCGGGGGGCGCGTCGAGCTTGGGACCTATCACACGATCCCTTTCCGCTTGCAGGTTGAGATTCGCGACTTTACGTTGCACGGGCTGGAAGGTCCGGATCAGATACCCCTCGCGCATGTTGACAGCGTAGTGGCGCGCATCAAGATCATTTCCTTGCTTGAGACCAGTTTCGGTTTCGAGTCGCTGCTACTCGATCATCCGGTGGTGGACCTGATCATCTATCCCGATGGAAGCACGAACTTGCCCAAGCCGAGGTTGGCACGCGAGTCAAGCAAAACGCCAATCGAGCAATTGTTTTCGTTCTCGATCAGCAGGCTGGAAGTGCAGCGCGGGGAGTTTTTATGGAATAACCAGAAAGTTCCCTTCGCCTTCAAGGCGAGCGATGTGTCCAGCGACATGGCGTATTCGTTTCTCCGAGGGCGCTATGAAGGCAATCTGTTGCTGGGCAGCGTCGAAACGCAGTACCAGGACTTTCGGCCATTTAGGTGGATGACCGGGGCGCATTTCACGCTGGGAAAAAACGACCTAGAAGTGAGGTCGCTCCGATGGAGTTCAGGTCGCTCGCATGTGGACGCAAGCGGGCACATCACCGATTTCCGTCAGCCCAAGATCGAGACGACGTATACGGCGAGTGTGGATTTGGCGGACGTCGCTGACATTTCGCATCAAAAGCAGATCAAGCGGGGAGTGCTGGATCTTAGCGGGAAAGGAAGTTGGACGCTCGAGAAATTTGCTTCTGAGGGAAAGGCAGCGCTGAAGGATTTTGATTGGCGCGATGATCAGGTCAACATTCGAGATGCGAGTCTGAGTACGGATTTTGCGATGAATGAGCGCCAGCTAAAACTCACAAAATATCAGGGGCGTTTGTTCGGTGGATCTGTGGCGGGAGACGCAGAAATCACCAACTGGATACCAGGCACGCCGCCCGGATCGACGGCGCATAATCCGAAGGAAAGAGAGAAGGAGAGAAAGGCGGAAGAGCAGAAGGGAATGGTTCGGCTTCGGATGAAAGATGTTCTCGTGTCGGCGGTAGCGTCGGCATTCAGCACGCGGAAGTATCCCCTCGAGAAACTGCGGTTGGCGGGAACAACTGATGGCACAATCGAAGCCCGCTGGACGGGCTCTCCACAGCGCGCAGAAACTGTGTTCGCCTTGAATCTGGCGCCCCCGGCAAGGATCCAATCCGGGGAGGTTCCGATCACTGCGGCCGCCAAGGGCGCCTACCGGATGGACGCCGAGGAATTGGAATTGACGCAGTTCGATGCGTCGACCAGAGCGACTCAGCTTCACGCCAGCGGCAAATTGGCGACAACGTCCAGCTTGCAGCTCTCGGCAAGCACTAGCGATCTGGCGGAACTGCAACCTATCATTTCGGCGTTTCACGGTCCCGATCGTCTTCCGATCTCACTTCATGGGAGTGCACGGTTCACCGGGAATGCGAACGGAAAACTGTCTGGCGTTCGTTTAAATGGCCATCTTCAGATTGACGATTTCGATTCGCTAATCCCGGCGACGTCCCGTACACCCGAGCAGGAATTGCATTGGGACTCGCTGGCGGCCGACATTCAATTCAGCCCGCACAATCTCGCCGTTAGGCATGCGACCGCCGTTCATGGCGACTCCGTTGCCCATTTTGAGGCGAGCGCTTCCCTGACAAGAGGGGAATTCACTCCCGAAGATACCTTCACCGCAAATCTCGATTTACAGAATGCTGATATTGCGGAGTTGCAGGCACTGGCCGCACACAACTATCCGGTGACCGGGCGCGCGACAGTCACTATGCAGGCTGCGGGCACTCGCGCCCTGCCCCATGTGGATGGTCATGTGCATTTGGCGGATGCCGTCGTCTATGGGGAGCCGATTCAGCAATTTGATTCGGATGTACGTTGGAATTCCGGTCAGATTTCCTTCAACAACCTTCGTTTGACCTATCGCGATGCGCAGGCGACCGGAGGCGCGACCTATGAGCCTCAATCGCGGACGTTTCATTTCAACGTGAGCGGCAAGAATTTCGATCTGACCCGAATTCCAAAGCTGGAGAGTACGCGTGTTCCAGTGGAGGGAAGAGTTGATTTCACCGCGCAGGGTTCAGGCACTCTGGACTCGCCGTCGATCGATGCGAAGGTGTTCGTGCGGGACCTGACCCTGGATCGGGAACGTGTTGGCAATCTCAGCGTAGACGCGGTAACGGAAGGGGGCGCCGTTCATTTGATTGCACGCTCGGAGTTCGAGCATGCGCAGTTTAACCTCGATGGCTTTGTCCGTCCCAATGACGGATATCCCGCGGACCTGACGTTGCGATTCGACAAACTCGATGTCGACTCATTCCTGCGCGAATACTTGCAAAGCCGGATCGAGGGCCACTCCGCGTTAAGCGGCGAGATCCAAGTGCGCGGCTCGCTGCGCGACCCTCGCAATATGAATGTTGTGGCCACAGTGACAGGTCTCGATGCTGATATCGACGATGTTCGTATCCGCAATGTGGGGCCAATCCGGCTCACCATCGCACAACAGTTGGTTCGTCTGGAACAACTGCATATTGTCGGGGAGGATACGGACTTTTCTGCGCATGGAACGGCGTCCCTGCAGGCAACCCGCGACCTGGATCTGGCGGCGGATGGTCATCTGAATCTAGCTTTGATCCAAACGCTCAATCCCGATTTCATTTCGTCGGGCATGGTCGATATGGCGATGACCATAAGCGGCCCGGCACGGGACCCTGCCTTACAGGGCACGGTGAATGTAAGTCACGGCTCCATATCGTACTCGGGGCTTCCCAGCGGGTTGAGCGATATGAACGGCACGCTCAGCTTCAACAAGCACCGCCTGCAGATCGAGAATCTGACGGCGCACAGCGGCGGGGGACTGCTGAACGTGACGGGAGAGGCCACGACCTATGCGGGGCAAATCAATTTCGATTTTTCCGCGAAGGCGCAGGACGTCCGGCTGCGGTATCCGCCGGGAGTCAGTTCGACCGCGAATGCAGATCTGCGGTTTTATGGCTCGCGCGAGAGTTCGACTCTCAGTGGCGATATCACGATCATCAAACTCGCGATCACTCCCGGGTTTGACTTCGCGGCCTACGCGGCGAGCGGCCGCCAGTCGGTCATCGTTCCACCTGCGACCTCGCCGTTGTATCGGGTGAAACTCGACATTCACGTGACGACCGCGCCCGACCTCCAGATGCAGACAGCGATTGCGCGCCTTTCCGGAGATGCAGATCTTCGTCTGCGCGGCACGGCCGCCAAGCCTGCGTTGCTGGGGAGGGTCGAAGTCCTCGAAGGTGAGATCAGCTTCAATGGCGCAAAGTATCGCCTGGAGCGTGGCGAAGTTTTATTCCAGAGTCCGGTCAGCATCCAGCCGGTTCTCGATCTGCAAGCAACGACGCGGGTACGGGATTACGACATCACCGTGAGCGTGAATGGCGATACGAGCAAACCCTTGAGCATCAAGTACCGCTCGGATCCGCCATTGCCGGAGGCAGACATCATCGCGTTGCTCGCAGTGGGCCAAACGCGGGAAGAATCGGCGCAGCTTGCACAATCCGGTAACACGGGTTTCAGCGAAACAGCTTCCAACCTGATCTTGAGCGAAGCTCTCAACGCGACCGTGAGCAACCGAGTACAAAAGCTTTTCGGGGTGAGCCGGATCAAGATCGATCCCCAGGGATTGAATACCGAGACGAACCCCACCCGCGGCCCGCAGGTGACGATCGAACAACAGATTTCTAACGTTCTGACTCTGACGTACAGTCAGAACGTGGCCCAGGCCTCGCAGCAGATCATTCAGGGTGAGTACTACGTTCGAAAGAATGTGTCCATCGTCGGAACGCGCGATCAGAACGGCGTCGTCAGCTTTGACGTGAAGGTCCGCCAACGCAAGAAGTAGACTACCGTCTGATCCTAATGTCCCCCTTCACCGATGATCCCGTATACATCGTTCGCCGCGACCGTATGGTCGAAAAGCAATTGCGCGAACGCGGCATCAAAGACGAACGTGTGCTGGCGGCGATGGCGAGAGTGCCGCGGCATGAGTTTGTCGCCAAGGCGTATCGAGAACAGGCCTACGACGACAATCCGCTTCCCATCGGCCACAGCCAGACGATTTCACAGCCATACATGGTCGGATTGATGCTGGAGTTGTTACATCCTCAGCCCCATGATGCTGCGCTCGAAATTGGAACCGGATCGGCATATCAGACTGCCCTGTTGGCGGAGTTGACGGGAAGGGTTGACTCAATCGAGCGGCAACCTGCACTTGCGGCGACTGCAGAACAACTGCTGCGGCAACTTGGATACGGCAACGTCACCGTACATGCAGGAGACGGGAGTGTAGGGTTGCCGGAGAGAGCTCCGTTCGATGCGATCGTCGTCTCGGCTGCAGCGCCGCAGTTCCCAGACCGTTTGTTTGCCCAGCTCAGGGAAGGTCGACGGCTCGTTGTGCCGGTGGGCGATCCCGAAAGCCAGCAGTTGCTGGTCGTCACCAAGGATCAAGGCCGTCCTGTGATTTCCGAAAGCGTGCCATGCCGGTTCGTTCCGCTGATCGGAGAGCAAGGCTATCGTGAGTAGTTTGGGCTTGATGCCTGCCAATAGGCTTTGAGTACGGTGAAATAACGCCACCACTACCGAGTGGCATCTTCGGACTTGATAAAATCTTCTCGTGGCGCTCTTGCACAACCTACATACCACGCTTGAGATGATCAAGTGGGAGCATTCCATATTTGCTCTTCCATTTGCACTCTGCGGCGCCATGCTGGCGGCAGGTGGTTGGCCAACCGGCCACCAGTTGGCGTGGATCGTCGTAGCGATGGTTTCGGCGAGATCCGCCGCGATGGCGTTTAACCGCGTAGCCGACGCTGCGATTGATGCTGCAAATCCGCGGACGCGGACGCGAGCTCTGCCTGCCGGGAAGCTCACGCCCGCGTTCGTGACCACTTTCGTGGTCGCATCGTGCGCGATCTTCATCTTGGCGGCATCGCAGTTGAACCATCTGGCTTTGATCCTCTCACCGATCGCACTCGCGGTACTTCTGCTTTACTCCTATACCAAGCGCTTCACGCGCTGGTCGCATCTGGTCTTGGGATTCGCTCTGGGCATCGCTCCCGCCGCGGCATGGATTGCGATTCGCGGTGCGCTGGATGTCCGGATACTGCTACTGACCGCGGCGGTGACGTTCTGGGTGGGTGGTTTCGACGTTCTCTATGCGTGCCAGGATTACGAGTTCGACCGCCAGTCGAATCTGCACTCGATACCGCGCTACATTGGGATCCGCGCGGCCTTGCAAATGGCGCGTGTGTTCCACCTCCTCATGCTGGCGCTTTTGATCGCTCTCCTCATGAGCTTCAGCTTGGGGAAACTGGCTATCGTCGGGGTGGTGGTCGTTGCCGCTCTTCTCGCATACGAACATTCGCTCGTGCATCCAAACGACCTTTCCAAACTGAATGCGGCTTTCTTCACCATGAACGGCGTGATCTCGGTGGTGTTCTTCGGCTTTGTAGCTGCGGACCTTCTTTGGCACTGAATTCGGCGGTTCCTCACAAGGATTTGCGCCTCCCCTGGAGTACACTTTCTCTTCCTTGGCCAATGTGCTGGGGCGTGCTCTTCGCAAGATCAAGCGAGAAATGTGACAACGATGCCGAAGCCCTTTCGCGTTTTTGCTACCTGTGACATTGGAGAGTCTCTTAACCGCCTCCGCGATAAAGGATATGAGCTCGAGGTGTATCCGCAGCCGGAGCCTCCGCCGAAATCGTTAATTATTGAAAAGGTGCGGAGCAGGATCGATGGTTTGATCACCACTCTTCGTGACAAGATCGATGCTGAGATCTTCGAAGCTGGAAAGGGAAATCTTAAAGTTGTTGCGCAACTTGCTGTTGGGTTCGACAACATCAATCGCGCGGACGCGAATCGCTATCACATTCCGTTCACCAACACTGCCGATGTTCTGACCGAAGCTACGGCGGAGTTTGCCTTCTTCATGATGGGCGATCTCGCCCGGCGACTCTGGAGCGCTGAACATCTTACGCGCGAAAACAAGTGGGGATTCTGGCATCCATACCTGCCATTTCTAGGCGACGAGGTCACGGGCAAAACGATTGCGATCATCGGCACGGGGAGAATCGGTCTCGCCATGATCAAGAAGTGCGCCGGGTTCGATATGAACACTTTGTGTTATGACCCGGCGTACCAGAACCACGAGTATGTGAAAAGCATCCAGGCGGTGAACGATCTGCGGCATGAGCGAGGCATTTGCCGCGAAAAGACGTGGATCAAGTACGTGAGTTTCGAGGAGGCACTGGCGGGCGCGGATTTTGTGAGCATACACGTTCCGCTGCTGCGCGAAGGGGAGAGCTCAACTCCGACATTTCATCTGTTCAACGAGGCGACGTTTCGGAAGATGAAACGGACCGCGTATGTGGTCAACACCTCGCGTGGTCCGGTAGTCGACGAAGCGGCTCTCGCGAAGGCACTTCACGAAAAGTGGATCGCCGGGGCTGCGCTGGACGTTTACGAGAAGGAGCCGCTTTCGCTGGACTCACCGCTGCGTGATCCAGCGCTCGAGGACCGCTGCCGCCTGTACCCGCATTTTGCAAGTGCTGCGCGCATCACCCGTCTTTCTCCAGATCCAGACAAGGGAATGGCCGGACGCTGCGTGCAAGGGCTCATCGACGTCCTGGAAGGGAACTATGGCGGCGATGTAACCAAGATGCCTTATGTCGTGAACAAAGAGGCTTTTACGAAATGAGGGCCAGAATAGGACGGACATCATCATCACGAGTTCGAGCGTCTCTCGATTCGATTTTGATCTATGCTTCTATGTCCTAAACTCAAATTGACACACTGCAGGCGCTCACTTCATCGTGCGCGCTCCGAATGCCTAAACGGAAAGTCTGAAGAATGATTCGAAGAGGGTTCCTTTTCTCTGCATTCCTGTCCATTTTTGTCGCCTTCCCCGCTCCAGCCCAAACAGTTTCCACGCCGACGTCGCTTAAACTGCTGCCCGCGCCGAAAGAAGTGCGCATATCGGAGGGTACGTTCCAGATCACCTCGCGGACGCGCATTCTCATCGAGGCCAGCCACGTCGCAGAAGACCGCCACTCGGCCGAGACGTTGAGGGACGAGATCGAGCAGCAATCGGGAATGAAGGTTCCCATTGAACCGACTCGTCGCTTGGCGGATGGCGAAGGTGTCATCCTTTTATCGCGACTCTCAGATGCGGGAGTGCGTTCCTTACTCGAAGGCGAGGGGTTGCAAGCGGACAAGAACTTTTCACAGCAGGGATATCTGCTCCATGCCGACAAGGCCAGAATCGTTGTTGTGGGACTGAACGGGCAAGGGCTTTTTTATGGTGTGCAGACGTTGCGCCAGCTACTCCATCCGAAAGGCGCCACGCTTGAGTGTCCCGCGGTTTCGATTCGCGACTGGCCCAGCATGGAGTGGCGGGGTGTTCATGACGACATCAGCCGTGGCCCCATTCCTACAATCGAGTACACGAAGAAACAGATCCGTACTTTAGCGGCCTACAAGGTCAACCTGCTCGCGCTCTACATGGAGCATGTGTTCGATTTCAAGAGCCAGCCGCTGATGGCTCCCAAGGATGCGGCGCTGACCGCGGAACAGATTCGCGAAATTGTCGACTATGCGAAGAAGTACTACATCACCATCCTGCCCGAGCAGCAGGCATTCGGGCACCTGCACCACGCGCTGAAGTACGAGATCTACTCTGACGTCGTCGAGACTCCGCACGGCCACGTCCTAACGCCCACGAACGAGAAGTCCTACGACTTCATCCGCAGCCTGTACTCGGAGCTTGTGCCGCTGTTTCCCGGCCCGTTTCTTCATATCGGAGCGGACGAAACGTTCGAACTTGGCCAAGGACAGACAAAAGCCCGCGCCGATCAGGTTGGGTTGGGGCGCGTCTACATGGAGCACCTGCAGAAGGTCCACGAGATCCTTCAGCCTTATCACAAGCAGCTGATGTTCTGGGGCGACATCGCTGTGAAGTATCCGCAGTTGCTGACGATTCTTCCCAAGGACATCATCGCCGTTCCGTGGGACTATGCAGCGAAGCCCAGCTATGACTCCATCCTTCAGCCGTACAAAGATGCAGGGCTGCAGATCATGGTGGCGCCTGGCGCGAGCAATTGGAATGCGATCTGGCCGAACCTCGACGTGGCCTACGTGAACATCCGAAATTTCGTGCGCGATGGCCAGAGAGTCGGCGCGATCGGGATGCTGAACACCACCTGGGATGACGACGGAGAATCACTGTTCGATATGACCTGGCCAGCCATGGCGTTTGGCGCATCGGCCGGATGGCAGGCAGGCGAATCGAATATCGATGAATTCAAGAACAGCTACGACTGGGCCTTCTATCGCAACTCTGACGAGACCTTCAAAAATGTGCTGGAGAACCTCGACCGGGCGCACAACGCGCTCACAAACGTCGGCTGGGATGAAGGCGCCGACGACTTGCTGTTCTGGATTGAGCCATTCGATCAGGAAGGTACCCGACTTCTCCAGAAGACCCTGCCTGCGGCCAAAGAAATACGACTGGGAGCAGAGCACGCTCTTGAGGCCCTGTACCGGAATCCTGCAGCGGCGCGGGCCAACTCCGAGACGCTCGATGACATGATCTTTGCGGCCTGGCGTCTCGACATGCTGGGCATGAAAATCCAGTTCACCGGCGAGATGAATCACTACTACTGGGACGCCTTCCAGAACCAATCTGACGGTGACCGCGTGAACCACGACCTGGAGGAGATCTCGGCAATCAATGCGAGGCTCGAGGACCTTCGCGATGCGACCACGCATCTGCGCGGCATGTACGAGAAAGCCTGGCTTCGGGAGAATCGTCCTTATTGGCTGCCGAACGTGCTGGTGCGCTACGATCATCTCGCGGACCAATTTCAGGCAAAGATTTTGGCGGTTAGGGAAGCGCAACGGCAGTATTGGGCAGAGAAAACGCTCCCTCCTCCGCAGCAACTCGGCTTCTATCTGCAGCCTTAGGTCCGCGGCGCCCTCATGTTCGCCAATCGAACCGCATGGAAGCTGACGCCGAATCGCTTCACGCAGGCACAGGCCGAGTTACGCGCGGCTGGTGCGGAGATATTGGATCTCAGCATTTCGAATCCACCGCGCGCCGAGTTGCACTACGACGCGGAGGCGATCCTCGGATCGCTGTCACAGGCTGAGGCTCTCGACTATGATCCGCAGCCGCGCGGGTTACTCTCGGCGCGACAGGCAGTCGCAGAGTACTACCGCGCGGACCACGAGGGATACGATCTCGACCCTGAATCCATCATTCTGACCACCAGCACGAGCGAGGGGTACTCCTTTGTCTTCCGGCTTCTCTGCAATCCGGGTGACGAGATCCTTGTTCCCAAGCCCAGCTATCCATTGTTCGAATTTCTCGCTGATCTGCAGGATGTTTCTCTTGTGCCGTACCCGCTTCTTTACGACCACGGCTGGCAGATCGACCTTCCATCGCTCTACAAAGCAGTCACCTCGCGCACGCGGGGAATCGTGTTGGTGCACCCGAACAATCCGACGGGCTCTTATACGAAGTCAGCGGAGATCGCCGATCTGAATCACTTCTGCGAAGCGAATGCCCTGGCCCTTATCGTGGATGAAGTGTTTCTTGACTACGCTCACGATGGCGTGGCTCGCGCCAGTTTAGCGATGAATAGTAATGCGCTGACGTTCACGCTGAGCGGGCTGTCGAAGATCGCCGGGCTGCCACAGATGAAAGTGGCCTGGATTGTCACGAGCGGGCCGGAGGTGCAGAAGAATCCCGCACTTGATCGGCTGGAAGTCATTGCAGACACATATCTGTCGATGAACGCGCCGTTACAGCTTGCGACACCAGCGCTACTGGACCAGCGTAAAAACATCCAGCCGTTAATGCTCGACCGTGCTCGCGCAAACTTGCACGATCTCGATCGCCGGCTATCCCGCCAGAAGAATTGCGCACGCCTTGACGTCGAAGGTGGCTGGTACGCAATTCTGCGCGTCCCGGTGACACAAACGGACGAGGACCTTGCGATCAATCTTCTGCGCAAAGGCGTGCTCGTGCATCCTGGGCACTTCTACGATTTCCCTAACGATGGCTATCTCGTACTGAGTCTGATCACTCCAACTGGCGTATTCCGGGAAGGAGTGAGCCGCGTGTTAAGCCTGCTGAATCCGTAGTCGCGAACGTTTTGACCACGAAATCTTTACTTCTGCAAAAAAGGGTTTGTCTCGCGCTCTTCGCCGATTGTCGTATTTGGACCATGCCCGGGTACGACCACCGTTTCGTCGGGCAGAGCTAGCACCTGGTTGTGCAGCGATCCCATGATTTTTTCGAACGATCCGCCCGGCAAATCCGTTCTCCCGATACTGCCGGCAAACAGTGTGTCACCTGCGATCAACTCTCGTTCGAGCGGGAAGTAGATGCAGATGCTGCCTTCGGTGTGTCCGGGAGTGTGAATAACTTGTCCTTCGAGCGATCCCGCCTTTACAAGGTCCGCTTGCCCCAAGCTTTGATCAATCTCGACGCGCCCCGGGGCTTTCATTCCCAGCCAAGCCGCTTGTACATCGAGCATCCTTAGCAGCGCGTAGTCATTTTGATTCAGAAGAATGGGCGCGCCTGTCGCGGCGCGCAACTTCATCGCTCCGCCAACGTGGTCGATGTGCGCGTGCGTGATGACAATCTGCTTAACCTGAAGATTGTGCTTCTTGATCAGCGCCAGAATGTCGTCGATCTGGTCGCCCGGATCGATGACGATTGCCTCGCGGGTCGTCTCGTCACCGACGATCGAGCAATTGCATTGCAGTGGGCCTACGGGCAGGATCTCGTGAATCATGGAACTATTTTATCGACGGGACCGCCGTGGCGTGTGCTCAGCGGGAGTTGAGCCAATCGCAGGGACAGACTAAAAAAGTCCTCCCCAACGGGGAGGACTCCTTTTCTACGAACTCCACATCTATTTCGCAGGTGCCGGCTGTTGTGATGGTGCGGCCGGCGCTGGCGCCGGAGCCGCTGGCTTCGAGTTAGTGGTCGAACCCTTCACTCCAGAAAGCACGGACCCGGAGCCCGGCGTGGTGCTGCTTTGCCGGACTGCGAAGATCGACAGTGTGATCGACGTCAGCATGAACAAAACCGCCGACCAGGTCGTTGCCTTGGACAGAGCCGTGGCCGCGCCACGCGGACCGAAGGCGGTCTGACTACCCATGCCGCCAAAGGCTGCCGCGATATCACCGCTCTTTCCGCTCTGCAGAAGGACGACGACGATCAGGAAGAAACACACCACAATGTGGATGAAGTAGATGAAACCAATCAGAACATGCATTTCAGATGCTGCCCGAACCGGACCAGCCGGCCTTTCTACGTTAACTGGATTGCGATCTTGGTGCGGAAGGGGGGATTTGAACCCCCACGCCTTTCGGCGCCACCCCCTCAAGATGGTGTGTCTGCCAATTCCACCACTTCCGCCTTTATTTTCAACAAGTTAAAAGAAGCTAACTTGCAGACAAAATGTCTGGAGGGTTCCTCAACTCAATCCGCCATTTTCCCACAATGACCTGGCTCTGGCAATCGTCTGCGAACCGGCGGTCGAGTCGAATCATAAGCCGATTCTTTTGCGTTCTCAGACAAGAACTTAACACTAGAAGTCGTTGCCAACACGCCCTGTGGCGGTTTTTGTGGCGACGTTTCGCATTCTAAACGTGGCATGTGCGAAAGAGAATACTCTTGGCTGATCGCTTTTTCTTCGATCCGCTGTTGTTAGGTACCGGGGTCTTAACAGATTCAAGGGAGCGAAAACCAGGTTGGAGAAACTTCATCGGAGTACGGCGCGCCGAGTGTTTATGGAAACGAACTGGCGGATTGTCTCCGGCTGAATCAGGACGCGCATTCCCACTTTTACATGATCGATTTTGCGGTGCTGTATCCAGTCGCGCAGCGTCTTTACTGAAATTCAAAGCAGAAATGCGGCCTTGGCTACGTCCAGCAACGGTTCGATCGGATCGGTGACAGGGGCGGCGGGACGCCTGCTGTTGCGCGAAGCCATTGCGGCCTCCTAAATCATATTCTGGTTGTCGGTCCGAATCACCTATGCAAATAGAGATGACTATAGTCGGTCGCACTTTAGTATGCAATTTCTAATGATCATGCTTGGCATATGGCCAAGGACGCGACAGGTCAACCGAAGGCACGCAGCCCGGAA
>Ga0126371_10004338_pt1 | contig 12511 bp, 10 predicted proteins | sample PanSoiMetaPlot_4_FD_110145 | JGI IMG/M metagenome (GOLD analysis project Ga0126371, IMG submission 110145) | Tropical forest soil microbial communities from Panama - MetaG Plot_4 | ecosystem: Environmental > Terrestrial > Soil > Tropical forest > Bulk soil | place: Panama | collected 2016-02-17
ATCACGGGGTCGCGGCGGCCGGATTCTGGTCGCGCCTCTCCGCCATGTCGATCAACACGTATTTCCTCCCCAACGTGGTCGTGGCGCGCAGCATCGGCCTCGCGCATCCCTGCTTCGGCGCCACGATCGCGCTGCGGCAGGAGACGCTGGAGGAGATCGGCGGTTTCCAGAGCTTCGCGGATTGCTTGGCCGACGACTACGCAATGGGCGAGGCGGTGCGTGCGGCTGGGTACCACGTCGCCATCCCGTCGTTCTCGGTCGGCCATGCCTGCTTCGAGCGCTCGGCGGCCGAGCTATGGCGCCATCAGATGCGTCAATCCTGCACGATCCGCAGCATCGACCCGGTGGGATATGTCGGCGCCCTCATCACGCACCCGTTCCCCTTGGCGCTGATCGGCGCGGTGCTCGGCAGCCCGCTCGGCCTCCTGGTGGCCGCCTTCGCGGTGGTCGGCCGCACGGCGCTGGCCATGGCGGTCGAGCGCGCCTTCGACCTGCCGCGCCAGCCCTGCTGGCTGCTTCCGTTCCGTGATCTGATCGCCTTCACCACATTTGTGTCCGGTTTCTTCGGCACCACCGTGAGCTGGCGGGGCAGTCGTTACCGGGTGCTGTCGGACGGCTCGGTGGTCCAGGAATCGAGCTCCCCCTCGACCGCGAACCGGGTATCCGGCTAAACAAGTTGTCAGCGTAGCGAACCCGAGGGCTTTCATGCGGGCACTGTTTCTGCAAGCGCCGTCCTATGACGGTTTCGACGGCGGCGCCGGCTCGCGCTATCAGGCGCGGCGCGAGATCAAGTCGTTCTGGTACCCGACCTGGCTCGCCCAGGCAGCCGCCATGGTGCCCGGCTCGAAGCTGATCGACTCGATCCCGCACCATGTCCAGATGGCCGACGTCCTGCGCCAGGCGAACGACTACGACCTCGCGGTGCTGCACACCTCCTCGCCGTCATTTGCGGACGACGTGAAGGCGCTCGCCGCGCTCAAGGGCGCCAACCCGCGCCTCAAGGCCGGCTTCGTCGGCGCCAAGGTCGCGGTGCAGCCGGACGAGAGCCTGAAATATTCCGAGGCGATCGATTTCGTCGCCCGCAACGAGTTCGATTTCACCATCAAGGAGCTCGCCGAAGGCCGCGACTGGAGCGCGATCGACGGCCTGTCCTATCGCGACCGCAACGGCGCGATCGTGCACAACAAGGAGCGCGCGATCCTCGAGAACATGGACGCGCTGCCGTTCGTCACCGAGGTGTACAAGCGCGACCTCACCATCGAGAACTACTTCATCGGCTATCTCAAGCATCCCTACGTTTCGTTCTACACCGGTCGCGGCTGCAAATCGCGCTGCACCTTCTGCCTGTGGCCGCAGACCGTTGGCGGGCATCGCTACCGCACCCGCAGCGTCGGCAACGTGATCGACGAGATCCGTTACGCCAAGGCGGCATTTCCGCAGGTGCAGGAGTTCTTCTTCGACGACGACACATTTACGGACGACGCGCAGCGCACCGAGGCGATCGCCAAAGAGCTCGGCAAGCTCGGCGTCACCTGGTCGTGCAACGCCAAGGCCAATGTCCGGCGCGAGACGCTGAAGGTGATGCGCGACAACGGCCTGCGGCTGCTCCTCGTCGGCTACGAGTCGGGCAACCAGAAAATCCTGCACAACATCAAGAAGGGCATGCTGGTCGACGTGGCCAAGCGCTTCACCAAGGACTGCCACGAGCTCGGCATCGCGATCCACGGCACGTTCATCCTCGGCCTGCCGGGCGAGACCAAGGAGACGATCGAGGAGACGATCCGCTTCGCGACCGAGATCAACCCGCACACCATCCAGGTCTCGCTCGCCGCGCCCTATCCGGGCACGTTCCTCTACAAGCAGGCGGTCGAGAACGGCTGGCTCGATGCCGAGAATGCCGAGCTGATCGACGACAAGGGCGTGCAGATCGCGCCGCTGCACTATCCGCACCTGAGCCACAACGAGATCTTCCACTCGGTCGAGGACTTCTATCGCCGCTTCTATTTCCGCGCGCCAAAGATCGCGGCGATCGTCGGCGAGATGATCCGCAGCCCGCAGATGATGAAGCGCCGGCTGCGCGAAGGCGTCGAGTTCTTCGCCTTCCTGCGCGCCCATAGGGAGGTCGCGCACTGAATCGTCTGGTCGTCACGGCCGACGATTTCGGGCTGGCCGACGAGGTCAACGAGGCGGTCGAGCGGGCGCACCGGTCCGGGATTCTGTCGGCCGCGAGCCTGATGGTGGCGAGCCCCGCAGCCGCCGACGCGGTGCGCCGCGCGCGCGCCATGCCGAACCTGCGGGTCGGGCTGCATGTGGTCCTGGTCGAGGCAGCGCCGGCGCTGCCGCCCGAACGCATTCCCGATCTCGTCGGCCCCGACGGGCGCTTTCGCACCGACATGGCGCGGCTGGCGCTCGAGATGACGGTCAGGCCGCGCGTCCGGGCGCAGATGGCGGCCGAAATCGCGGCGCAGTTCGCAGCCTTTGCGGTGACCGGCCTGACGCTCGATCACGTCAATGCGCACAAGCACTTCCACCTTCATCCAGTGATCGCCCACGAGCTGATCGCGACCGGAACGAAGTTCGGCGCGCGCGCGATCCGCGTGCCTTTCGAGCCGACGGCGGTGTTGCGCGCAATCGAGCCGGCGGCCGCCGCGCTGGCGCCGTGGCTGCTCGGTCAGTGGGCGAGGGTGCTGCGCGCGCAGGCGCGCCGCGCCGGGATGGCGACGCCGGCCGCGGTGTTCGGCCTCGCCTGGTCGGGCGCCATGACACGCGAGCGGGTGAGGGGCCTGTTGGAGAAGCTGCCGGCCGGCCTCATCGAGATCTACACCCATCCGGCCACCGCCAACGCCTTCGCGGGCCATGCGCCCGGCTATCGCTACAGCGACGAGCTGGCGGCGCTTACCGACCCGGACTGCATCGCGGCGCTGCACCGCTCGGGGTTTCGGCTCGGCGGACTGGGTGATGGGTAGGGCCGATTCCGTTGAGTTGCAAAATTGACGCTCGCCGGCGGAATGACCGATAAGCTCGGGGGTCTGTGATTTCCGCTGGCACAGCCTTTGGAAACCGCGCAGGAGACTCCCGTGATCATTGTCCATCTCATTGTGAAGCCTGTGGCCGCAGGCGACGGCTCCGCGACCGCAATGGTCCAGCGCACGCTGCTCGCACCCTCCGACCCGCAAATCCCGGCGGGCGCGATCTGGATCGACCTGGTCAATCCGACGATCGAGGAGGATCGGAAAGTTCAAGAGTTCGTCGGCGTGCCCGTGCCGACCAAGGCCGACCCCGATTTTACCGAGCCGTCCGAGGCCCATTATTCGGAGAACGGCGTGCGCTACCTGCACGCGCTCTTCATCAGCGAACCCGAGGACACGCCCGATGTGACCGGCGTCACCTTTGTCATCGCGCCGACCGCGCTCGTCACCGTGCGCTATCATCCGGTCGAAACGTTCGATCTGTTCTCGCAGAAGCTCTGCAAGGCGCCGGCGCAAGCCCTGTTTCCCGACGTGGTGGCGCTCGGCCTGATCAACACCTCCCTCAACCGAATGGCGCGCGCGCTCGGCAAGGCGGGCGAAAGCCTCGATCGGATTGCGAGCGCGGTCTTCCATGCCGAAGGCGATCAGCGCAAGCGCAACCAGGTCTACTCGGAAACGCTCGATGCGCTCGGCCGCGAGGACGAAAAGATCTCGAATCTGCGCGAAAGCATGGTCTCCGTCGAACGCCTTCTGCTCTTTCTGATGTCGGAGGGGCGCCCGGAAAATGCACCGAAGTCCGCGCGCGGAGCGACAAAGACGGCGTTGCGCGATCTTGAGACGATGGAACAGGACGCGAGCTTCAAGGCGCAAAAAGTGCAGTTCCTGCTCGATTCGACGCTCGGCCGCATCAACCTCCTGCAGAACGAGATCATCAAGCTCTTCTCGGTGATCGCCGTCATCTTCATGCCGCCGACCGTCATCGCCTCGATCTACGGCATGAACTTCAAGGAGATGCCGGAGCTCGAGTGGCGCTGGGGCTATCCTTTCGCGATCGCGCTGATGGTTTGCGCCGCGATCGGCCCGTACATGCTCTTCCGCTGGAAGAAGTGGCTGTAATGCGCCCTAGGCAAACCGCCACATGCGTGCAATGAGCGGCAGGTAGAGAGCCAAAGCGCATGGCACGCGATATTCCCACCTTTGCGGTCCCTCCCGGCTTCCTCGGCATCGGTCACCGCGACGGCGCTGCGATCACGATCGCCGGCGTCCCGCTCGACATCGGCACCACCAACCGGAGCGGGGCGCGCTTCGGGCCGCAGGCCATTCGTCACGCGAGCCGCATGCTGGTCGACGGCGATCATCCGACCGCCCGGATCGACCCGGCCGGCCTGATCGCCGATATCGCCGACTTTCGCATCGTGCTCGGCGACATTCCCGAGAGCCTCAAGCTGATCGAGGCGCAGGCCGCCGGCATCGCTCATCTGGTGGCGCTCGGCGGCGAGCACGGCATCACGCTGCCGCTGCTGCGCGCGCTGGCGCGGCGCCACAAGCCGCTCGCGCTGGTACAGTTCGACGCCCATGTCGATACGTGGCCGGACAGTTTTGGCCAGCCGCTCGGGCACGGCTCGGTGTTCTATCACGCGATCCGCGAGGGCCTGGTCGATCCCCGCCGCATGATCCAGATCGGCATCCGCTCGCCGGTCGAGCGCGACGTGGTCGATTGGACGCGCGCGCAGGGTGTGACCATCCTATCGGCGCAGGAGGTGCATGAGGTCGGCCCCGCCGCAGTTGCGGCGCGCGTCGGTACCGTGGTCGGCGACGCGCCCTGCTATCTCACTTTCGACATTGATGCGCTCGATCCCGCCTTCGCGCCGGGCACCGGCACGCCCGAGATCGCCGGGCTCGCGTCATGGCAGGCGCAGGCCATCCTGCGCCGGCTTGGCCATCTTCATTTCGTCGGCATGGACGTGGTCGAGGTGGCGCCGGCCTACGACGTCGCCGAGATCACGGCGCTGGCGGCCGCAACGGTGGTCTACGAATACCTGGCCGTCATCGGCTTGCAAAAGCGGCCGGATTAGAAACCGCAGAATTGCGGACACGAACGCGAGGCCCGTCCAGCAATGTTCCCGCACCCCACCCAGGTGTTTCTCACCAAAGGCATCGGCGTCCATCGCCATCGGCTGACCTCGTTCGAGCTCGCCTTACGCGATGCCGACATCGAGCAGCAGAACCTCGTCTCGATCTCCTCGATCCTGCCGGCCGGCTGCAAGATGATTTCGCGCGAGGAGGGAGTCACGACCCTGCGGCCCGGCGAGATCACGTTCTCGGTGCTCGCTCGCGCGGAGACCGACGAGCCCGGCCGCCGCGTGCACGCAAGCATCGGGCTCGCCCGCCCGGCCGACCCCACCATGTACGGCTATATCGCCGAGCATCACGGATACGGCATGACGGAGGAGCAAAGCGGGGAATACACCGAAGACCTCGCCGCCACCATGCTCGCCTCGACGCTCGGCGTCGAGTTCGATCCCGGCGCCGCCTGGAACGAGCGCAAGAAGCTCTACGAGCACAGCCAGCTCATCATCGAAAGCATGTCGATCACGGCGGCGGCGCTGGGCGACGACGCCGGGTTATGGACCTGCGCGGTCGCGGCCGCTGTGTTCCGCTTTTAACCATCGCCTGCGGCGAAGCCGCGCATAGGCCCTGCCGGGGGCCCGTGATTAACATCCCCTCCCGAGGCCGGTTCGCAACGCGAGCGGCCACTGCCGCACAAGAACGGCTCCAGGGAGGAATCGCATGATCTTCAACCGCGTGCTCGCGGCGTCGATTCTCGCCGCATCCCTATTGGTCGGCGGCGCCGCCTCGGCGCAGACTTACCCCGATCGTCCCATCACGATGCTGGTGGCGTTCCCGCCCGGCGGCGTCGACGACACCATCGCGCGCATGATCCAGAACTCGCTGGAGAAGGCGCTCGGCCAGACCATCGTGGTCGAGAACCTCGGCGGCGCCGGCGGCATGATCCAGGCCGCGAAAGCTGCCCGGGCCGAGCCCGACGGCTATACGATCCTGCTGCACCAGGACGCGCTGGCGGCCGGCATGACGCTCTATCCCGACCGCACCTTCGATGCCGAGAAGGATTTCGTCCCGATCGGCCTCATCAACATCGCGGCGACGACGCTCGCGGGCCGTCCGGACTTGCCGGCGAGCAATCTCGACGAGCTGCTGGCCTGGGCGAAGCAGCCCGGCCAGAGCATCAAGTTCGGCCATCCGGGCGTCGGCTCGTTCGGCCATCTCGCCGATGAACTGCTCTGCCAGGAGCTCGGTCTCAAGGTCACGCAGGTGCCGTATCGCGGCGCCGGTCCGGCGCTGGTCGATCTGCTGGCGGGGCAGGTGGATCTCAGCATCATCGGCGCCGTCGTGGCGGCGCCGCTCGTGCAGTCGGGCAAGCTCAAGACCTACGGGATCATCGGCACCAAGCCGTTCGCCGGCCTGCCGCAGCTCAAGACGTTCGGCCAGCTCGGCTACGACAAGCTCAACATCGATTTCTGGCACATGCTGCTCGCGCCGGCCAAGACGCCGCGTCCGATCGTCGAGAAGCTCAACGCGGCGCTGCGCACGTCGCTCGCCGATGCCAGGGTGCAAAAGCTGTTCAAGGACGGCGGCATGGATCTTTTCCCGACGAGTGAAGAAACGCCGGAGGCGGCGGGCGCGTTGCTCAAGCGCGAGATCAAGCTGTGGGGCGACGTGATCCGCAACAACCACATCGCGGGCCAGACGTAATCGACGCCGAGCACGGCGCATGCGGCGGCCGGTGGGAGGAATCCCATCGGCCGCCGCGCGCCCTCTTGCGCGCATCGCAAGAGGGCGTAGCCTGATCGCGCGCCTGCGTGCGGCAGCGCGCATCAACCTACGGGGCCAACACCATGCAGCGGCGCGAGTTCATCACCCTGCTCGGCGGCGCAGCGGCCTTTCCGGTCGTCGCCCGCGCACAGCAACCGCAATCGCTCGACGGCGAGATGCAGCATGCCGTCGAGCGCAAGGACGCCGCCGGCGTCGTCGTCATGGCGGCGAACCGCAAGGGCGTGGTCTATCAGGGCGCGTTCGGCGTCGCCGACATCGATCAGGCGCGGCCGCTCAAGACCGACTCGCTCTTCCGCATCGCGTCGATGACCAAGGCCGTCACCTCGGCGGCCGCGATGCAGCTCGTCGAGCAGGGACGTTTCGCGGTCGACGATCCGGTGGACAAATACTTTCCCGAGTTCGCCAAGCCGCAGGTGTTCGAATCCTTCGATCCGGCGACGGGCGACTATCGGCTCAAGCCCGCGACCACGCCCGTCACGGTGCGGCACCTGTTCACTCATACATCCGGGCTCGGCTATCCGTTCACCAGCGCGATCCTGCGCGATTTCAAGCCGCGCGCGGGCGAGAGCTACCCGGTCGGCCCGCTGCTGTTCGAGCCCGGCACGCGCTGGCACTACGGCACCAGCGTCGATTGGCTCGGCCGGCTGGTCGAGAAGACTTCGGGCCTGCCGCTCGAGGACTATTTCCGGCAAAAGATCTTCACGCCGCTCGGCATGCCGGACACGTTCTACTTCGTGCCGAAGGACAAGGAGGCGCGGCTCGTGACGGTTAACCGGCGCGGCGCCGACGGCGGGCTGACGAAGGATTCGGTGCAGCCGCCGACCGCCGGCTTCACGCCGATCGGCGGCGGCGGGCTGACCTCGACCGCCGCGGACTACATTCGCTTCACCCGCATGATCCTCAACGGCGGCGAGCTCGACGGCGCGCGCATTCTCTCGGCCGACAGCGTCGCGCGAATGGGCCAGAACGCCATCGGTTCGGTCGGCGTGCCCGCGCTCAAGAGCGCCCTGCCGGAGCGCAGCGACGATTTCTCCTTCATCGCCGACGGTCGCGACAAATGGGGGCTGGGGTTCCTGATCACGGCCGATGCCGTCGCGGGCAAACGCTCCGCCGGCAGCCTGAGCTGGGGCGGGATCAACAACACCTACTATTGGATCGATCCCGCGCGCGACCTCACCGGCGTGATCCTGATGCAGTTCCTGCCGTTCGCCGACCGCCGGGCGCTCGGCGTCTACGACACCTTCGAGCGAGGGGTGTATCGGCTCGCCGACGCCAGCCGCTGAGCGGTCAATCGCGCGGGCCGCGTTCGCGCTACGCCGCCCGGTTCAGGAAGATCGGCAGCCCGCGCTTGTTGGCGTAGATCGGCCGATAGCGCTCGGTGTTGTAGGTGCTCGCGACGTCGAGCTTGCGCGGCCCGAGCTTGGGGTCGGGGATCGGCACGAGGTCGTAGCGGCCGTCGACCAGCGCCGCCATCACGCCGCTCTTGCCTTCGAGCATGGCGTCATAGCCCATGTTGGCGAACGTCATGGCGACGAGCTTGTCGATGAAGTCGGGATCGCCCGAGCGCAGGTCGTAGGTGAGGTCGGACACGATCGTCTCCTCGCCGCTGCGCCGCTTGATCTCCTCTGCGAGCGACTCGGCGACGCTCGCCTTCTTGCGATGGCCGTACGCGTCGGGCTCGCCGTATTCCTGCACCCGGTAGCCTTCCCAGGCGGCGCCTTCGCTCAGCACCAGGAGCGCGTAGTTGCTCGGATTGCGCCCCTTCTCCTCGAGCAGCAGGGCGATCAGCCTGTCGAGGTCGACCTTGTACTCGGGGATGACGCAGCGGATCGAGGAGGCGTAGGCGGTGTAGAGCGCCGTAAAGCCCGCATCGCGCCCGAACACGCGAAAGATGCCGATGCGCTCGTGCGAGCCGACCGTGGTGCGCTGGCGCTGGATCGCATCGCTCGCGCGGGTGATCGCGGTTGAGAAGCCGATGCAGTACTCGGTGTTGCGTACGTCGTTGTCCATCGTCTTGGGAATGGCGATCACCTTGACGCCGAGCGCATTGAGCTTGGCGGCGTAGCTCAGGGTGTCGTCGCCGCCGATCGCGATCAGGTGCTCGATTCCGAGCGCCGAGAGATTCGCCAGCACCTGGCCGGTGACGTCGAGCGTCTTGCTTTCCACGCCGCCCTTCCGGCTCACCGCGGCGGGGAAATCCTTGCCGGCGAGATGATCGGGCAGCCGCTGCATCTTCGATGGATTGGTGCGGCTCGAGTGCAGCATGGTGCCGCCGTGCCGATCGATGGTGCGGGTGTTCTCCTTGTCGAGCTGGACCACGTAGCGCGCGAGGCTCGCCGCGTCCTCGACGTTGAGATGGGTGAGGGCTTCCCAGCCGCGGCGCAGGCCGACGACCTCGATGCCATTGTCGCGTCCGCGATAGGTCACGCTCTTGATGACGGCATTGAGACCCGGGACATCGCCGCCGCCGGTGAGAATACCGATGCGCTTTGCCGCCATGGCATCCCCTTTCGGAGTTTGCGCGCGCGATTCATGGGTGGCTTCACCGGCGCATGCGCCGATAACGATAACGCGCGTGTAACGGTCTGGTTTCCTTCACGCTTTGCCCTGCGGTCGGGTCAGCAGGGCGGCCAGCCCGAGGAACGCCGGAAACGGATGCGTCACTACATAGGTGGGAATTTGCGCAAGATAAGGGCGCAGCCGCCCCTTCGCCTCGAACCGCTCGCGAAACGCGCTTGCGGCAAAGCGCGAGCCGAGCTTCGGCACGATCCCGCCGGCAACGTAGACGCCGCCGCGCGCCCCGAGCGTCAGCGCGAGATTGCCGGCGACCGTGCCGAGCATGGCGCAGAAAATTTCGACGGCTTCCCCGCAATGGCTGTTGCATTCGCATATGGCCGGATCGGTGATCTGCGCGGCCGTGAAGGGCTCCGCCGGAACGCCGTCGATCTCGGCGAGCGTGTTGCAGAGGTCGACGAGGCCCGGCCCCGACAGGATGCGCTCGGCCGAGACGTGGTCGTAGCGCGCCCGCATGCGGTCGAGCACGGCGCTCTCGCGGGCGTTGGCCGCCGCCATGGTGGCGTGGCCACCCTCGCCGGGGAGCGGCATCCATCCGGTCGCGCTCGGAACGAGGCCGCCGATGCCGAGGCCCGAACCGGGACCGAGCACGCCGATCACGGCACCCGGCAGGGGCTCGCCGGCGCCGATCTGGGTGCGTTCGTCCGTCTCGAGATGCGGCATCGCGGCGGCGACCGCCGCGAAGTCGTTGACCACGTGAAGGTGCTCGACCTCGAGCGCGCCGCGCAGCTCGTCGATCGAGAACGACCACGGATGATTGGTGAGCGTCACCCGGTCGCCAGTCACCGGACCGGCGATCGCGAGCGCAGCCGCCTCCAGCCGGCGCACGTCGGTCAGCGGCAGTTCCTCCACGAGGTAAACTGCGATGGCGCCCTGAATGGTCGGATAATCCTCGCAGGCGAGCACGCGCGGCCGCTGCAATCCGCCGTCCGGGCTGACCACGGCGAAACGCGCATTCGTCGCGCCCACGTCGGCAATGAGAGACGGACGCAGCGCCGAATGACGCTTGTCGCCAGGCTCCAAGGGTTTCCTCCACGCATTTACGCGTAAATGAAATGCCGCAACGGCGCGCTGGTTCCATCGCGGTCCCGGCAGGGGCCGTGAGGCGGCAATCGGGCGGAAAGGAAGGGGAGGCGGCGCGGCTTCAGGTCTGCCGCTCGGCGACGAACCGGGCGGCCAGCTTGAGCACGTCGGCACGCTCGCCGAACGGCGCAAGCGCCGCGGAGGCCTCGTCGACCAGGGCGCGCAGCCGCTCCTTCGATTTGGCGATGCCGAGCACGCCCACGATGGTCGCCTTGCCGGCGGCGGCATCCTTGCCGGTCTGCTTGCCGACGGTCGCGGCATCGCCTTCGATGTCGAGGAGATCGTCCGCGATCTGGAACGCCTGGCCGACCGCCGCACCGTAGCGGTCGAGCGCCTTGAGCTGCGCCTCGTCGGCCTCGCCGAGGATCGCGCCCGCGACCGCGCCGAAGCGGATGAGCGCGCCGGTCTTCATCGCCTGCAGCGTCTCGACGTCGCGCAGGGTCTCGGGCCGCGGCACGTCGTTGAACCGGCCCTCGGCCGCGAGGTCGAGGATCTGCCCGCCCACCATGCCGCCGAGGCCGGAGGCGCGGGCGAGCGCCATCACGAGCCGGACGCGCACCTCGGCGCTGGGGTGGGTCTCGCGGCGCGACAGGAGATCGAACGCATAGGTGAGGAGGCTGTCGCCGGCAAGGATCGCGGTCGCGTCGTCGAAGGCCTTATGGGCGGTCGGCCGGCCGCGCCGCAGGTCGTCATTGTCCATGGCCGGCAGGTCGTCGTGCACCAGCGAATAGCAGTGCACGCATTCGAGCGCCGCACCGGTCATCAGCGCGCGCTCGCGCACGACCCCGAACAGCGCCGCGGCCTCGACCACCAGGAACGGGCGGAAGCGCTTGCCGCCGCCGAGGCTCGCATAGCGGATCGAGGCGACGAGGCGGCCCGGCCGGCTGCGCTCGCCGTCGATCGGGTCCGGCCCGAGCACGCGGTCGAGCAAGGCCTCGGTGTCGGCGGCCACGGAATTGAGACGGGACAGGAAGGTATTTTCGCTGCTCAATGTGCAACTCGCTCGAGATCTGCGCGGTGGATGGTTAAGGGGACGCGGCCAGCCTCAGCGCTTGAGGTAGCCGGCGTCGCGGAACCAACCGATGGCATCTGAAAGCGCTTCCGTAAAGGGGCGCGCCGTAAGTCCAAGGTCGCGTTCGGCTTTGGCGGTGGTGAAGAACATCTGGTATTTCGACATGCGCAGCGCATCGCGCGTCACGAACGGCTCGCGTCCCGTGATGCGCGCGATCCCCTCGGCCATGATGGCGAGCGGCACGATCGGCCCGCGCGGCATGCGCACGCGCGGCGGCCGCCGCCCGAGCAGCCGTGCGATCGTGCCCAGCATCTCGGAGAGGTGCACGTTCTGCCCGCCGAGGATATAGCGCTCGCCGATCTTGCCGCGATCGAGCGCCGCGAGGTGCCCGGCCGCGACGTCGTCGACATGGATGAGGTTGAGGCCGGTGTCGACGAAGGCCGGCATGCGGCCGCGCGCCGCCTCGACGATAATGCGCCCGGTCGGCGTCGGCTTGACGTCGCGCGGCCCGATCGGGGTCGACGGATTGACGATCACGGCGGGCAGCTTCTGCTCGGCAATCATCCGCTCGACCAGCCGCTCGGCCGCGACCTTGCTGCGCTTGTAGGCGCCGATCGCCTTGGCCTCGTCGAGCGGAAAGGTCTCGTCGACCGAGGTGCCGTCGGTGCGCACCGCGAGCGTCGCGACGCTGCTGGTATAGACGACGCGCTCGACGCCGGCGCGCAGCGCCTCCTCCATCACGACGCGCGTGCTGGTCAGGTTGTTGGTCAGAATCTCGTTGCGGTCGCGCGCCCACAGCCGATAGTCGGCGGCGACGTGGAACACGTAGCGCACCCCGGCCATGGCCGGCCGCACGGTCTCGGGCCGCAGCAGGTCGCCCTCGGCGAATTCGAGGGGGAGGCCGGCGAGATGGAACCGGGGGCTGGTCTGGCGCACCAGGGCGCGCACCACAAATCTCCGGTCGAGGAGCTTGCGGGCGACCGCCGAGCCGACAAAGCCGCTCGCGCCGGTGACCAGG
>Ga0126371_10004339_pt1 | contig 12509 bp, 8 predicted proteins | sample PanSoiMetaPlot_4_FD_110145 | JGI IMG/M metagenome (GOLD analysis project Ga0126371, IMG submission 110145) | Tropical forest soil microbial communities from Panama - MetaG Plot_4 | ecosystem: Environmental > Terrestrial > Soil > Tropical forest > Bulk soil | place: Panama | collected 2016-02-17
ATGGAAAATATGCGAGCGCCGAGTGGAATTTGATCGCCTTTCAGTTGGCGTGGATAACCGGTCCCGTCATAGCGTTCCTGGTGCGCGTAGACGATCTCAGCGGCTTCCTGCAGGAACGGAATCTTCTTGAGCATCTTGTAGCCGAGGTAGCAATGCTCGCGCATGATCGTGACCTGGTCGGGAGTAAGAGGTCCCTTCTTGAGCAGGATGTCATCGGGGATGGCCATCTTTCCGATGTCGTGAAGGAACGCGCCGCGCGCAATGATGTCCATTTGCTCTTTGGGAACATCCATCGCACGAGCGACGGCGATGGTGTACGCCGTGACGCGCTTGGAGTGTCCCTCAGTCTCGGAATCCTTGAGATCCAAAGCGTCGCCAAGTGCTTCGAGCGTGATGTCGTAAGACCTTTCCAGGTCCAGGAACGCGGTTCGAAGTTGCTGCGTTCGCTGCGCGACCAGAGCTTCAAGGTTGGTCTGGTAGGCGCGATTCTCCATCTTCAAGCGTCGATTTTCGAGCGCGCGGCGAACGGTAGCCAGAAGTTGCTCTCGCTCGAAAGGCTTCAGGAGGTAGTCGTAAGCGCCGTTGCGGATTGCCGCCAGAGCCACCGAGATATCGTGCACCGCGGTAACCATCACGACCGGCATATCGGGGTATTTTTCTTTGGTCCGCTCCAGCAGGCCGATGCCGTCCAGTTCGGCCATCATCAGGTCGGAGAGCATCAGTTCAAATTGCTCACCGGATTCGAGAAGGGCCAGAGCCTCGCGGCCGGAAGATGCCTGACGTGTCTGATAGTTAGCGAAAGAAAGCATGGAAGAAACAATCTCGCGGATTGGCTCTTCATCATCCACCACCAGGATCCGGTCTGAGGGCATAAGTGCGTGAAAAGTCTAATGCATAATATCCTGAAAGGGAGGTTCCGAAAGTAACCAAAAACCCACGGAAAACTCATTGGTAACTGGTTTCGGCGTGATATTTAGAAAACGAGCGCTCACGCAGCGAAACTGTAATGAACCTTCCTCTTTGGTACGCCTCGTATCTGGTCGGCGACCTCGCGTCGAAGCTGACGGCCTCGCAGTCGGCGGCAATGATCATGCTTGCCGCAAGTCTTCTCGTATTTCGAACGTTTCGCGAACGTTTCCTGATCGTTTGGTCGCTGGGATGGCTGGCTTACAGCGCGTCACAGTGGTTCGCAGGAAGCGCCGGGGGTGCCCAGGCCTCTCCCGAGATGCAAGCCCTTTCGCAGGCGGCGTTTGTCTTATCGATTTGCCTGTTTGCCGTTTCAATTCTGTTGTACACGCACCTCGAGAAATACATTCTGCCCTTGTTCATCGCGAGCGGTTCGCTGACGGCGTTTGCCGTGGCGCGAGTGCTGTATTGGCCCGATGAGGTGGTAGCACGGGTTCCGTTCGAACTCGGATTTCGCGTAATTGCGGTGGGAGCAGCGGTTCAGTTGATTCGGTATCGCTGGGGGCGGATGGAAATCGGTCCCTGGCTGGTGAGCGCAAGCCTATTGTTTTTGCACGTGAATTGGCCCGGAGTTACGGATTCTGTCCCCAACGAGCTGTACGTGCTGGCGCATATTGCATTGGGCGTCGGCATGTTGTTTATGGTGTTTGACGACTCGCGCGCACGCACACGGCGCCTGGGCGTGATCGACTCTTTGACTTCTGCGATCGGGAAGACCCAGCAGCATGGTCCGATGATGCAAGCAGCGCTCGAAGAGCTGAGAAAGTTGATGAACGCGAAAGCCGCCTGGTTCAGTTCTCTGGATGGCGAGCGCGTCACGATCCCCAATCACATTGGGGTTTCGCCAGAATTCCTCAAGGGTGCGCCCCTGCTTCATCTGGACGAGGCTGTACAGAAGGCCGTCACTGATTCGAAGCCGACCGTCGTCCGAGCTGACCAGACGATGTCTTCTGTGAAGGCTTACCTCGACGACGAAAAGATTCATCACGTCGTGATGGTTCCGGTGCAGGGAAAGAAAGCAACCATCGGGACGGTGTCGTTAGGCAAATCGCATGCCTGCTTCTACTCGCCCGAGGACATGGAGTTTCTGCATACGAGCGCGAGCCAGGTGGGCATCGCGATCGAAAATCTGCGCCTGATCGAGCAGGTACTGCGCTCGCAGCGGCAGTGGATGAACACTTTCGACTCCATCCAGGATGCGATCCTCGCGCATGACGCGGATTTTGTCATAACGAAGGCCAACGAAGCTCTCCTGCAACACCTGGGGAAATCGCCGGCGGACGTGATGGGGCGAACCTGCGATGAGGTCATGCCGAGAAAGAATGCCAAGTGGACCACGTGCCCGTACTGCGCGCGCGGCGACGTTGATTTTGTCGAGGGGCCGGATCCCTGCTTTGACGGGTACTCGATGGTTTCCACCTCATCGTACTCGGAGCAGGGCGGGAAGCAGAAGGGCACGATTCACGTTATCCGCGACACAAGCGATCGGCGCAGCGCGGAGGAGCGCTACCGGCTGTTGTTCGAGCAGGTCCACCACGGGCTCTTCGTGGCCACTCCCGAAGGAACGCTGCTCGATTGCAACGACGCATTTGTCCAGATGCTCGGCTATGAGACGCGCGAAGAGTTGATGGCGTTGAACATCAACGAAACGGTGTACGCATCACCGGAGCAACGCGCGGCGTTTCGCACAGAAATCGATTTGCACAACAACGTACGGAATTTCGAAGTAACGCTGAAGCGCAAGGACGGCGCGCTCATCACGGCGGCGGAGAGCAGCTTCGCCACACGTGATGGTTCGGGCAAGATCGAGCGTTACCAGGGATTCCTGCTCGACATGACGGAAAAGAAGCGCATCGAGGACGAGATGCGCCGCCGGAATCGCGAACTGAATGCGTTGAACGCGATGGCCGTCATCGCCACGCAGTCCTTCGATCTGGACGAAATCCTGAACCTGACGTTGCGTCAGGTGATCTCGCTGTTTGGGGCAGAAACCGGTTCGATTTACCTTACCGATGCCGACGAGACGACGTTCCGTCGCCGGGCTGGATGGGGCCAGCGCAGCGAACAGCGCGCGAAGTTCAACGCCGTCGAGTTTCCAAATGGTTTCGGCGACCTGGTCATGCGCTCCCGCACGGAGGTGCTGACCGCCGAGTTCCTGCCGCACCTTCCGCCGTTAGTCGCCGACTTCGTCAAAGCGGACGGTCCTGGGTCATGGTTATGGGTGCTGTTGTGGAGCAAGGACAGCCCGATCGGCATCATGGGTGTCAGCACGCGTGAGGCACGCGTGTACAGCAGCAATGACGAAAACATGATGGTCGCCGTCGGCCGTCAGTTGGCGACGACCATCGAAAAAGTCCGCCTCTACGAAGAGACCTGCCGCGCGTACGAAGATCTGCGCAAAACACAGGAACAGCTGCTGCAGAGCGAGAAGATGTCGGCGGTTGGCCAGTTGATCGCCGGAGTGGCGCACGAACTGAACAATCCGCTGACGGCGATCCTCGGCTACGCGCAGTTGCTGGAGAGCGAGGGACTGAACGATCGCGCCTCTGATTTTGTCCGCAAGCTGTTCAAGCAGGCGCAGCGCACCCATCGGGTGGTGCAGAACCTATTGTCGTTTGCACGGCAGCGTACCCCTCAGAAACAAGACGTCGATCTGCGGAAGATTGTCGACGAGACGCTTGCCCTCCGCGACTACGACCTGAAGGTAAACAACATCCTGCTGGAGCGCGAGACGTCTACGGAAGTGCCGTCGGTTACGGCGGACCCGCACCAACTGGAGCAGGTGTTTCTTAACATCATCAACAACTCGGTGGACGCGATTCTGGAGGGTGGCAAAGGCGGCCGCCTGAAGGTGCGAATCTACTCTGTGGATGGACAGGTCCGCGTTGAATTCCTGGATACCGGCGTTGGCATCAAGGATCCGAACCGCATTTTCGATCCGTTCTACACCACCAAGACAGTGGGCAAGGGAACTGGTCTGGGCCTGAGCATCTGCTACGGTATCATCAAGGAACACGGTGGTGATATCACCGCGCATAATCGCGCTGAAGGCGGGGCGGTCGTTGAGGTGCGGTTGCCCGCTTCTGGCCGGGTGGTGGAACCCGAACCTGTCATCGCCGGATCGAAGCGCGAGACTGCGCTCGAGGGCCGCGTACTGCTGCTGGAGGACGAGGAGGCGGTGCTGGAGTTTGAGCGCGACGTGCTCGCGGGAGCGGGAGCGCAGGTGGTCGCGCTGATGAACGTGGAAGAGGCCAAGAGCCGTCTGCGCGCGGAGTCATTCGATGCGGTGATTATGAATGGACGCCTGCCTGGTTCATGGTCGGCGATCGATGCGCATCGCTGGGTGGGTGTGGCGTGCCCCGGACTTGAAAGGAAGATGATCTTCACCTTCTCGAACATCGCCGACAATGAGACCCGAAGCTATCTACAGGCGAATGGTATCGCTGCCCTGGTGAAGCCGTTCGAAGTGGTTGATCTGATTGCGCAGGCCCGCCGACTGCTACAGAAAATGCAGGCCGCTGTCGCGACCTAGCATTCACCATGATCTGATTTCGAATCCGCTGCCCCGGGGCAGTGGATTTGTTTTTTCGGCGGGCTCAAGTCCGGCCAGGCCCGAACCAGATGGAATGTTCCACGTGGAACACTGCCTGTGGAAAGGGACAGGCAGACCGAGAATTTTTCGCGGGCATTCCCATTTCGGGAGGGTCGCGCGTTGGAGTTGTGGACTACCTACAGCGTGGCTTTCAGGCTTTTCGCGAAGGCACGGATCGCTGGTTCGTTCCGGCGGTACCATCGCCATTGGCCAATCTTCTGCGTTTGAACGAGCCCTGCCTTTTGCAGAATTCCCATGTGGTGAGAGATGGTCGGTTGCGAAACGTGTACGCGATCCTCCAGATCGCGAGCGCACAGCCCGGTTTGTTTGTCGAGCGAACAAGCGCCTTTTACTTTCAAGGACTGCAGAATCTTGCGCCGGGTGGGATCGGAGATGGCTTGCAGCAGGTTTACGAAATCCTGATCGGTCGTACTCATGATCCCTAGAGATAAAACGCGAATCGATGGATGTCAATCTGTGGAAAATCTAAATCCCACGATGAACACCGCGAGTCTAGAATCGGGTTGCGTTCTCTAACGGGTGGGGAAATGGAGCGGGGGCGCTGCTTGCTTCCCACCCACCCTACGTCGCAAAAGACGCGACGAAAGGGTTGGGCACCTTCCAACGCTCAGGATGGCAAGCATTCGTCTGTCGCCTCACTTCGCTCAGGATGACAAACAGGGGAAGAGGGAGGGAACAGTGAAGAAAATCCATACTTCCCAAAGACGCGATAGGCTGAGGAACCAGGGCCGCCCATCAGCCGCTGGGAACAGGTACAACGTCTTGATCATCTACAGGCACCCAGAGACCTGACATATGAACTCTGGTGAGTTCACTTTATCCGGGTCCAATATTGCTGGTGAGGGCTGGAGAGTATGGCGTTGTTTGGCGGAAATTGAGCGCAAAGAGCTTGAGCTGAAGATGAAGCAGGAGGGGCGATTGCCGCCCGGGCAATCGCTCACTTTGAAGTGGCCGGTACTCCAGTACGGATCTGTGCCACGCTTTGATCCGGCGCGATGGGACTTTCGAGCGTATGGATGGGTTGAGACTCCCATGCGATGGACCTGGTCCGAGTTCAACGAGCTTCCAAAAGTTCAGCAGGTGAGCGATTTCCATTGCGTGACGCGATGGAGCCGATTCGATAACCGGTGGGAGGGTGTTGCCTTTCGCGAGGTCCTCAAGCGCGTGCACCCTAAACCGGCCGCGAGTCATGTTCTGGTTCACGGCGAACAGGGTTACACGGCAAATGTCCCGCTCGGCGATCTGGATCGCGAAGAGGTGCTGTTGGCGACGCATCACGACGGCGAACCGCTCAGCGCTGACCACGGCTATCCGCTACGACTGATCGTGCCGCATTTGTACGCTTGGAAATCGGTCAAGTGGGTAAGGGGAATTGAATTTCTCGACCACGACGCGGCTGGGTTCTGGGAGCAGAACGGATACCACATGTACGGAGACCCGTGGCGGGAACAGCGTTTTGATACGGATTGAAGGCACGCTGAATCCGGAAGACCCGTGGGCGGAGTTGTGGGGAAAGTCTGACGAGCAAAGTCTTTAACCACGGAGGACGCAGGGGTTCACAGGGTACTAACCAGGATCGGAAACCAGCATTACCAAAATCCTACTTGCTTCGGATCTGCGCTGCCTTGTTCGGATCTGCGCTGCCGGACTACTTTTTCAGGATCGGGTTGTAGCCGTCGCTGACAAGTTTGGCCTTGGTAGCTTCCGCGTCTTTCACATCGCCGAAAGGCCCCACCTGCACGTGATAAAGCTTGTCGGTGGGTGAGGTATTGCTGGCGAATGCGGTGTACTGCTTCTTCTTGAGGGCATCGACGAGCGCTTGCGCATCGTCCTGTTTGCTGACAGCGGCCACTTGCACGAAATAGTTGGCGGCGGAAAGAACGGCCGCAGCGTCTGGAGCCGCATCAGCCTGCTTGGTGTCGGTTGAAGCAGCGGTACTCGTAGCGGATCCGGTCGTGGCCGTCGATGGTGAGGAAACTGGCGCAGTGGCGTCTTTCTGGTCGGCGGTCTTCTGGGGCGCGGGACTGACCGTCGGCTGGGCGCTAGCTGCGGCATTGCCTGACTTCATGGCAGAAGGACGCAACACCGGACCATTCGTAGCCTGGGACTGGTCTGCAACGGTAAGCGCGCTGTGGGTCCCGGCTCTACCCAGGGAATATCCCATGCCAAAAAAGGCTCCGTTGAGGGCTACGAGCCCGAAAAATAGAGCCAGCATCTTGCCAGTGCCTAATGTGATTTCCGTATCTTGTGACGCCATTAGTTGCTCCGAGTTGCAGCCGTTCGCGGCTGAGAAAAGCCCGGATTTATCCGGCCTTAGCTTCACCAACCTCGCCTTTTCCCAAAAGTTTCTGAATACCCGAAAAGAAATCTACCGGTACCGGGAAAACGACCGTTGTGTTCTTTTCCACGCCGATTTCCGTAAGAGTTTGAAGGTAACGCAACTGCACGCTGACGGGTTCGGTTGCCAGCAGGCGGGCCGCGTCCACAAGTCGCTGGGCGGCCGAAAATTCGCCTTCCGCGTGAATAATCTTGGACCGCTTTTCGCGCTCTGCCTCGGCTTGCTTGGCCATGGCGCGCAACATAGATTCCGGCATGTCTACTTGTTTGACCTCGACGTTCACCACCTTCACGCCCCAGGGAGCGGTGTGGGTATCGAGAATGCTTTGCAGGCGCAGGTTGATCTTTTCGCGGTGAGAGAGCAATTCGTCGAGTTCCTGCTCACCCAGCACTGATCGCAGTGTGGTCTGCGCGAATTGCGAGGTCTGGTAGACGTAATTCGAAACTTCAACCACAGCTTTCGATGGATCGATGACCCGCAGGAAGATGACCGCGTTTACTTTCAGGGTGACGTTGTCACGCGTGATGATGTCTTGCGGGGGAACTTCCAGAGCTTCCTGCCGAAGCGAGACACGGACGATACGATCTACCGGTGCGAAAACGAGAATGACACCGGGTCCCTTGGCACGAGGCAAGAGGCGGCCAAGGCGGAAGATGACGCCACGTTCGTATTCAGTGAGGATCTTGATCGAGCTCAAAACGTAGATGACGAGGATAATGATCGCAACGACCGGCAGCGAGATCATGGTCTGCATCTCCAAGGCGGTTCAGGAAAACGGTAAGCTGACAAATGAATTCTACTGTAATGGCGCGAATTCAAGAGATACCTGAAGTCTATGTTCCTATTACCTTGCGAGATGCTGACCCACTATGAAACCGGCGCGGGAGCCGGGCTCGTTTCGGTAACAGTAGCCGATTCAACCTGGAGTCGCAGGTCTTTCACATCACGCACTAGGACCTTCGATCCGGCGGCTATGGGTGCATCTGAAATCGCATCCCACAACTCTCCGTGAACGAAGACCTTCCCCAACGGAGCCAGAGCCGTCTGTGCGGTACCGATCTCCCCAATGAGCCCCTGCACACCGGTCACGACTTTGTTTCGTCGAGCGCGCAGCGCAATGCTCATCAGGAAGGCGGTAATCAGGCCCAATGGGATGCTCACGGCCAATGCGGTGACGAGGTGGACTTGCATCTCCGGAATAGGAGCATCGATCAACAGTAACGCACCTAACGTGAGCAAGACGATCCCGCCGGTCGTAAGGACGCCGTGTGTGGCGAATTTAGCTTCGAGCGCAAATAGCGCAAATGACGCGGCAATCAGCGCCAGCGCCGCAAATCGCACTGGTAACAGGTTCAGGGCGAATGCGGCGACGAGGATGAAAACTACTCCCACCGTTCCGGGCACAACTGCGCCGGGATGATTGAACTCGACGTACAGCGCCAGTAAGCCAATCGCTAACAGGATGAACGCGACGTCGGGATCCATCAGGTAGTCGAGGATCCGCTCTTTCAGCGTGAGGTCATACATCTGAATCGACTGCCCAATCAGGTTCAGCGTTGCGGTCTGGCCATCGAAACGTTTGAAGGGTTTGCCTTGCATCTGTTTGAAGAGGTCTTCTTCGCTGCTGGCGACGTAATCGATCAGGTGTCCGGATAAGGCTTCCTGTTCGCTGAAGGATTTGGATTCGCGCACAGCACCCTCAGCGGCGTCAACATTGCGGCCACGCTTGGACGCGACCGAACGGATCAAAGCGGCGGAATCGTTCTCGATTTTCTTCTTCATGTCGTCATCGGTCTTGACCGTCATGGGACCGATAAGCATGACCGGATGTGCCGCTCCTGCATTTGTTCCGGGAGCCATTGCCGCCACGTCGGCGGATTCGAGAATGAAGATTCCGGCAGATCCGGCGCGGCTGCCGGTAGGCGCAACGTACACGATGACTGGAACCGGAGAGGCGGTGATCTTTTCGATAATCGCGCGAGTAGAAGTAACCAATCCGCCCGGAGTGTTCATCTCCATGAGCACGGCGGAGGCATTGCGGGCATGCGCTTCGGCAATCGCGCGGCCGATGTATTCCTCAGTAATCGGCTGGATCGTATCGTTGACGACGATTTTCAGAACCTGCGCGGGCGCGACAGTATTGGCGGTAAGCAGAAACCAAAAAGCTGCCAGGACGAGAATTGGACGGGTGGCAAACCACGGCTTCATCAGTTGGGCAGCGGCTGCGCTTTCTCCGCGAGCTTGGCTGCTACGGCGCGCTTCAGCGTGAGAGCCGAGGAATTGGCCGGGTCGATTTTCAAGGCACGATCAAGGCTCTCCGCGGCAGCGTCCGTCTTATTGTCTCGCAAATCAAGCCGGGCGAGTATGAGAAGAGGGTCAATGCACACTCGGATACTGAGGGCGGCCTCAGCTTCGGCCCGGGCGCCGGCGAGATCGTTGCCGGCCTCAAGAGCGCGCGCCAGGGCAGTGTGGGCCTCGGCGTTCTGCGCATCGGCTTGAACCGATTGGCGGAACTCTTTCTCCGCCTCGCCAACGAATCCCTGCGTCAGAAGCTCCTGCCCGCGACTCAGGTAAAACTGTGCACGGGTGGCGGAATCAGCGTGAGACAAGCGTTCTTCGGCTGCTGACTGGATACCCACCAACAACTGGCGGAAGGTGTTTTCGTCGTAGTTCTGTTTCAGGCGTTGAGGTGGAAGGTCGGCCATTTTGGGGGTGGGCAAAGATGATGGACTCGCGCTTCCCGACACCACCGCCAACATTGATTTCGCCTCCGCGTCAGAGGGGCGCAAGTCGAGGCATTGCCGCAACTGCTGAATTGCACCATCTGTATTCCCGATCCGATAAAGAGCAATGCCCAGGTTGAAGTGATAGTCGGGATCATTCGGATCCTGCTCGACAGCTTTACGGAATTTGTCCGCAGCCCTGCGCTGGTCTCCGAGACGAGCCGTCACTACGCCTATATTGTTGTCGACTTCCGTGAGCGGAAGCCGTGCTGCCACAAACGCAAATGCCGATTGAGCCGCCGAGAAATCGGCGACGCGATACGCGCAGAGCCCAAGATAAAAGTTCGCCTCGCGAGCGACAGGATCGGTTTCTGCAATATGGTGAAAAGCGTCGATGGCCTGATCAAAATTCCGCTGTTCGAAATAGGCCTTCCCAAGTTGCAGCCAGGCTTCGCTGTAACCGGGATGGAGGCGTGTGGCTTCACGAAAGTGGACTACTTTTTCACCGCTGGTCCCGGCAAGAATTCCCCGGACGTAATTTTCCAATGCGTCCAATCGCACAGGCGGCACACTTTCCATGAACAGAGACTTGTTGGGTGCTAGCCCCGGCCGCAGCGTTTGCAGCAGATCCCAACTGAGAGCAGTCTGGATATTGATCAGATCGGTAAGCGGTCCGGACTCACGGCACTCGGGCAGCAATTTCTTGTGCTGCATATCCAGCCATTGAGCGGTCGCGGTGAACTTCCTTCCATCGAATTCGTAGCGGCCAAGCACGACGTGGTCGACGTCCAACTGTTCCATCAGCCTGTACATGGTTGCTCGGGTGGCGTGCAGCTCCGCTGGGATCCCGGCACGGTCATAGGCGCGCAAGCGGTCGCCGCGGGTGAGAAGGAAAATTCCCGGTGCCGAGAGACGAGCGGAAAGAGTCTCAGGAAACGCTTCGCTGACCCATTCGAGGCCCGGTGCTCCGGTCGCATTCTCGAAAGGCATGACGATCGCGGTGTCGCTGGAAAACTCCGCGGTTTGAGATTGTGCGGAAGACGGCCGGGGACCTAACAGCACAATGACGAAGATGATCGAGGTAAGAGTGCGCAAGGCACTCTGATTATATCGGGCGCCTCAAATGCGGCCTATCTGACGGCGCCAGTCGTACGGACATCCTCGGCCCGCGATGGCACAGATTCCTCGGTGGGATGCATGCCGGACCAGCCGGGTAACTCAGTACTGCCGGTGATCAAGCGCGCCCCCCTTTCGTAAGTCACGTAGGACCACGCCCATTGGATGAACACGATAATCCGGTTGCGGAATCCAATCAGGAAAAAAATGTGGATGAAGAGCCATGCCAGCCAGGCGACGAACCCAGAGATGTGAACCTTTCCAAACTGCGCGATAGCCGCGGCTCGACCGATCGTGGCCAGGCTTCCTTTATCCCGGTACTTGAAATCCTCCCGAGCCTGCCCAGCCATATCGCGTGCGATCGTCTTGGCGACAAACGTCCCTTCCTGCATGGCGACGGGAGCAACGCCAGGAAGAGGCTTGCCATTCTCGTCTTTGAGGGAGGCCAGATCGCCAATGACGAAGACTTCTGGATATCCGGGGATGCTGAGATCCCTGCGTACTTCAACGCGGCCTGCCCGATCGCATGGGACTCCGAGCTTTTTGCCTAATGGGGAGGCGGCAACGCCGGCGGCCCACAGAATCACCGGGGCGATCATGCGGGTTTCTCCGAAGATCACGGCGCCGGGCTCGACCTTGGTCACCATTGCGTTCGTGTGAACTTCCACGCCGAGGCGGCGAAGTTGGTCTTCAGCGCTGCGTGAAAGGTCTTCTGTGTACGTCGGCAGGACGCGAGGACCACCTTCCAACAGCAGGATGCGGGCGCGCTTGGGATCGATCGAACGGAACTCCTGAGAGAGAACGTGGCGCGTAATCTCAGCCAGTGTTCCCGCAAGTTCGACGCCCGTGGGTCCACCGCCGACCACGACAAAGTTCAAGGGCTCCGTGGCTTCGCCGGCTACTGCCTGGCGTTCTGCCAGCTCAAACGCCAGCAGAATGCGACGGCGTATCTCAAGAGCATCTTCGATTGTCTTAAGACCGGGCGCGTATTGCTCCCAATCGTCGTGGCCGAAATACGCGTGCGTGGCCCCCGCTGCCACCACGAGGTAGTCATAAGGAATGTTCTGCTCGCTGGTCTTGACGATGCGATGAGCGAGGTCGAAGTCCTGCACTTCTTCGAGCAAGCTGATGACGTTCGAATCGTCACGAAAAATCGACCGGATCGGTGCGGCGATCTCTCCGGGAGACAGTCCTGCGGTTGCGACCTGATACAGCAACGGCTGGAAGGTATGGTGGTTCTTGCGATCAACGATGATGATCTGGACAGGCTCCCGCAGCAAGCCTCGGGCTGCCCTCAGGCCGCCGAAGCCCCCACCGACAATCACCACTCGCGGCATGCTCTTGCTGTTCATGGGTTCTAGTTAATAAGATTGTTGAAATGGCCGTGGGGTCGAAAAGTTTTCCGCACCAAAATACGTCTGCGCTAGTGACGGAATCCCAACACGTTACGAGTTCTTCCGCGCAACGACAAAACTGGATCCTCGGGATCGAAATATTCATCGTCTTTGGGCTGCTGGAAGCCGTCATGTGGACGCCGCGCAGTGTGTTCCACAGCTGCCTGATTGTGCTCGAAGTGGTGATCGTAGTTTGGCTGGGGCTGCGAGGACACTCGAAAGCCGAATTGGGTCTGGTCTGGCCTTCTCCCAAGGCGACGCTATGGATCTTGTTTGCGGGAACGACTAGCGCGCTCGTAATTCCTCTGGTTGCGCTGGCAACGGGAAATCCGGTTCCCGCCAATGCGGATTGGCCGCGA
>Ga0126371_10004340_pt1 | contig 12507 bp, 14 predicted proteins | sample PanSoiMetaPlot_4_FD_110145 | JGI IMG/M metagenome (GOLD analysis project Ga0126371, IMG submission 110145) | Tropical forest soil microbial communities from Panama - MetaG Plot_4 | ecosystem: Environmental > Terrestrial > Soil > Tropical forest > Bulk soil | place: Panama | collected 2016-02-17
CGTCTTCCTTTTCTTTTTAGTCAAGGCTACGAGTTCCTTTACCGCCAGGCCAAAATCGCGGGTGATGCGGTTCGCCTTGTGGCGCAAGAATTCATCCCGCAAAGTCCGATAGTACCAAAGAGTCCCGTCGCGTCCGCCATGGAACCGTGACCAAACTGATTCGCCCACGATGCGGTAGTCGGCGAGGATGGATCGGATGTTGTTGAGCTTGTCGGCGACCGAAACCAGGCGCGTATCGGCGTTTTCCTTCTTCAGGCGTCGGAGATAGCTTTCCTTGCGCTCGCGCCATGGTGGCTTGGGAATCTCGTACGCATCGGTACAGCCGTCGACGATATCGGCTACACGCTTCCCAAAGCGGCGCCGGACTTCTTTGAGCATCGGGGCGCCACCACAGTCTTCGACGACATCGTGCAGCAGGGCGGCGATGGCGAGATCTTCATCTCCACCCGCTTCGAAGACCAAGGACGCCACGCCCATCAAGTGGGCAAGATAGGGGATCGTCGAGGCTTTGCGGGTCTGGCCGGAGTGCTCCTTTGCCGCGAACTCAAAGGCGCGCATGAAGCGAGGGCCGAGTTTCACGGAAGTCTTTACGGATTTGCGCGGGAGGCGAATTTCAGTTTTGTCACCCATTTGAATCGCAGATCGTTGATCAACAAATAATTCCCACAAAGTCCAGAAACCCCAATTCGCGATACGATCGCTCGCTGCGCTCGCGGGACGGACGAATGCGTCCGTCCCTACACATTTGCGGGATCACTGTTTCTCCCCGCGGCGGGCCAGCAAATATGCACGGATGAAGGGCTGGAGGTCTCCATCCAGCACTCGGTCTACGTCGCCCACTTCCGTCTTCGTGCGATGATCCTTCACCATCCGGTAGGGCTGGAGCACGTACGAGCGAATCTGTGATCCGAAATCGATGTCGAGCTTGGAATCCTCGATCTTCTTCGTCTCGGCGCGCTTTTTCTCCATCTCGTATTCGTACAGCTTGGAGCGAAGCATGCTCATGGCGCGCTCACGATTCTTGTGCTGCGAGCGCTCGTTCTGGCAGTTCGCGACCAGCCCCGTGGGAATATGCGTGATTCGCACGGCGGAGTCGGTCGTGTTCACGTGCTGACCTCCCTTGCCGCTCGACCTGTAGGTATCGACGCGAATTTCCTCCGGCTTGATCACGATTTCGATGCTGTCGTCGATCTCCGGCGAGACAAACACACTAGCGAAGGACGTGTGGCGGCGCTTGGCCTGATCGAATGGCGAGATGCGCACCAGGCGATGAACGCCAATTTCGCTTTGCAGAAGTCCGAAGGCATATTCGCCGTTTACGGCAAAAGTCGCGGATTTCAAACCAGCTTCTTCGCCGGGTTGGTAGTCGTACAGAATTGTCTCGAAGCCCTGTCGTTCCGCCCATCGCAAGTACATGCGCAGCAGCATGTCAGCCCAATCCTGTGACTCGGTACCGCCAGCCCCAGGGTGGATGGTGACAATGGCGTTGCGGGGGTCATTCTCGCCCGACAGCAGCGTTTCGGTTTCAAGTTTGTCGATGACGTCGCGAAGCGAGGTGATTTCCCGCTGCAGGTCGCCGTCGACGTTCTCGCCTTCTTTCGCCAGGTCGAAGTAGGCGTTGATGTCGTCGGTGCGGCGCGCGAGGTCGGCGTCGGTAGCAATCACATGCTCCAGGCGCTTTTTCTCCCGCATCACCTGCTGCGAACGCTGGGGATTCGACCAGAGATTCGGGTCGGAGGCTTCTTTTTCAATTTCGTCTAGCTGCGGGCGGACTTTTCCTGCGTCAAAGATACTCCCGGAGATCGTGGGTTTTCTTGCTTAACTTTTCATATTCCTGTTCGAGCTCTGTATTCATGAAGAAATGTTGGCCTTTTTGCGGTTTGCGGGTGTGAATCGTTCGACGAACGCTCCAATGGAAATTATCGCACAGGCGTATGCAAACCAATCCCCGTGTCGTGTGTAGAACGTGGTGACCGAAGTGAGCGCGTAAGAGGCAACCAATGCAGATCGCTCTTTGCGAGGAATGCGGGCAGAAATGCGTCCCCAAGGATCGATGGCAGCGGTCACACCAGTATCCGTTGCACTGAGCAGCCAACGACTGTTTTCGATGGCGCGCATGCGAGTTTGATTCAGATGCTGGGCGTAGGCGCCGCTGTCGCCATACCAGCCATCGTTGGAAATGTTCACGAATACCTCCGCACCGAGATTGGCGGATTTGCGGACTTCGTCGGGAAAGATCGACTCGTAGCAGATGAAGATGCCAGCGAGTTCACCTCCGGCGTTGAGCGGCGCGTGTGACTGGCCGTGATCGAACTGGCCTACTTCTTGGGTCAGGCCTCCCGCGAACGAGAACAGGCTGGGGAAAGGGAGATATTCGCCAAATGGAACCAAGTGAACCTTGTCGTAACGTGCAGTCCACTCGCCTTGAGGGCTCACGAGCGCTGCGGAGTTGAATATCGGGCCTTCGTCGTTCGGGGATGCAGCGTTGCTGCCGATCGCGCCCGCTATGATCCAGGCGTTCGTGTCGCGAGCCATATCACTCAGCGTTTGTCTGAATTTCGCGTCGTTGGTGAAGAATGGCGCCGGGGATTCGGGCCAGACGATGAGATCGATCTTTGGCTCCTGTTTGCCGGCAGCAGCTTTCTTGGTCAGGTCCGCCAATTCCTGGAGCGTCTGCTGGAAATAGGCAGGAGTCCAGTTGCCTGCGACAGGGATGTTCTGCTGCACGAGGAGGGCGGCGCGGTCTGCTTTCGCGGGCGGTGCGTCAACCAAACGGCCTGACTGCAACACGACGGCAGCGGCCAACGCGGCGGCAAACATCATCCCGCGCTTCGGGCGGGGAATGAGGTATGCCACCGCCAAGGCAACATTCACCAGAGCAATCTCAAAAGAGACACCATACACGCCGGTCCAGCTTGTGATCCGACAAAGCGCGATGTTATCCACCTGTGAGATGCCCAGGAGATTCCAGGGGAATCCGGTGATGCGCGTCCGCGCCAATTCGATTGCCACCCAGAGAAATGGCGCGAGAACCAGAGCGCGGCGGTGGTCATCCGGACGCGCGAGCAGCGACACAGCCATCCCGAAAACGCCGTGGTACAGACCGAGATAACAAGAGAACAGGAACAAGACCATTAGCGCGATTGGCGCGTTCAGGCCGCCGTATTGGCGCATCGTGTCGTAGATCCAATAGCAGGTGCCGGCGTACCAGACAATTCCACAGAGATATCCGAGGAGGAATCCCTGCCATGCGGTCGCAGGCTGGAGGCGAACTGATCCTTCAACCTGCAATTCGCCCGCGGGTTGGGTACGCATGAGCGCCACGAGCAAGGGCGCGAGGGCGAGCCAGCCGAGGAAGTAAACGCCGGGCAACGGGAAGATCAGGATCTGGAAGATCGCCGAAAGCAGAGACAGAATCCAGGCGCTCGAGTGGATTTTGCGCACGTCGGAAGAATAGCAAAGAGCAGTTCTCAGTTCTCAGTTCTCAGTTGCTAGTTCTCAATGGTCAGTAATTGGTGAAGTGCTTGTGAGCTTTGCGCGCACGAATTCGACGATTTCCGGCGTGAGATATGGCGGAGGTGCTATGCCTAAGATCGGGCGGTCCAATACTGGCTTCAGAGATATCGACTCCCAGGCGGGTGCACCGTTGGCTTCGTGGAGGATCACCGCATCGGCACGGTCCAGGAACTGCTTTGCCGAGGTTTTGAAGTCTTCCGTTGCGGGATTGAGAACCGTCAAATAGAGGTCAGGCCGCAGGAATTTCACTACGCTGTTGGATTCGATGATGGCGTTGCATGCCTTATCGAGGAGCTTACGCAGGCTGGGCATGGCTTCGGCGAGTCTTCCCTGCTCTGTGCGAACCCAGAATACGCGTGAGGCTCCGGCAACCAGGAAGCGGGAGGTATCGGACTCACCGGACCGGTCGCGCTCTTCCGAGATTGCCCAGGAGTGGTCGCCGGTCGCGCAATCGCAGGGCTCGCCATTGGCGGAGCATACTCCGTGGCCGTATTGAGTGATCTTGACAGCGGTCCAATCGTACTCGGGAAGCGCGGAGATCAGGCCGGCGACGACGCTGGTCTTGCCTACGCTTCGGGAATGGCCGCCCACTACAACGAGAGCCATCAGAGCATCCTCCGGCTCGCGTGGAAGTCGCTCAAGTCCTTGCGCCAGCGGTCACGATGCTTCTGGCCAACCGCCAGTATCCACGCCCGATAAAGTTCTATGTGATCAAGAGAAGGATCAAAGATCGGGAGAAACCAAGCGTAACGTGCATGTGGTTTGATCTGCTCAAGCGTCGCAGATTTCAGCGCATCCTTCAGGTTCGCATATTCCGGCTCAGTGATTGAAAAGGGCTCCCAGGTTGCGCCCGGGCCCATTCCGCCGGGGCTGCCGCCACTAGCCAGAAACTGATTTAGGAGGTGAAACGGTGGAAAGACACCACAGGGTGGGAAGTACGGAATGTCGAAAAAGAACGTTAGCAGAGTACCTTCGTGCGGTTCTCCCTCTTGGTACTCTTCCCGAACGTAGCGCACTCGTCTGAACTCGCTCACACACCTAATCTTTCTTGGCCAACCGCGCCAGCGTCGCGAGCTGCCTGAGATATTGACGCAGCGGCTGGGCCGGCGTTCCCCAGAAGGCGACGCCTTTCCCCCGCAGGATCTTGTTTGGAAGGACTCCGCCCTGACCTCCAAGCATCACGCCCTCGCCGATGCGGGCATGTTCGCCGATACCGACCTGTCCTCCGAGCACGGCGCCTTTTTCGATGACGATGCTACCGGAAAGGCCGGTTTGCGCCGCGATGACCACGTCTTCGCCGATATCACAGTTGTGGCCTATGTGCACCAGGTTGTCGATCTTGGCCCCGCGGCGGATTCGGGTTTCGTCCAGCGCGCCACGATCAATCGTAGTATTGGCGCCGATCTCGACATCATCTTCGATCACCAGACGTCCAACCTGGGGGAATTTTTCGTAATGTCCTGTTTTGCGGTCGCGCACGTAGCCGAAGCCGTCGCTGCCCAGCACCGCGCCGGCGTGAACGATCACGCGATCACCCAAGGTCGTGCCAGCATAAATTGTGACATTCGGGTACACCTCGCAATCGCTTCCGATGGTCACACCTGAGCCAACGACAGCCCCCTCGTCAATGCGAGTGCCGTTTTTAATCCTTGCGCCTTCCCCGATGACGGCTCGGGCCCTCACTTGGACGCCGGTTTCCAGCGTCGCGGAAGGATGAACGACGGCAGTCGCAGGGACACCAGCGTGTTCGTTGGCCGGAGACTGGTCCCGAAGAAGTTGAGCGGCGCGAGCGAAGGTCAATTTGGGGTGCGCGCTGATCAGCAGTGGACGGTCTGCGTCACGGAAGGCGGCAAACTCACCGGCAATGATCGCGCCGGCTCGGGACTTCAGGGCAGCATCGAAATGCTTCTCGTCCTTCACGAATACCAGATCATGATGGGAGGCTGAAGCCAGGCTCGATACACCTTGAATGTCAGCGTGATTCTCGCCGATAAGGCGGGCTTCCACGGCGATAGCGATGTCATGAAGCGAGCGCTTCATGGCTCCACTTTATAGCAGCAAGATGGCAGAGGAAAGTGCGGGGTTATTCTGGCTTCCTGATCGCCGCGGCAGCGGTGCTGGGAGTACAGGTGGCTGTGTCCTGGCAAAGGAGGTAATTGCCAGATGCAGGATTGCAGCCCGTGAGCCCGGTCCCGGGGGTCAGGCTCCAGGTGCCCACGACAACTCCGTTGCTCAGGGTGCCCGTAGTGGTGGTTGTGCCGTTAGAGTTCCCGGTCAGAGTTCCGGCATTCAGTGTCAACACGCTGCCATTGGTGGCGGATTTGATCGTCAGGTTGAGAGTGCCGTTAACAGTGTTAGTGGAAGTGGTTGTGAAATTGGCGTTGCCGGTTACCGTCTCGGCGTCAGTTCCGTTCGTAAAACAGGCGCCCTGATTGAAGAAAGCAAAGCCAGTGATGTCGAGAGGTCCGGTGTTCGTGACGGTAAATGAGGTCACGAAATTTAAGAGGCTAGCCTGGTCGGTGCCGCCCGTGAGTTGGCCTTCCCAGTTTCCTGTGGCCTGCGTGTTCGTCGTATTCGAGGTGTTATTGGTGGCGCCGCAACCGCAAACCACGACTTCCACGGCCAGCAAAACCACCAGGGCAAGCTTCTTCATCCAGCATCCTTGAGTTGGGATCACTTACGAGAATAGAGAGATGCGGGCAGGGCCGTCAATGGATGTAAGTACGGGTTCCGGCTTTGGCCTTGTCCCGGTCCAGACAGTCACATTCGGTTTGCCGGAACCGGGAAAGCGGAAGCCTTGCTTCTACATCTTCGTCATCGTGAAGGTGCCGTTACCGGTACATCCGCCACTGCCGGCCAAAGTCCAAGTGCCGGAGATGGTATTGCCGTTGGCAGTGCCATTGAGTGCGAGCGTGTTACCGGAAGGATCGCCTGACTGCACGTTCATGCCGAAGCTGCCGTTGACGTTTCCGTTGAAATTCCCACTCAGCGTGAATGAACCGGTTTCCGTCTCTCCGGAAACGAAACAAGGCGAGTTCGTGGTGAACTTGAAATTCGTGACGCTCAGCGATCCGTCGCTGTTCTCGTTCAACGAGGTTCCAAAGGCAAAAACGGTCGTATTACCGCCACTGACCAGTGTCGCGTTCCACGTCCCATTGACATTGGACGCATTGGAGTTATTAGAACCGCAACCAACGAGTGCGAGCCCGATCAAGATTACGATCACTATGCCGAACTGCTTCATGAAAAGTTTCCCCCGGGTACAGAGTCCGAAGGGCGCTCAAAGCTAGATGCGGAAAACCCAAGGCGCGGTGGCTTAGTGCCGCACAGTACATCGTTAGCAGTAGAAACCCGGCATGGCCATTTTTGTTGTGCTGGAACATACCTGATTGACAATGCGGGCTTTCAAAAGAAGAGCCGATAGCAGCCGGAATGGACGCACGAACGCGACCAAGATCACTCCGCGCTGCATCGACGCTGGAGCTTATGAGCGAACGGCGGAGGCGTTGGCGCAGAAGCGGTCAAACGCGGCCTTTAAATCGGCCGCGATCGCAGGCGCTTCCCGCGATTCGATATCACGTCGAGGCATCATGTAGACGAGTTGTCCGTCACGCAGAAGCGCGATCGAGGGGGAAGATGGGGGATATCCGGTGAAGTAGCTGCGCGCCCGCTCCGTGGCCTCGGTGTCCTGACCGGCAAACACGGAATATGCACGATCCGGACGGCTGGCATGCTGCATCGCCATGCGTACGGCTGGCCTCATCCGTCCAGCAGCACAACCACAAATCGAATTCACCACCACCATCGTGATGCCAGGGGCTTTCACAGCGCTGTCGACCTGCTGTGCGGTGCGGAGTTCCTCGATCCCCAGGCGGGTCAATTCTTCGCGCATGGGAACACACATGATTTCGGGATACATCGGCATTTCTCGTCTCCTGTTGAGTTCATTTTCATTTTACCGTGACGGGGCAGCGAGCGGCTTCACGGTATAGAAGGCAACGGGTGTGTATAGTGTGGGTGAACCGATGGAGCTGCAGGAAAACATTCCCTTAGCCCCCTTGACGACCTTCCGCATCGGTGGCCCGGCGCGCTTCTTTGTCCACGCGAAGTCGATTGCGGACGTGGAAAGTGCCATCCAACTCGCTCAGACCCGGGATCTCCCACTATTCGTTCTTGGCGGCGGCAGCAATCTGGTGGTCGCCGACGAAGGTTGGCCGGGTTTAGTCCTCAAAATAGGCATCGCCGCGATCGACCAGCATCCCAGCGATCGGAATGGCAAAGCAATTTTCGAGGTCGGAGCAGGCGAGGTGTGGGATCGATTCGTTTCGCAGGCGGTCGCGGTGCGCTGTGCGGGCTTGGAGTGCTTGAGCGGGATTCCCGGCAGCGTGGGTGGAACGCCCGTGCAGAATGTCGGTGCTTATGGACAGGAGGTTTCGGAAACTATCGAGTCGGTGGAGGTGTTTGATCTCAAGGACAAGCAGGTTCGCGAGCTTTGCAACGAAGCTTGTGGATTTTTGTACCGGTCGAGCATCTTCAACACGAGCGAGCGTGGACGGTTCATTATCCTGCGCGTGACCTATGCGCTGACGCCAGGCGGCGAGCCATATCTTCAGTACAACGATCTGAAGCGCCACTTCGAAGGGCACGAAAGCCCTCCAAATCTCTCCGAAGTACGCGAAGCCGTTCGTGACATTCGAGCGCGCAAGGGCATGCTGATTATGGATGGCGATCCCGATTGCCGGAGTGCGGGATCCTTCTTCAAGAATCCCGTGCTGACCCAAGAGCAGCACACGGCTCTCCAGAAACGAGCCGCAGAAAAAAAACTCACCATACCTAGTTATCCAGCGCTTGAGAAAAATCACAAGATCTCGGCAGCATGGCTGGTCGAGCACTCGGGATTTTCGCGCGGCTACGAACTCGGGCGCGCAGGCATATCTAGCAAACACGCGTTGGCTATCGTGAACCTCGGGGGAGCAACGGCCGCCGAGGTGATCGCGTTGAAAGAGCAGATTCAGCAACGCGTCGAGGACATCTGGGGAGTGCGGCTCGAGACTGAGCCCGTCTTTGTCGGCCTGTCGTAGAGACGTAACTTGTTACGTCTCTCCTGACACTTAGCACTCCCGATTGCGACTGCATCGCACTGGATCACAACCGTAATTGTCCCCACGTTTTCCCCTGTAGCTACAGAGACGTTGCAAGCAACGTCTCTACGACCGTTCTCCCTCCAGAAAATTCCTGAACGAAATCGCGCAACAGGCGGTCTTCATGATTGAGGACAGACGAGTGCTGGCCGGAGAGGCGATCCTGAGCGGAGCGGCAACGGGCGAATGCAGCCGAGATCAGGCAATCGAGAGGCTCGTCCGGGAACACTCGCGGCTGGTGTATCGGATTGCTTATGCGGTGTTACGCCAGCATCAGGACGCTGAAGATGCCACGCAGGAAACGTTCGTTCGTGTCTTGCGCTATAGCTTGAGACTCGGTCACGTGGAAAATCCGAAGACTTGGCTGGCGAGGATCGCATGGCGGGTGGCGGTCGAGCGCAGCAAGCGACGTGTCCATGAACAGGTCTTTCCCTTGGATGATCCCGAGATGGCTATGCCCGAGATCGCTTCTTCGGAGCTTGGAGCGGACGCGACTCTGCAAGGTACTCAGCTCGCGACGGAGATTGAGAAGCTGATCACGGCTTTGCCGCAGAAATTACGCGCACCACTGGTTTTGTCGACGTTGCAGGAGATGACCCCGCGGGAGATTGCGGCCACTCTGCATATCAATGAGGCTGCGGTGCGATCGCGGGTGTTCCGGGCTCGGCAGATTCTGAAAGAGAAGCTGGCGCAAAGAGGGCACGGGTGACGCATGAAGGACGACGAAAGCTGGAGATCGCAGGACGAGTTGGAAAGTACGCTCGATGCGGCGCTCACGAAGTACGCGGCGGCAGAGCCGCGGGTGGGACTGGAAGAGCGGATTCTGGCCAACTTGCGCACAGTGGAAACGCGCGCTGGCGATCGTGTCTGGTGGAACTGGCGCATCGCGACAGCGTTGGCCTTTGTCCTTATCGTCGCGGCGGCTTTGGCGTGGCGATGGGGTATACGTCCGCCGATCGTGAAGCAACCGCCGACGTCGACATCGCCGGTATCCACTGAGGCTACGCATCACGAAAAAAGCCCCGGGACATCCCCTGAGAAAGCGATGCGACGGAAGGTGCGGCATCCGATTGAGCACGAGGTTGTTGTGGCAGCCAAACCGAAGCTCGATGTCTTTCCTTCACCGCTGCCCTTGAGCGAGCAGGAAAAGATACTGGCCATTTATGTCGCGCAGTATCCGGAGCACGCGGCTCTGGTCGCAGAGGCGCGAATGGATGCGCTCCGGCAAGAAGACGAAGAGCGGCGGCGGATCATTTCCGGACAAGATTCGGGACAGTAACGCTTTGCGAAAAAATCGAGGAGAAAAAACAATGTGGAAGAAACTTGTTGTTATGGGGGCGATGATCACCACCCTGATGCTGGGGCTAACGGTCGTGCACGGGAAAGCTCAGGACGCTGCCGCTCCAAAAGCGGGGTCAGACACGCTCGAACCCAGACACGCTTATCGGGTCGACTTCGTATTGACCGAAATTGAAGATGGAAGAAAGATCAACTCTCGTCAGTACGCGCTCAATCTAAATGCTGGCGAGAACGATCAAATCAAGGTCGGCACACGCGTCCCGGTTGAGGTAAAGCAAGGAGAGATTCAGTACCTGGATGTCGGAACGAGCATCTGGTGCAGGCTGCGAGATCGCAGCAATAGTGAACCCTCCGAACATGGATTGCGAGAGCTCTCATGGTTGGGCAACGATGTCATGCTGAATCTGACCGCAGAAGTCAGCAACTTTGCCGTACCTGATCAGCAAGGTGCGAGCACACGGCCGGCGATCCGGCAGATGAAGGTCGAGGGCAGCACGATCGCAGTCGTGGGCAAACAGATGGTCGTGGGCAGCGTGGACGACCCTAACTCTAAGCGGCAGTATCAGCTGGAAGTTACTGTGACCAGGTTGAAGTAGGGTCGGATTTACCTCGGCACGACATTCATCAGTACCAGGTAACGCTCGCAACCGAGAATGATAATGGCTCGGCAATTTTCGTAGCACAATCGGGAAAACGCAAGGTCCCTCGACTGCGCTCGGGATGACAGTGATTGGGTAGGCACTCAGCTTCTTTTCGACAGAGACAGCGAGATAATCGTTGAATGTTGAATGAAACCTTGGTCGGGCTTTGTTCAACAATCATCAATCAACAATCAACAATTACAAAAGCGCCGCCCCGGTCCGTAACCTGCGTTGTCGGCTGTGACCCCGTCGAGGGGAGGTTCCACGGTCCGGCCTTGCGGCGCTTTCCTTTACTTATCGGCAAGTTTTGCCGCCTGCTTGAATATCTTTACGAACATCTCGCGGGTGAGCTTGCCTGTCGCGGTGTTCTGATTTGAGGGATGGTATGACGCCAGCAACACCTTATCGTCGGGCATTTGGTAATGCGCGCCGTGCTGGAAAAGATATGGCTTGCGGCTGGGAAGCAGGCCGCGACGCTTCAGGCTGTTCAGATAGGCATCGAACCCGATCTTGCCCAGCGCTACGACAACTTTCACCCTTCCCAGTCCGGCAATCTCGCGGTCGAGAAAAATGGAACACTCGGCCAGTTCCTGCGGCAGAGGCTTATTGTCGGGAGGAGCGCAGCGCACGGCGGCGGTAATGTAGAGATCTTTGAGTTGCAGGCCATCATTGCGGTCGATTGCTGTGGGTTGGTTCGCGAAACCTGTTTCGTAGAGCACGGGATACATGAAGTTCCCGGAGGCATCTCCGGTGAACGGCCGACCCGTGCGATTTGATCCGTGCGCGCCGGGAGCGAGTCCCATGATCAGTACACGCGCGTTGCGGTCGCCGAAGCCGGGCACGGGCTTGCCCCAATAGTCCCAGTCACGATATGCGCGGCGCTTTTCGCGCGCGACTTGTTCCCGATACTCGACAAGGCGGGGACAACGCGTGCAGCCGACAATTTCACGATTGAGCACAGTAAGCCAGGACACTGGGCCATTACACCACACCGCGCGCCGTGAGGCCGGAGGCTTGCACTACTCACAGAAATTATTCCCACGTCTCGGAAATTCGGCGAGACGTGGGGCACCCACTTGGATTTACCCCGCGGAGCAAACGCCAGAATCGGGACGTTTACCTGGGAAAGACAGCCTGATTCCAGGCGCAGAAAGTCTGGCCTTCACATTTCGGGTCATCGCAGCGAGCCTGCTCTCCCAGCCATCCCTGGTGCAGAAGCTTTGCACGCAACTCGCCCAACGAAGCGTGCTCTTCGATTTCGATGTAACTGAGAAAGCAGAAGCGTTTGCAGACGGGACAAGTCGTGCCGAATTTGCGCGTCGCTAAAGTCATAATGCTTTACGCGCGAGCGCGGGGCACGCTTCGCGTGGAAATTATATCCCGCCGCCGAGACCTTCTGCTAGACTTGCCGCGCCGTAACCAACTTGGCTTCGCGTTGGCTGCTGACGGCCGCTCCAGCGAAACGACGGCCGAGAAGACAACAGGTATGACCCGGCGTCGATTCTGTAGCCGGATTGATTCTCTATCGCCTCGTCCAACAGATGCAAAAGATCGTCGCCCGGTCTGTTCCTCTGTTGCTACAATGCCGTTAACCGTTTCACGTGGCCGCCCCGTTCTGGCCGACGGGCGAGAGTTCGTTGCGGAGGTCTCCGTATCGAGCTCATGCACCAGAGAGAAGGGGTATTTGCATTGCGAGAAGCAATCCTTCGCGTCCTAATCGTCGAAGACTACGAGCCAATGCGGCGATACATCGCGTCCAAAGTCAGGGGACAGCTCGATTTACAGATTGTCGGAGAAGTGGCTGATGGCAACGATGCCGTTCAAAAGGCGGAGGAACTACAACCGGACCTTATCCTGATGGACGTCGGCCTTCCGACACTTGATGGAATTGAAGCCACTCGCCGCATCCA